>Ga0306920_100003791_pt1 | contig 19270 bp, 16 predicted proteins | sample flu12Cox44000170_FD_204666 | JGI IMG/M metagenome (GOLD analysis project Ga0306920, IMG submission 204666) | Lab enrichment of tropical soil microbial communities from Luquillo Experimental Forest, Puerto Rico - flux4day.12C.oxic.44.000.170 (v2)... | ecosystem: Environmental > Terrestrial >... | reverse complement strand
CTTCGTCAGCATCCTGCTGGCGTGGGGTTTGAACGGCTATTTTCAGGCCATGGGTTTTGCGCCGGGAAGTCGGTTGCTTTCGAACTGGTGGGGGCACAAGAACCGCGGCTTTGTTTATTCGTTCTATGTCGGCATGTCCGGCTTTTCGTCGGTGCTGGCCTATTTCCTTCCCATCATCATTCTCGGCGGCTTCGGTCTCGACTGGCGCTGGATTTTCCGCCTCTCGGTCGTTCTCATGCTGTTCGGCGCGATCGTGATGTTGCTGACGGTGCGGGAAAAACCTGAGGACCTCGGACTGAGCTATCCCGCCGACGATCGCCCGGCGAACGAAGAAAAGGAGCACGAGGCGAGCCTGTCACGGTATCAAGCCGTGCTGTCGAATTGGCGGCTCTATGCCACGGGATTGTCGATCGGATTTCAAAACGCGGCGCGATACGCACTCCTGGTCTGGATCCCCGTGCATTTTCTCGGTCCGAACTGGAAGTCGGCATCCGCTGCAATCGACCCGATATGGATCACGGTGGCATTGCCGATCGGAATGGCGCTCGGCGCTTCGACCAATAGCTGGATGTCTGACATCGTGTTTGGTTCGCGACGCTATCCGGCCATCATCACCTACATGATCCTCGCCGCTGTCATCGCGATCGCGATGGGATTCGTGCCGCATGGCAGTCCGCTCGGGATTTTCGGGCTGTTCCTCTGCGGCTTCTTCGTCTTCGGTCCGGCCTCCTCGTTCTGGGCGCTGTGTCCGGATATTTTCGGCCGGCGTCTTTCGGGAACGGCAACCGGCGTCCTCAACTTCATCTCCTATGCCTGCGCAGGATTGGGAGAGCCCCTCATCGGGCGCCTGATGGACCAAACCGGAGATACGTCGGTGATTTTCCCCGTCGTTGCCGGGCTATGTGTCGCCAGCGCGTTCTCTGCGCTTCTGATCAGGCGGTAGAGCGTTTTCAAGCGAAGTGGATACCGGTTCGCGTGAAGAAAACGCGTCAAAACAAAAAACATAGAGCTTCGGTTCTGATTCAATCAGAACCGATTATGCTCGAGCGGAGCGGATTAGACGCGCGCTAAAGCCGATGATGCTTGGTTGAATCGGTTTGTCAGCAGGCTGTGTTGACCTCTCCCGCAAGGGGAGAGGGGGCAACTCATTCGCGGCGATGATCAAACCTGATCTCATCATGCGCTAGCGATATTCCGGATCGGTAATCCGGACCGACGTGACACGGTTGTTCTTGACCTCGAACGAGAACGGCCAGGGCTGGTTGAAGGTGAAGTCTTTCGATGTCATCGGGCGAGATAAGGCGGCTGCTCGTTCTGTTCGATGAAATAAACCCACGCCGTGGCATCGTTTGGCCGCTGAAGCGTGCGATGCGGCTCGCCCAGCGCCGATTTAACCGAGGCTGCCGCTTCTCCGATCCCGAGCGGCCCCATGTGGAGACAGGCCTTGGTGAGGACATCCGGCTTGATTGCGTCGGGTGGGAGCTTGCCTTGAGTGGTGACCCGACAAACGAAACTGGGGCCCGCGCGACTCCATTCGCCGCGAAGGCCGGTGACGGTGGCATTGGTGCCAGCCACTTGCTTTTCCCGGTCGCTGACGACCGGCACGGATTTCTGGGAAAGCTGCTTTCGGATTGCACCATCGCTATCGGCGGAAAATTCGTTCACCAGCAAACCCGGACCATTGGCGGCGTTGAATACCCGAAGCACGAACAAGGTCACGGCGTCGCCGATCCGAATTTCCTTGGGCAGGAATTCGGCGACCTTGTCCTGGATGAACAAAGGAACGTCCTTGCCACCGGCGCTACGAAGCTTGATGCATCGCGTTATGGGGACTGTCTCGATGAAGGATTGCGGGGTTCCCCCCATCGACATGGCCTTCTTCAGAAAGCCAGTATCGCACGGTTCGCCATACGCCATGAGGGTGCCGATGATCTTGAGCCGCGTCTGTGCCAGGATGTCGACCCCAGACTTTGGGCGCAGCTGCGCGATGATCTCATCGAGTTCGGCAGGTTGATATCTGGAATAGTCAAAGCCATGCACGGATGAAGCATAAAGCGACGCAGCAATTACAACCGAACAGGCGATCTTACCGTTTTTCATCCAAATCCTGCGTGAACTCATCCGGAATATTGGGTCGTCGAATCGGCGATGAGGTCACGTCTGTCAACAAGGCCGTCTACCTCAAACAGCATCTTACGAGCCTCCGTTCCCGTTGCTACTTTGACGCGACGACAGTGTGATTCAGCAACTGTCATCCAATTGCATTCCAATGGCTTCGCTGCGACAAAGATTGTTCATGACGGTGATCATGACGCCTTGCGCGGAATAAGACAGCGCGGCCCGACAGGCGCGTCACGCGATTTCGTGTCCAGTGCCCGCATTCCGAGGTTCGTGATACCCCGAGGCGCCCTCTTGCACGAACTTCGGAAAGCAAAGGGTACTAGCAAATGTATGTTTCCAGTGCCGCTTTTCGATTTGAAGTTTCAGATCGGACTTGTAGCGAGCGGTGCAGGAGCTTCAAATCGCGGCACCAGGGGCCCTTGAAAAAATATTTTGCTTCTCGATCCGGTAGAAACACCTTTAGACCTCGACGCGTCCCGCCTCGATTAGAGGGGCGCTTCGCGATCGTCACGGACGTTGGGTGCGGGATGCGATGGACGCGGGTGCGCTTGAAGACGACAGGCGTGCGTTGCGGACGGCGAAGTCGTGTGGTCCTGATATCCCGACGCTGATATCAAGCTTGTCGAGAAGATGATCTCGCAGGCGACGGTGGCAAAAAGGCCCGGCTCACCGAGGAGAGTACGAAGGAAACCGTTAAAACCATTGCGCAGGGAAGGCCGGGCGATCCGGTGAACCTGTGGTGACTACTCTCGTGTGCTTTTTTCAATTCGCACGCGAGGCTGCGGGTGCGCACCTAGCGCCCGGCTTTCCCTGCGCCCTCGTCGATCGAGGGCTGGATGAATTTGACAAAGCTCGGGCGAGCACGCGTCGCGGGAAGGTGGGGGCGCGTCTGGAGTCGGGATGTCGACATAAGTACGCTCGTCATCACCGGGCTTGTCCCGGTGATCCACCTCTTACTTGTTTTTTGGGAGACAAAGACGTGGATGGCCGGGTCAAGCCCGGCCATGACGGAAAGAGAGCCCCGCCCGTTCGCGGCAGTGCCACTCCGGAAATGCGCGTGCACAAGACGCTTTGGAGTTGAATCGACAAATTGAAGGGTGCAAGTGTAACTATAACTTTCCGCTCGAGCCGCCCATCCATGACCACTTCCACCGTCACGCCTGCACAAATCCGTTGCATGTTGCTGTTGCGCGAGGAGATCGCGCTGCTCGATCTGCGCCACGAGGCAGCCTTCGCCACCGGCCATCCCCTGTTTGCCGCCAACATGGCGGCGTCGCGGATCGAACTGGAAGCCGCAGCGAGGCTGCCCCGCAAGAATGCGCCCATCGTGCTCTACGACGTCGGCGAAGGTCTCGTTGGCCCGGCGGCAGAAACGTTGGCAGCATTGGGGTACACCGATGTTCGCGTCCTCGACGGCGGACTGAAGGCCTGGAAGGATGCAGGTTTCGAGTTGTTCGAGGACGTCAATTCCTACGCCAAGGCCTTTGGCGAACTGGTCGAGTCTCGTCGGCACACGCCGTCGCTGCCGGCCCAGAATGTGGCGGCCCTGATCGCGAGCAAGGCCAATCTTGCGATCCTCGACGTCCGTCGGCCCGACGAATACGCGACCATGAACATTCCCGGATCGATCAGCGTGCCCGGTGCGGAACTGGTGCTGCGCGCCGGCCGCGTGGCGCCGGATCGTGAAACGACGATCGTCGTTAATTGCGCCGGCCGCACCCGCTCGATCATCGGCACCCAGTCGCTGATCAATGCCGGGATCGCCAACAAGGTTGTGGCGCTTCGCAACGGAACGATCGGCTGGACTCTCGCCAGCCAGGAGCTCGAGCATGGCGCGGATCGTCACGGCGGCATCGGGCTGTTCGAGGGCGCCAAGGCCAATGCCCGCGATGTCGCCTATCGCGCCGGCGTTCGTCATCTAAACGTGGAGGAAGCATCGGTTTTGCAGGCGCAGTCTCATCGCACGCTCTATCGCTTCGACGTGCGCGCAAGCGAAGAATACGCCGCGGGGCACCTCGAAGGCTTTCGCCATTATCCGGGCGGTCAGCTCGTCCAGGAGATTGACATGGCCGCACCGGTGCGCGGAGCGCGCCTGTTGTTGACCGACGATAGGGGCGTTCGTGCCGACATGACGGCATCCTGGCTGGCGCAGATGGGCTTTGAGACCTACGTGCTTGAGGGCGGTTACGATTCCGCGCTTGAAGTCGGGCCGCCGGAAATGCTGCCAAGGCCAGACGCCGCCTATCGTTACCGCCGCCCCTATGAAGGTACCGATGTCGATCCTAAGGCGATGCAGGCCTACCTCGACTGGGAATTTGGCCTTGTCGAACAACTTCGACGTGATGCGACTCACGGGTTTTTTGTGATCTGATGCGTGACGCAGGCGAGCTTTTCCAGTTGATCCTGAATAAGCCGGATTGTTGATCGAGTTTGCGTCTGCAAGCTATGCAAGGGGCGGCTCGCACACCGCCGCGCGGTACTGTTCGGTGCAACTTATTGGCGCTGGCTTGGCTATGTCTGAAACAGGGAATCAAGCCCATTCGTGGATCGGGACTTGCCTCGTCCTTGCGATGATCCTGCAGTCAGCGCCCGCATTCTCTCAGGAGGCGCGTGATCAGGGCGCAAATGCCGGGGAGGATTTCTTCAGGCCGCCCACAAACCTGTTTCAGGTAATGACTCAGTATAGAACGGCACCGGGAAGCGGGCCCGACGGGACCATTATCAACGTCACCACCGAGACGCTCAATTTCCGGTACGACCACGCCCTCGACCTGGCGCCGATGTGGATCCTGGCGTTCCGTTCCGATCTGCCGGTGCTAGCCAAGAATCCGTTCTCCTCGGACAATCCCGACCGCAACTATCTGTATGGGGTAGGAGATGCCGATGTGCAGGCCGCCGTCATTCATGATTTGAGCCAGCGTCTTGCGGTCGGCTTCGGTGCCCGCCTGATCACCCCGACCGGCGGCGACACCTTCGGCTCCGGGAAATGGCAGATCATGCCCATCGTCGGCGCGCGTTACGCGTTGTGGGAGATCAGTGCATCGAGCTACTTCGAACCGATCTTGCGCTACGACGTGAGTTTCGCCGGCGATCCGACCAGAAAAAACATCAGCAATCTGCAAATGGCACCGGCCCTCAATATCGGCCTGCCGGACCAATGGTTCGTCACGTTTTTCCCTAGCGCCGATATCAGGGTAAATTTCGGGGATCCGATCACCGGCCAGACCGGTCGGCTGTTTCTGCCGTTCGATTTCAGGGTAGGACGCAAATTGGACGGCGGTGCCGCGCTCTCGTTTGAGCTCGGCGTGCCCATCATCAAGGATTACCCTGTCTACAACATAAAGACGCAGGTCCGATTCAACCAAACCTTCTAGGCTTGCTTAGGCCACGGATGCGACCGAAGGCCTTGAAGCAAGCATCACCCGGCGATCGTGAATGAGATTCTCGAGGCGATGCGCCACGACGTTCAATGTCGCGGCATCGACCGCATTTTCGTCGCCATCCTCGGCCTTGAGACGTTCCTGTTTCAGGATATCGTCGATCTGGTCTTCGATGTTTGAAAGCTCGGTCTCCGACTTGACGCTGCGAATATGCCGAGCCAGCTCGTAAAGCGTATCCAGCGGGCCTGCCCTGAATTCGGGCTGTCCGATACCTAAAAATTTCCAGGCGGCAGCCAGAACCGAGGCAATGCCTGCCAGCACCATCGGACCCAGATAGATGTAATTGCTGTATTCATCGATGAAACCCTGCTGCGTGCCGTTGTAAACGGCCAGCGCCCCGGGATGAACCGGCAGGTAGGCGTCCTGATCCGTGCTTGGCGCGGTGATCTGGGCGAACAGCGGGTTCTCCGCCAGAAGCTCCCGGCGCGCCTTCATGATGGCCAGGGTGAGGCTGGTCGCAACGTCCGAGCTCAGACTTTTCTTCGCGACAAGGTACATGGAAGTCTTCAAGGTCGTGAGATCGTCGTCGGGGACCGGAGGAGCCCCTCGCAGTGTGCCCTTTGGGACATCGAAGCTTTCATAGGCTCGATTGGCTTCCGCAATCGCCGCGGCCGACTCGATCGGAATCAGCACGGGCAGCGTCTTTGAGCCTTGCGGAAAGAGACCCTTCACCAGCGAGAGATATTTCTGTGTCAACGGTATCACGACGAGGAGCGCGCTTACCTGCTTGGATTGGATGGCCTGCCGTGCGTCCTGCAAGCCGAGATTCTTGAAGACGACCTTGCCGCGGGCAAGGTCATACGCGTTGCTCAGCACGTCGACAATTTTGGAATTTGTCTCTCCACTGAGCACACCTACGGTGCGGCCCTTGAGCTTGTCGATGCTGTCAATTGACGAGCCGGGTGGCGCGATGAGCAGCACGGTAACGTGGGTCAGGACGACGACCGCCTGTGCCTGCGACAGGTCGCCGACGTCGCCACGAACCGCGGCAAGATCGACATCGCCCGCCGCGAACGCCTTGGCTGCCTCAAGCGTGGTTCCGGTGTCGATGACCTTGAACCGGACCGACGCGCCATCCGCGACGAATTGGCTCGCCATCGCTGACATCGCCTTGGCGCCTTCCCCGTCGATCGTGCCGACGGCAACGGTCAGTGTCACCGGGTGAGCATACCAGCGGTAAGCAAGGAAACCTGCACCTGTGCAGAGAGCAACCACGCCGATGAGCGATACGGCGCGGAGCCAGAACGGCATTCTTATCGAAACCATGAGATTTGTTCCCACCGCCCGAACTGCCAAGCTCTCTCTTTTATTGGACCAATGCCACACTCAATTTGACGCAGGTCAATACGTCCAGATTGCACCAGGACGTGCAAGGCTGAAGAGACGCGCCGGGGACACGTTTCGGCTTACCTTGCTACTTTGGCAGGGCTGCCAATGCATCGCGCAAAGGTTGATCGGATATTTTCATCAATCCGGCGAAAGGCTGGTTTAGCTCCAGGATCAGGAAGATCGCGGCGGATGCCGCGAATGAAAAGATGCAAAGGATGGTAATCGTCCTTGCGTTGCTTTCCGCAAACAGGCTGATGCTCGCAAAGATCAGTGCGAGCCAGCCGACCAGCACGATCAAAAAGGGAATCGGAATCGATCCGCCCGCGCTGGTGAACAGGAGCAGGCGCGTCTTTCCGATGTCCACCAGCGTGTCCATCGCCCTTCCTTGCAGGAAACGCTGCGCGTCATTTTTCGGTACAAGTTTGAGGGCCTCATCATAGAGCGAAAGTCCGAGCAAGGCCGGCTCGAACGGTTTCGGTTTGCCAAAGCTGGAAGCCGCTTCGCTCCATATGCGATCGGCAGCCACGCCAACGTCGCGTCGGAGCAGGGCGCGAACCGGCTCCGCTTCCGGCCCATACAGGCCCAACGTATTGTCCAGAATGACCATGCTTGCCGTCAGTTGCTTGATCTGGCTGCTTTCGGTCTCATACTTTCCGTTGGCCGAAGCGATCAGGAGACCCAGAACCAGAGAGGCGAGCGTGGCGATCAGCGCCGTGCCCTGCCTTACGATATCCTTGGTGTCTCCGCTCAGATGTCGATCGGGCAGTCTGCGGCGAATGTAGATGCCCAGGAAAGTGCCCCCGAAAATGCAGGCAAAGGCCGCCAAGGACATCAGGAAAGGTATCATGGCGGTGTTCCGCTCCTCCCGTAAAAAAGAAATCGATTGTCTTGGCTGATCGCGACGACGTTAGAATTTGCGTCGACCGCGGATCAATGCCGGAGTTTTTTTTGCCCCGACTTGATTGAGATCAATCTCGCTCCCGACCGCGCATGAGAGGAAAATTCAGGAATCTAAGGGTCGTAGGAAACACGGCAAAACAAGATGAACACCAAACGGCGGGCATTGCTTGCGGCTGGCGTTGCGGGCTGGATTGCGGTTGGAAGTCCCGTACTTGCCGCCGATCTGAACGGCGCATGGGCCACGGACGTGTCCGTATGCAACAAGGTCTTTACGAGAAAAGGCGGCACGATTGCCTTCGCTCAGGATTCCGACCAGTTCGGCGGCGGATTCATCGTCGATGGAGACAAGATTCGAGGGCAGTTGCAGACCTGCACGATCAAGACACGCAAGCAGGACGGCAATCTCATTCATTTCATTGCCGCCTGCGCCAACGATATCATGGCATCAAGTGTCCAGTTCAGCGCGAAACTAATCGACGACAACACCATATCCCGGACATTCCCGGGAATGGGCGATGAGCTCGACATGAAGTATGCGCGTTGCCCGAATTGATTCACCCGTTCTGCGCGCGTCCGCCTCCCGCTTGACTTGGCGGCAGCCCGACCGATGATGGGCAGCAATCCGAGTTGAGGGGTTGCTCGATTGCTTTTCGCAATCCCGGCATTGAGGAACAGCCCGTTGGCAAGCAAGCGACGCAAAGCCGGCAACGCGGATCGATCAAGGAAAACACCTGCCGGAGAGGCGACGCGGGCCCCACCGCCGGAGACGTTCCCCGGCAAATCCAGAATCGCACTTTTGTCGGCAAGCTCGGTCTGGATCGCGACGCTCGGCGCGGCGCTGATCGTCGTTGTCGCAGCGATCGGGTTCCAGCTGCGGAAGGGAAACGAAACTACGACGGTAGCCAGTTTCGTCGGCAGCGAGACGTGTGCGGGGTGTCACCAGGCGGAAGCAGGATTGTGGCGCACCTCGCAGCACAAGGCCGCGATGCAGCACGCAACCGACAAGACGGTGCTCGGCGACTTCAACGACGCGAGTTTCGACAATTACGGCGTGCATTCGCGTTTCTTCCGAAAGGACGGCAAGTTCATCGTCGAAACCGACGGGCCGGACGGCAGGCTTGCGGAATTCGAGATCAAATACACCTTCGGCATCGATCCGCTGCAGCAATATCTCGTCGAGTTCGCGGATGGCCGGATTCAGGCGCTGTCGATTGCCTGGGATACAAGAACGAAAGAAAAAGGCGGTCAGCGCTGGCTTCATCTCTACCCCAATGAAGAGATCAAGCACGACGACGTCCTGCATTGGACGAAGCTGGACCAGAACTGGAATTTCATGTGCGCGGAGTGTCATTCGACTGGCTTGCGCAAGAATTACGACGCGGGCGCGGATCGCTTCGCCACGACCTGGACGGAGATCAGCGTCGGTTGCGAAGCATGCCACGGACAGGGCTCGGCCCACGCTGCCTGGGCGCGCGATCAGAACAACTGGTGGCCATTCGGCAAAGGGGAAGACCCGAGCAAGGGATTGCTCGTTCGCTTCGATGAGCGGCATGGCGTGACATGGCCGATCGATCCGCAAACCGGGACGGCCCGCCACACGGCCTCGCCAGCCGCACTTCGCAAGGAAGTCGAGACATGCGGTTTGTGCCACGCGCGTCGCGGAGAATTCCACGAGGACTGGGTTCCAGGCCAATGGTTATCGCAAACGCATGTCGTCGAACCGCTGACGCGCAACGCCTATCACGCCGATGGCCAGATGCGCGATGTGGTAGAGGCGTATAATTATGGCCCCTTCAAGCAGAGCAGGATGTTTGCCGCGGGCGTCACCTGCAGCGATTGCCATGAGCCGCATGGTGCAAGGCTTCGGGTCGCGGGCGAAGGCGTCTGTCTGCAATGTCACGCCTCCGACAAATACGCCGACGTCAGCCATCGCCACCATGCAGGTGCCGACGAGCCGACCTGCATCTCCTGCCACATGCCGGCGCGCACCTACATGGCGATCGATCGGCGTCATGATCACAGTTTTCGGGTTCCCAGACCCGATCTTTCCGTGAAGCTCGGCACGCCGAACGCATGCAACGATTGCCACGCCGACAAGGATTCAAAATGGGCCGCCGCAGCAGTCGAAGCCTGGTTCGGCCCCAATCGCAAGGGCTTCCAGACCTACGCGCCCGCCTTCCACGCTTCGCGCAGAGATCAGCTCGATGCTGCGGCACTGCTGGCGGCCGTTGTCGCGGACCGAAACGTGCCGGCGATTGCGCGCGCCAGTGCGCTGACGGAGCTTGCACCGCGCGTCTCGCCTTCGAACATCGGCATGGCCCGCGGTGCACTTGGCGATCCCGATCCGATGGTGAGGATCGGCGCACTCGACATGCTCGAAAGCGTGCCGGCCGGCCAGATCTGGCCGTGGGCTTCGCCGCTCCTTGCCGATCCCGTGCGCGGCGTCCGCATCCGGGCCGCTTCGCTGCTCGCACCCGTTCCGACGGCGAGCCAGCCCCCGGCGGATCGCGAGCGCTTCGAGCGCGCCGCGGCCGAATTCATCGATGCGCAACGCACCAACGCCGAGCGGCCCGAAGCCCGCACGACATTGGGAAGTTTCCTTGCCCGACGCAACGAAACAGCGGCAGCAGAGACGGAATACAAGGCAGCGTTGCGATTGAGTCCGCAATATCTCGCAGCCTCGATCAATCTGGCTGACCTCTACCGGCAGCTCAGCCGGGATAGCGAAGGAAAGGCCGTGTTGCTTGCGGCAATCGCTGCCTCACCTCACGAGGCTGCCGCGCACCACGCGCTTGGCTTGACCCTGACCAGGCTCAAAGAGCCGGACGCCGCACTTGCCGAATTCCAAAGGGCGGCCGAGCTTGAACCGGATAGTGCGCGATACGCTTACGTCTATGCGGTCGCGTTGAATTCGGGCGGGCAAGGCGACAGGGCCATCGCGGTGTTGACGGACGGCCTGGGGCGACATCCCGGCGATCGCGATATCCTGTCGGCGCTCATTGCCTTCAATCGCACCAGTGGCGACCTGAGATCCGCGCTGGCCTATGCCGAGCGGCTGGCCGCCATTACGCCCGATGACCGAAATCTCGCGGCGCTCATCCAGTTGCTGCGGGGAGCATTGCTGAAATAACGTTCCTGGCAACTTTCCCTGTCAGAGATTCTGCCGACATGAGCATCCCCGGCCAAATGGCCGGTGCGAACCCGGCCGTCCGGCCGATATTCTGCGAAGGATGAATCCCTCAAATTCATTCCTATCTTGAACCGATAGGAGTTACCGATGCCCGATCAAACGGAACCTTTAAGCCAACTCTCGGGCGCACTCGTCGCGCGCACGGAAGCCGCCAAAAACGCAGTAGTCGCCATCCGCCTCGACCATGAGCGGCATGTCACGGGCCTGGTGTGGCGATCCGGCGTCATCGTTGCGTCCGAGCAATCGCTACCGCGAAAAGATGAGTTCGAGCTTGTCGGGTCGAACGGCTCGGCGCTGACGGCCAAGTTCGCCGGACGCGATTCCAGTACCAATATCGCGATCCTTAAACCTGCGGACCCGATGTCCGCGCCGGCACTTGCTTCGGGCGAACCACGTGTCGGCGCCATTGCGCTCGCCATCGGAGCAGATGGAGCAGGCGGTGTCAGCGCGCGCCTGGGGCTTGTCAATTTCGCAGGGCCCGAGTGGCATTCCAGCCGCGGCGGCCTCATTGATCGACGAATTGTGCTCGACATGCGGCTGGCCTATCGCGAGGAAGGCGGTCCCGTCTTCGACGCCGCCGGCGGTTGTTTGGGCATGTCGACCTTTGGGCCGCGCGACCAGGTCATTGTCATTCCGACCGCAACCATCGAGCGTGTCGTGCCGCAGCTTTTGAAGGATGGCCGTATCCCGCGCGGCTGGCTCGGAATCGCGCTGCAGGCCGTCGCGGTGCCCGACGCGTTGCGAGAGACTGCGGGCCAGTCCAGTGGCTTGATGGTGATGTCGGTTGTCGAGAACGGGCCCGCAGCGCAGGCGGGAATCGTGGCGGGCGACATCATTCTCAGTGTCGACGGGACACCGGCGCACCGATTCAGAAAAATGGCCCGCCTTCTCGGCGCCGACAGCATTGGCCGCAAAACGGATATCCGTCTCATCAGAGGCGGTGCGGTGATCACCGTGCAGTTGACGATTGCAGAACGGCAGGCCGCATGAGCGAACCGGCGAGGAGTTTGGCATCAATGGAGCGGTTGCGCGTGGCGATCCACACGACGGATCCGCTTCGTCGTGCCGCCCTCGGCAGGATGGTGAGCGAAGCCGGACACATCGTCGTGGAGATGCAAGACGCTGCCGAAGTGATCCTCGCGGACGGCCGGCGGCCGCCTGGCGAAAGCCGTCTGATCGTGGCACTTGGCGGCGCGGATGAAGAAGCGCCCGGCCTGTTGCCTCGCGATGCGGATGCGAGCCAGATCGACGCCGCGATACGGGCGGTCGCTGCCGGCCTGGTCGTTCGGTTTCCAGGAGTACGCGAGGCAGGTTTCGGCGCGATGGGGGAGACTGAAGCTCACGCATTGCTGACGCCGCGGGAACTCGAGGTGCTCGCCGCACTCGCCGAAGGCATGACCAACAAGGCGATCGCGCGCCGATTGGACATCTCGTTGCACACCGTGAAATTCCACATCGAATCCCTGTTCCGGAAACTCGGCGCGCGCACCAGGACAGAAGCCGTGGCGAAGGCTTCCGAACGGCGCCGGCGCGAGACGATCGTGTTGTAAGACGCGGAACTGAATTATCGCGACAACAGCACCTCAATCGGCTGGCGCGACTGCGCCGACGGATTGTTCGCGCGGCGGTCATCAACGACCTCGATCCCGGCGCATAGCCAGCGACTCGCCTGGCTGTTTCATCCGCATGCGACATCGCAAAAGACGAATAATCGCTGCGCCATCTCCAGCTTGCGCGACGCCTCGCAACGGAACGGCGGATTCCGCCACAGTGGCGGGCTTGGGAACTCAAAATTGAGGAGGGAATAAACCTGACGCCGGCAAGGTCTCCTCGGCGAGCAGATCGACGAATACGTGAGGACCTGGAGCAGATCGAGATGACAACAAATTTAGAATCAGCAAAGGGATATGCAAAGATAGCCGAGCTGGAAAACGCACGTTTCGATCAAATCAGCATTATGTTGCATTGGCTTACGGTGCTCCTGATCGTCGTGCAATTCTCGAGCGCATGGCTGCGCGAGGCGGTCGATCACGATAGCAGACTTGCCGTCGTTATTCTGACGGCGCACCGAACATCGGGTGCGTTGATATGGATCGTCTGCCTGGCGCGCCTCGTCTGGCGGCACAATTTCGCATATCTACCGCCTTTTCCCGAGAGCATGTCGAAGCTGCAGCAGACATTGGCGAAAGCCAACGAATACAGCCTCTATGCATTGCTCCTGATCCAGCCAATCACGGGCTTGGGCAGATCGCTGTTTCGCGGTGCGCCGTTTGAGTTGTTCATCTGGCAGGTTCCGGCGCTGTTCGCGCAAGACGACGCAATCCGCCACATCTTCGCGGAAGCGCACGAGTTTGGCGCCAATGCGCTGCTCGCGCTGATTGGACTCCACGCCGGGACTGCGCTTTTCCATCGCCTGGTCTTGCGTGACGGCGTGCTGCAACGAATGCTGCCATGGACTTCGCAAACAGCGGGAGCGCGCGAGTCCAATGCGTAGCTGGCTGTGAGTGATGCGGAATAAAACCGAATTTGCGCCGGTCTAGGCGGTGGGCGGAGATCATATTAAAGGAGCAATTATGTCCAGGATAAATAAACCGGTTATCGCTGCGATGGCAGTTCTCGTGGGCGTTTTCACCTCGCTTGCAGTACCCATGCCGAAAGCATCGGCGCAAGTGGGCCTCCAGGATGCCGATATCGCGAAGGCATTGCGTGCAGGCGATCTTGTCATGGTCGTTCGCCATGGCGCCACCTTCCCGGATCAGGCCGATACCGATCCGACGAACTTCGACAACATTGCCGCACAGCGCAATCTCAACGACAAGGGCAAGGCACTGGCAAAGGCTTTCGGCGATGCCATGCGTCAGGCCGAGGTGCCGGTGGGCAAGGTCTATACCAGCAAATTCAACCGCGCCTATGAAACGGCCGTCATCGCCGGCTTCAAGGATATCGAAAAGACCACGGATCTGACGGAAGGCGGACTTATCGTATCGCCGAACGAAAATAACCGGCGCGCGGACGCTTTTCGGAAGATGATCGCGACTCCGCCAAAGCCTCGCACCGTCACGATACTGATCACCCACCAGCCGAATATCGTTGCCGCGCTGGGCAAGGATTGGTTTGACACCAAGGAAGGCGAAGCCTCGATCTTCCGCCCGGCCGATGGCGGTTACAAGCTCTTGGCCCGCGTGCAGATGGACGAATGGCCACGGATTGCAGCGGCCAAGTAAGTTCAAGAGTCCTCGGGGTCGGCCGGTTCGGCGTTATCGCGCCCATCCCGGCCGGCTCGATGCCGCAAGCGTCGCAGCATCCGAGTCTCCTGCGCTTGTTACGACTGGTGGCGTCGCAAGGTTTCGGAAGGCAGTTCGCCGAACTTCCTGCGGTAGTCCCTCGCGAAATGACCGAGATTATTGAAACCGCATTCGAGGCTGACGCCCGTCACTGTCGTCGTGGGTTCGGGAGCAACCAATCTCTGACGGACTTTTTGCAGCCTGATGTCCTTCACGAAATCCATCAACGTCGTTCCGCGCGATGCGAAATGTCTGAAAATTTTCCGGGAGCTGATACCGAATTTGGCGGCGATATCTTCCACCTTGAATTTCGTTTCCCAGTTCTCTTCGAGGAATCGTATCATAGAGAGCAGCTTCTTGTCGGTGACGGCGACCTGCGTGCGCAGCTTGACGTCGGTAATGTCGAGCGTCGCGCCGACCAGTTCGGCGACTTCGCCCGTGCCGTCCAATACGCCGCTCGCCATCCCGCGCAACCACCGAATCTTGCCGTCCGGCCTGACGATCCGGTATTCGAGCGCGTAAATATTTCCGTTCAGGGCGTTCTTCAGGAAGTCCGATACGGACGCCCTGTCGTCCGGATGCACCCGTTCCAGGAACTGATCGAGCGTAACCGAGGAGGCGTAAGGAAGTAGCCCCAGAACATGGTTATAGGCCGGGGAAAGCTCGGCAGTAGCCGCCTTCACGTCCCAGCGCCAAGCCGCCAGCCCACTGAGCTCTTCGGACAAGGCCAGCCGCTGCTTCAGCAATTGCTGCTCGGTGATGTCCTCGATGATTCCGGTCGACCAGCGCAACTCTCCCGATTCGTCCGAAATCGAAGTGCCGGTTACGCGGCCCCAGACGATGACGCCGTCCTTGCGAACATAACGTTTGTCGATGCGATAGTGACCCGTCGCGGCATTTGTCATGCCGCTGTGGACCCTGAAATTTCGCTCGCGATCTTCCGGATGAGTAAGATCGAGGAATGTCATGCCGGAAGTGAGCTCATCGACGGTATAGCCGACGAGCCGGGCGAATGCCGGGTTTGCGAACAGGATCTGGGTCGTATGAATGTCGGAAAGTGTTGCCCCCACGCCAATGCCGTCAAAGAAGATGCGCGACATCGATTCGATCTGGGAAAGAGCTGTTCCGGACATCGATCTGCGTAACTGCAATCTGACCTGAATCATTTGCAAGACGAAAATCGCGTTGGTGCGTGAGCCCCACCGCATCCGAATATGAGTAGTCTGTCGCCCTGGCAGGCACCTTGAGGTAGATCAACGTCCCGCCAGCGCGGCGGACTGTGTTCCGCCTCGCCGGAGACCTCGGCAAACGAGCAATTTCACCGCTCTAGGCAGAAATCCTTTCGAGCAGGTCTCGCACGAGGCCCCGAAGCAGATCGAGCTTGTAGGAAGTCATCGGCAGCGGTTTTGCACCGGCTGTCGACCGCGCGACTGCATCGTCGATGGTCGCGGAATTCGCCGCGGCACCTTGCATGGCGGATTCGGCTTTCGCAAGCCGAAGCGGTACTGGGGCCACGCCGCCGGCCACGATGCGAACCAGCTCGAATGTTCCGTCCGTTATCACGGCGCGCAGAACGATCTCCACCAGCGGCCACTCCGCGTAACTCCGGCTGATCGCCCGGCGATAAAGCGCACGCTCGTTCGCAACGGGCGCACCGAGTTCGACGCGTTCCACGATTTCCCCCTGCCGAAGAGCATGGTCGGCGCTGCCGTTCGAGCCGTCCCCGAGCAATTGGTTGATGGTGAGGTGGGTGCGAAGATTGGTCGTCACCGTCGCATCGTAGGTCATGAGAGCCGCGGCCAGCGTGGAAGGATGCGGCGCGACGCACGGGCCGAGATCGAAAGCGACGCCGTAGAGGTGGTTACCCTCGCGCGCCGGACAGGCAGAGCCGCCCTTCTTGAGACAGGAAATATGCGGATCACGGTAGTACCAGCAGCGCGAGCGCTGGGCGAGATTGCCGCCGATCGTCGCGATATGCCTGATTTGCGGCGTCGCGAGGCTTGCGGCGGCTGCCGCCAGCCCGGGATACGCGGCGCCGAGTTTGGGATCGCTGGCGATTGCCGAGATGGTGGCGAACGCGCTGATGCGGGCTGCGCCGTTCTCATCCCATTCGACGTCGGGCGATCCGGATGGCCGCGACAGATCGATAATTTGTCCGCGCGACACGCCGCTGCGCCGTCGTTCGGACAAATCCGTTCCGGCAGCGCGGAACTCGCCTGGTTGCGCGGAAGCCATCGAGTTGTAGCTCATGCCACGCTCCTCTGGTTCAGCATTGCCGCGAGCCGGACAGGCTGGATCGGAAGCTCATAGGGACGGACGCCAATGGCATCGCGGATTGCATTGGCAATCGCCGGAGATGTCGGGACGGTTGCGACCTCGCCGATACCGACGCTGCCGCCGAGCACGTGATCGAATCCTGCTTGGTCGAAATGAACCTCGATATTGGGCGTGTCGGCGATGCCGGGGATGCGATAATCTTCGAGCCCGGCACTCAAAATGTTGCCGCGCACCGGATCGACCTCGCGTCCTTCGTAAAGTGCATAGCCGATGCCCTGGATGATCGAACCTGCCGCCTGGCTATGCGCGAGCGCAGGCGCTGCGAGCTTGCCGACCGCGATTCCAGTGTAAACGTCGAGAACCCGCACATGCCCGAGCCAGGTATCGACCTCGACCTCGATCACCTGAACCGAACTCGGCACGCCGGCGCCGACGGCGAGATTTGAAAAACGGCGCAGCATCCAGGCGAAGATCGTTCCCACGAAGCCCGCTTCCTTCATCGGTGAGCGCACGCCAGGAGGTGTGTGTCTGGAGTCTTCGGGCCGCGTCGCCGATACGCTGATATCGGAAGATGCCGCGATCAGTTCGCGCCACGGCGCATTGGAGCCGGGCGCCGGCCTACGTTTGGCATTGCGTTCGATCGCCTCCTTCAGCTTTCGTATCGCAAGCAGGGTGGGGGGCACGACCGAGGCCGTGGTGCGACTTCCGCCCGAGCCGGGACCTTCGATCAGGTTGGAGTCCCCGATTCTCACTTCCACCTCGTGCGGCTCGAGTTCGAATTCGTGTGCGACCGTATTGGCGATCACGGTTCGACTGCCGGTGCCGATGTCCTGGATGGCGGTGCTCGCGATCAGGCGACCGCCCTTGACCGACAGTTCGACTTTCGACCCCGGCTGCCAGAGATAGAGCCAATAGCCTGTGGCCACGCCGACGCCGCGGCGATAGCGGCCGCTCCGGGCCGGCGCCGCTCCCCTGGCGCTGCGCCAGACTTCCAGATTTGCCGCCCATTCGTAAAGACGCTGGCGATTGGGGTCGGTGTCCCATCGTTTGCGCAGTTGAATCGGGTCGACCTGCATCCGCAAGGCAGCCTCGTCAACGGCCTGTTCGAGCGCGAACGCCATTGGCGGTCCGCCCGGGCCGCGGAAGGGTGCCCCCGGCGGCAGATTGCTGATGACGTCGAAATCGACCAGCGCCTTTGCCTCCGCGGGATAGATCAGACGTGCCAGCGCTGCGATCGTCGAGTTGATGCCGGCGCCGTTATCGGACCACGCCGTCAATGCCAGCGCCTTGAGATTGCCTTCGCGCGAAGGCAACAGCGCAATGTCGATCTCCGTTCCAGGGCGATGGCCGGTGACCGACAACTCCTCATGTCGGTCGAGTGCCACGCGGACTGGCGCCTTCGCTTCGCGGGCAAGTTCGATAGCGGCAATGGTATCGATGCCAAGACTTGCTTTCGAGCCAAACCCGCCGCCGACATGGTCGGCGATCACGCGGACCTTGTCGCGGTCGAGCTTGTATCGTTTCGCGACCACCTCCATCAGATGAAATACCGCCTGCGTGGAAACATGCAGGGTCAACCGGTCGCCATCGAAGCGGGCCACCGTGGCGTGCGGCTCGAGACAGGTGTGAGACTGGCCCGAGGTGCGGAAGACGCCTTTGACGAGCAGCGGATCATTGGCTTCGACGGCCGCGGCGATCGCGCTGCGCACGGTCTTCGACTTGTGCGAAAACGCGGCAGTCGGACCTCGCACATTCTGTCGCCATGGGGCCGGGGCCGGCGAACCCTCCGATACGTTCGCAGCCTTCTTGCGTTCCGATTTCTCGAAGGCCAGCGGTGCGTCGGGCTTGCGCGCGGCTTGCAATCCCACCACCGAGGGCAATGGTTCATATCTGATGCCGACCGCGGCGGCGGCATGGTGCGCGGCGGCGCGATCCTTCGCGGCGATCGCCGCAATCGGCGCGCCGACATAGCGGACGATATGGTCATCTTCGATTAACGAAATCGCCGCCATCACGCCTGGCATCGCGCGCGCCGGAGCAAGATCGAGCTGGACGACCTTGCCGTGGGCGATTTGCGAACGAACGATCACGCCCTCGAGTTGACCATCGTGATGGATATCGACCGTGTATTTCGCGGTGCCCGTCACCTTGTCGCGCGCCTCGACGCGAGGCGCCAGACTTTGTTCGCCGTCAAAGCGACCGGCGCAGGCTTCCCCCACCGCGCGCAGGATATTGTCATAGGCGCCGCAGCGGCAGAGATGACCCGACAGGGCCGCGCCGGTCTCTTCGCGCGAAGGAACGGCATTGCCTTTGGCCTTTCGCCAATTGTCGTGAAAGGCCGCGGCCTCGACAATGAAGCCCGGCGTGCAGAAGCCACATTGCAGGGCATCCAGCGCCATGAACGCCCGCTGCACCGGATGCAACCTTGCACCGCCGATCCCCTCGACGGTGGTGACGTTGCGGCCTGCAACCGCTTTCGCCGGCATCAGACAGCTCACGACGGGGACGCCGTCGAGCAATACAGTGCAGGCACCGCAGACGCCTGCGCCGCAGACGAGCTTGGTCCCGGTCAAATTCATCCTGTCGCGGACGACATCGACGAGGAGCGCTTCGGGATCGTCGGGCAGGGTCTCAAGGCGGCCGTTGATCGTCACGGTGCTCATCGCGCTCTCCTTTTACTGCTGGTCTGGGGGCCGGCGGGCGCAACCGCGCCGGCCACCAGAAGCCGG
>Ga0306920_100003790_pt1 | contig 19270 bp, 23 predicted proteins | sample flu12Cox44000170_FD_204666 | JGI IMG/M metagenome (GOLD analysis project Ga0306920, IMG submission 204666) | Lab enrichment of tropical soil microbial communities from Luquillo Experimental Forest, Puerto Rico - flux4day.12C.oxic.44.000.170 (v2)... | ecosystem: Environmental > Terrestrial >... | reverse complement strand
AAACGAAGTCGCCGCGCGTTCCACCCGTGGCGATGATGGTCTCGGTTCCGGTCTTGATGTCGATCAGGCCAACGGTGCCGTCGTTGTTATTGACGACGATATCGCCGCTCAGCTTGCCGCCTGCGATCACCCCGGTGCCATCAGGGGCGTGGCCATTTCCGGAATAGGTGGCGAGCAGCGCGCCTGTCGTGTAGTTGATTGCCAGGATGTTGCCACCTGATTCCCCGTAAACGATCTTGCCGTCGGGCGATACCGTGACGCCATCGCAGCAGTTTCCCACCGCGTAAATCACCCGCACGGTTCCCGTGAGCGGATTGATGTCGACGATCCCCTGGTTCGAGGAGGAGACGATGTGGCCATTGACCGGATCGCCCCACATTCCGAGGAAGCTGGTGAGATTGCTCGGGAGCCCGGCGATGGGCGTGCGCGCACCGTTATTCCCTCGCGCGGAGGAGGCGCGCGACCCGAGCGCAGGCGGGGCGGCTTGGTCACTCCTCACCGAGCAGCTGCAGCGCCGCGAATTCAAACTGCGGCACATCACTGCCTTGCACCGCACAACGCACGCGGCTGCGTGCGGCGGCAATGAACCAGGTCTCGAGCCCGTACGGCTTGCCGCGGCCGAAGGCGAGCGGATCGAGGACCGCCGCGCACGCGGCGTGCTCGGGATCGCGCACCGATTCGTAGCGGATGAGCTCGATGTGCGCCGCGCGTGCGATGGTGGCAAACGACTGAGTGTCGCGGTAGTCCGAGCGGTGCGTCCACGCTGCGCGCTCGCGCACGAAGGGTGCGCGTGTCAGATCGAGCGCGGCGCGGCTGCGCACTGCTGCCTGAAAAGCCGTGTGCGGCACGGGCTTCAGGTCGGGGGTGGCGGGGGAGTCGAGCAGGAATCGCAGCCGCCAGTAGCTCTTCTCCGCGAGCGCGGTGCGCAGTTCCTCGGCGCCGTACCAGACGCCGGGCTCGAGTGCGGCGCGAAAGCGCGACCCGGCGTGCGGGCGGTAGCGATAGGGAGTTGCCAGCAGATAATGAAGGCGCCGCACCGCACTCGGCAGCGGCGGCTTGCTCTCCTCGAGGACGGCCTCGAGGATTGACTGCTCCTCGAGTGAGTCCGTGAGACGCATGGTCGAGGCGGTGTGCTGGGCCTCGACGACGCGCCAGAGCGTCTGTGCGTAGAGGCGCGCCTCAGATGCGAGCGCGCGCGGCGTCCAGGTAGTCAACGGTGCGCACCAGCCCCGCAGGCTCGCGGATCAGATCGAGCGGCACGCCGCCGAGTGCAGTGTTCTCGCCGCGCAGCCACGCCTGGGCCGCCGCATCGTCGGAGCCTACGATCGCATCCAGCGAACGGAACAGCCGCACGAACAGCGCCGCGAGCTGCCAGGGCTTCGAGCCGGGCTCGAGTTGCCGCTGACCGTTGGCGAGGCGCGAGAGCGTCGCGGTGCTCACCCCGATGACCGGCGCCAGATCCGCTTGTGCCAGGCCGAGAAAGCGCGCCGCGCGGACCGTGGCCTGCGACAGGGTAGTCGCGGCGTCCGCGGCCGGACGGGGCCGTGAAGTGCGACGGGGCTTCATTTCAATGGAAATAATATCACACCATCGTTTCTGTAGCAAAAGAGATCCCGATGCAGGCTACGCCAAAGCGCCGCCTCGGTCGAACGCGCAGCGCGCCCGGCCCCCGGCGTGTCACGCCCCGGAAAATCACTCGGTGGTAGTGCTTGCTGCGGAAGGTTTGGGCGAGGCAGTCGCGGTGGCCGGCAGCTGGAGATCCTGAAAGTCCGCGGCCTCCGCCGTGATCGTCGCGTCCTTGCCGTTTTTCTTGGCACGCCGCAGGGCCGACTGGCACGCTTTGAGCAGTCCCGCGAGCGGCAGCGTTCGCGGCGGCACCAGGCTCGCGATCCCGGCGCTCATGGTCACGTAGCGGCCGGCTCCTGCGGTCGGATGATGCATCAGCAGAGCGCGTACGCGATCGCGCACCACCTGTGCGTACTGCGTGGCCTTCTCGGTGGCCTCGCCCTGGGTCAGGACTGCGAAGGTGCCACCTTCCCAGCGGCCGACCAGATCTCCGCCGCGACGGTAGGAGGCGCCGATCACCCGCGACACGCGGCGGATGCAGGCATCGCCCGCCGAGCGGTCGAACTTCTCGTTGTAGGCGCCGAGGTCGTCGATGTCGAACAGCGTCAGCCCGATCTCGTGTGAGTCGCGCTGCGCGAGCTGCCAGTCGCGCAGCAGCAGCTCCTCGAAGTAGGCGCGTGAATGGAGACCCGTGAGTCGGTCCTCGCGCAGCCACGAGGGCAAGCCTGCAGGCTGCCGCTCGGCATGCTTCAGGCGGTCGCTGGCGTCGCGGTGGTAGCCGATGAAGTGCGTGAGCTTCCCCTCGGTGCGCACCGGCTGGATGACCGTCTCGTTCCAGAACATCGAGCCGTCGGGACGATAGTTACGCACCAGCACCCGCGCCGGCTCGCCCTTGCTCACCGCGTCGGCGAGACGGACGCGTGCGTCCTGATCGCGGTCGCTGGCCTGAAGGATGCGCAGGTTGGTCCCGAGGAGTGCGGCGGCCGGATAGCCGCACATCTGCACGAAGGCTGCGTTGACGAACACGACCGGGCAGTCCGCTGAGGTTGCATCGCAGATCACGATGCCTTCGGGCGCGCTCTCGACCACGCCGCGCCAGGCCTCGGCTGCCCAGTTGTTCATGCACGGCTTCCCGGGTCGAGCGTCAGTGCGGGTGCCGTACTGGCCCGTGCCAGCAGCTCACGCGCCCGCCCCCACTCGGGGGAGGTCTCCAGGGGAGCGCGTCCGGGCGCCCCGGAGCGCCCATGCAGGCGCACCAGGCGCAGGCTCGAGGCAGGCTGCGGCTCGATTTCGAGTCGCGCCAGCAGCTCGAGAACGCTCGCCCGATTGTTGCAGACCAGTAGCATGTCGCAACCCGCCGATAGGGCCTGCCGTGCCCGGGCGACGACGTCCCCGTAGGCGGCGGCTGCCCCTCCCATGGACAGATCGTCGCTGAACACTACCCCCTGAAACCGCAGCTCTCCGCGGAGCACGTCGCGAATCCAGCGACCCGAGAAGCTCGCCGGGGCCGAATCGACGGCCGGAAACAGCACATGGGCCGCCATGACGGCCGGCAGGCCGTTGGCGATCAGCCGGCGGTAGGGCGTCAGGTCGGGGGCCAGGTCCGGAAGGGTGCGCCGGTCGACCGGAAGAGTGTGATGCGAGTCCGCCACGACCGCGCCGTGGCCCGGGAAGTGCTTGGCGGTTGCCGCCATGCCGGCCTCGCGCATCCCGTGGGCCCACGCCCCGGCGAGCTGCGCCACCGCATCGGGGTTGGCATGGAAAGCGCGCTCCCCGATGGCCTCGCTCACCTTCAGATCGAGGTCGACGCAGGGGGCGAAGGAGATATCCACCCCGTGAGCTCGCAGTTCTGCCGCCATCAGCCAGCCGAGCGAGCGCGCGAGGGCGACACCGGCGCGTGGGTCCAGGTCGAACTCGTGTCCGATGCGCCGCGCCGGGGGCAGGAGGGAGAAGCCGGTGCGGAAACGCTGCACGCGGCCGCCTTCCTGGTCGACCGCGACGATGAGCTTGGGCGAGCGTACGGCGTGGATCGCGCTCACGAGCGCTGTCAGTTGCTGCGGATCGACGTAGTTGCGTGTGAAGAGGATCACACCGCCCACGAGCGGATGGCGCAGCAGCTCGCGCTCCTCCGCAGAGACCTCGGTCCCGGCGAGATCGACCATCAGGGGACCGAGACTCATGCCGGAACTGCCGCGGCGCCGGGACTGGCGCCCGCGGTGAGCAGCGCCAGCGATTCGACGTGAGCCGTGTGCGGAAACATGTCGACGACGCCGGCCGCGGCGAGCGCAAAGCCATGCTCGTGCACCAACACCCCCAGATCGCGGGCCAGACTTCCCGGATGACAGGAAATATACAACAGGCGCTGCGGAGCGATGCGCGCCACTGCCGCCAACACCGCCCGTGCGCCGGTGCGCGGCGGATCGAGCAGCACGTGCGTATAGCGGTGCCGCAGCCATGGCAGGGCTGCATCCGGCGGCGCGGCGAGGTCGGCCGCGTGAAACTCGGCGTTGACGAGACCGTTGTGTCGCGCATTATCGCGGGCGCGCGCCACCAGTGCGGCATCGCCCTCGATACCGACCACCTGCGTCGTGTGGCGGGCGAGTGGCAGGCTGAAATTGCCGAGCCCGCAATAGAGATCCAACACCCGGGCCGCCGGAGTGAGGTCCAGCAGCTCGATGGCGCGCTCCACCAGCACCTCGTTGACCGGCCCATTCACCTGAATGAAATCGGTGGGCGCAAATCGCATCTCCAGATCGAAGCGCGGCAGGCGGTAGTGCAGCGGCTCACCCGCGAGCCCGAGCTCGCGCACCGAGTCGAGCCCGCCGGGCTGCAGGAAGAGCCGCACGCCGTGCTCGGCCGCAAATGCTTCGAGGCGCGCAACATCCTGCTGCGAAGGTGCCTCGAGCACCCGCAGCACGAGCGCCGTGCCGTTGGCCGCCACGGCCACCTCGATCTGCGGTACCTGCTCGCGAATACTGAGCCCCGTCAGCATCGCCGCGAGCGGCGCGATCAGCTCACCGGCCGGTGGGGCGAGCACGTCACACGAGCGCAGCTGCGTGATGAAGGGGGCCGCGCGCTCCCGGAAGCCGACCACCACAGTGTCCTTCTTGCGCACGAACTTCGCGCCGAGGCGTGCGCGGCGGCGATAGCCCCAGTGGGGCCCGTCGAGCGCGCTCAGCCAGCGCACCGGCTCCACACGGGCAACGCGCGCGAGGGCCTCGCGCAGCTCGCCCTCCTTCGCCGCGAGCTGCGCTGCCGGCGAGAGATGCTGGAGCACGCAGCCGCCACACACACCGAAGTGCGGGCAGCGCGGCGCCGCGCGTGCCGGGGAGGCCTGCAGCACCTCGATGAGCTCGGCGTCATCGTGCTGGCGATGTCGCCGCGTGCGATGAAAGCGGATCCGCTCCCCCGGCAGGGCTCCGGCGACGAAGGCGGTCTTGCCGCCATGCACGACCCCCTCGCCCTCGTGCGTGAGCCCCTCGACCTGCGCTTCCTCCGGCGCACCGGCCGCACGCTTGCGGCGTCCAGCGGCCGCAGGCGCGGTCAAGCGCCCCGATCCTCCCAGACGCGCAGAAACTCGGCGAAGTGCGGCTCCTTCGAGGCGCTGAGGCTCGCCCGCACCCGGGCGAGCTCCTCCTCGTGCTGCTCCGGTGAGAGCTGACCGCGCAGGTGCTGAAAGCGCAGATAGATCAGCCAGGTATTGAGCACGTCAGTCTCGCAATAGCGGCGGATGCTGGCGAGGTCGCCCGCCTGCCAGGCCTCCCACACCTGGGCGCCGTCGAAACCGAGCTTACCGGGGAGTCCGAGCAGGCACGCCATGTTGGCGAGGGAGACGCGGTTGCGGTGATGGAACCCCGACAGCACGTCCATGAGGTCGGTGTGGCGCCAGTGGTAGCGGTTCAGATAATTGTTGAAGCGAAACTCCTCATCGCCGTCACCCATCTCCCAGAAGCGCTTGGCCTGCAGGCCCGCCAGCAGAGCGCGGTAGGTGAGCACCGGCAGATCGAAGCCCGAGCCGTTCCAGGACACCAGGCTCGGCGAGTATTTCTCGATGCCCTCGAAAAAGCGCTGTACCAGATCCGCCTCGGGGCTCGCCGGGTCGCCGAGGCTCCACACCGTGAAACTGTCGCCGCGGCGCAGCGCGCAGGAGATCGCCACCACGCGCTGCTGCTCGGGCGGCAGAAAGTCGCCCCCCGTGTGCTGGCGGCGGAGCGCAAACATCGCCTTGGCGACCTGCCCGTCCGCGAGCCCCTCGAGTCCGTACAGGCGGCGGCCGAGCACGACATCCGGCACCGTCTCGATGTCGAACACGAGCGTGTTCATGAGACTCTCATCAGCACCGCAACCGCCACGACCAGTCCACGTTCGTCGCTAAGCGTGACGTGTGCATCGCCGACGCCGAGCTCCCGCCGCACACGCTCCCCGCGCTCGGAAAACACGACCTCGGGCTTCCCCCAGGCGTTCTGCACGACCCCGACATCGCGGATCCAGACCCCGTGCGCGAAACCGGTGCCCATGGCCTTGACGATCGCTTCCTTGGCCGCGAAGCGCATGGCGAGGAAACGCGCGGGACGAGCGGTATGGGCCAGCTGCGCCTGCTCCTCGGGCATCAGCAGATGCTCGATGAAGCGCGTGCCGAAGCGCTCGAGCGTTTGGGCGATGCGCTCACTCTCGAGCACGTCGACGCCGATGCCGAAAATCACGCGCGCGCCTCCCTCATCAGCGACTTCATTTCCTGCACCGCCGCCGGCAGGCCGACGAACAGTGCGCGCGCGATGATGGCATGACCGATGTTGAGCTCGACGATCTCGCGCACTGCGGCCACCGGCTGCACGTTGTGGTAGTTCAACCCGTGGCCGGCGTGGACTTCGAGTCCGAGGCTCGTGGCGATGCGGGCCGCCGAGCGCAGCCGCTCGAGCTCGGTTGCCGCAGCCGGGCCGCGCGCCTCGGCGTACGCCCCGGTGTGCAGCTCGACCACCGGCACGCCTGCGGTCCGCGCGGCTTCGATCTGCCGCCGCTCGGGGTCGATGAAGAGCGCCACCCGAACTCCGGCCGCCGTGAGGCGCGCTACCGCCTCGGCGACGCGCGCAGCCTGCCCCGCGACATCGAGCCCGCCCTCGGTGGTGATCTCGAGCCGTCTTTCGGGCACCAGGCAGCAGTCCGCAGGACGCAGTGCGGCGGCGATGGCGAGCATTTCCTCGGTCATCGCCAGCTCGAGGTTCATGCGCGTCTGCAGCAGGCCGCGCAAGGCGAGCACGTCGGGGTCCTGGATGTGGCGCCGGTCCTCGCGCAGGTGCAGCGTGATGCTGTCGGCGCCGGCCTGCTCGGCGGCGAGCGCTGCGTGCACCGGATCGGGGTAGCGCGCGCGCCGCGCCTGGCGCAGTGTCGCCACATGATCGATGTTGACTCCGAGGGAGATAGCGCCACTCATGGAGATGCTCCGCGCTTCATCGCTCTGGCCACCAGTCGTGTCGAGAGCGGACGCCCCTCGAGGCAGGCACCGAGCGCCGCCGTGAGCACGCGCCGCGCATCCTCGAGCTCGCGCTCGCCGCGCAGGCTCTCGCGCGCGAGGCTGAGTAGCGAATGCCCATACAGCGCGCGGACGCTGCTGCCACGGGCAGGCAGAAGTCCCACGCCGGGGTGGAAGTCATAGTAGGCATCGGGCTCGAGCGGCAAGCCGGAGCGGGCCTCGGTGGCGAGATCCAGCCCGTAGCCGAGCACTTCCAACAGGCGCTTCTCGAACACGCGCAATGCCGGCTCGAGCGGCGCACCGCTGCGCAGCTGCTCGAGGGTGCGGTGGTAGTGATCGAAGAGCTCCGGCAGCGCATCATGGCGCGTGGTGAGCTTCAGCAGCAGCTCATTCAGGTAGAACCCCGCCAGCACGCAGCCCTGCGGCAGCGCCGCGGTCGCTGCAGCGCGCTCGGCGCCCGTGAGCTGCGGTGCCTCGCCGCGTCCGCTCCATGACAGCAGCAGCAGCTGGAACGGCTGCAGTACTGGCGCGAGCTTCGCGTTGGCACCGCGCACCCCGCGCGCAAACAGCGTGAGACGACCGTGCTCGCGCGTCAGCACCTCGAGGATGCGGCTGGTGTCGCGCCACGGCCGATGGTGCAGGAGGTACGCCGCCGTGAGTACGACGCGGCGGGTGCTGCGGGTCATTCGACTCCCAGCTCGCGCAACGCGCGCGCGTTGTCCGCCCAGTTCTCGCGCACCTTGACCCACAGGTTCAGATGCAGCCGCCGGCCGAGCATCTCATTCAGCGCCAGACGCGCTGCGCGGCCGACACGCTTGAGCCGCTCGCCGCGCGCGCCGATCACGATCGGCTTCTGTCCCTCGCGGTCGACCCAGATCGCGGCGTCCACGGTGAGCACGCCGTCCTCCTCCGTCAATCGTTCCACTTCCACCGCAATGCCGTACGGCACCTCCTGGTTGAGCTCGAGCGTCAGTTTCTCACGGATGGTCTCGGCGATGCGGAAGCTCACGCTCCGGTCGGTCAGCTCGCCCTGTGGAAAGAGCACCGGCCCGCGCGGCAGGTGCGCGGCGATGGTGTCACGCAGATCCGCGACGTTGTCGGCTCGCAGCGCCGAGACCGGCACGATCGCGAGAAAGGGATGCCGCGTGCCGAGCTCCCCCAGGTACGGCAGCAACCGCTCGCGCGGCCGCACGCGGTCGATCTTGTTGACGGCAGCGATGGCCGGCCGGTCCGCGCGCACGATGCGTGCGAGCGCCAGATCATCCTCCGCGGTCCAGCGCAGCGCCTCCACGACCAGCACCACCAGGTCCGCGTCCTCGAGCGCTGCGGTCGCGGTGCGGTTCATGGCCTTGTTGAGCGCGCGCGCCGCCTTCGCATGCAGCCCCGGGGTGTCGACGAATGCGATCTGTGCCTGCGGCAGCGTCACCACTCCGAGGATGCGGTGGCGCGTGGTCTGGGGACGCGGTGTGACGATGCTGAGCTTCTCACCGACCAGCGCGTTGAGCAGCGTCGACTTACCGACGTTGGGTCGGCCCACCAGCGCGGCAAAGCCGCTGTGAAAGTCACTGGATGCTGGAGCGGTCACTTATGGTCGATCCGGTGTGCCCTGCGCCGCGATCGCCTCGAGCATGCGCGCAGCCGCCTGCTGCTCGGCGCGGCGCCGGCTCGAGCCGACGCCCTCGACGCGCAGCGCCAGGCCGGGCACCTCGCAGCTGACCCTGAAAATCTGGGCGTGGTCCTCGCCTTCGACGCCGAGGATCGCGTAGCGCGGCAGGGTAAGACTGCGCGACTGCAGGTGCTCCTGCAAGCGCGTCTTGGCGTCCTTCAGCGCCTCGGGGTCCGGGAGCGCCGCGATACGTGCGGCGAAGAGCTGCGTGACGAGCGGCTCCACGGCCGCGAGTCCGCCGTCGAGGAACACGGCGCCGCACAGGGCTTCGAGCGCATCCGCGAGGATCGACTGGCGGCGAAAGCCGCCGCTGCGCAGCTCGCCTGACCCGAGCTGCAGCGTGTCACCGACACCGAGGGAAAGTGCGATCTCGGCGAGCGGCTCACGGCTCACGAGTCGCGCGCGCAGGCGGCTCAGCTCCCCTTCCGTCGCCCGGGGAAAGGCGTCATAGAGGCGGTGCGCGATGAGGAGGTTGAGCACCGCATCGCCGAGGAACTCCAGCCGCTCGTTGTTCTCACCCGGCGCGCTGCGATGGGTGAGCGCCGCGCGAAACAGTGCCAGGTCGCGCGGCTGGTAGCCCAGGCGCTCGCGAACCCAGGCCGCAGGCCATCCGGCAGCGGTCATGTGGGATCGCTAGTCGATGCCTCCGCCACCGATCTTGACCTTCTTGTCGAAGGTGACGTGCAGCGACAGGTTGGCGAACAGTGGCGCGTCATCGTCGTACTGCGACTCGACTATCCACGAGGCGCCATCCTTTGTGATCTTCATGTCCTTGGTGGTCGGGTACTCGACCATGTCGATCTCGAAGTGCTTGTCGATCGCGGTACGGATCGACTGCGGGCTGACCCCGCCCGCCTTCAGCTCGCCGACGGTCCCTTCCATGGCCTTCACGACCTTCATGTAGTTCAGGTAAACCGGCGCCAGGCGGATACCGGCGTAAATCACGACCGCAAGCGGCGTCAGCAGGAACAGCCAGCCGATCGCCGTGACACCCATTTGCCTGTTACGCATCAAAATCGACCCCCGGACTACACCCGAGGTGCCCATTGAACCAGATTACGTCATGAAGCCCCAGGACATGCGTCACTGGATGACGGTGCCGATACGGCTCCACACGGGGCCGCCGGAGCGCCCCAGGTCCCAATTGAACCAGATACGGGTCGCCTTGCCGACCAGATTCTCCTCCGGCACATAGCCCCAGGAGCGGCCGTCATCGCTGTTGTCGCGGTTGTCTCCCATCATCAGGTAGTGCCCCGGCGGCACATCGCCCGAGAACGCTGGCATGCGACCGCTGCCGGGGGCGTCCTCGTCCCCACACACGTAACCGCGCACGCCGCTGCGCTTGCAGCTCGGCAGCACCGGGTTACGGTCGAGCGCCACCGGGCAGAAGATCGCCTCGTGCGTGTGCCTGCCGAGCTGCTCGTGGGCGATCGACATGTTGACATAGCAGCCGTCGTTGAAGCGCTGCCGGCCGACGTAGAACGGCACCTGTTGGCCGTTGATGCTGATGAGGTTGTCGCGCACCTCGACGTGATCGCCCGGCAGCCCCACCAGGCGCTTGATGAAGTTGGTCGAGGGATCGCGGGGGTAGCGGAACACCACGACATCACCGCGCTGCGGCTCGCCGATGTTCACGAACTTGCGGTTGAGCACTGGCAGGCGCAGCCCGTAGGCGTACTTGTTGACGATGATGAAATCGCCATCGAGCAGCGTCGGCATCATCGAATCTGAAGGAATACGGAAGGGCTCGAAGATGAACGAGCGCAGCACCAGCACCACGAGTGCCACCGGAAAGAAGCTGCGGGCGTAGTCGACGGTGCCGGGCTCGGGGATCTGTGCCGGATCCTTGCCGGCGGCGCGGGCGGCGGCGGCGCGCTGCGGTCGCAGCAGCCAATGGTCGACGGCCCACACCGCGCCGGTGAGCGCAGTGATGGCGAGCAGCACCGCGCTGAAATCCAGCCGCTCGGCGACCAGCAGCCGCAGCACCGCGCAGGCGATCAGCACCGGCAGCGCGCTGTACAGGAACGTCATGAGCGGCGAGTCGTGCGGCGGCACGGGGGAGGCGATCAGCCGCCGCGGGCGCAGGAACCAATCGTCGACGATGCACACCAGGCCCACCGGCAGTGCCAGCCAGGAAAGCAGAACGATGACCGATACAAGGGACTGTGGCATTGGGGAACCTTAGTGTTTGCGTCCGACCTGCAGCACGGCGAGGAATGCTTCCTGCGGGATTTCGACGTGCCCGAGCTGCTTCATGCGTTTCTTGCCTTCCTTCTGCTTCTCGAGGAGCTTGCGCTTGCGAGTGACATCGCCGCCGTAGCACTTCGCCAGCACGTTTTTGCGCAGCGCCTTGACCGTAGCGCGGGCGATGACCGCACTGCCGATCGCCGCCTGCACCGCCACCTCGAACATCTGCCGCGGGATCAGCTCCTGCATTTTGTCCACCAGCTCCCGGCCGCGCTGGTAGGCGCTGTCGCGGTGCACGATGATCGACAACGCATCGACCTTGTCGCCGTTGATGAGAATATCGAGCTTCACCAGTGGTGCGGCCGTGAAGTGGCTGAACTCGTAGTCGAAGGAGGCGTAGCCACGGCTCACCGACTTCAGGCGGTCGAAGAAATCCAGCACCACCTCCGCGAGCGGCAGCTCGTACTGCAGCGACACCTGCGTGCCGAGGTAGAGCATCTTCTGCTGCGTGCCGCGCTTGTCGTTGCAGAGCTTGAGCACCGCGCCGACGTGATCCGGCGGCACGAGGATATTCGCCATGATGATCGGCTCGCGCAGCTCTGCGATCTCGTTCGACGGCGGCAGCTTCGCCGGGTTGTCAACGTAGTCGATCGTGCCGTCGGTCCCCAGCACCTCGTACACCACCGTCGGTGCGCTGGTCACGAGTGTCAGCTCGTACTCGCGCTCCAGGCGCTCCTGCACGATGTCCATGTGCAGGAGCCCGAGGAACCCGCAGCGGAAACCGAAGCCGAGGGCGCTCGATACCTCCGGCTCGTAATGGAGCGCGGAGTCGTTGAGCCGGAGTTTTGCCAGGGCGTCGCGGAATTTCTCGTAGTCCTCGGAGTTCACCGGGAAGAGCCCGGCAAACACGCGCGGCTTTATCTGCTTGAAGCCGGGTAGCGGCGCCGCGGCCGGCCGATTCTCGAGCGTTATGGTATCGCCGACCGGCGCGCCGTCGATCTCCTTGATGCCCGCGACGACGAAGCCCACATCCCCGGCCGACAGCTCGCCCTCGACCACCGGTTTCGGCGTGAAGCGTCCCAGACGGTCGGCGAGGTGACTGCGGCCGGTCGAGACGACGCGGATCCGGTCGCCGGTCTTCACGCCACCGTTCATCACCCGCACCAGCGACACTACGCCCACGTAGTTGTCGAACCACGAGTCGATGATCAGCGCCTGGAGTGGTGCGGCGCCATCACCGCCCGGGGCGGGAATGCGGCGGATGAGGGTCTCGAGCAGCTCCGCGACCCCCTCCCCGGTCTTGGCACTGACGCGCGCGGCATCCGCGGCCTCGATGCCGATGATTTCCTCGATCTCGCGGGTGACGCGCTCGGGGTCTGCGGAGGGCAGGTCGATCTTGTTGATGACCGGCAGCACCTCGAGGCCCTGCTCGATGGCGGTATAGCAGTTGGCGACGCTCTGCGCCTCGACACCCTGCGAAGCATCCACCACCAGCAGTGCCCCCTCACAGGCGGCGAGCGAGCGAGAGACCTCGTAGGAGAAGTCCACGTGCCCCGGGGTGTCGATCATGTTGAGCTGGTAGCGCTCGCCGTCGCGCGCCGTGTAATAGAGGGTGACGCTCTGCGCCTTGATGGTGATCCCGCGCTCGCGCTCGAGCTCCATGGAGTCGAGCACCTGGGCCTGCATCTCGCGGTCAGCCAGGCCCCCGCACAGCTGGATGAAGCGGTCGGCGAGGGTCGATTTGCCGTGGTCGACGTGTGCGATGATGGAAAAGTTACGTATGTGCCGCATGAGGTGCGCTAACTACCGCCGCGTGTTGCCGCGCCCGGAAGTTCTGCGGCGGGGCGGATTATAGGGGGGCTGCGCTAGCCGCGCAGCAGCCGTCTCAACTCGTCCGGGTCCAGGCGATGGCGGCAGACCACCGTGCCATCGAGCAAGAGTACCGGCACCTCGAGACCGTGCCGGCGCTTCAGCTGCGGGTCCGAATCGACATCGACGACCTCGAGCGGCGGCAGCTGCAGCTGCCGCCCGAGCGCCGCGAGCTCGGCCAGCATCTCATCACACAATTGACAGTCGCGGCGGTGCACGACCGTCAGCCGTCCTGCCGGCACGCTCAGCGGCCCGCCGGCGCGGCTCCCTGCGCCTTGAGCTGGCCGGCGATGAAACGCACCGTGGCGGGTGGCACCTCACCGACGGCGGTGATCTTGTGGCCGTCGACTACGGTTGAGAAGGCGGAGGAGGAGCCCACGGTGGCCGATTCCGCCACCGGTGGCTTCCCCGACGGTGCCGACTGTCTCTCGACGAACACCGACACGGAGGCAAAACCGTCGGTGAACACCAGGTGGTCGACCGCGCCCGCCGAGCCGGGCAGAACCTGGGCCGAATGAACCGTCATGCGGAAACCCGGCGGCAGGCTGGCAACGCTCCAGGCGAGCCCGGCGGTGCCCGGTTGCAGGTGCGGTGCCGCATCGTTGCGCAGCCACTGGAATCCCTCGGTCGAGATCTCGGGGCGAAACGCGGAATCGGGGATGCGGGAGGACACAGTGAGGCTGGCGAACACGATCTGCTCGATCACCTGACCGTGTGCATCGACGAGCTGCGACTTCAGTGGCATGGCGGTGGACTCATCGATCCACAGCTGATAGCCATAGCGGTACTCGTCCTTCGGCGACACGGCGATGACGTGCGTGTCACGGCGATTGAGGCGCATGTGACCGACTTCGCGGATGTCGTAGAAGCCCGCGGACTGATCGTTGAAGCTCGGGAACTTCATCAGCGATTCCTCGGGCGGACGCTGCTCGACCAGCACCGTGCGCCGGTCGGGCAGGTAGCAGGAGAGGCTCGCACCGGTGCGGATGAACTCGCGTCCCGAGCCATCGAGCGAAGCGAGCCGCTCGGATACGGTGCCATCCTGCACCCGATGGATGATGCGCAGCATTTCGACGCGCCCGCCCTGCCAGTGCGAGAAGGTGCCGTCGTAGTTGCGCGTGGTGAGCGCCTGGTCCATGCGCTCGAGCCACTCGGTGGGGCTGTACTCGATCGATCTCTTCTGTGCCGGCTGCTCGGCGGCTGCGACACTCGCCACAGCCCAGGCGAGCGCCAGGCCGGCGAGCCCGCTACTGCGCGATGGCCTTGACATCGCTCTGCGGTTCTTGCGTGCCCCCGGGGGGCGACTCGCTCGTCATGAAAGCCGACAGCAGGTTGCGCCGTGCGACCGGGTTGGAAAACATGCTGTGCGCCACGACGTAGTTCGCCAGCTCGGTACTCGGCACCACCACGGCCGCGGGCTTGGAACGCGGTACGGTGTAACTGTCACTCTGCGCGGAAGCGGCGGCGGTCGCGGACGTGGTGTGCCCCGGCGTCGTGACCTGCGTCACCAGCGGCGCTCCAGCCAGTGGCGCCTGGGTGCGCAGCCACAGGATGGAAACCGTTGCGACGCTCGCGGCGACTGCCGCGCCTGCCAGGGGCTGCCACCAGCGCAGTCGCGGGTGATTGCGATCGCGCGGAGCGGTCTGGGCGGCGAGCGCCGGCTCGGCGAGCAGCACCGCATTGACCCGCCCGGCGAGCGGCGCGTTGAGGCGCACGCCGCGCTCGGCACGGATGACCGCGCCGATGATCGCGTAGCGCCCCCAGCGTGCCTTGAGATACTCATCGCGCGACAGGCGTCGCGCCAGCAGCTCGCACTCTGCCGGCAGCAGCTCGTCGTCGAACATCGCGGACAGCTGACTGTCGAGCTCTTCGTTCATCCCAGCTCCTCGGCACGGCCCAGGCCGCCTTCGAACACTTCCCGCAAGCGGCGGTCGATGGCTTCGCGTGCCCTGAAGATCCGCGAGCGCACCGTCCCCACCGGGCAGTCCATGGCGGCGGCGATCTCTTCATAGGAAAGCCCCTCGAGCTCGCGCAGCACGATGGCGGTGCGCAGGTCCTCGGGCAGGGCATCGATTGCGGCATTGACGGTCGAGCGGATCTCGTCCGTCAGCACCAGACCCTCGGGGGTTTCGGAATCTTTCATGCGGCCTTGCATGTCGTAGGACTCATCGTTGTTGTTGCGGTCGAGGTCATATTCAACAGGACTGCGATCGCGCGACACTACGGCGTTCTTTGCGGTGTTGATGGCTATGCGATAGAGCCATGTGTAGAAAGCACTGTCGCCGCGAAACTGTGGCAAGGCCCGATAGGCCTTGATGAAGGCTTCCTGGGCGATATCCTCGGCCTCGGCTGGGTTGCGCACGTAGCGCATGACCAGCTTGACGAGTTTGTGCTGGTACTTGAGCACCAGCGCATCGAATGCCCCCTTGTCCCCGCGTTGGACGCGGCGTACCAGGCTCAGATCACTTGCATCGGCGCTCATACGCGCCCTCTACTCCCATGTGGAGGGCGCCCGCGCTTCGACCAGAATAGACTGTGAGCTTCTGTGAAAGTTCAGCATGTCGGCGGACGTCCAGGTGTCTTGCGTCAGAATACCGCCGACCCGTCACCCAATCGACATAATGCACGTATGCGCCCGACTGCCTGCGCCAGGTGGGGCTCGGCAGCCGGTTCGCCCCGCAGCAGGTACCCCTCCAGGAGGGGGTCGGGAAGCGCCAGCAGCTCCGCGAACACGCGGCATTCGGCCTGGCTCGCCAGCGGCAGCAGCTGCTGGGCAAAGCGATCGAGCAACACGTCGAGCTCCTTCTTGCCCCGGCGGCAGCGCCAGCGCAGGAGCCCGGTCAGGGCAGGCGCTACAGCCCGCCCATCGTCGACGATTGTCGCACTGCGGTCCGACACGCTCACCCCTGACGCTCCACCAGCATCTTCTTGATTTCGGCAATGGCGCGGGCGGGGTTCAGATCCTTGGGGCAGACGTCGGTGCAGTTCATGATGGTATGGCAGCGATAGAGGCGGAAGGGATCGTCGAGCTCATCGAGCCGCTCGCCGCTGGCTTCATCGCGGCTGTCGATGATCCAGCGGTAAGCGGCCAGCAGCGCCGCGGGTCCCAGAAACCGCTCGCTGTTCCACCAGTAGCTCGGGCAGCCGGTCGAACAGCAGGCGCAGAGAATACAGGCTGCCGGGCGGTCGATCTTCTCCTGGTCCTCCTTCGATTGCAGCCTCTCACGGTCCGGCGGTGCCGGGGTGTGTGCCTGCAGCCAGGGCTTCACGGCGGCGTACTGCGCATAGAAATTAGTGAGGTCGGGGACCAGGTCCTTCACCACCAGCATGTGCGGCAGCGGATAGATACGTACGTCGCCGCTGAGATCCTGCATGGAAGTGGTACAGGCGAGGCGGTTGATGCCATCGATGTTCATGGCGCACGAGCCGCAGATGCCCTCGCGGCACGAGCGGCGGAAGGTGAGCGAGGAGTCGACCACGCTTTTTATCTGGATGAGCGCATCGAGCACCATCGGCCCGAGGCTCTTCGCATCGAGCGCGAAGGTATCGATGCGCGGGTTCTGCCCGGAGTCGGGATCGTAGCGATAGATGTGAAAGGTGCGCACCGCGCCCGCCCCTGGAGGCGGCGGATGCGTGATGCCTTTGACGGGGCGCGAGTTGGCGGGGAGGCGGAATTCGGCCATCACGGATCCTTCAATAAGTGCGTGGCCGCGGTGGGATCGGCTCCACGTCGCGCGTCAGGGTGTTGAGGTGCACCGGGCGGTAGTCGAAACGGGCGCGCGCCGGGCCGTCCACCCACACGAGCGTGTGCTTCAGCCAGTTAACGTCGTCGCGCTGCGGAAAATCCTCGCGCGCGTGCGCGCCGCGGCTCTCGCTGCGGTTCGCGGCCGAGTGGATGGTGGCGGTCGCCTGCAACAGCAGGTTCTCGAGCTCGAGGGTCTCGATGAGATCGCTGTTCCAGATCAGCGAGCGGTCGCTCACCCGCACGTCGGCGAAGGATGCGAAGATCGCGCCGATACGCTCGATTCCCTGAGCGAGCGTCTCGCCGGTTCGGAACACCGCGGCATCGAGCTGCATCGTCTTCTGCATCTCGAGGCGGATGGCGGCGGTACCGCGGCTACCGTTGGCCGTGCGCAGCCGCTCGAGTCGCGCCCGCGCGGGATCCCCGGCATCGGCGGCGAACGGCCGCTGCAGGCTGCCGGGCTTGATCAGCTCGGCACAGCGCCGCGCCGCCTCGCGCCCGAAGACGACGAGATCGAGCAGTGAGTTGGAGCCGAGCCGGTTGGCACCGTGCACCGACACACACGCCGCCTCGCCCACGGCCATCAGACCGGGAACGATGGCCTCCGGGTCGCCGTCCCTGGGCCGCACCACCTCGCAGTTGTAGTTGCAGGGGATGCCGCCCATGTTGTAGTGCACCGTGGGCAGCACCGGAATCGGCTCGCGAGTCACGTCGACCCCGGCGAAGATGCGGGCGGTCTCGGCAATGCCCGGCAGGCGCTCGTGGATGACTGCCGCGCCCAGATGCTCCAGGTGCAGATCGATGTGATCGTGCTCGGCGCCGACGCCGCGTCCCTCGCGGATCTCCAGCGTCATCGCACGGCTCACGACATCGCGTGAGGCGAGGTCCTTGGCGTTCGGGGCATAGCGCTCCATGAAGCGCTCGCCGCGCGAGTTGGTGAGGTAACCGCCCTCACCGCGCGCGCCCTCGGTGATGAGGTTGCCGGCCCCGTAGATACCGGTGGGATGAAACTGTACGAACTCCATGTCCTCCAGCGGCAGCCCCGCGCGCAGCACCATGGCGTTGCCATCGCCGGTGCAGGAGTGCGCTGAGGTAGCCGAGAAATACACCCTGCCATAACCGCCGGTGGCCAGGATCGTCATGTGCGCGCGGAAGCGGTGCAGCGTGCCTGCGGCGAGATCGAGCGCCACCACACCGCGGCACACGCCCTGCTCCATGATCAGATCGATGGTGAAGTACTCGCTGAAGAAGGTCGCCTCATGGCGGATCGACTGCTGGTAGAGCGTGTGCAGCATCGCGTGCCCGGTACGATCGGCCGCGGCGCAGGTGCGCTGCGCGATGCCCTTGCCATAGTGGGTCGTCATGCCGCCGAAAGGACGCTGATAAATGAGTCCCGCCTCGGTGCGCGAGAATGGCACGCCGTAGTGCTCGAGCTCGATGACCGCGGCAGGTGCCTCCTTGCACATGAGCTCGATCGCGTCCTGGTCGCCGAGCCAGTCCGAGCCCTTGACGGTGTCGTACATGTGCCAGCGCCAGTCGTCCTCGCCCATGTTACCGAGCGCCGCAGAGATTCCGCCCTGCGCCGCCACCGTGTGGCTGCGCGTCGGGAAGAGCTTGCTGATGCAGGCAGTCGAGAGTCCGCTCGCGGCGAGTCCCAGCGTCGCGCGCAGGCCTGCTCCGCCGGCGCCGACCACGATCACATCGTAGGTGTGGTCGATGAAGGCCGCGCTGGCGCTCACCGCGCGCCCCCGAACGCGACCTTCAGTACCGCAAACACGCCGGCTGCGGCGAGCAGCACATGCGCGAAACCGATCAGCACGAGGGTGAGCGTGCGCGCGCCCGCGCCGTGGACGTAATCCTCCACCACCACGCGCACCCCGAGCTGTGAGTGCCAGGCCGCCGTCAACACCAGCAGGATGAGCAGCAGCGCAGTCCAGCTCTGGCTCATCCACGCGGTGAGCGTCCCGTAGCCGAACGAGGGGAGCGCCAAGAGCGAGACCACGAACCATACCGTGAGCGGCACCAACGCAATCGAGGTGAGGCGCTGCAGCCACCAGTGGCGCACGCCGTCGTGGGCCGCACCGAAACCCAGCACCCGGCCGAGAGGGCTGCGCAGGCTCATGGTGCGTGTGCCCCCGCGAGCCACACGCGCCAGGCAATCACCAACATCAGGACGAGGCTGACGGTAACCACCAGCCAGGCGCTTCGCTGTGACTGCGCGCGCTCGAGCGCATGGCCGGTGTCCCATACCAGGTGACGCAGGCCCGCGATCAGGTGATAGGAGAAGGCGACGATCAGCGCCCCGTAGACGAGCTTCGCGAGCGGCAGGGCCAGTACGCGCGCGGCGCGCGCGTAGCTGCCCGCGCCGCCGGCCACCGCCATCAGCCAGTACACCAGCAGCAGCAGTCCCGCCGACAGTGCCAGACCGGTGAAACGATTGGCGATGGAGGTCGCCAGCGTGTACCGGGACATTCTGTACACCGACAGGTGCGGTGAGAGCGGGCGCGTCGGCATAGACTGGTGAGCTCAGAAATCGATGCAGCGGCCGTTCTTTTCCCAATCGCCAAAGCGCGTGGGCTCCGGGCCCGCACGCCCGCCGAGCTCACGCGGCCGCGTCCGCTGCGCCGCCGGCACGGGCGGCGGCGCTGCGGCGGGGGCCGGCAGCACGTCGGCGGTTGGCACGGATGCTTGTGGCGTTGAATTCTTGCCCGCGGGCATCGACATACCGGACAAGTCTGCCAGAATCTGCAGCAGGCAGCCACGCACCGCT
>Ga0306920_100003789_pt1 | contig 19272 bp, 15 predicted proteins | sample flu12Cox44000170_FD_204666 | JGI IMG/M metagenome (GOLD analysis project Ga0306920, IMG submission 204666) | Lab enrichment of tropical soil microbial communities from Luquillo Experimental Forest, Puerto Rico - flux4day.12C.oxic.44.000.170 (v2)... | ecosystem: Environmental > Terrestrial >... | reverse complement strand
TTCCAACGCCACCCGCGCCTTGAACGCCGCAGAATGATTGCGTCTCGGCCTTCGCATGGACTTCCCTCCGGTCATGCCCGGACAGAAATCCACTTATACCCGTGTCCGAAAAAGTGGGGCCACCTCTAGTATCACGGTGATCGATGGCGTTACGAACGCCACTACCACGGTCGTCGATCCGAACGCACGTTTTCCTTGCGCCTTAGCCGTGACTCCTTCAACGAACAAAATATATGTAGCTAACCTCGGCAGCGGCAATGTGACGGTAATCGATGGCGTCACCAACGCGACTAAAACGGTCATCGAACCTAATGCAGCGGGCTTACAGCTGCGCAACGCGGTTGCGGTCAATCCAACGACCAATAAGATCTATGTCGCGAATGGAGAATCAACGACCGGCACCGGCAACGTCACTATTATTGACGGCGCCAGCAACTCTGCCACGACGATCAGCGATCCCCGCGCAGCGGATCCCGCAGGGGTCGCAGTGAACGCAGTGACCAACAAGGTGTACGTTGCCAACAACGGAGATGGCGGCGCAAATCGCGGCAACGTCACGGTGATGGACGGCGGTACGAATGGCATCACCACGGTCACAGATTCCAACGCATTGCTGCCCAGTGGGAGCACAACTGATGAGGCAGCGGTGGATAAGCACGTCAGCGTCGTACCACCTGCAGACCTCCGCAGGATGCTGCATCGACGAATACCCTTGCGGAGACTCTGACAGCCGCCAGCCGCCCGCGGTCAGAACCGGTAGGTGAAATTCGCCGTCAGCAGCCGCGGTCGCAGAGGTATCTCCGACTTAATGAACTGAGCGGACGAGATGTTCGTTGGACCGTAGACATTCGTCAGATTGCTGCCGGTGAGCTGCACCGTCCAGTTGTCCTTCGTCACGCCTATCGCCGCATCATAAGTGGTGTAGCCAGGTATCGTGTACCTGAGCAACGGTGAGTTGGGAGGGTTATGTTCCGGGCTGCTGCCGTCCGGGAAATTGGCCGGCTCGTTGTGCATGGGGCCGACATGGCTGGCACCCACCCAGGCGAACGGCTTGTAGGAGCCGGCAGCCCAGTCGTAATGCGCCCTGACGTTGAACAGTAGGGGCGGCGAGAAGGGCAGTGGACTGTTGAGCGAGCCGAACGGATTGTTGTACGCATGCTGTTCTACGACACTGATGCACTGTCCTGCCGGAGTCGGGTTGATTGGACTGGACGCGGCGCCCGCCGATCTCAGGCACGGCGCGCTCGTCTGGTTCGAACTGTTCCAGGAACTCGACCCCTGGACGGTAAGTCTGTCGGTCACTCGTGCGGCCAGCTGGAGCTCGACGCCATTGACCGTGTAGTTCGCACCGTTGACGATCACGCCGAGCGAATTTAAGGGGTCGTACAACAACAACTGCGCGTCGTTCCATTTCATGTGGTATGCGGATGCATTCACCCACACCCGATGGTTGAGGAGTTCGCTCTTCAAGCCGAGCTCGTTGCTGATCAGATTGTCGGATTGAAACCCTACCGGCTTGGCGTACTGGTTGGTAGTCAGATTGTAGGTGGTAAACAGATCGTAGAGACTGCCGCCCGGTCGACATCTTGGGTCCCACGCTGTTGCCAAATTTAGAGTGCAGTACGGGAGTGCCGTGCCGGTCGCGCCCGACGTGCGATTGAAGCCGCCCGGACGGAACCCCTGCGAGAAGGTGTAGTAGGTCATGACATCCGGGGTAATGTGCCAGGTCAGGCTGGCGCGGCTGCGGAAGCCGCTTTCGGTCTTGGCCAGGTTTACGGGGTAGCCGCACGCCTGCGCGGCGGTGCAAGCGCCGTTGGGGTGATCGAGGATGAGCGGGCTTCCGCCGGGCGGGTTTGCGGTGGTGAACCACACAGCGCCCTCCTCGAATTCATCGTAGTGGTAACGGCGCGTGCCGGCGGTCACCGTCAATACCTTCGGGAGGATGTCGAAGTCGACGGAGGCGAAAAACGCAAACTGCTTGTAACCGCGCTGCACGTCCTCGCCGAAAGCGTTGTTCATATTTTCGCGCAGGCCGGGATCGCTCGCCCAGGAGCCCGGCACTGGACCCACGGCCGCGAGGCAGTCCGGGCCTCCAGCCTGAGCCTTCGCCAGGTTGGTGGCGTCACATTGCGGAATGCCGAGATAATTCCAGTTCATCTGGTCGTCGATCACAAACTTTTCCCAGTAAGCGCCGAGGAGAGCGCGCAAGCGGTGCTTCTCATTGGTGCCGACGCGGACTTCGTGGCTCTGGTGCTCGTTCCGTACGCTGTCGTGCCAATTGGCGAGTGGGGGATAGCACTTCAGCGGCTTGTCTGCCGACCCGAAAAATGGACCGTTCGGCCCGATACAGTGGTAGTACGAGCCGTTGTAGGCGTTGGACACGTAGTTGGAATAGTCCTGTTGTCCCTCGATGTGTCGGGTCATGTAGCTGCCGGCATACACCGCCCTCAGTTCGCCAAACCTGCCATTGAGCGTCCAGGCCGTGCTTTCGTAGCGATCGTTCGTGTAAGCCGGAGTAAAGGCCGTAATCTGATAGGGCTGTAGTGCCTTGCCGTTCGAGTCATAAGGGTAGGCGTAGAAGTAGCCGTCCGCGTGCATGTCCTGGTAGCTCTGCTGAATGAGCAGGTCCCAGTCGTCGTTGAACTGATAGAGTGCGGAGAGCCTCAGACCACCGTAAGTCACGGGGTTGGTGTTGGATCTCACGATGTTGACATTGTTGACTATCGGACTTGTCACACGCACCTGGCCCCAGTACTGATCGAATGAAATCGTTCCCGCCACGTTCTCGATGTAGCCCCCCTGGCGCTCCGAGAAGATGACTGCGCGCACCGCCAGAGTATTGGAGATCAGCGGTATGTTGAGCACCGCGCTGAGCTGGGTGTTGGGGTCGCCGCCGTTCGCAGTGACTCCGTACCCCGCGTTGAACTCGCCCGAAGTGACATCCAGCTTCGGCTTGTTCGTAATGTAGCGAATCGCACCCGCCTCGGCGCCACCGCCGAACAGCGTACCCTGCGGACCCTCGAGTACTTCAACGCGCTCGAGGTCGACCATGTAGACATCAAGGTTGCGCCCCGGGAACTGCATCGCCTGCTCATCCAGATACAGCGCGACGTTGGGGAAGGGAGCGCCCGTCGACTGCTCCTGGTTGCCGCTGCCATAGGAACCCAGGCCGCGGATGAAAATATTGCCAGTGCCGGGGCCGTTACCGCTGTAAGTGATGTTGGTGGTGTACTTCAGCAGATCATTGAACGTCAGCACCCGGAGTTCCTCGAGGTGATAACCGGTGATGGCCTGGATGGTGATCGGTACGTCCTGCAGGTTCTCCTCACGGCGGCTGGCGGTAACGATGACCTCAAGCGGCTCGCGTAGCGGAGGGATCTGTGTCCTCTTCTCGGGCGTCGCCGCCGCGAGGACATCGATGGTATCCGGTGCCAGGTACTCGAACCGGAGTCCCGTGCCCTGTAGCAATCGAGTGAGCGCTTCATTTACGCTCAGTCCCGCAGAAACTGCGTGCGATTTCTTGTCACGCACAACGCTCGAGACATACACGAGCTGTAGACCCGTGTGCCGGGCAAACTCTCCCAGCGCTTGCGCAAGAGGTTGCGCGGGAATGTCGGCGGGAAGCGTCGCGGGCGCAACGGCCTCGGCGGGCGCCGCGGGGGCGTCAACGAGCGCAACAGGTACGCAAATGGAGAGCGCGCGGAGCACCCCGGACACCACTCTCGCGATCTCCGCCGATGGCTGACGCAAGCAACCCCCCGTGCGCTGCCACTCAGTTTGTATGCTTTACCTGAGAGTGTACTCCCGGGGTAGCTACCCTTGATCCTGCGACACGCGAATCCGCGTCGCAGTCACTTCGACGTGCACCCCCTTGAGGGTGCGTAGGAAGGCGATGAACGCCGCGGTATTGTCGGTGGCAAAGACGCCGCTGACTTGCACGTTCCGCAAGGCTGGGGTGGTGATTTCGATCGGCTTTTGAGCGTAGCGATTGAATTCGCTCGCCACTCGCTCCAAGGGCTCGTTCTCGAACATAATCTGTCGGTGCAGCCACGAGGTGGTGCGCTGCGGGTCAACGGCTACAGGAGTCGGCGGCCACCCGTCGGCCACGGTGATCTGCTGCCCCGCGTCCACTTGTACGAGTCGCGGTGTGTAACCGTGGCTCTCGCTGCCGCTTTCAGCGGTCGCGGACAGTCCGACCGCGATTCGCCCCTCAACGACCGTTACGACGGTTGACTTGTTCTCCAGGCGCACATCGAACTTGGTTCCCAGGTCCACAATCTCAGCCCGCCCGGCGAACACCCGAAATGGGCGCTCGGGCGTATGGGCGACTTCGAATTCGGCCTCGCCGGAGCTGAGCACGACGAGCCGTTCGTTGTCGCTGTAGCGGACAGTGACCGCGGAATCGGTGTTCAGATGCAGGATCGAATTATCCGCCAGACGATGAGTCTGCTGCTCGCCGTGGCGTGTCTCGAAGTGAAGCGCTGTCACGGCAACAGGGGCCGAGAGGTGCGCGATGGGTCTGAGGTTCCACAGCAGGAGCAAGCCAAGACTCACCACAGCCAGCGCCGCCATTGCAATTGCGGCGGCTTGCCGCCGCGGCGAGGCGGTCCGCAGACCCTCCACGAGGCGCAGCCACAACGTTCGGACGGGCGTATCTTGCTCACGCAATGCCCGGGCCAGAAGCTCATCGATGGAGTACCGGGAGGCCTCACAGGCCTTGCGCAGATCGCGCCCAATGATCTCGAGCGCAAGGTACTCCTCGACATGCACCGGGGAAACCTTGAGCCAGGTGGCGAAGCCGTTGCGCTCGGTGGCCGTGAGGCCCGCGCGGCTCGCCACGAACCAGTCTGCTGCGTCTTGGGCAATGAGGCTGCGCACCTGGCCTTCTCTGGCGCTCATAAGCTCATCCCAGCCGTCCCATGCGGCGTCGACAGTGCAACATCGCCTGGCTCAGGTACTTCTTGACCATGTGCGTCGAGATCCCGAGCCGCAATGCGATTTCCTCGTAACTGAGTCCCTGCCAGTACTGCATCACGACCGCGGCGTGGCATTTCGGCGGGAGCTGATCCAGCACCTCGCCCAACCTCTTGATGCGCTGCTCCGCGTCCAGTTGTCCAGCGAACCCGGGCAACTCGGCGAGCTCCTCCTGCACGTGCGGATCGTCGACGTCGAGTACCGTTCCTTCCGGGCGCTCGCGGCGGGCGAGATCCCTGGCGAGGTTACTGGCCACCGTGTAGAGGTAGGCCCCGGGATCGCGGATTGCCCCTATGTCCGGTACGCGCAACAGGCGCACATAGACCTCTTGAGCGAGCTCTGCTGCATCCGGTCGCCGGCGCACGCGCCGAGATAGGAACGCCTGCAGAGCACCCCTGTGTTCGGCGAACAGCCGCGCCACCATGGTCTTTTTGGTCTCAGCCATCGCGATCTGACAGCTCAGAATCCAGATTGCGAACTTCTGTCACCAAGTGGGACGCATGACCTCAGGATTCGGGTACCTGAAAATAGGATCCGGGCCACAACGGAGCGCCCCGCGCCAAATCCGTCACGGCAGATTACCCGAATCTCCCGCCAACGAGTCTTACCCCAATAGTTGCATCGGCGGAGGGAATCGCAGGAGGGTGCTTACTCACGGGAGCACCCGGTAATGCGCGCAATAGGCCGCCGTCTCCTCGACTGTCACCTCTCCCTGCGGCACACCATATGTGCACCGCCAGCGGACCATGGCCCCGTCAATCCCGATGGCCGTCTGCCCGCGCAGCTCGCCCACCGTCTGCTCCGAAGTCAACGTTCGATACAGCGCAGGCGGCTGACTCGCGCATCCCGCGAGCAAGGCCGCAGCTAGTGTTACGGCTCTCATTCTTGCTCCTCAACTCTTCTTTCGATCCCCGCGGAAGGAGGCTTTGCGTTCTGCTGTTCTGAACTAAATCGGATTGCGAACCTGTGTCAATAACTGGGACGCATGGCCGTGGAATTCGGGTACCTAAAAATAGGATGCGGGGCTCAAGCGAGCGCAGCTTCGCCAGGTCGTGACGGCGCATTACCCGAATCTCCCGCCGGCGCGTCCTATCCAACAGTTGCATCGAATTGATCTCTGCCGCACAAAAAAGATCAGCGATCACAACGAGGAGAACAGCGACATGAAAACGACCTGCAATTCACTACCAATGCTTCTTGGCTGCGCAGGCCTCGCGACAGTTTCCTGGGGTCTACCAACACACGCTCTCGCTGCGTCTTGCGGAAGAACGCCGTACGCCTCGGGGCCTCATGTCCTCGCGGTGCCGGCTCGCCCCAGTGCGGAGTTCGTGCCCAGCGGTGGCCGGATCGCGCTAGGCGACGATGAATTCCGCAGAAGGTCCATCGTAGGCCTGTGGCACACCGTCTATACCTCGGGCGGCGTGACGGCGTTTGAGTCTTTCGACCAATGGCACGCGGATGGTAACGAGTTCGAGGCGGCAGATACGCAGCTCGGAGCGATGTGTCAGGGCACCTGGGTGAAGACAGGCCCCGGAACCGTCCGGCTCTTTCATATAGGCTGGAACTTCGACCCGACAGGGGTCACGCTGGTCGGCTATTTCACAGAGATCCAGATCGATACCCTGAGCGCCGACGGCAAGACCTACGACGGAACCTTCGACATCCAGAACTTCGACGTGTCCGGAAATCACCTTCAGGGACAGGATACGATCGGCATCGTCCATGCGACACGATTGGTTGTGCCGTAAGAGCACGGACGGCGTAGCGGGTTAATCGAAGGGGCAACCGCGCCGGCCGCGCGACCTTGCAGCGCCTGGCCGGCGCCCCGCGCCATTCGCATTCGCAGCTGCCTTTTTCCATGCATGATGGACTGGACCGACGCAATCCATTTCGTCTTTTAACTCGGCGGCTTAAGTCGACAAAAAACGCTTGTCTCCTCTACGTCCCGTCGAATTGGGGCCGGCCGTGAGCGAGACGGCGATTTTGTTCGGTGCACCAGCCCAACCGGCGCCCAAAAAAGCAGCCACTGGCATGCGGTCTACATGCCGGAGACGAGCACGCGGCTCGGCGTTACCTCGACCCTCACACCGTCCAGACTCTTGAGAAAGGCAACAAAAGACTCGGTGTCGTCCGCGGAGAAAGTTCCACTGATGGCGAGCGCGCGCAGGGACGGCGTCTCAATTTCAATGGGTGTTGCGCTGTAGCGGTTGAATTCAGCCGCAACAGTTTCGAGAGGCTCCTGCTCGAAGATGATCTGGCGGCGCAACCAGGCCGTGCTGCGCTGCGTGTCGGCCGGTGTGGCCTGCGAAGGCAATGTTCCGTCACTAACCCGGATTTGTTCTCCGGCGTGCACGGCCACAGTGTGGCCGGCGGCGGACGCGCCTTGCGCCCCCATTGCAAGTCCGACTGTGACCTCGCCTTCCAGAACCGTCACCAGGGTTGAGTCGTGCTGCAGGTAGACGTCGAATCGCGTGCCAACGTCCACGACCTCTGCGGGGCCAGCGACCACGCGGAACGGTCTTCCGGCGTCATGGGCGACCTCGAAGAGCACCTGGCCGCGCGAGACCTCTATCTGCCGCTGCGCGCGGCTGTAGCGCACGGTTACCGCGGTGTCGGTGTTGAGGCGCAGCACCGAGTTGTCGGGGAGGCGCTGGGTGAGCTGTTCGCCGTGCCGCGTGGCGTAGCGGACCTCCGACGCGCGGTCGCCGTTCCACCACAGGAAGGTGAGGGCAGCGGCTACGAGCATGGCGGCGGCGGCGAAGCGCCAGCGAGTTCCCGCTGACTGCCTCACGAACCTCGTGGTATCCGTCGCGATGGGTCGGACATTGGTCTGATCGGACATTCGTGCCTCAGCGACGAGCTCCTCGACCGAGACACCGAGATTCGCAGCCTGACGCAGATCTTGTGAGACCAGCGCGACTCCCAAGTATTCTTCGACGTGCAGCGGCGAGGTCTTCAGCCACTCGCCGAAGGTCGCTCGCTGCACCGAGTCCGTTAGTCCGCCGCGGTTTGCCACAAACCACTCGGCCGCTTCTTCGGCAATGCTGGCGCGGACTTTATCCGTAGCACTCATTGACTCATCCCAGTCGTGCCATGCGACGTCGGCAATGCGCCAGGGCCTGGCTCAGGTATTTTTTGACCATGTGCGTTGAGACCCCAAGTTGCACGGCTATCTCCTCGTAGCTCATTCCATGCCAGTACTGCAGCACAACTGCCGCACGGCATTTCGGGGAGAGCTGCTGCAGCACCTCGCGCAGGCGGTTCACGCGCTGCACGGTATCAACCTGCCCCATTACACCGGGCAGCTCGGCGATCAGCTCAGGACCGGTGGCGTCGTCGATGTCGATCGCGGTGACGTGACGTTGGGCGAGGACGCGGTGTTCCTGGGCGAGATTGCTCGCGACGGTGTAGAGGTAAGCTTCGGGGTTGCGGATCGCATCGATATCCCTGATGCGCAGCATCCGTAGGTAGACCTCCTGCGCGAGCTCCGCGGCATCCGGCCGGTGGTGCACGCGCCGGTAGAAGAAGGTACGCAGCGCGCCACCGTGCTCGGCGAACAGCCGCTCGACCAGCGCTTTCTTTGTTTCCCCCATGCAGCGAGCTGCCTCACGAACCCAGTTAGCATCTCTATCAGGTTACGAGTGCGCAGGAGCGTTTTCGGGCACCAGAAAATTCCAGCCCACAATAGGGTTTCCGCCCGGGAAGGACGCCACGTCCCCGGGGACCGGTCTCAAGAAAGAGTATCAGACGTTTGAAACACGGCATTTTTAACTAGATCAATGGGTTATCGCTCTTCGTCAGAATCGCATTGAGAGAGCAAGTCCCGTCGTTCGCGGTCTCAAAGTGACGCCATAGACGAGGGGCGGGCCGAGCACCACGCCGTAGGAGCTGCCTTCGGTCTTGCCCAGTAACAGCGGATGTGAGTTCAGCACGTTGTCGACGTAAAGGTTCAGTTCCGCATTCGTTCGACTGAAACGCGCCCGGAGATTGATGACGTTAGTCGCAGGATCGGCCGACGGATAGTCCGTCACGGACCAAGCCCATGGGGGTGGCGGGTAGGGTGGACCTTGCAGGCAGCAGCCTTGTGCGGTCGGCCGTGTAAAGAAGGTGCCGGGATTGTGACTTCGGAAAATATCCTCGACCTGCAGGTTGGCGGTCACCTCTCGTGGCAGCGCGATTTCATAGTCGATCAACGCGGTCGCCTTCCATGGGGCTGGTACCTGGGGCAGCGTTCCGAGCCCATCCCCTTTGGAGATTACAAAATAGTCTTGACCATTGGTGCCGGCGCCCGCCAGGTAACTCGTGTTGCTGTAATGCGCGTCGATGTAGCTGACGGAGACCTCAGTTCTCAGGTGTTCAGTCGCGAACGCCTGAAATGCCAGGTCGAACCCGCGGCTGCTGGCATCATTTTCACTGGCCACTTGGGTGCAGTTCGTCCGACTGAACAGCAGCTGGTGCAGGTTTTGCCATCGCATGTAGTAGACGCTGAGGTCGAGCTGCGCCCGTCTACCAGACAGCGCGCTCTTCGTGCCCACCTCTGCGCTCCAGACGGAGTCGGCAGGGAACGGAATCGGCACGTCAGTCGTGCACGGGAAGGGACTCGGCGGGTCTATTCCCGCGCTGCGATAGCCTTTTGCAACGGTTGCGTACAACAGGCTGCCGGGGCCCGCCTGATACGAGAGGTCGGCCCGGGGTGCAACCGGAGTATCGCGCTGCGTCGGAGCATGTTCCGGGGGCACAGGTGTCGTGAGACCCGCGGTCGACTTCGTCTGTTGGCTCTCATCCACGGTGGCGCGCAGAGCGACGCTCGCTCGCAGCCGTGAGGAAATCCTCAAATCCAGCTCGCCGAACAGGGCGAACTGCGTCGCCCGAATGCGTGAGTCAATGGTTGCGCCAAGGTTGAATTGCGGGTCCGTCTGCCCGAAGTAGACCGCTTTGTTCACGAGAGTCTGGAGGTCCTCCTGGCGCACATTCGAATAGAACCCGCCGGCCATCCAGGTCAGGCGGTCCTGCGGATTGGGCGATCGCAAACGTACTTCTCCCGTTGCGGCATTGACGACCAGTTGATGCGTAAATCCGGCGGCATTCTCGTAAGCTACCGGGTACACCGGCAGGGGACCAAATTCTCCGAGGAAGTAATTGGGGTACGAATTGGTGTAGTCGACGAGGGTGTCGGCTGATCGACGGAAATACGAGGTGACAGCGGTTAGGTTGGCGAACGAGAGGTTCGCGGAGAGATTCAGGCTCGCCAGGGTGTAGCTGTCGTCGTACGGCTGGCGCAGGAGCTTGCCGTTGCGCAACATCCCGGCATCCAGGTTCGAGAGGCTGTGGTAGAAAATCGGGGAATCGTTGAGGCTCACCGACTGATAACTCAGCGAAGGGGTGATCTGCACGCCGTTCGCGGGTGCAATGCCCAGCGCCATCCGGCCGTTCTTGCTTACCGACCAGTTGGAGTCCGCTGCGACGATCGCGCCGCTGAAGGGGTCCACGTGATCGACGTAACCACCGTCTCGCCGATACCAGGCGCTGATGCGAAAGCCCAGTCGGTCGCGAACGATGGGTCCGCCAAACGCCGCGCCGGCTTCGTAACTGGGCGCGCCGTTTTCCGTGGTCGCCCCCTCGACCTGCGCCTGCCCGCTGAAGTCGGTCAGACTCGGTTGATGCAGCAGCAGCCGCACTGCGCCACCCTCGGTGCCCTCGCCTAGTAGCGCACCCTGCGGCCCGCGGATGATCTCGACGCGATCGACATCGAAGAGCAGCGGACGAACTTCTCCAAAGTCACTCTGCAGGCTGTGCAGCGGCGCATCGTCCAGGTATATGCGGGTCGTCGATCGACCGCCGGCGTCGTTCACCCCGCGGATCGAGAGATTGGTCGAGATGCCGGCGCCGACCGCGGTGTCAAAGTCGTATTCGACGCTCGGTGTCATCGCGGCAACTTGCTGCAGGTTCTTGGCACCCGTCATGGCCATGGAATCTGACGACCAGACCACGAGGCTTATGGGAACTTCGCGAACCGGCTCCTCGCCCCGCGATGCGAGCACGACAACCTCTTCGACCGGCACTTCGGGGCGCGGGGCCCGCTCCTCCGAATGCGTTGACGGTGTCTCAGGGGCCACGGTGATGATGTAAATCCGGACTGTCCGGTCGTTCACAAACGTGAACGCAAGGTCAGTGCCGGCGAGCAGCTGAGTCAGGGCTTGCGCGGCTGAGGTGCCCGCTCGCGCACCGTGTGACATGCGCCCCTTGGCAATATCCGAGACATAAACGAGTTGCAGTCCGGTCTGACGCGCGAAATTAGCCAAGGCCGCGGCAACAGGCCCCGCGGGTATGTCGGCGGACAAAGGCTCGGCGCGGGCACTACCGTCCCAGCCAGCGAGAAAAATTCCCAGCAGACCGCATACGAGCAATCGACCCAGGGGAGTGCGGTAGCCCCCGATGCGCAGTGTTGCCGTCCGTACCAAGCCCTTGCAAAGGCTCGGTGTGTGTGACACAGCCCCCTCCTGTCCCGGCAGTACTTCTTCGAGTTAGTGCATCGCGCTCAGGTGTCGAGCGGCGCCTGGTCCTCCCACAATGTACGCTCTCTCAGTATGATCCCCGGGCGGGGGATTCGGGTACCGGAATCGCGAATAATGAGGTACCCGAATCAAATCAAAGGCTCTCTTCTCATCTATATATGCGGATTTCGGGCACCCGGCTCCCGGCCAACCGAGTTGATTCACGGTTGGCCAGGGCGATTAGTCGAAAAACTTCGGGCTCGAGTGGTGACGGCCTGGAGACGTTCGAATTAAGTACAGGACGAGCAGCAATACCGGGCAGCATCGGTAAGGGATGGCTTGGGTCGGTTCTCGCCCTGCTGATCGCTGCCTGTGGAGGAGGGGGCTCAGGCTCCGCACAACTCAGCTTCAGTCCGAACACGGCTCCTCCCCCTGCCGGTACGACGGGTGTTGCGTATCCCACCTTCACGTTCGTGGCTCCGACCGGCGGCCTCGGACCGTTCGTCTGGACTGAGAGCGGTGCCCTCCCTCCGGGCATGACGCTCGGCCGCAACGGCCAGCTGTCCGGCACGCCGACAAATCCCGGCACCTTCCCCCTTACGCTCACGGTCACCGACTCATCAAGCCCGAACCAAGCGGCGGAGGAATCCGTCACGCTGCTCGTCAAAGAGGGCCCGCTCGCAATCAACGTGACGCGCCTGCCTCCCGGCGGAGTGCAGACACTGCCCTACGACGGTTTCGCATTCGCGGCCAGCGGTGGCTCGGCCCCCTTCACGTGGCATCTCTCTGCGGGTTCACTGCCCAGCGGGCTGGCTTTGAATACCAGCGGGGCGCTGTCCGGGATACCCGTGAACCCGGGCACAAGCACGTTCACCGTGACCGTTCGGGACAGCTCCGCAACGCCGCGAACCAACTCGCACGCATTCACGATTGCGATCCTCCCGGCACCGCCCGTTGTGAATATCAGTGCATCGTCCACTGTGATCGGGGTCGGGCAGGGCGTCGCTTTCAACTGGACCTCGTCCTACTCCTCATCCTGCACCGGAGACTGGCTGGTAGGGTCACCACAAATCCCATTGTCCGGAACCGTCTCTCTGCCGACCACCGACACGATTGGTATTTTTGAGTATGGGGTCACCTGCACCGGTCCCGGTGGCACCGCTACGGCCGTCGCTCCGGTCGCGGTGACGAGCACGACTGCCGGCGTAAACAACCTCGTCGCCAATCCGACCGGCCCTCGAGCGATGAACCTGGATTCCAGTCTGGTCGATCCCTGGGGCATGACCTTTCCGCCGGGGCTCGCGGCCTCCGTCGCCGTCGCCAACGGCGGGACGAGCACATCGACTCAGTATGACGCTAACGGGATACCACAGCCCGCTGGGTCGCCTCTGGTCATCCTCTTCCCGACAGCGACCGGCGGCGTGGGCTTCCGCCCCACCGGCGTGGTGGCAAACCCGACTGCCGACTTCGTCATCGGCCCGGGAGCCTCCGCGAGCCCGGCGCAGCTCATTTACGCCGGCCAAAGCGGCATCATTGCCGCATGGGCACCGAGCGTCAGCGCAGCTAGCGCAGTGGCCACGTACACCGACACCGGTGGCGCGGTCTACACCGCGCTCGCACTCGCCAAAAACGGCGGCGCCAATTTCCTGTACGCCGCTGATTTTCACGGTAACAAGATTGATGTTTTCGACGCCACCTTCAAGAAACAAACGCCGTCGGCCGCCAACTTCTCTTTCTCCGATCCCTCCTTGCCAGCTGGCTACGCACCGTTTGGCATTCAGGCGATCGACAACGGTTCCGGCGGCGCCCCGCAACTGTACGTCACATACGCTCAGCCACAAGGGACCAACGCTATACCGACGGCCGGGCCCGGGCTCGGGGTCGTCGACATCTTCGACGCCAACGGCAGTCTTGTCCGGCAGCTGATCGTCGGGGGCACGCTCAACGCACCCTGGGGCGTGGCTCTTGCTCCGACGGACCTCGGCAGCTTTGGCGGGCTGCTGCTCGTAAGCAACTTCGGCGACGGCAAGGTCAATGTGTTTGATCCGGCGACCGGACAGCCGCACGGCACGCTGAGCAGCCCGGACGGGACCGTCCTCTCCGTGCCGGGCCTGCGGGGACTCGCGTTTGGCAAAGACGCGACGACTCAGAGCCACGACACTCTGTTCTTCACCGCGGGACCCAACAATGGCGCCAACGGGCTCTTTGGGCGTATCGACCTCGTACATACGACGCCCGTGATCTCGAGTATCACGGTCACGCCGTGTACGACTTCAGGGTGCTCGCCGGGGACTTCCACTATCACCGCGGACATCACGAGTCCGGTGCCTCTCGCCATAGTGGAGTTCTTTGTTAACGGCACCTACGACCAATCTAATATCGGATGGGATGGTCCGCCATATTGGGAGACTTGGCCCCTTGCGCAACCTATCCACCTCATCACAGTCAAGGCGTTCGACATGAACGGGAATATGGGCACACTATCCATCAACTACTAGCCGCATTGTTCGGCGCAATCACTTGCGACGGAATGCCTCCGGTCACCCCGCGTGCCGTTGCGGGAACACGCGGGTTGGCTTGCGCACGGATCGTCGGCCACGTCACCCAGCGGCCACGCCGCGCGGAAGCGTGAAATGGGGACTGCGAGTACCTCAGCGCACTTCGCGCAAGTTAGAACACTTCTTAGGCATACAGTCGTCAGCAACCTCGCCAGGGAGCCTCGAGCGGCCCGCACCGAGGAGTGCGCTCGTCCACAGAAGTTGGGCGGCACGACGGCGACGCTGTAAGACGATCGTGCGTCTCACGCTGTCAGCCGCAAGGCCTGAGCGGCACGCGTCGCTTTTCGATTCTCGCGCCCATTGTTGGCTCCATCCTGGCGGCGGCCTGAGTCCCTATGCGGGGCATCCGCCCTCGAGCTCCACTTTCGGGTACCCGAATTCCGGAGTCAGGCCTCTTAATCATCATAACGAAGCACCCCACAGCGTGGCGGTTTCGGAGCGCGGGCCGCCGAAAATAGTCGATGGCGGAAACGTCAGATGAGCAGAGGAGAAATTTATGAAGAGGACATGCAGCATCTCGATGGCCGCGATCAGTTTGCTCGGCGCCCTGCCGTCCGGTTGTTTGGCAGCGCAGGAAGTTCGTGCGGGCGAGGCGAAACATCATCATTACAAGCTCATTGATATCGGCACATTCGGGGGATCTCAGAGTTTCGTGAATCCCGGAAGCGGCAACGAGGCCAATAATTACACCATGGTTCTGAACAGCGAAGGGTCCGTTACGGGCTGGGCGGAATCCCCTACGCCTGATCCATATCCCGCGTTCTGTTTTGCTGATTGCTTTACTGTGCACGCTTTCGTGTGGAAGAACGGCGCCAAGATAGACCTCGGCGCACTTCCCGGCGGCGCAAGCAGCGCCGGTAACTGGATCAGCTCGAACGGACTGATCGCCGGACTTTCCCAAAACGGCGAAATCGATCCCTTGATCCCAGGTTTACCGGAGGTGCGGGCCACTCTCTGGGCGCACGGCCGGATCATAGACCTGGGATCTCTGCCGGAAGGCGGATTCGAAAGTATCGCCGCCGCGGTCAATAGCAAAGGCCAGGTAGTTGGATTAGCTACCAATACGATTCCAGATCCCAATTCCATGGTTGGCTCAGGATTCCAGACGCGCGCGTTCATCTGGCAGAACGGAGGAGCGATGCAGGACCTGGGCACACTGGGAAGCGGCACCAACGCACAGGCGCTTCTGGTCAATGAGAGAGGGCAAGTGGTCGGGTGGTCCTACCTGAACTCAGCTCCAGCCGGGAATTGCAGTCTCGTATTCGTTACGGGCTCCTTCATCTGGGACGCGCAGAACGGCATGCGAGATCTCGGGAGCCTCGGTGGAACGTGCACCACCGCGAGCGCCGTGAACAACCGCGGCCAGGTCGTCGGTTTCTCAAACCTGTCGGGAGATGTGATCACGCACGGCTTTCTGTGGGACAGAGGCTCCTTGCAAGATCTGGGCGGCCCGTTGGGGGGAGACTCCTCGGGGCCCTTCGCCATGAACGAACGAGGCGAAGCGGTCGGTTTCGCTTTCCTTCCGGGCAACACGATATTTCATGCGGTTCTGTGGCGACATGTCGGAGATTCTATCGACCTCGGAGGAGCACGCCCCGATCAGTGTAACTGGGCGACATCCATCAACGCGAAGACTCAGGTAGTCGGAAGTTCCGGCGACTGCACACCGGCCCCGGCCCATGTTTTCTTGTGGGAGGACGGCTCGATGGCAGACCTGAACGCCTTGATCCCGCCAAACTCTCCGTTGTTTCTGGAATTGACTGAAACGATCAACGACCACGGCGAAATCGCCGGCACCGGCTCGGACGTTAACGGCAACACGCATGCCTTCCTGGCGATTCCCTGCGACGAGCGTCATCCCGACCTTGAAGGCTGCGACTACAGCCTGGTGGAAGGGAGCTCAGTCGCTACCGCTCGAGCCACAACCCCTGCAGTGACGAGAGCAGCGCCGCCGAAATCGACACCCAGCCAGATACCGAAGCGAATCCGCGCGGTTCTGGCGAGGCGGAATCGCGCATCGGAAACGGGGATATCTCGCTAGCTGATCGATACTTCCGTGGAGAATCAGGGAGCGTGCCATGAACGTTGTGAGGTTGTCGATGTTGGCACTGGTGTTGACTATGCTGGCGATCACCGTTCCCGGTGTGGCACAACAACGAGACCGCATAAGACAGCTCGATCCCCTCGAGTCCCTCTAAGGCGTGTCTGACATGTTTCGACCTCTTGTTATCGCACTGCTGGCCACTGGCGCCGCTGCCGCAGCCAGCGCCCCGGTGAGCGATACTACGGAAGCGAGTGCAGTTCCGGCCCCGGCAACCTTCAGCCCGACCGGCAGCCTCGGGATCCCTCGCTCTGGCCACACGGCAACGCTGCTCTTCACCGGCGACGTGCTGGTGACAGGCGGGGGTCACGGCCGACCTGACGTGACGGCTGAGTTGTACCACCCCTTGACCGGCAGCTTTATCCGAACGACTGGCAACATGACCAAAGCGCGCAGCGGGCACACGGCGACCCTGCTCGGCGGTCCAGGTAATTTAAATCGGTGGTACTACGGAATGGTCCTCATCGTAGGTTCGGTGGACGCGAGCGCTGAACTTTACGACCCGGCGAGGCGCATATTTACAGCGACCGGCAGTATGCACCATGCGCGCACCTCGCCGACCGCGACGCTGCTTGACACCGGCGAAGTGCTCATTGTAGGCGGCAACACGAACAAGGGTGACCGCACGGCCGAACTGTATGATCCGACGTCCGAAGAATTTTTTGATACTGGGCCCACGACCGTCCTCCGAACCGGACACACCGCGACGCTGCTGGACGACGGCCATGTGCTGATCGCCGGAGGCAATGGGGCCGCCGGCGCGACTGCCGAGCTGTATGACCCCGTCACCCACACTTTCACACCGACCGCGCGCGGCATGACCAGGCCGCGTGCCGGCCACACGGCCACGCTCCTTGAGTTTGAGAATGGAAGTCAGACTCAGAACGGCAACGTGCTCATCGTCGGAACCGACGGCTCTGCTGACTTGTACAACCCCAACACGGCAACGTTCGCGAGCGTCGGCAGCAACACGATTCCCAGGGGAGGATATACGGCGAGTCTGCGGAACGATGCCACGGTGCTGGTAGCGGGAGGCTACATCATCGACTCAGCCTGTAATTTTGCTGATTCCTTAACCACCGCCACATTGTTTACTCCGGGAAATGTCGTTTTCACGGTTACAGGCCGTCTCAACACAGCGCGAGATGCGCACACGGCGACGGTGCTGTACGACGGAAGCGTACTCGTCATCGGGGGCACCCTTCACATCGCTTCCCACTCGGTCCCAAATTCCTGCCAGACCACCGCCGCCGTCGTGTCGTCAGCCGAGCTGTTCAAGACTGTAGGACAGCACACCTACACGCTGACTGGATATTGCTTTGGCCACGTGTCCAATACATACGACATGTGCGCAATCGCTCGAGACACTACTCAGTGTCCAGTGGGCCAGGCAGCAGTAATTCCAAGGAGTGAGGCTTGCTCCAAATTCGCGATCCAACCAGTGGATGCCTCCACAACCTGCAGAGTCCAGACTAGACCCTTTGGGCCAACGATCGGCGGAGCTTGTCTGATTCAGTAGAGCAGGATCCGCAGGATGAGCGGCGCGCTCATGGCCGACCTATTCCCGCCCACCTCGCCGATCTTGTCTCCTTTATGTCTCCTCCGCAAACGCTAAACTCCCCGGAATGCCCACAAATCCCGCAGAAACGCCTGAGTCGTCGAAGCCTGCAAAAATAGGCCTTTCAGGCGATTTTTCCCAGGTAAAAATCGATCGGCGCATCTCCGTCGCTCCCATGATGGACTGGACCGACGATCGACAAACCCCTTTGAGGGTCAGGTGCTTACGGAGGGCCCGAGCTGCTTGTCTCCTTTACGTCCCCTCGGCACGCCGCCGTTTCACGTTTTCGGCCCCGCCGTTTGCCGCCGGCAATGCAGCCGGGTAGGCTTGCTCCACGATGACCACGCCTGCCATTGAGCGCATGTCCTGGGAAGAGAAGCTCCGCACGCTCGAGGAGCTCTGGGATTCCATTATGCGCGGGGGCGAGCGCTACGAATCGCCCGGCTGGCACGAACAGGAGCTGAAGGAGACGTAGGCCCGCATGGAATCCGGCGCCGAGCAGCCGATGGACTGGGCCGACGCCAAACGAAAGCTCCGCCGATAGCTCCATATAGCTGCGATCCTTCCATCCGCATTCGATGATCTGGATCGGGGTAGAGCGCGTTTACCTACCGCAAGCGTTCCAATCTCGGCTTCGAGCCCGAGAAACCGGGCGCCGTTCTGGGTCACGATGTGGATGGTTTCGATGGGGCTGAAACCCGCTTCGACCGCCGCCAGCTCAACTTCGCGCTGATTCCCGAAGCCCGGCAGGACGCCGGTCGGGTAGAAATGCTGACCTATCGCCAAGTCTCGCAGCCTTCAAGGTCTTGGTGTATCTCGTCGCACGGGAAAAGCACAAATCCCGGACCGTCGGCGAAGACGCCGTTGGTGCCGTTGTTCGTAAAAGTAGCGCCTACGATTTCGCCGCGATCGTTAATGTCGTTCGCTATGGCCAAATGAATTCCTTGTAAAGAGTTAGGCGGAATCAGGTCGTTGAGGTCGGTCATCACACGGTTTTGCCAAATGAAAGCATGGCAATTGGAGAATTGAACATCGACGCACGAGGTTCCTACCACCTGACCCTTGTTGTTCATGCCGTTACTTTGGCTCATTACGTCCCCGGCGAGAACGCCTAGATCGCTCATCATCCCCTTGTCCCAAAAAAACGCGTGCCACGTCGCGTCGCCAGTCACACCCGCAGCGCCTGCGACCTGGCCGCGTTCATTGATGGTAATAGCAAAGTTAAACAATTGGCTTCCGAGATTCCCTAGGTCAATGGCCGAGCCATCCTGCCAGAGCACCGCACGCGTTATCTGGGTAGAAAAGACCGAGCAAAGCCCCGTCGCGCCTACTGCTTGTCCGTGGTCGTTAATTTCCTGGGCGATCCCGACAGTGTCACCTGCATACGGTGGGAGTTCCTGGATCTGGCCTGTTCGCGGACCCCAAATCACGGCTTCAAAATCCAGAACCTGAGGAACCTGAGGATTCGCGGCGCAGTCTGGGTCCTGCGTGGAATTCTCGGCAAACCCTGCTATTTGGCCGCGATTGTTGACACCACCAAGGGCAAAGCCGTTGTTTCCGCCGAGCGTGGGGAGTGCGGTCATCACA
>Ga0306920_100003788_pt1 | contig 19276 bp, 20 predicted proteins | sample flu12Cox44000170_FD_204666 | JGI IMG/M metagenome (GOLD analysis project Ga0306920, IMG submission 204666) | Lab enrichment of tropical soil microbial communities from Luquillo Experimental Forest, Puerto Rico - flux4day.12C.oxic.44.000.170 (v2)... | ecosystem: Environmental > Terrestrial >... | reverse complement strand
GAGGATGGAGCCTCGGTTCAACCGTCCAACGGATCTCGGAACTGCGAATACTCCATATGGATTGATGTCGCCGTTGCTGGGAATGGTGAGCGAAACTGTACTTACTGTCGGCGACTTAGCATTTAACTTATCCTGAGCGTTCGTCGTACCAGCGCTCAGAAGCAGCGAGGCCGCCACAATCGCTGATAGCCCGGTCATTAGCGATCCCAATTTCTTGTCTTTTCTCATTGCTGTGCTCCTTACTTTGTTTGTCATCGTCGGTTAAGTGTTCGGAAATCTTCTCAAATTCTGCTTAGGCGAGTGGCAGTGTAGAATTTGCAATTCTTCGCGCGGAGGTCCTGTGGGTGCGCCATCACTCGAAAAATAGTGGCGAGTCGCCCACCGGTTGTCACAGAATTGTCAATGTGATGTGAACTTATACCGACAACTTGAGATGAATCAGAGTCCCTCAGCGGTCACGCAAATCCGGCCAATGAAGGTCACCTCAAAACCGGCCAATGAGACTCCGGGACGTTGACTCCGGCGGAGGGCTTGGTACCCTTCGTCGGCATGAGCAACGTCTTGAGCGAAGACAGAAGACTGCAAGTTATAGCGTTGGGCCGTCTGGGATGGCCCTTGCGGCGCATCGAGCAAGAGACCGGGGTGCGCCGGCCAGTGCCTACCTGAAGGCAGCGGGCATTGGGGTGCGGCCGCCAGGGGCTTGGGGACGGCGAGCGCCGGCAAAACCGGCCAACGAGGTGACCACCGGGTCGACCGCGGAACCGTCCGCAACGAACCCCAACCCAAAAAACCTTTCTAAGAAAGGAAAAACCAAAGCCGCAAAACCGGCCAATGCGGTGACCACCGGGTTTGGCGTGGAGTTGAGTGGGTTGGCAGCGCGCACCATCACACCTCTACCCCCTTCCGAAAACAGGAGTCAAGTAGGTCATCGTTCGCATTGTAATATTTATTATGTTACACGCTCTTTAGGGGCAAGCACTCAGAGGGGCAGATGATCGGCGCCTTGAAGCCGATGGATGCGGGGCGCAAGGCGGAGAATGTAGCGCGTGAGATGGGCGTGAGCAAACACACGCTCTATGCGTGGAAGGCGAAGTACGGGGGCATGGACGTGAGCGAGGCGCAAGAAGCCAAGCGCCTGCGGGATGAGAACACGCGCCTGCGGAAGCTGGTGGCCGATTTGAGCCTGGACAAGGCGATGCTGAAGGCGGTGATCGCAAAAACCGGCTTGCGCTCGTAGACCGAAGACGGACGCCAGCTGGCTGTGCGAGCACTACGCGGTCAGTGAGCCCCGGGTCTGCGGGCTGCTGTCAATGGCGGTCCTGGTCGCGCAAGGAGCCGTCCATCGGCAGGTAGGGGATCGAGGGAGCGGAAGAAGCGCAGGGGGTGGACGAGATCACGGACGAAAACATCGACGGGCACCATGCGTTCGGTTTTGAGCTTGCCCAGAGGAACATAGAGCGCCCATTGGTTGGGGCCGGCGAGGCGGAGGCAGTCATAGGACAGGTCGACAGATTCGCCGATACGCATGCCGGTGTGGCGGAGCAGCAGGAAGACATTGAAGGTGTGTTGCTCCCGCCCAGTCGTAGGGGCAAGAAAACCACCAAGCCTACTATTACTTCAGAACAGTTCGAAACAGATTCTGGCAGAAATCCCTGAGCCATACGCGACCATGGTGTATGTCGCGGTCTACTTGGGACTATGCGTGAGTGAGTTGATCGGATTGCGCTGGAACGATGTCGGGGAAACCGCCTCATGGTCGACGAACGCTGCTGTCGTGGTGACCGGTCAGCTCCCAAAAGCGAAGCCAGCAACGCTGCGGTAGCAGTGCAGCGCCATGTAGTCGATCGGATTCACGCGCTGAAAAACAAGACTGTGTCGGTGCGTGTCGGAAAGGCTGTGCGGAAGTACAACGTGGTCAAGTACGACGGACCAAACGACCTCGTCTTCCAATAGGTCAAAGACGGCAAGCCGATGCGCGATAACAACATTCTCTCCCGCTTCATCAAGCCCGCAGCCCGCAAGCTGGGCCTGGGCTTTGTGAACTGGCGCTGCCTCCGGACGTCTTACGGTACATGGCTTAAGACGTAAATCGCTTTTGATATGAGCGTAAGTGATTGAAAATATGGTGGCCAGGGACGGAATCGAACCGCCGACGCCAGCCTTTTCAGTGTGGCGTTAAGCTGTATTTGCAGCGACTTAACATGTCTCAGGTGGCAGCGCAAGTTACTGTAAAGTCGTGAATGACAACTGAACAATGGGCCGAAAATCATGGGCTCGAATGGTTCGCCTGAAGTCGTCACGAATGTAGGTGCAACGACTGCGTGGGCTTCTTGTCCGTCAAATGTCTGCTGGCGCCGAGCCATGGAGTTGAGAGACCAATAATCGTGCCATGCGACGATCTTGCCGTTGCGCTGCTCAAATATGCCCCATACAAGGCATGCTGACGCGTTTGTCTGCGACTTGTAAATAAGGTGAACTTCCCGCTAGTCGAACACCCAAAGCACTGTTTACTGCGAGAACCTTTCATTCGTGGCGTAGCGCTGCCACCGGATCGATTCTCGTTGCACGCCGTGCCGGAATGTAGCTGGCCAGCGTGGTCACGGCTGTTAACAACAGCGCGACCGCTACAAACGTGACGGGGTCGCCCGCGGTAACCCCGAATAGCAAATCCCGCATTAGGCGCGTCACAGCGAAGCCTACGGCTGCTCCGATGGCGATACCCAACAAAGCCATGCGCATCGCGTTGCGCAAGACCAACCCGAGCACGGCCCGGGTATCGGCCCCTAATGCCATATATACGCCAATATTGTGGGTGCTCTGTGCGACGAAATAAGAAACGACCCCATAGATGCCGACTGCAGCCAATGTCATCGCCAGGGCTGCGAACACCGCCAACAGCATCCGAGTGAAGCGCCTCGCCAACAGCGAATCTCTGATTATGTCTTCCATGCTTTCTTCGTTAAACGAGACCATATTGCCATTTATGCCGTTCACCGAACGTTTTAATGTCGCCAGACCGAATACGGAGCGCCACCCGTGCGAAGCACGAAAGCCGAGCCCCCTGAAACCACGTCCATGACTCTGTCGAGGAACTGACGGAATTCGAAGTACATTTGCGAATGTACTTTCGCCGTCGCATCGGAATCGAGGCCCCACTGCTTGATATGACCGACGATGCCGACGATCTCACATTGCATTCCTATCAGGTCGAGATTGATACGTTGGCCGATTGGATCCTGTGTTGGAAACGCCTTCCGTTGAAATTCCTCATCAATGACTGCAACACACGGGCTATTCTCATCGTCCTGCGAGGTGATGAAGCGGCCCCTGAGCAGAGGAATTCGCATGATGTTCAGATAGTCGGGACTGATCCCATAGAACAGCGCCAAGTCCATCTGGCTCTGCTCGGCGGGCTTGGGACGGCCTTCCACCCAATAAGGCATTTCCGAGTCGCCACTCATAGGCACGGCGCCCAGCAGAACGCTGACGGCACTGACACCCGGAATGGAGCGCAACTGATCGATGGTTTGCTGGTAGCCATTGCGGACTGCGCTAGGCGTGCCATGTACGGCGGGTGATCCAGCGATAGCGAACATCAGCACCTGCTGCGGATCAAAACCGGGTTTGACACTCCACAGTCGCGACATAGTCCGGATCATCAAGCCAGCGGATGCCGTCAGAACCAACGCCAGGGCTACCTCCGCGCAGATCAGCGCGCGCTGGAACCCGTGGCGGGTCGTCTGACCCCGCTCCCCTTCTTTTAAAGTTTCACTCAAATCGGCGCGCGTGCTTTGAAGGGCGGGGACGATGCCGAACAGCACACTAGCTACAAGTGAGGTGGCCGCCGTAAAGGCGAGTACCACCGGATCGAGATGGATTTGATCCGCGCGTGCCAGTTGGTTCGCCAGCTTGATAATGAAGATCCCGTCAAGCAACTTCGCTACTGCCAGGGCCAGTACACCTCCACTTAGCGCCAGGAGCAGACACTCGGTCAGCAATTGCTGAATCAGGCGCTGAGCGCCCAGCGCCGCGCGGACGGCGAACTCTCGCTTCCGGGCACTAGAGCGAGCCAGTAGGAGATTTGCGACGTTCGCACAAGCATCAGCAACACAAATGTCACCGCACCCAGCAGGATCACCAAAGGCACGCGTGCATCGCCGACCACGTCCTCGCGCAGAGACACTGCCCGAATGCCGTGATCTTTATCTTCCTTGGGATATTCCTGTGCGAGCGCGTGGGCAATACCGTTGAGTTCTGCTTGCGCCTGCTGGGCAGAAATGCCCGGCTTGAGACGAGCGACCGCGCGTGTACCCATACCAATCCCGCGATCCCAGAACAGTGGCTCGGACCATTGGCCAATGGGAACGATGACCGACATCCTGTCAAATATCACATCATCGCTGGAGATAACTCCGACGACAGTAAAGAGTCGTCCGTTGAGCATGAGAGCGCGGCCGACAATCGAGGAACTGCCCGCAAAGCGTGTTTTCCAGTAGCTTGTAGTCAGCAGTACCACTGGCGCTTCGCCCCGGCGATCTTCGTCGCTCGTGAACGTCCGCCCTAGGACCGGATTTAATCGCAACACCGGAAAGATCGTAGCGGAGACCATTAGGCCCTGCAGCCGTTCAGGATTCAGTTGCCCTGTAAGATTGAAGTTCTCGAAGCGATAGGCTGCCATCGCCTCAAAGGAACCGCTCCGCTGTTGCCAATCGAGAAAGTTGGGATAAGAGATGGATGCTTCCTGGAATTGTGGCATACTCGTGGAGAGCTTCAGCAGCCGATCCGCTTCCTTATAAGGAAGGCCCTGTAACAGCACTCCGTTCACGATGCTGAACATCGCCGTATTCGCGCCGATGCCCAGCGCTAGCGTAAGGATTGAGATGACGGCGAATCCGGGCGTCTTCCAGAGCGAGCGCGCACCGTAGCGGATGTCTTGCCATGCTCTCTCAAACATTTTGATCTCCTCGCACTAGAGCACATCAGCATTCCGAAGAAGCAGTAGCGCTGGTGCCCAAAGGCAACGAACGGCTGATTGCTGTCGCTAAGAGCCCAATTGTTTTGGAACTACTTCTACGCTACGTTTTACGACCGTCAGAGTTCCTGTCTCGGCGCCGACTTCAGAAACGAATCTGCCTCCGGCCCGATAGCCTTCGGATTGCTGAGAATATTCTGATACTTGCGCGTGCGCTATGGTGTGATGGGCGTCACTGATGACGGCCTTCACTCTTGCCAGGTATTCGCTAAGCGCAAAGGGAAGTGAACACTCGGTATGCGAGGTGCCTGCTGAACGAGAAGGAACTCTTGATTGTGAGCCTGACATTCTTGACTGGCCATTAATGGAAACGAAAAAAGCTTGGCTATTCGTCCAAAGGGTTTGCTTGCCGTCTTCGTCGCCGTTCGCGGATGGGCTTCGAAGCCCGACTGGTGCCTGCTGCCTTAAGGCTCCGAAGATGGTCGAGAAGTCAGCACCTGTTCCCTTGACAGTAACGTCCTACAAGCCGTTTCGGGCCAATTCACTCTTTGACCACATTTTGAGTGTGGCATACGACATGCAGAGTGATTTAATTAGCGCCTTCGTTTGCGGTGAAGTAGCTTGAACGCTCCTGCTAGCCGTTCGGTATCAGCACGATCTTACCGATCACGCCTCCCCTTCCCAGTAATTCGTGTCCGTGCCGGGCTTGGCAGAGAGGCAACCGTTGTGCGATCAGCGGCTTGATCTTCTTCTGCTGCAGCAGGTCGAATAGTGTGAGCAGGTCTTGGCGGAACCACGCGGGTTTCAGCCGCATCAGCCATTGGATACTGTAAGGCAGCATGCTCTTGCGGCCCGGCAAGAACCAGTTCCGGAGGATATACCGCCCCAAGATCGCGGATTCTCGAATCGGGTGCCGCCCGTTCGGCGCGCCCGAAGCCATCCTTCCTCCGTGCAGCTTGGCCTGGAATCCGTAGACCACCACGCGCCCGCCTTCTCGGAGCGCTGCGCGCGAGCGCCATAGATTGTCCCCACCGATGCCGTCGAAAACAGCATCCACACCGTCGCCGGTGAGGTGGTGGATTTCCTGGACGAAGTCAGAATTGCGGTAGTCGATGGGGGTAGCGCCAAGCTCCTTAACTACTTCCGCCGCCTACGCTGAACACGTTCCGTACATTTCCACTCCGGCGAGCCGCCCCAGTTGCAGGAGCGCAGTGCCGACACCGCCTGAGGCGCCGTGAATCAGCACGCGCTGCCCCGGCTTCACCTTCGCCGAACGATCCAGCATCTGGTACGCCGTGATGTAGTTCAAGACGACCGCGACGGCTTCTGCAGGGTCTAAACCCGTGGGCACTGGAATGAACTTGCGTTGCGGCAAGCAAACATATTGTGCGTAACAGCCGCTGATCGGCATAGCCGCAACCGTCTGGCCCAGCTCGAAACCGGAAACGCCTTCGCCGATCTGATCCACAAAGCCGACCAGGTCCCAACCGGGGGTATAGGGCACGCGCGGCGTTTCCGGGTGAACACCCTCGCGCGCCAGTACGTCAGGCAAGCTCACGCCCGCGGCCAGCACCTTCACGCGGACCTCGCCAGGCATTGGCGCAGGACATTCTTGTTCGGCGACAGTGATCACTTCCGGTCCGCCGTAGCGCGTGACAACGATTCGCGTGTGTCTCATAACTCTCCCCGTTCCTGGCAGAGAGACTGGCGCTCGCTAGCCCAGAGGGCGCCGGCGCCCGCCGATGCCGTATTCAGCTAGCGTCCGGGCATGCTTCTGTTGTCGCCTCTGCCCATTTGAACCAACGCCTGCAAACAAGGCAAGAGCTGGTGTCCTCAGCAAACTCGTCGGATGCTTCTGCGACAGTCGTAATCGCGCCAGAGTGTATGGCGGTACGACACTGCTGACGGCGCAGAAATAAGGCCCCACAACGAGACATGTCACTTAGCATGTCCACAAAACGCACGTCGCTCAGTGACGGCCGTCACACGCCGATGTTTGAGCTGCGCTCGCGGCATTCATGAAATTTCAATCGCCCTGGGCGTCATCACCAACACGTCAGGACCACAAGTAAACTGTTATGGGGACTTAAACGTGGCGCGCGGAACCTTTCGGCGTTGGGCTTGGCCTTTTAGCATTGCGGCAGCAGGGATAGGCACCGCTGCAGTGGTCCTCTTGCGTGGGTGCTGGCACATGCATATGAGTTGGCCAACCCGATACGACGATCACTATTCCTATCGAGTCTGTACGGAGTGTGGCATCAAGCGACTCTTCGACCACGAGTCCTTTCGGGGATATGGACCATACAGTTACGAGCTGAAAGAACTCATCGCTCGAGACCGTGCCCGTCGCATGAAACGACAACACGCACTAGTCGACGGAAAACGTACTTGATCGCGGAATTACGGAATCAGCGGCGGTTGGGGTCAAAGTGCGTCACAGAAATCTTATCGGCCGCAGGTCGCAAACGGGGCTTGTCGTTTGGCGCTGGGCTACAAGCGCAGCTCCCCAGTCGCAACTGCGGGTTTGAAGCTCTCAAGAATTGACGAGCGACGACGAATACGCTGCAAGTCTTTAGTCGATCCGGCAGTAGCAGTAAAGAAATTGTTGCGTGGTTTCAAATGGTGTGCGGTGCAACTCGGTAGAACTCTCAACCAGGCAGAAACGCACGCCAAACTCGCGGTGAAGCGACTCGGCATCGTAACGCATTACTCGGAGCCCGCTGCATTTCGAAGGGCCTTCAGGGCCAAACGTGCTAACAATAACGTGACCACCCGGTCTGATGCTGTGCGCAACCTGCCGGACATAGGCAGCCCGCTGGTCTGGCGCGGTAAGAAAATGAAATACCGCGCGATCATGCCAGAGGTCGTACGCTCGTGGTTCTAGTTCGATTTGGGTAATATCACCGACAATCCAATGCACCTGGTCGGCAGCCGATCTCAATCGACTTTTCGTGACATCGATTGCGGCCTGCGAGATGTCAAGAACTGTAATGTTCGTGTATCCACGAAAAAGCAGATCGTCAACCAGCGTTGATTCGCCGCCGCCAACGTCGATGATAGGGGTTGAGCGCGCGGGTACTGCCCGTTCGATTAGTGCGATGGAGGTTTCAAGGTGGCGACGATACCAGCTGACCGCATCAGGTCCTTTCGTCGCGTAAACCTTTTCCCAATGTGTCTTTGCATCCACGGAAGTACTCTCCGAGCGAAAGTTTACGATAAAACGTCATCCAGCTGCAGTGAAGTCTCCGATGGATGCAGTGGCGTGAGAGAGCTGCCGACAACGAGTGGCACACCTTAAAGCCGTGAAACGACTTCTTCAATCTCTTCGGTTGTTGTTGTCCGACCAAGGCTGAAACGCACCGCGCCCATGCCGATTTCCGGTGAGACGTTCATGGCTTTCAAGACCGGTGACAGCCCTACCGACCCGGAGTGGCAGGCGGAGCCTGTGGATGCGGCCACGCGTTCCAAGCCGCTGAGAATGGTTGAGGCAATCCTGCCCACAAAGCTGACGTTCAGCGTGTTGGGCAATCTCTCGGTCGGGTGGCCATTCAGAACCACTCGCTCGCCGAACCGCACCTGTAGTAACTCCCAGAAGAGGTCGCGCAGCTGGCGTATTGATTCCGCTCCCACCCAGGACTGCGCCAACTCACACGCCGCGCCCAGAGCGACATCCATGAGAATGTTTTCGGTCCCAGCACGTCGGCCTGATTCGTGACCGGCACCGTGAATCAGGGGCTCCAGACGAACGCCCTTGCGAATATAAAGAGCACCGACGCCCTTCGGCGCATACAGCTTATGGCCGGCGAGTGACAATAAATCAACCCCGAGCTCATCAACGGGCGTGGGGATCTTGCCTAACGACTGTGCCGCGTCGCTGTGAAAGAGGACGCCGTGTTCACGGGCAATGCGCGCAATTTCAGAGATTGGTTGTAGGGTTCCGACGTCGTTGTTCGCGTGCATCACAGAAATTAAAACGGTGTGAGGCGTTAGTGCGCGCCGGACCTCGTCTGGATCGACTCGGCCGAAGCGATCAACTGGAAGGTAGTTGGCCGACGCTCCTAGCTGCTCAAGAAAGCGGCAAGGGTTAAGCACTGCTGGATGTTCGACCTGAGTGGTGATGATGTGGCCGCATCGCCCGCCGTGGGCGAAGAAAGCACCCTTGAGTGCGTGATTATTGGATTCACTGCCGCCACTTGTGAATACGACCTCGTCCGAGCTGCAGAGCAATAATGCTGCCACTTGTGCCCGTGTTTTTTCGACGACCTGTCGCGCCGGCAGTCCCGCCCAGTGCTCACTGGAAGGATTGCCAAACGGGTCGCTTAGTGCCTGAGAAATCGGCGCTGCCACCTCGGGCGCAATTGGCGTCGTAGCGTTGAAGTCGAGATAAATGCGTTGCCCAGGCATCGCAGTATTCAGAAATAGAGGGATTGAGGCCCGCCAGCGCGTCTCTGTCATCCAGGAATGCGCGAGCTACGTAATTTTACAGCGGCGTAGATTTGTGTTGGTTGAACCACGCCAGGAATGGGTCAAAGAGCACATTATCCGCTCGGTGCCACTTCTATATCGTCGTCTCGCGCCACTTGTATAGCAAGCGTCGAGTGACCCCGAGGTTCTGCGAGAGCCGCACGATGTTGTCGCAGGCATTCATTTGTTCTACTGCGCGACGACGAAAGTTCTCGCCATAGCGCTGCCCTCTTTGTCTCTCCACTTTGCAGACCTCCTCTGCAAGGTCTGGCAGCCAAAACTGTCTCGTAACAGGGATTCACTCGAGAGTAATCGAAAAGAAAAACGGAGCGGTAAAAACGAAGTTTTTTGCCGAACGATGTATGGTCCGCCGCCAGACTGCAAGAGGTTTGAAGTTGGCGACGGGACAGTCTGGGTGAATGTAGCGGACTCTCAATGGAGAATCGTTCTCCGGTTCTTGATGATGATCCGCGCGTGCTTGTTCTTATAAGCCGAACAGTCGCTGTCGACCTCTCGGGGAAGCAGATTCTCCGGCACGAAACGGCGAGGCCTCTAGGTAGTGAGGAGTTACTTACTGCAGAAGAGCCGCCGCCCAAGCAGCAGCTATTACGAGGACCAGGCCGGGAATGATCTGCAAGGCGTAGCGGCGGCCTCCACTTGATGTCGCAAAAGCCATCTTGCTGAAGGTGTTGGTGGTGAGCGCGGCGAGAATCGGCAAAACCGATTCCCGCGCCGTAAACTTGCCGGCGGAGACCAGGGACGCTACTGAGACAGCAGCCGCATGGGTGTCGGCGAGTCCTGTGAGGGCCGCGGCTGCCAGCACTCCAGCCTTGCCGAACCACGCATTCAGCGCTGCCGACAGTAACAGGACGAACGCGATCAAGCCGGCAAAAAGTACGGCTGCGTTCAGGCTGAATGCCCTTCCCTTTTGTGTAGAAGGCGCCGCTTCTTGTCGCACGCTGAGAAACGTGAAAAACAGACCATAGGTAAGGGCTGCGATCCCCGATGAAAGCAATGGAAAGCGCATCTGGTAAAGCGTTGCTCGGCTGGTCGCAGCCAGCACTGCCGCCATTTGGAATATGGTTGCAACTGTAGACAAGACAGCCCCCGCGGCCGCCGCCCTGGCAAGGGCTGGCTCCTGGCGTGCACGTGTACCCATCGCGCCGATCGTCGCTGTGCTCGATACAAAACCGGCGGCCAGCCCTGCAATCGGCAATCCGAAGCGCGGACCCAGTAATCGAACAGCGATGTAGCCGCCTGCACTGATCGACATCACCAGTACTACGATCTTCCAGATCGTGCGCGGGTTGATTGCGCCGAAGGGACCCAGATAGCGATCTGGCATGAGGGGCAGCACGACCAGCGTTGCAGCGGCGAAGATTAACGCATCGGTCAACTCCGATTCGCTGATCACATCCGAAACAAAGTGGTGCAGCCGGAAACGGGCAGCTAACAGGACCGTGACAATCACGGCGATGCCAGAAGCCAGTGCGGTGTTAGTCTGTGCCATTCCGCCCAACAGCACCGTCAACACCAGTGCCGCTTCGGAAGTTAGTCCCGGGTCCTGGTCATGAGTTCGTAGGTAGGCTACTGAGCTGAAAACGGCGAATACTGCGGTCGTCACCGCCAACAGGAGACTGCCGCCCAGGACGACACTTACTCCCCCCACAAGCGATGCCAGCGCAAAGGTACGAATCCCTGCGGGAGAGCGTTGCGGTCCCTCTCCTTTGCGCCGCTCGCGTTCGGCACCTATCAGCAGACCGATGGCCAGCGCGCTAGCCAGACGGAAGGCAGAGTCGCCCATGGATAACATGCCCGGCGAAATGCTAACATTTGTGTGGACAATGCGGTGACGTCACGCTTGAGCCGAACCATCGTTCTTCTGAGTTTGGGTGGAGGCAGCTCTCGGAAGTAATCCGCGTGCCGACCTGGAGGTTCCTCCAACTTCAGGTTCGTCAGTCACTCGGCCGATAATTGAAACCGCAGGCTTATCACAGGGTGCAGCGCGCGATTGTGCGCGTCAATATCTCACCGAACGATCATTGCGTTCGTCTCTTGGTCACCCCCTCTTGTGCTGCTCGTCACTGTTACCGGCGATGGTCCGGCCGGACAATTGAAGTTGGGATTTCGGTCTCCAACCAGAGACTTAGGGAGGATCACTATGGTGGATTCGGTAGTGGCAGAGCCCGTTGCGACAGAGATAGACGCCCGCACATCAACGTCTCTGCAGCCAAAGAAGAGCAAATGGTTCAATTCGTTCGAGATCGCACAGGCACAATTCGACAAGGTAGCCGAGTACCTTGGTCTGGAACCAGCCACTCGTGATCTATTGCGCTTTCCTATGCGAGAATACCAGTTTGCCATTCCGGTGCGGATGGATGACGGAACCGTGAAGATATTCCGCGGATTTCGCGTCCAGCATAATGACGCCCGCGGTCCTGGTAAAGGCGGCATACGGTTCCATCCCCAGGAAACAATTGATACGGTGCGTGCCCTAGCCATGTGGATGACCTGGAAGAGCGCGGTGGTCGACATTCCCTTGGGAGGCGCCAAAGGTGGCGTCATTTGCGATCCGCACAACCTCAGTGCTCGTGAGCAAGAACAGATTTGCCGTGGCTGGGTGCGACAGATCGCCAAGAATGTAGGCCCGATCTCCGACGTACCCGCACCAGACGTGATGACGAATGCGCAGCACATGTTGTGGATCCTTGACGAGTTCGAGCACATTCACGGCGGGCGTTATCCGGGATTTATTACCGGCAAGCCAGTGGACATGGGTGGTTCGCTGGGGCGAACCGAAGCTACCGGTTACGGCGTTGTTTTCGTGCTGCGGGAAGCGCTGAAAGAGTTGGGAATCAAGCCGGAGAACACTACGGCCAGCGTGCAAGGGTTTGGCAACGTGGCGCAGTACGCCATTGAACTGTATGCACGACTCGGCGGGCACGTTGTGGCTGTGTCCTGCTGGGACCAGGCTGACCAGTGCTCGTATACGTATCGCAAACGCGATGGGGTTGACCTGCAGCAGCTTCTTTCCATCACTGATCGCTTTGGCGGCATTAACAAGTCGAAGGCCGGCGAGCTTGGCTACGACGCGCTGCCAGGAGACGCGTGGATCGAGCAGGACGTCGATATCCTTATTCCTGCGGCCATTGAAAACCAGATCACTGGCGACAATGTGTCGAAGATCAGCCAACGCGTACGCATCATCGCCGAAGGAGCCAACGGTCCCACAACCCCCGAAGCCGACGTTCGCATCCGGGAGCGCGGCATCCTGCTAATTCCCGATTTCCTGGCAAACGCCGGCGGAGTCACCTGCAGCTACTTTGAGCAGGTTCAGAGCAATATGAACTATTTCTGGGAGCGCGACGAAGTACTCGGCAAGCTCGACGTGAAAATGACTTCAGCGTATTTCGCTGTCTCGGAACTGGCTCGCCGCGAGAAACTTTATATGCGGGATGCGGCTTACGCCATCGCTATTGGCCGTGTGGCCAAGGCTTGCCACGAGCGCGGTTGGGTTTAATTTTGCGACCTGAAGGCGACGGGGCGAGGTACATCAGTGCTTCCACGCCGGAGTGAATCATGATCGAGACCACGTCGCCGGAGTCCATCGATCTTGCGCCGTTTGACCGGAACTTCTGGGATGGTCGGTTTTGCTTTACACGCATCGGGACGGGTGCGCTCGGCGGCAAAGCCGGCGGGCTGGTCTTCATCAAAGACTTGCTGGCTGAGGCTGTTGATCCGGCTCATTACCCCAACATCGAAGTCAACGTTCCTACCATGGCGGTCATTGCGACCGACTGCTTCGATGACTTCATTGAGCGCAACCGTCTGGGCGAGCTGGCTTTCGATGAATTGCCCGACGATCGCATCGGCCACGCGTTCGAAAATGCTGACCTTCCCGCTGAATTGCTCGGCGACCTTCGTGCGTTAAGCATGGAGGTGAAGACCCCGCTGGCCATTCGGTCGTCGAGCTTGCTGGAAGACGCTCTGGATCGTCCTTTCGCCGGCGTTTACGGCACAAAGATGATCCCGAACAACCAGTTCGATGCAGACACTCGTTTCCGCCGGCTGATAGAGGCGATCAAATTTGTTTACGCTTCGACTTACTTTCGTGAGGCTCGCGATTACATCCGAACAACCGGGTGCTGTCCGTCGGAAGAGAAGATGGCCGTCATCATCCAGGAGGTGGTTGGACAGCGTCATGGCGATCGCTTCTATCCCGACTTGTCAGGCGTCGGTCGCTCCTACAACTTCTACGCAACACATCCGGCTCGACCTGAAGATGGTGTCGTGAATCTCGCCTTAGGGCTGGGTAAGACCATTGTGGATGGTGGCATCACGTGGACATACTCACCGGCATATCCACATAAGCCCCCCCCATTCGCTTCTGTGTCGGAGATGATGCGCGGCACCCAAACAGAATTCTGGGCCGTCAACATGGGCAAGCCACCCGCCTATGACCCCATCAGCGAAGTTGAATATTTGCAGCGGTCCGATATTAAAGACGCCGAGGCGGACGACACGCTTCGATTTATCGCCTCAACCTACGACCCGACACGCGACCGGGTCATCCCTGGGACCGGTATGCGCGGACCGCGCATCCTGAACTTTGCTCCGCTGCTTCAATTGGAGCAGTTTCCCCTGAACGCATTGATTCGAGTGCTATTGCAGAAGGCAGAAGAATCGCTGAAGGCCAAAGTGGAAATCGAATTCGCTGTCACCATCGAGCAGCCGCGCAACCAACCGGCGAAGCTTCGCCTCGGCTTTTTGCAGGTGCGCCCCATGGTTGTCTCGAAAGAGGTAGTTGAAGTGACAGGAGCGGACCTTAGCAGTCTGGCGGCCATTGTCGCCTCGGACATGGTGATGGGCAATGGCATCCAGAGCGGCCTGGAAGACATTGTGTTTGTACGGGCAGAAAGCTTCTCGGTAATGCAGACTCCGTTGATCGCTGAACAATTAGGAGCGCTGAATCGAAAACTAACTGAAGAGCAGCGGCCATACCTGCTAATCGGGTTTGGGCGCTGGGGCAGTTCGCACCCGTCGTTGGGCATTCCGGTGGACTGGAGCCAGATATCTGGAGCGAAGACGATTGTGGAGGCTACTTTGCCGGATATGAATGTTGAGCTTAGCCAGGGCTCGCACTTCTTCCATAATCTTTCGAGCTTTCGCGCCAATTACTTTATGGTTCGCCACGATGGAGCTCATCCCATAAACTGGGACTGGCTCTATCGGCAGCCGGTCATGAGTGAGACTGAGTTGGTTCGGCACGTGCGGCCGAACCAGCCATTGTGTGTGCGTGTCGATGGGCGCACAGCACGCGGAGTCGTGCTCGTCGATACAGGCATATTGCCTAACAAAGGGCAGTGATGAACCAGGATGAAACCCGCGTTGCGACCATCCTGCATGACCTGCAAGAGCGGGCCAAAGAACTGAACTGCCTATATCGGGTGGATGAGCTACTGAACCGGTCGGATTTATCACTGGAAGCCATCCTTCGCGGCATTGTTGAAATACTTCCCCCGGGCTGGCAGTACCCCCATGATTGCCAGGCGAGAATTCAGTTTGAGAATCAATGGTTCGAGACGGCAAATTTCCACCCTACGGAATGGGTTCAGCGCGCCGATATTGTGGTTCAGGACGAAACTCTGGGGGCAATCGAGGTTTCGTATCGGACGCAGATGCCGCGCTCTGACGACGGGCCATTCCTGAAGGAAGAGCAAAAACTCATCAACACCATTGCCGATCGCATTGCCGGCCATATTTTGCAGCGACGGCTGAAGGCCGCGTTTACAGGCCTCAGTGCCGCTGCAGACAGTAACACGCCAACCAAAGGCGAGTGGCGCATTGTCCTCGAATTCCTGCGCGACACTGATCCTGTCATGCTGCAAAAAATATCACGTAAGCTGGTGAACCACCTTAGTTGGAAGGGGGTCACGGAAGCTAAGGAGCTCTTGCAACGTGGTTCGAATGCAACGGGGATAGCAACAGATGTCTCGGGCAGTGAGAACCGTCCGCTGCGCCGCGAGACCCCCGTCCGGTCAGCCGACGTCGCTGACGAAGCAATCCGTATCACGAGCGAACACTTGAGCGACGACGAAATTCTGACTTGTGTAACGGGCTGGATCAAGGAGGAAAAGTCCGGCTTTCTGCTGCGAGCACTCGAGCAGTTGGACACGCCGCTAGGGGAAATCATCGAGGCCATCGAGCGCTTCCGTAACACCGACATTAACGACTCCGAACTCCCCCTCTCGACCCAGAAGGCGTTGCGTGTTTCGCTTATTCGCCGTTTCTTCACCGAGAGCCTCGATTTCATTAACGTTGCCAAGAATGTGATCTCGATCAAAGACTTCTACGACTTGCTTGGCCGAGTTATCTTTCCGCCGCGCTGCCATGGCAAACTCGGCGGAAAGAGCGCCGGCTTGTTCCTCGCCAAGAAGATCATCGACAACCACGCACCCGCTGACAGTCTGCTGCGACAGGTAAAGGTCCCTCGCACTTGGTACATCACGTCAGATTGGATCCTTCATTTCGTTCACTACAACGAATTGGAAGACGTATTGAACTGGAAGTACATGGACTTGGATCAGGTGCGTCAGGAATACCCGCACCTCGTAGCTTTGTTCAAAAGCTCATCGTTCCCGTCTGAGTTCGCGAAAGGACTGTCGCTGGCACTCGATGATTTCGGCGACTCTCCAATTATCGTGCGCAGCTCAAGCCTTCTTGAAGATCGTGCGGGATCGGCCTTTTCGGGAAAGTACAAGAGCCTGTTTCTTGGTAATCGTGGCAGTAAAGAAGAACGCATGTCCGCGCTTATGGATGCTATCGCCGAGGTGTATGCCTCTATATTCGGTCCGGATCCGACCGAGTATCGTGCTGAGCGCGGCCTGCTGGACGTCCACGAAGAAATGGGAATCCTTGTACAGGAAGTTGTGGGGCAGGCCGTGGGCAAGTATTTCTTTCCAGCGTGCTCCGGTGTGGCCTTCAGCAACAACGAATTCCGCTGGTCGGCGCGCATCAGTCGCAGCGACGGCCTTATCCGTATGGTGCCTGGGCTTGGCACGCGTGCCGTGGACCGCGTCGCTGACGATTATCCTGTTCTGATTGCTCCCGGACAACCCAATCTGCGCGCCAACGTCACGGTAGAAGAGGTACTGCGCTATTCGCCTCGTCGTGTCGACGTCATCAACCTCGAGACTAATTCGTTTGAAACTGTCGAGGTGAAGGAACTGCTCCGGTCGTGTGGCGCGCGATATCCACAGATTCGGTACCTGGTTTCGGTCCTCGATCACGACAGACTCGAGCAACTCGTAGGACTAGTACCGGACTTCGATAAGCAAGACGCAGTGTTTACATTCGAGGGACTGATCTGCAAGTCGCCGTTCGTCAGTTACATCCGCGAGCTGCTCACACTGTTACAAGCGAAGTTGAATGGCCCCGTTGATATCGAGTTCGCCTATGACGGTGATGACTTCTACCTGTTGCAGTGCCGTCCTCAAAGTTATGGTAGCGATGCGGTTCCGGTAGCGATTCCTCAGGATCTTCCGGCTGACAGGGTGGTCTTTTCCGCCAACCGCTACGTCTCCAATGGCAAGGTTCCAGACATCACGCACATCGTTTACGTGGATCTGGAAGGCTACAGCCAATTACCTGACGACCGTGCCATGCGTGAGGTAGGCCGTGCCGTGAGCCGGTTGAATAAGCTCCTCCCCAAGCGGCAGTTCATTCTGATCGGACCAGGACGATGGGGGAGTCGGGGGGATATCAAGCTCGGCGTGCCGGTCACTTACTCTGACATTAACAACTGCGCGATGTTGATTGAGGTAGCTCGTCAGAAAGGAAACTATCTGCCAGACCTTTCGTTCGGGACGCACTTCTTTCAGGATTTGGTTGAAGCCTCGATTCGCTATCTGCCCCTGTATCCCGACGATGCGAAAGCCACGTTCAACGACGTATTTCTGCGCCAGTCCTCGAGCGTGCTGCAAAGACTGCTGCCTGAGTATGCCGGTTTATCTGACACTCTGCGGGTCATCGATGTCCGGCGCGAAACAAGCGGACACATCCTGCGGGTTTTGATGAATGCGGAATTGGACCAGGCCGTAGCATTCCTAACGCCACCCGTGAGGGAAACGGAGCAGGCTGTCACAGGGGTTGCTGGAATGGGCCGGTCCGGTGAAGAACACTGGCGCTGGCGCTACCGCATGGCGCAACGGATCGCCCAGCAGCTAGACCCGCACAGGTTCGGGGTCAGAGCCTTCTACCTGATTGGCAGCACCAAGAATGGGACTGCCGGTCCCGGAAGCGATATTGACCTGTTGCTGCACTTTGAAGGCACCGAAGACCAGCGGAAAGAACTTCTGGTCTTGCTGGAGGGCTGGAGCCGCTGCCTGGCAGAGATGAACTATCTGCGCACTGGATATCACTGCGAGGGACTACTTGACTCCCGGCTCATCACAGACACTGACATTGCTGAGCGATCGAGCTACGCCGTCAAGATTAATGCCGTAACCGATGCGGCGCGAGAACTGCCAATGAAATCCTCGTAACATTCGCGCGGCCGCGGCCTTCCCGTTGCACGGCGGGCCGGGTTGTCGACAATCGGTCCAAAACTCCTATGATTGCCGGCTGGTTCGAACTATCGACGAAATTCCAAGGTCTGAAGGCTGTACTTGGCCATCAGCCGCTGGAAGCCGCTGCGCTTCATGCCGCAACGGCGCGCGGCCTCGGAAACATTGTCGCCAGTGTCCCACAGCATCTCGGACAGATACCGCGACTCAAACTCCTCAATCACCCGGCGCTTGGCGCTGCGGAACGATTCTTCGGTGGGGCGCGCCGCTCCTTTGACGGATTCCAGAATGCTTAGAGGGGAAGATCGAGCGGCGTGATCTGGTTGAACTCGGTGAGCGAAACGGCCCGCTCCACCACATTCATCAATTCACGCACGTTACCGACAGCGAAAACGTCAACGTCATCCCGGCTCCAAGATACTAGCGCAGGGGGTTGCGGCACATTAAACGGCGAGAAACCCATTTGAGCGCGGCTCATGGAACTCATCGGCCAGCATCCGGCGCTGACGTATGGCAACATTTTCGAGATTCGGCCAGCGGGGGACATGAACGAAATCATAAAGGCAAGTGAGCAGCGCCGGCGACAGAACACTGTAGGCTGATGACGAACCGACCGCCGGCTTCGTAGTTTCATCTGGCCGTATAACGACTAACCCGTGGATGTGGCTTCCGGCAGTTGTCCTAAAGTCTCGTTCGAGGAAATGATCGATTTGGGTACTTCAACCCGGGTCCAGAGGGAGAAATTCACTCATCGTCCACGAGCGGTTGCTTAGGTGTCAGAATTAGGCGCACTTCAGGCTTTGCGCCTGATTGGCACGCGGCAGCCTGAACGTTAGACTCAGGTCAGTGCCACAACGGCTCTCAGGAGGATGGTATGAACATTCCGCGCGTTGCCGCTCTACTCATCTTGTGTGGCGTCGCGCTAGGCGCAGTTGGGAAATCCAAAACGCCACAGGAATCTGCTTCCAAATCAGCCACCCAACAGGATGACATTCCCAAGTCAATCGCCGACAGCGTTAGCGGCACACTCCAGTTCGCCGAGGGGAATTTTCTCGGCCTTGCTGAAGCCATGCCTGAGAACAAGTATTCCTTCGTCCCCACCACCGGAAAGTTCGATGACGTCCGCAGCTTCGGCGAGCAAGTAAAGCACGTCGCCTGCGCCCAGTTCGCTTTCTTCAACGAATTCGAGGGCAGGAAGCCGCCCGACGACTGCGAAAAGGGCGGGCACGAACCGGCCAGAACCAAATCCGAACTGATCAAGTACCTGAAGGATTCG
>Ga0306920_100003785_pt1 | contig 19278 bp, 8 predicted proteins | sample flu12Cox44000170_FD_204666 | JGI IMG/M metagenome (GOLD analysis project Ga0306920, IMG submission 204666) | Lab enrichment of tropical soil microbial communities from Luquillo Experimental Forest, Puerto Rico - flux4day.12C.oxic.44.000.170 (v2)... | ecosystem: Environmental > Terrestrial >... | reverse complement strand
CGGTGGCAGACCTGGCCAAGCACAGTCAGCCCGTCGGCCTCCGCCCACCTATCGCCTACCTCGCGGGCCGTGGCGAGCGCCTCCCGCAGGTAGCCGGCCGCCTCCTGATAGCCGCCCTGCTCACCACGGGCCGCGCCAAGTTTGCTCAGTGCGTAGGCCACGCCCGACAGGTCGCCATGCTCGCGGAATACTCTGAGGACCCCCCGCAGGAGCTGTTCTGCCTGCTGATAACGGCCAAGCTTGATGTAGGTGAGACTCAGGTTGTTCTCGATAATGGCTTCATCCCAGCTCTGGCCGCCTTGTTCGCGGGCGAGCGCGGACGCCTGTTCATAGCAGTGAGCCGACTCCCGCAGTCGGCCCTGGTGGCCGTGGGCAGTACCGATGCCCATCAGCGCCCAGCTCTGCAAATACACGCTGCCAATGTCGCTGGCCAGGGCCAATGCCTGCTGATAGCAATCGGCAGCCTGCTCGTTGCGACCCTGCTGGGCGTGGAGGTAGCCGAGGGTGAACAGGGTTTTGGATTGGGCGGCGAGGTCGCCGCTGCCGCGAGCGGCATCGAGCGCGTGCAGGTTAATCGCCAAGCCCTCAGTGGCGTGGCCGGACCAGATGTAGCCCGTGAGCGTGTCGGCCAGGCGGGTGGTGTGGCTGGGCCAGCCGTGGCTTGCGGTATGGGCGGTGACCGAGACCAGAGTGCCCAGTTCGGCATCCAGCCAGCCCAAAGCAGCAGTCCTGTCACCGAATTCCGGCACAGGCGACCGCACTGGCGGGGGCGCCGGGCGCCGGTAGGGGTCCGCTGGGTCCAGGCATTCCATGGTGGCGGCGCTGGCGGCGAGGTAGTAGTCGAATAGGCGGGTCAGCGCGTCCTGCCGGGCTTGGTCGGTGTCGCGGGCAGTGGCTTGGCTGGCGGCGTAGGCGCGCAGCAGGTCATGCATCTGGTGACGGCCGGCCGCGGCGAGCTGGATCAGGTGCGCGCGGGCGAGCACGGCCAGCAGCCCCCTGGCCTGGGCCAGGCTCTCCGTGCCGGTGAGCGCGGCGGCGGCGTAGGGGTCCCAGTCCTGGGAGGGGTGCAGGCCGAGCAGCCGGAACAGGCGGGCTGCGTCCTCGGGCAGGTGCCGGTAGGACCAGGAGAACACCGCGGCCACCGCCGACCGGGGGTCCCCGCCCGCATCCAGCAGTTCCAGCCGGTCCGCCTCGCTGGCGAGCTCGGCAGCCAGCTCCGCCAGCGGCGTATCTGGGCGGGCGGCGGCCAGTTCGGCCGCGACCCGCAACGCCAGCGGCAGCCGGGCACACTGCTCCGCTAGCCTTTCGGCCGCTCCGGGGTCGATTCCGGCCGGCGCACCGACCAGGGAGTGCAGCAACGCGACGGCATCCTCCGCAGGCAGCAGGTCCAGGTCCAGGCGGCGGGCACCCTCGCGGGCCACCAGCCCGGCCAGCGCATCCCGGCTGGTCACCACCACCATCACCGGACCGCTGCCGGGCAGCAGCGGCCGCACCTGCTCCTCGCTGGCCGCGTTGTCCAGCACCACCAGCAGCCGCCGGCCGGCCAGCAGCGACCGGTACCGGGCCGCCTGGCCGGTTTCGCCCAGTGGAATGTCAAAGCTGGGCACGCCCAGCGCCTGCAAGAACCCGGCCAGCGCCTCCCCCGGTGTCACCGGCTCGTCGGGGTCATAGCCGCGCAGGTTCACATACAGCTGTCCGTCCGGGAACGCGTCGGCGACCCGGTGCGCCCACCGCACCGCCAGGGCCGTCTTCCCGACCCCGGCGGTCCCCGACACCACCGCAATCACCACCGGACCCGTGGGCTGAGCCTGCCGCTCAGCTGCGCCGGGCAGCAGCAGGTCCAGCTCGGCCAGCTCCACTGCCCGCCCGGTGAACGTCCCCACATCCGCGGGCAGCTCACGCGGTACCGAAGCCGCAGGCGGCCCCGGGGCTGAGGTCACCATCGCGGCCAAGGCCGCCGGGGCCTCAGCCCGGGCGGCCAGTACCTGCGCCGCCTCAGCCTGGCCGCGGGCCGCCGCGACGAACAGACCGCGTGCCGGGCCGGCCAGGCCCAGCGCATCGGCCAGCACCCGGGCGGTGTCCTGGTGAGCGGTCCGGTGCGCGCCCCGCTCCAGGTCACTGACCGTCCGCAGGCCCAGCCCCGCCGCCGCCGCCAGCTCCTCCCGGGTCAGCCCGGCCTCGGCCCGCAACTGCCGCAACAGGCCAGCAAACGACGCCGGCGGACCGGTCACCCCGCCATCCCCTTGCTGCCGTCCCGCTGTCTCCCGGGGCGCGCCCAGGGGGCCGGCCCGCTCCCGCCCCGCGGTCGGCGAATCCTGCGGCGCAAATCCCGGCGCGGCAAGCTCGAACAGCCGCACCGGCCGATCGAGATCCTTAAGCGTGCGCTCACCCAGGTCCACCAGCGCGAACCCCGGCTCCTGCTCCTCCTCATCCTCGATGATCATCTGCGTCGCCTGGGATACCAGCACCTGGCCACCACGAGCTACCGCGCAGATCCGCGCCGCCCGGTGCACCGCCAATCCGGTGTACCCGCCTGCGGCCGGCACCGCCTGACCGGTGTGAATACCGATCCGCACCCGCACCGGCGCCCCCGCCGGCCAGTCCTGGGCCGCCAGGACCCGCTGGATCTCTAGCGCGCACAACACCGCCTGCTTCGCGCCCGCGAACACAGCGAAAAACGCATCACCCTGAGTATCGACCTCAATGCCCTGCTGCCCGGCGATGGCCGCCCGGACCAAGCGCCGGTGCTCAGCCAAGACCTGCGCATAACGCTCCCGCAGCAGCTTCACCAGCCGCGTCGACCCCTCGATATCGGTGAACAAGAACGTCACCGCCCCGCCCGGAAGCCCGCTCACCCCGCCACTCCCCGGCAAACAGCCAGCCTCCGGCCGCACCACTGGACCCCGGCCACCGGCACGCCCGCGGCCCCCAGCCCCGCATCCGACCCCTCGGGCAGCAAACCCAGCCCGCCGCGCTGCAAGCCCGGCCCCAGGCCACCGGCCGGCCGCAGGCCCAGCCCGCCGCCGCCAGCCCCTCCCGGGACGGCACAGCCTCAACCCGCAGCCGCCCCAGCAAGGCAGCACACCAAAAGCCGAGCTGCCCGGTCACCGCCCTACCATCCCTCGCAGCCATCCCGCTGTCACCCGCGGTGCGATATCGGCGAACGACCCCACCCAGCGTACGCGCGCCCGCGCCCCCGGCCATCTCCTCATCACCGCCAGCCGATACCGCCCACTCAGACATTCCGGCTCTGAGCAGACCAGTTCGCTGCCGTGGCCGTCACGATGGGTGAGGATCTTCGTAGCGATAGCGCCGGTCCTCAACGCACATCGCCGACTCGGCGCGGTTGGTAGCTCGCTTGGCTGTGCGGACGGCGCCTCGCCGAATGTGCAGTTCTGAGCGTGAATGGACTCCTTGCGAGCATTGTGTAGCCGAGTAGCCGGGCCGTACTCGAGCCACCACCGGCCAGCCGGCGCCGGTTGGGATAGCCACGGTCGCCGCGAGGCGCGGCGGCGCACCGTTGCCTGGCAGGCGAGGGACGGACCTTGGTGGTCTCTCCCGATCGGCGGCATGGAGGCCCGGATCGGAACAGGCCGTCGGTCAATTTCGGGGGTTGTGGAATGGCGGAGAGTTCGCGACGGGCGGTACGTGGTCCGCGAGGGTGCGGACCAGATGCGCCCCGGTGCGGCCGACTTTGGCGGATGGCGTTGCGCGGGACGAAGTTGGGGTGATCTGGGGCTCTTACTCTCGCCTGGGTGCCTTTCCTGTCAGCGTGGAGACTGCTGGGCGGGAACGATGCCCTGGTCAGTTACCAGGGCTTAGGCGATCTCGATTGACAGGCCGCGCGCGGCATCGAGCGGACGTGGTCCGCAGGCAGCAGTTCCCCGAAAGCCCGGGCGGCCGCCGGGAAGCCGCGGCAGGCACCTGGCCAAGCGAATCTCGACGTGCGTTGAGCTATAGGTGCAAAAATGGCCAGGTGACATCGGCCCAGTCCGCAATATCGGGCATGATTCCTCTGCGCGAGACCGATCCGCGCGAGGTGGGTGTCTACCGGTTGCTGGGCCGCCTAGGTGAAGGCGGGCAGGGCGTTGTGTTCCTGGCTGCCGGTCCCGCTGGAGGCCGGGCGGCGGTCAAGCTCCTGCCGCCGACCACAGACCCACTGGTGCGGAGCCGCTTTCTGAAGGAGGTCGCCGCGGCGCAGCGGGTCGCCCGGTTCTGCACTGCACAAGTTCTGGATGCGGGAATCTTCGAACGGCGCCCGTTCATTGTCAGTGAGTACGTCAGCGGGCCGTCGCTGGTGGAGGTGGTGGAGCAGTTCGGGCCCCGCGGTGGCGCTGTGCTCGAGCGTATTGCCGTCGCGACGCTGACCGCGCTCGGCGCGGTGCATGCCGCCGGGATGGTGCACCGCGACTTCAAGCCCGGCAATGTGCTGCTTGGGCCCGATGGGCCGGTGGTGATCGACTTCGGGCTGGCGGCGGTTCCCGGCATGACCACCACGGGCCTTTCTAGCGAGACCGCTGTGGGAACTCCGGCATTCATGGCTCCTGAGCAGTTGGCCGGGGTGCGGGTGACCGCGGCGGCCGACATGTGGTCGTGGGCCGTCACGATGGTGTTCGCGGGTACCGGTGAGCTGCCCTTCAGGGGCGAGTCGTTGACCGCAACGGCGTTCGCCATTCTTAACTCCAGCCCCGCTGTGGGCCCGCTTCCCGAACCACTTGGCTTCCTCGTCCAGCGCTGCCTCAGCAAGGACGCCGGCGCCAGGCCGTCGGCCCGTGAGGCTCTCAGCGAATTGCTGGCGGCCGGAGCGCGGCCGGTGGGCCCGCTCCCGCCAGTGGCCCCCGCTCCCGCCGCGGACGAGGAGACATCCAGTTCACCGGGCGCGGTTTCCGTGCCGCCGTCGGCGCCGGACGGTACTGGCAGTGGCCGGGTCGGCGGGGGGCCAGGGTTCAAGCCGCGGTCGGCGCGGCATGTGAGTGGTCGCGCCTGGTGGCGCCGGCGGACGGCCCTGGTTTTGACGGCGATTCTGCTGGTTGCCGGTGCCGGTGGGCTTGCATTCACCCTTGTCCCGCGCGGCCCATCGTCCGGGCAGCCTGCGGGCGGTCATGCTGGAACAAGTCAGGTACTCGCCGTTGAAGCAGCGGTCAGAACGCAGGCCGTCGCCTGGATACTGCAGCAGGTCAGCCGGGCCGCACTCGTGTCATGTGATTCCCAGGTATGCGCGGATCTGGCCAGCAGACGCTTCCCGACCGGGAACTTGCTGAGGCTTGGGCCCGGGTCGAACGATCCGCTCGGCTCTAATCTGGTGGTCGCCACTGCCGCTGTCAGGGCCCAGTACGGCGCCCGGCTGGCCTCCGTTTACGCTCCGGCCATCATCGCGACCTTCGGCTCAGGGAACGCCCGGATCGACATCAGGCTGGTTTTCCCGGGCGGCACCGCCAGGTATCGCGCCGTTCAACCTGCGGCGCTGCGCGCCAGGAAGGCCGCCGACGCCCAGCTGCTGGCCAACAGCCACGTCACGCTCTCGGCCGCAGCGAGGGCGCAGCTCCTCAGCGGCGAGATTGATCCGCGGCTGCCGCTGCTCATCGCCGCCATGGCAGACAACCACCCGGTGCACATCGTGGACTTCGTCGACCAGTCGCCTGGTGGCGGACCCGCCAGCCTCCTGCGGTCGGCGGACTTCGCAACGGCTGACGGGGCGGCGCACCTCGGACCCGGGGCATACCTGAGCTGGATGCGGGGGTTCATCGGCGTGCAGCAAGCCGAGTACCGCCCCGCGTGGTCCCAGCAGGTCACGCTGGGTACCGGCCAAGCGGTGCTGAGAATCGGGTATGCCGCGCCGAGCCCGCTCAGCTAGCAGAGGTCGAGGGCTGGTACTGGCTGACCGGCCAACGCCGCCGGTGGCTACGGCTGGTATTCAGGGGTTGAAGGCGGGACGGGTCCGTGGCGCTACCTGGCCCTGGCCTGGTGGCATGCCTTGTGCAGAGTGATGATGCAGCGGGCGGCCCCGCCCCCACCACGGGGCCGCCTGCTGCCGTCCCAGAGATGGTGATGCCTGGCCAGACGTGACCGGGCCACCAGAAGTCGCCGCAAGTGCGGCAGGGCCAGGCTGGACGCACCGCTTGGGTCACCGGTGCTGCCCATCGAGACTCCAGGCTGGGTCACAGGTCCTGACTCCGGTGGATCCCGGCGACTAGCCCAGATCCAGATACGTCTGGGAAGGAATAAGAAGCTATCTCCTGCTCTAGGAACCTTAGACAGGTAAAGACAGGAAGTAAAGAGCATGAACAAGATAAACTGAGAAGAACAGTGCAGATCCTTGCCGCTAGCTGCCATACGAAGAGCTAGACTCTTCTATCTTCTTCGGGTGAGGATGGTCACTTGGCCAGCGGGGGCTGGCGGCGGCTCGCGGGAAGGACGGTCATATGGCCGGTGAGGACTGGCGGCGGCTCGCCGACTACATCGTTGCACGCCGGGTCGAGCTAGGCATGCGGGACAGGCGGGCATTCGCTGAGGCGACCGGCGTCACCGAGCGGACGCTGGGGAAGCTCGAGAACGGCCAGCGGGTTTCCCCCAGCACTCTCGGCATGGTCGAGAACCGGCTCGGCTGGGCCCCCGGTTCGTGCCGACGGATACTCGCAGGCGGGGAGCCTAACGTCGGCTCGCAGAACAGCGAGCCTGCCGAGTACGACGACCCGACCCTGTGGCACATCGCGAGCACCCCAGGACTGCCCCCCGACGTGGTTCGCGGCCTCGTCGCTCTCGCCCGGAACTGGCGGCAGGGCGGCGAAGGCACAGACGAGCAGACCCGGCGCGGCTGACCGACGGCGGCACGATTGTGCTTCGGGGAAGCGTGATGAGCGGTCACGAGCGGTGCTCTGATTGTGGTCAGCGGAAGGTTGCCTGCCCTAAATGTCAGGGCCTAGGGAGCATCGGGACCGGAGGTTTCGGCGCGCCCCGCTGCCGCGAGTGTGAGGGCGCCGGCGTTCGCTGTCCGGACGTCGCGTCCAAGGGCAGCAACTGCGGTGGGCAGCGAGTGCTGATCAGCCAGCCAGAGCTGCCGGGGCGGGCGAGGCTGGCATCGCGGTCCGGCCAGCCGCGGTCATCGCCACCGAACCGGCCCCCGGCCCGGGAGCCGTCGTGGGGCACCGTGCTCGCGACCACGGTGCGGCTGTGGGCGGAGCGCCGGCTGAGACCGTGGTGGCAGACCCGATGGCAGGACGTGCTGGCGGCGCTGCTGGTTGCCGTGATTTTGGCTGGTTTGGCGTTCACGATGAGGCTGTCAGGGGGAAGCGGGGGCAGGCAGGCGGTCGGGCAGCCCCGTGGAGGACCGGCGCTCGGCGCGGTGGCCGCGGCCCGGCGGCGGGCGGCGGCTTGGGTGGCCAGCCAGGCCAGCGGCGATGCAATCGTGGCCTGTGATCCCGCCATGTGCGCCGTCTTGCAGGCGCGTGGCGTTCCCGCCAGCCAGCTGCTTGTGCTGACCTCGGTCCGGGCCGACCCGCTCGGATCCGACCTGGTGGTAGCGACTGCCGCAGTGCGGAGCCAGTTCGGGGGCCGGCTGGCGGGGGTGTACGCGCCGGTGACGCTGGCTAGTTTCGGTTCCGGGGCCACCCGCATCGCGGTCCAGGCGGTCGCGCCGGACGGTGCAGCAGCCTACCGGACGCAGCTCGCCAGCGATGTCCGGGACCGCCAGGTCGCGGGCGCCCAGCTGCTGCATAACCACCGTGTCCACGTCGCGGGCGCCGCCCGGACGGCACTGACCGGCGGCCAGGTTGATTCCCGCCTGCTGGCCACTCTGGCGACACTGGCTGCGCTGGATCCGCTGGACATCATCAGCTTCGGCGGTTCTGGTCCCGGCGCCAGCGCCGGGGTACCGCGCCGCAGCGCCGAAATCGCTGCGGCTGCACCGGCGGGCCGCCGCCGCCTGGCTTCTGTGGCGAGCCTGCTTGCCTTCTTCCGCGCCCAGCGGCCACCCTACCTGCCAGCGTCCTTCGGAATTGTGCGCATAACGCCCGGGCGGACCGGGCTCATGATCGAATATCAGGTCCCTTGCCCGCTCGGGCTGCTGGGGACCCGCAACTGACACCAGGAGATGCCATGACGATTCAGCCGAGAATCCGCCGCACCCGCTCCGGCACCCTTCCCTCCGGCGTTTCCCGCACCGTGGGTTCCGCCACCGCCAGTCTCCGCTCCTTGTGCTTCCGCCGCTCTGTGCTCCTGGCCGGGCTGATCGCGGCTGCATCTGGCCTGCTGATAGCTGCCGCGCCAGCCGTCTCCGCCATCACCGCCGCGACCGGGACCAGCGGTGATGGCTGGATCCAGCTCGCCCACCTGTCCCCGAACACGCCACCGGTCGATGTCTACCTGTACTCCTTCGGCAATCCCAGGGCCAGGATTGTGCTCGACCACGTCGCCTACGGCACCGTATCCCCGTATGAGAAGGTCGCCAGCGGCGAATACACCGTCGCCATGCGCGCCGCAGGCGCGAAACCGGGCTCCCCGCCGGTCCTGTCCACCAACGTCACCATCGTCACCGGCCGCGCCTACACGGTCGCCGGGATGGGACCGGCCTCCGGGCTGCGGCTGCAGGTGCTCCGTGACCGGCTGACCACTCCCAAAGGCGTCTCGCTCGTCCGGGTGGTACAGGCCTCGCTGCGTGACCAAAAGGTCACGGTGACCGCGGGGCCGCAGATGCTCGCCCGGGGGCTGGCGTTTGGGAGTGTGACTGGCTACGGGACCGCGGATCCGGGCACCTGGATCGTGCACGTCTCCGGGATGTCCGGGATAGCCACCCAGTCCCTCACGCTCACCGCGGGCACCATTCACACACTCGTGGTGCTCGATGGAGCCTCCGGCCTCATGATCGACAACCTGGTGAATGCGGCGGGGAGCGCGGTGATGCCGAAAGGCGGCGCGGCGACGGGCTTGGGCGGTACCGCGCCGGTACCGGCTCCGTCACCGGTACCGTGGACCGCTCTGATCGCGGCTGGAGCGCTCTGCGCTGGAGCCGCCGCGTACTGGCTGCGCAGAGCCAGGTACCAGGCCCGGCACGCACGGTAGGCACAGATGGAAGCAGGCCGGCCGGGATCACCTGCGCGCCGGCCCGTGCCCACCGGGCGCAAGTCACGCCACGCCGGGCACAGCCACCCCTCGCACCAAGTGCCACGCCGGGCGGTGGCGGCGGCGCTGCTTTGCGGGGGTCTGCTCGCGGTCGGCGGCGGGCTGATGCTGCTGACCGGGCCGGCAGCCCACCCCGGGATCAGCCCCGGCCCGGTCGCGCACCCGGCGAAACCACCGGCGGGGGTGATAGTCGCGCCCCCCGGACCGGTCACTGGCGCCACGGTCCCCCGGCCGGTGTACCTGAGCATTCCGGCCATCGATGTCCACACCCGGCTGATCAGACTGGGCCTGACCGCGCAGGGCACCCTCCAGGTGCCGGCCAGCACATCGGTGGCGGGCTGGTACACCGCCAGCCCCAGGCCCGGCCAAGTCGGCTCCGCGATCATCGCCGGCCATATCGACTCATACACAGGGCCAGGCGTGTTCTTCCGGCTTCGGCTCCTGCGGCCCGGCGACCGCGTCTATGTCCGGCACACCAACGGCACGCTGGCGGTGTTCCGCGTCTATGCCGAACGTACCTACGCCAAGGACCGCTTCCCCACCGTGAAGGTGTACGGGCCCGCGCCCGACCCGGAGTTGCGCCTCATCACCTGCGGCGGCACCTTCGACCCGGCGACCGGCTCGTACCTGAGCAACGTCGTCGTCTACGCCGCCCAGATCCGCTGAGAAAATCCCGCCGCGCCGCCAGGACCATCGGCACCGCACCGGGGAGCGGGTCCCGCGCACTGAGCCACCGGTTCTGCGCGCCGCGCGGGCCTTGGACTAACCAGTTGCGTCATGGCTGGGCTGGGATTGGAGTTCGCTGAGGGCCAGGCTGATCTGGGTGAGGGTGTAGGCGAGGGCCTGGTCCCAGTCCATGTCCGCGCCGCGTGCGCCGAGTTCCCGGGCGCGCTCCTCACCCAGGGCTGCCGTCACAGCCGACCTGATCCGCTGGGCAGTCCTCACCGGCTGGCCGACGTGGGTTTCTGCGGCGCCGCGAATGATCGCGGCAGCCTCGGGCCGGGTGGCGGCAAGTGCGGCCGCGATGATGTAGAGAACGAGACCCACCCGTCGGCGGTCACCGCCCCACCCGAGGCCGCGGATGGCACTGCGGCCAAGCTCGAGCGTGGCGAGCCGGTCGCCAGTGAGCAACGCGATCGCGGCCGCCCTGGAGATGTCGTACCCGCTCTGATAGCCGAGCGCCGCGCTGAGCTCGCGGCTTTCGCGCAGGCAGGCACGGGCCTGGGCAGGGTCGGTCTCGGCGACGGCCAGGCCAACGGAGAGCAGGCTGGTCGCGATCAGGGCCGGGGCGCCGGTCTGGCGGGCCAGCGCGAGTGCTTCGCTGGCCAGCGGAACCGCCCCGGGGTCGTCACCGGCGAGCACATGAGCGACCGCGGCGGTTGCGAGGTCGACGGAGGCGTCGGCGAGGTCGCCACCGGCCTGGGCCAGGCCGGCGGCCTGCTCGGCGAGGCGGGCGGCGTCGATGAACGCCCCGGTAGCGGCCGCGATGTTCTGGCGGGCGGCGCAGATGGTCGCCTCGACCCGCCAGTCCGGGGTGGCCTGGCGTGCGCTGGCGTCGGCCGCCCGGCGGGACAGCTCCTCAGCACCGGTCACATCCGCGCGATTGGAGGCGAACACGGCGGCGACCGCCAGGGCGAGCGGGTAGCCCGGGTGCCCGGCAGCGCCGGGCAGCTCCAGGGCCGTCTCGCCGTCCAGCACCAGCGGGTAATTGGTCCAGACCTCGGCCGGCGCGAAGCCCGCCATGATCTGGAACGCGGTGCCGACGTTGCCGGTGCCGAGCGCCCACGACCACGCCGCCAGCAAGTTGTCCTGCTCGGCGCTGACCCGCACCGCCCAGAACACCTCCGCCTGGGAGTCGTGCTCGTGGAGGCGGACGCGCGGGATGAGGCCCGCGTAGTAGCCCGCGTGCCGGGCCCGCCAGCGCTCGGCCTCGCCAGCTTCGCTGAGGCGTTCCTCGCCGTACTGGCGGATGGTCTCCAGCAGCCGGTAGCGCGTCCCGGGCCCCTTGTCCTCGGCCACCACCAGCGACCGCGCCACCAGGCCCGCCAGCAGCTCAAAAACATCGTCCCGATCGATCCCGTCCCCGCCGCAGACCGCCTCGGCCGCCTCCAGGGTGGCACCGCCCGCGAACACCGCCAGCCGGGCCAGCAGCACCTGCTCGGCACCGGCCAGCAGCTGGAACGACCAGTCGATGGTGGCCCGCAGCGTCTGGTGATGTCCCACCGCGCCGCGCGGGCCGGCCGCGAGCACCGCGAAGCTGCGCTCCAGCCGCCGGGCCAGCTCGGCCACCGCCATCGCCGGCACCCGCGCGGCTGCCAGCTCGATCGCGAGCGCGATCCCATCCAGCCGCCGCACCACCGCCGCCACCGCCGCCGCGTTCTGGGCCGTCACCTGGAACCCGGGCTTGACCGCTGCCACACGCTCGGCGAACAGCCGCACCGCTTCCGACTCCCTAACGGTGGCCAGGTCCGCATCGGAGGCGGGTGTCGCCAACGGCGGCACCGGGGCCAGCTGTTCCCCCTCGATCCCCAGGGCCTCCCGGCTGGTGGCCAGGATCTCAAGCCGCTCGCACGACCGCTGCAAGGCCTCGGCCAGCGCCGCCGCTGCTTCGAGCAAGTGCTCACAGTTGTCGAGTACCAGCAGCAATTCTTTGGCGCGCAAGAACTCCACCAAAGCGTCGCGGGTGTCCTGCCCGGCCCGGGCGGTCACCGAGAACACTGCCGCGACGGCATCGTCCACCAAGACGGGGTCGCGGACCGGGGCCAGCTCGGCAAGCCACGCGCCATCACTGAACCGCTCGGCCACCTGCCCCGCGGCCTGCAGCGCCAGCCGGGTCTTGCCCACCCCGCCCGGCCCGGTCAGCGTCACCACCCGCGCCTGGCGCAAAGCGATCGTGGCCTGCTCCAGTTCGCGTTCGCGGCCGATGAACGAGCTCATCTGCAGCGGCAGGTTGCCCGCACCCTCGGCCAGCGTGCGGATCGGCGGGAAATCCGCGGGCAGATCAGCATGAGTCAGCTGGTAGATCAGCTCCGGCTCGGCCAGGTCCCGCAGCCGGAACTCGCCCAGCTTCCTCAGCCCGAACCCGCCGCCCAGCCGGCCGCCGACGAGGCCATGCGTGGTCTTGGTGACCAGCACCTGCCCGCCGTGGCCGGCCGCCTTCACCCGCGCGCACCGGTTGACCGGCGCATGATCGACCCGGTCGCTGCCGCGCGCCCGCGCCTCGCCCGTGTGCAGCCCCATCCGCACCCGCAGCACCATCCCCTCCGGCCACGCCGCCGCGGCCAGCGCCAGCTGGCACGCCCCGGCCGCCTCCACCGCCGCCACCGCACTGGCAAACACGGCGAAGAAACTGTCGCCCTCCCTGCGGGCGGTCACCACTACCCCGCCATGGCCCTCGATCACCCCGGTGAGCAGCCGGTTGTGCCGCTCCAGCGCCACCTCCATCGCCGCCGGCACGGCCTCCCACAACCGGGTCGACCCCTCGATATCGGTCAGCAGGAACGTCACCGTCCCGGCCGGCAGCTCCGCCTCGCCGGGCTCACCCGGCGACGTGCCCGGCGACCCCGCATGGGCCGCCGCGCCGGCCAAGCTCTCGCTCAGCAGCACCGCCAGATCATCAGCCAGCAGCCGCTCCAGCTCCCGCGGCGAGCCGAACGTCCGGTACGACACCGTCCCCGCCTCGCGGATGCCCTCCAGCATCGCCGCCAGGCCGGGCTCGATGTCCGGGGCCGGGCGCTTGAGGTACAGCAGCATCGGCTTGCCCGCGGCCAGCCGGAACTCATCCTCCAGCCCGGAGATGCCCATCCCCGGCGCGACCCACCCGTACCGCTGCCAGTAAATGCCGACAAACACCTGCGACTGGTCCAGATACGCCTGATACATGCTGCGCGGCGGGTGCGGGCGGGCACCCGACTCGTACCACACCGGCACCAGGTGCAGCCGCTGGATGGCGCGGCGGGCGGCCACCCGCTCGTCGGCCAGTTCCCCCATCGTGGAGGAGATGAACACCCGGACCCGCTGGTCGGGCGTCAAGATCACATCCGCCTCGGTCATCGCCTTGCTCCTATATCAAGCCGCCTGGCCGAAAGGGGTGCTGCGGGACGCTCGGAGTCAGTCAGTAGGGCTGGTACACAGCATCGGAGATCCGCCGCTTGAGCACGCGCAGCGCGCACCGGCTTCGGCAGTGCGTCCCATTCCATCACCGCAGTGTCACCCGTGCCCATGACCAGACGCTGCCATGGGCGGGCGGTATCGGGCAGCTTGGAGCGACGCGCAGTTCGCTCACGGCTGGGTCTGGGATTGGAGTCCGCTGTTGGTCTGGGTGGCCTGGGTGAGGGTGTAGGCCAGGGCCTGGTCCCAGTCCATGTCCGCGCCGCGGGCGCGGAGTTCCCGGGCGCGCTCCTCACCCAGGGCTGCCGCCACGATCGAGCTGATCAGCTCAGCAGTTCTCGCTGGCTGGCCGACGTGGGCTTCGGCGGCACCCTGGATGATCGCGGCGGTATCGGGCCGGGTGGCGGCCAGTGTGGCGGCGATGATGTGGAGGACGAAGCCCATCCGCTGGCGGTTACCGCCCCACTGGAGGCCGTGGATGGCACGGCGGCTGAACTCGAGGGTGGCAGCCTGGTCGCCGGTGAGAAACGCGACCCCGGCGGCCCAGACAAGGTCGGTGCCGCTCTGGTAGCCGAGCGCGGTGCTGAGCTCGCGGCTTTCGCGCAGGCAGGCACGGGCCTGGCCCGGATCGGTGCTGGCGACGGTCGCGCCGACGGCGAGCAAGCTGGTCGCTATGAGGGCCGGGGCGCCGATCTGGCGGGCCAGCGCGAGCGCTTCGCGTGCCAGCGGAACCGCCCCAGGCTCATCACCGGCGAATATGTGATGACCCACGGCGAAGGTGAGCTCAACGGAGGCGTCGGCGAGGTCGCCGCCGGCCCGCGCGATGCCAGCTGCCTGTTCGGCCAGGCGGGCGGCGTCGGTGAACGCGCCGCGGGTGGAGGCGATGTTTGAGCGGGCGGAGCAGATGGTTGCCTCGACCCGCCAGTCCGGGGTGGCCTGTCGGGCGTTGGCCTTGGCCGCCCGGCGGCACAGCTCCTCGGCGCCGTCCACGTCCTCTCGGTTGGCGGCGAACCCTGCGTTGACCGCCAGGGCGAGCGGATAACCGGAGTGGTTACTGGCGCCGGGCAGCTCCAGGGCCGCCTCGCCGTCCAGCCGCAGCGGGTAACCGGTCCAGACCTCGCTGGGCGCGAGCCCGGCCAGGATCTTGAACGCGGTGTCCACGTTGCCGGTGCCGATTGCCCACGACCAGGCCGCGAGCAGGTTGTCCTGCTCGGCGCCGAGCCGGACCGCCCAGAACACCTCCGGGTCGGGGTCGTGAGCGTGTTCGCGGACCCGTCGCAGGAGGTCGGCGTAGTAGCCCGCGTGGCGGGCCCGCCACCGCCCGGCCTGGCTGGCCTCGTCGAGGCGTTGCGCACCGTACTGGCGGATGGATTCCAGCAGCCGGTAGCGGACGTCAGGCCCGTGTTCCTCGGCCACTACCAGCGAACGCGCCACCAGGCTGGCTAGCAGCTCGAACACCGTGTCGGGTTCGATGCCGTCGCCGCCGCAGACCGTCTCGGCGGCTTCGAGTGTGGCCCCGCCAGCGAATACCGCCAGCCGGGCCAGCAGGGCCTGCTCAGCGTCGGTGAGCAGCTGGAAGGACCAGTCGATGGTGGCCCGCAGCGTCTGGTGACGGTCCGCCGCATCCCGTCGGCTACCCCCGAGCACAGTGAAATTGCGTTCCAGCCGCCGGGCCAGCTCCGCCGGGGTCATCGCGGGCACTCGCGCCGCGGCCAGCTCGACCGCCAGCGCGACCCCATCCAGCCGCCGCACCACCGCCGCCACCGCCGCCGCGTTCTGGGCCGTCACCTCAAACCCGGGCTTGACCGCGGCCGCCCGGTCAGCGAACAAGCGCACGGCCTCCGCCGCCATTACGGTGTCCGGGTCCGCGTCGGAGCAGGGTGTCGCCAGCGGCGGTACCGGCACCAGCCGCTCCCCCTCGATCCCCAGCGCTTCGCGGCTGGTCGCCAGGATCACCAGCCGCTCACATGACCTGGCCAGCGCCCTGGCCAGCGCCGCCGCCGCTTCGAGCAGGTGCTCGCAGTTGTCGAGCACCAGCAGCAGCTGCTTGGCGCGCAGGAGATCCACCAGCGCCTCGCGGGTGGTCTGGCCGGCCTGGGCGGTCAGCGAGAACACCGCCGCCACCGCGTCGTCCACGCCCGCCGGGTCGCGGACCGGGGCCAGCTCGGCAAGCCAGGCACCGTCGGCGAACCGCCCGGCTGCCTGCCCGGCGGCCTGCAGCGCCAGCCGGGTCTTGCCCACCCCGCCCGGGCCGGTCAGCGTCACCACCCGCGCCTGTCTCAGCGCGGCCGCGGTTTCCTCCAGCTCGCGTTCGCGGCCGATGAACGAGCTCACCGGCACCGGCAGATTCCCGGGACGCTCCGCCACCGTGGTCAGCGGCGGGAAGTCGGCGGGCAGGTCGGCATGGGTGAGCTGGTAGATCAGCTCCGGCTCGGCCAGGTCACGGAGCCGGAACTCGCCCAGCCGCGTCAGCCCGAACCCGCCGCCCAAACGCTCGCGGGCCAGGTCGCGGGTGGTCTTGGTGACCAGCACCTGGCCGCCGTGGCCGGCCGCCTTCACCCGGGCACACCGGTTGACCGGGGCATGGTCGACCCGGTCGCTGCCGCGCGCCCGCGCCTCCCCGGTGTGCAGTCCCATCCGGACCCGCAGCGCCGCCCCCGCCGGCCACGCCTCCACGTTAAGCGCCAGCTGGCAGGCCCCCGCGGCCTCCACCGCCTCCACCGCACCGGGGAAGACGGCGAAGAAGCTGTCGCCCTCGCCGCGGGAGGTCACCACCACCCCGCCGTGGGCGCCAATCACCCCCGCCAGCAGCCGGTCATGCTGCGCGAGAGCCACCTCCATCGCCGCCGGCGCGTTCTCCCACAGCCGGGTCGACCCCTCGATATCGGTCAGCAGGAACGTCACCGTCCCGGCCGGCAGATCCGCCTCCATGCGCTCGCCCGGCCCGGCTGGTGCCAGGCGTGGCGCACCGCTGGCGATCGACGCGCCGGTAAAGCTCTCACTCAGCAGCACCGCCAGGTCATCGGCCAGCAGCCGCTCCAGCTCCCTAGCCGTGGCAAACGTCCGGTACGACACCGTCCCGGCCGCGCGGATGCTATCGAGGAACGCCGCCAGCCGCGGCTCGATGTCCGGCGCCGGGCGCTTGAGATACACCAGCATCGGCTTGCCCGCCGCCAGCCGGAATTCATCCTCCAGCCCCGAGATCTCCATCCCCGGCGCCACCCAGCCATACCGCTGCCAGTAAATCCCCACAAACACCTGGGACTGCGCCAGATACGCCCGGTACATGGACCGCGGCGGATGCGGCCGCGCCCCGGACTCATGGAAGACCGGCACCAGATGCAGCCGGGCGATCGCCCGCCGGGCGGCCGCCTGCTCGGCGGGCAGCTCCTCCAGTATCGAGGAGATGAACACCCGCACCCGCTGATCAGGCGTGAGGATCACCTCGGCCTGGTCCGCCGGCGATACGGTGGGCCGCCACGCGGTCACACCTGCCTCTTGCGGCTCCCCCATGTCCCAGTCCCTTCCCGCAGCCGGTAGTCGCGCACCACCGGGCGTGGCCTGTTCCTGGGAATCCCTCCCACTCCGCCATCGGCGGTCGTTTGCGTGGTACAGCGAATCAGACGCATCATCACCCCACCAGTCACGGACCCGGACACTGCCTGGCTGGCGCGGGTCAGCCTCGATCAGGCGCGCGGCAGTACCGGCCCCGGGGAGCGTTGCACAGAACCTGGAACGACCCGCCTGTGAACAGCGATCGTGACATGTGCGTCATCCCACCGTCAACGGGGCAGCAGGCAGGTTCGCCAGCCACAACGAAGCCGCGGCTGGCCCACGACCGTTGCGGTCCACGGGCCGAACCGCCGGGGTCGGCACGGTGAAGCCAACTGGCTCATGGCTGGGTCTGGGATTGGAGTTCGCTGAGGGCCTGGCTGGTCTGGGTGAGGGTGTAGGCGACGGCTTGGTCCCAGTCCATGCCCGCGCCGCGGGCGCGCAATTCCCGGGCGCGTTCCTCGCCCAGAGCTTGCGTCACGATCAAGCTGATCAGCTCGGCAGACTTCGGCGACTCGACCACATAGATTCCGGCGGCGCCCAGAATGATCGCCGCAGCCTCAGGCCGGGTGATGGTAAGTGCGCCCGCGATGATGTTGAGAATGGTGCCCATCCGGAGGCGGTCGCCGGCCCACTGGAGGCGGTGGATGGCGCGACGGCCGAGGTCGAGCGCGGCGGCCTGCTCACCTAGCAGAACCGCGATCGCGGTGGCCCAGATCAGATTGATGGCGCTCCAATAGCCGAGCGCGGTGCTGAGCTCGCGGCTTTCGCGCAGGCAGGCGCGGGCCTGGCCGGGGTCGGTTTCGGCGACGGTTACGCCGACCTCGAGCAAGGCGAGCGCGATCAGGGCCGGGGCGCCGCTCTGGCGGGCGAGCGCGAGTGCCTCACGCGCTAGCGGGATGGCTGCGGGCGTGTCACCGGCGAACATGTGATCGCCCACAGCGACGCTGAGGTGAAGGGAGGCGTCGGCGAGGTCGCCGCCGGCCCGTGTGTAGCCGGCGGCCTGTTCGGCGAGGTGGGCGCCGTCGACGTAGGCACCGCGCATGGTCGCGATGTTCTGGCGGGCGGAGCAGATGGTCGCCTCGACCCGCCAGTCCGGGGTGGCCTGGCGTGCGTTGGCGTCGGCCGCCCGGCGGGACAGCTCCTCGGCGCCGGTCGCATCCGCGCGATTGGAGGCGAACACGGCGGCGACCGCCAGGGCGAGCGGGTAGCCCGGGTGCCCGGCCGCGCCGGGCAGCTCCAGGGCCGTCTCGCCGTCCAGCAGCAGCGGGTAAGTGGTCCAGACCTCAACCGGCGCGAAGCCGGCCAGAATCGCAAACGCGGTGTCAACGTTGCCGGTGCCGATCGCCCACGACCACGCGGCGAGCAGGTTGTCCTGCTCGGCGCTGAGCCGCACCGCCCAGAACACCTCCGGTTGCGGGTCGTGGGCATGGTCGCGGACCCGTTGCAGGAAACCCGCGTAGTAGCCCGCGTGGCGGGCCCGCCACCGCTCGGTCTCCCCGGCCTCGGTGAGACGTTCCTCGCCGTACTGGCGGATCGTCTCCAGCAGCCGGTAGCGGGTCTGCGGCCCGTGTTCCTCGGCCACCACCAGCGACCGCGCCACCAGGCCCGCCAGCAGCTCGAACACCATCTCGGGGTCGATCCCGTCCCCGCCGCAGACCGCCTCGGCCGCCTCCAGGGTGGCACCGCCGGCGAATACCGCCAGCCGGGCCAGCAGGGCCTGTCCGGGCCCGGACAGCAGGTCAAAGGACCAGTCGATCGCCGCCCGCAGCGTCTGGTGATGGGCCATAGTGCCGCGCCGCCCTGCCGCCAGCACCGCGAAACTGCGTTCCAGCCGCCGGGCCAGCTCGGCGACCGTCATCGCCGGCACCCGCGCCGCGGCCAGCTCGACCGCCAGCGCGATCCCGTCCAGCCGCCGCACCACCTCGGCCACCGCAGCCGCGTTGCCTGCGGTGACCCGGAAACCAGGTTTGACCGCGGCGGCGCGCTCGGCGAACAGCCGCACCGCCTCCGCCTGGGTGACCGCCGCCAGGTCCGCACCGGCACCCGGCACTGCCAGCGGCGGCACCGGAATCATCCGCTCTCCCTCGATCCCCAGACCCTCGCGGCTGGTGGCCAGAATCACCAGCCGTTCACATGAACGCTGCAACATCCCGGCCAGCTCCGCCGCCGCATCGAGGACATGCTCACAGTTGTCCAGCACCAGCAGCAGTTCCTTAGTGCGCAAGAACTCCACCAGCGCCTCGCGGGCGCTCTGGCCGGCCCGGGCGGTCACCGAGAACACTGCTGTCACACCGTCGTCCACCAGGGCGGGGTCGCGGACCGGGGCCAGCTCAGCAAGCCACGCCCCATCCGCAAACCGTCCCGCCACCTGTCCGGCGGCCTGCAACGCCAGCCGGGTCTTGGCCCCCCCCCCCCGGCCCCGCCCCCGCACCCCCCCCCCCCCCGCGCGCCACCCCCCTTAAATGGCCCACAACCCCCCCCCCGCCACCAACCCGC
>Ga0306920_100003783_pt1 | contig 19279 bp, 11 predicted proteins | sample flu12Cox44000170_FD_204666 | JGI IMG/M metagenome (GOLD analysis project Ga0306920, IMG submission 204666) | Lab enrichment of tropical soil microbial communities from Luquillo Experimental Forest, Puerto Rico - flux4day.12C.oxic.44.000.170 (v2)... | ecosystem: Environmental > Terrestrial >... | reverse complement strand
TTCGTGTTTCACTATCCGGGCGCCAACGGCACGCCCAACGCCGGCCGGTTTCCCAAGAACCCGTCCAACTTCGTTCCTCAGGTGCCGCGCGATCCCAATCTCGGCGGGCCCGTCAAGGACGATTTCGCATTTGGGCGCGAGCTCGCGCCAATCAACGGCAAACCTCAGGGGTATGTGTTCAACGGGCTAATTGATGCCGCCGACTGGTTGACGCGAGCGCTCGATGTGCAGGGCTACAGGCTTGATGACGTGAAAGGGCTCTCGACGGATTTCCTTTTCCCTTTTCTGACCGTCAAATCGATGGCCGGCAAGTTTGCCTTCGGCGAGTTCTTCGACGGCAACCGCGGGCTGGTCGATGGCTGGATTTTCAACCCGCATGGCATGCGCGGCCGGGCCAGCGCATTCGATTTCCCACTGCGCTTCATCCTGGCGGCGATGTGCAACAATCCCGGCCGCTTCAACATGGCCGATCTCGACCATGCCGGGCTCGCCGGAATTTCACCGCTGAACGCCATCACCTTTGTCGAAAACCACGACACTGATCTGAACGAGCCGGTCGTCACGAACAAGATCTTGGCTTACGCCTATATTCTGACCTCAGAAGGATATCCGGCGGTCTTCTATAAGGATTACAGCACCGACCCGGGCTGTTTTGGGCTGAAACCGCAAATCGATAACCTGATCTGGATCCACGAGGCGCTGGCTTCGGGTGGAACGCTGCAGAGGTGGAAGGACTTCGGCGTCTTCGCCTTTGAACGGATGGGCGGAGCACATCTGCTGGTCGCGCTGAACAACGATCCGGGCGGACCGCATACGATCCACGTCGATACCGGGTTTGGCCTCAATGTTGGGTTGCACGACTACACCGGACACGCCGGCGACGTCGCCACCGACGGCTCGGGCGCGGTAACGCTGACGGTGCCCGCGAACAGGAACGGTCTTGGCTATGTCTGCTACAGCCGGCAAGGCCAGGATCGGGCCCTCAATCCCGGCTCGCACGGCGTGACACAGGACTTCGAAGGCGCGGTCGACCTCGACCTTTCGCCGTGCGAGAACGGCAAGATCGTGCCGATCGGCCGGGTCTGGTGCGAAGCTGGATCACCGATCGAGGCCACGCCCGACCTTGATCGGACCGGCTGGAGCGCGAATACACGGGTGGCGTTCGAACTGCTCGGTCCCGACGCAGCCCCCAAGGCGGCGGTTACGGTGACCCAGGCGAGTCCGCGCGGCGCGACACTGCGCGCAACGGCTGGCGCTGAGGGGTTTTACACGCTGCGGGTGACTGCGTCCGATCTACCAGCCACCAACCCCGAGCCCGCTTACAAACTGTCGGTCGGCTATACCGCACCTAGAGACTTCGCGTCGGCGCAGCCGGTAGCGGCGGATCCGGCCAAGGTGGGGCAATGGTCTAAGCCATTCCCACTGCCGAACGTCGCGATTCACACGCATCTGCTGCCCGACGGCAAGGTGTTGTTCTGGGGCCGACGTGATCAGCCCAACCTCACGCTCGACGAGCATTTCTGCACGCCGCAGATCTGGGATCCGGGAACCGGCAAGACGACCCCTACGCCGCAGCCGCGGGGTGTCGACGGTAAGACCGTCAATTTTTTCTGCTCGGGGCACACTTTTCTGCCGGATGGTCGCCTCTTAGTGGTTGGCGGGCACTGGATGGATGGCCAGGGGATTGATCAGGCCTCGATCTACGACTTTCGAAATAATAGCTGGACCCCGCTCCCGGTTATGAACAACGGTCGCTGGTATCCGACGGCGGTTACGCTGCACGACGGCAGCGCGTTGGTCATGTCGGGAAGCTTCGCAGGCCCTATGGGTACCACACCCACAAATGAAGTTCAGCAGGTCTGGGACGGAGAGCGGTGGCGGGAGCTCGTCAACTTCCATGGCATGCCGCTCTTCCCGCGGGTACACGCGGCGCCCAATGGTCAAGTCTTCATGTCGGGGCCGCTCGCCAAGACCTATCTGCTCGATACGACGGGTCCGGGTAATTGGGTCCCGGTGCCAGGGCCAGGCGGCTCACGCGACAATGTTCAGCGAGATTACGCCCCCTCGGTGATGTACGATGTCGGCAAGGTCATCTACATCGGCGGCGGCAACGACCAGACGACGTTTGTCCCGACAGCCGCTGCAGAAATCATCGATCTGACGGCTGCAGATCCCGCTTGGCGCGCAACCACACCGATGCACAACGCTCGGCGCCAGCATAACGCAACAATACTGCCGGACGGCACCGTGCTGGTCACTGGCGGCACCAAGGGGGGTGGCGGCCCGAATAAGGGATTCAACGACCTCGAGGCCGGCGAACCAGTGCACACGGCCGAGCTTTGGGACCCCGCGAGCGGGCAGTGGACCGAACTAGCCGCAGAGGACGTTGACCGCTGCTATCATTCGACCTCGATCCTGTTACCGGATGCGACGGTGCTTAGCGCGGGCGGCGGCGAATACCGGCCCGACAATATTCACCCAAATGCCGACAACGACAGCCACCGCGACGCCCAAATCTATCACCCGCCCTATCTGTTCCGCGGAGCCCGACCTGACCTGACGGCGGCACCGGACACAGTCGGTTATGGCCAGGATTTTCCGGTCGGAACCTCGCATCCTGAGGAGATCGGGCTGGTCAGCTGGATCCGGCTCTCCTCAGTGACGCATTCGTTCAACATGGATCAACGGATCAATTTTCTGGCCTTCAGCGTAGCGAGAGGGGGCTTGACGATCACGGCCCCGGCGAACGCGGATGTCTGCCCTCCCGGCTACTACATGTTGTTCTTGCTGAACAAAGCGAAGGTGCCGTCGATTGCGAAGATGTTGCGCGTCGCGGCAACCGCGCCGGTCGGGCAAGCTGCAGCGGTTCCCGAGGCGAGAGCTCGGAGCCAGATCCCGGCGGAGGTGCAGATGAGCACTGCGGAGCTAGACCGTGCGATCACCAGTCAGGCGACTGGGACGCGCGTAGTGATTGGTTTGACCTCGAGATGCCCTTACGGGCTCGGCGCGTGTTGGGGCGGAGCCTACGAGGCCTTGCAGCAGCTCGATGGAATAGCCGCGGTGCGGCCGGTCGCGAATGCCGAGGACTCGACTGCCGAAGTCTATCTACACGGTGACACCTTGCCTGACCTCGTTCGTTGGGCGCAGCAGCTCGCGCAGGTCGCCAATGGCAGCTACGATTTTCGCGGGGTCGAAGTCTCGGTCAAGGCAAGCGTAAATGCGCAGAACGGGCGCTTTGCATTAACGAGCCGCTCGATCGCCAAGCCAGTGGTGTTGGCGCCATTAGAGCAGATCGAGAAGGTGCAATTCGAGCGTTCGACTGGGACAGCCAAGCCGGCGCTCGCTGAAGAACAATCGGCGTACGACAGGCTCGTCGCGGGATATCGAAATGCCGGAACCGCAGACCTGCCGGCGCGCGTGACCGGCCCATTGCGAGAAACGAACACCGCCTGGACCATATACGTGCGTACCTTCGAAATGTGATCTTTTTTCGAGCTATGACGATCGGCGGGGTGTACGAGCGCTCCCATTTCCCGCTGAGCAAACCGATATAGGAAATACCAATGTGGTTGTTCAGAAAATACTCTCTGGCAGCAGGAGCGTTATTCATACTGCTCGCAAGTTGGGCCTGCGCACGCGTCGCAATAGCAGGCGACTGCGTAAAGCCGGAATGGAAGGTCGAGAGCGTGCGCTTGCCTAACGACCCCAGGCGCGCCCCCGATTCGTATGTTCAGCTGGGCGATGTGATCGCCATAAAGAGTTCCAACTTGGCCGATCTTCGGAAGTGTGCCACGCCCAATAATCCAGTTCTGTTATACCTGGATAGAATGCCGCTGAAAGGACTCCTTGAATATCCTCCATCGAATCCGGCGAGTAATGAAGCCTCATACAAATTGGAAATCAATTCGGACAATCGACGGATTTGGAGCACGCTGCTAGGCAGTCCTACCCTCGGAACCATCAGAGAAGTAGAGGTAAGCCTCGGTCTTGCCGATGGCTTTGGTATTTCCTCAGAAGCCAAAAAGATCGGACTTAGGCCGCTGCCGCCCAAAGGGTTCGCGGTTTGGGCCGTGCTCTTCGTCGGTGGACTGATCGCGTTTTTCAGGCTCGCCCGCAAGTCGAGTCTGTTACGCGGCGGAACGCCCGCTGGCGGCCAGACTTTCAGTATCGCTCGATCCCAGGCGGCATGGTGGTTCTTCCTGATATTGGCGGCCTACCTGCTGATAGGACTAACCACAGGTGACTACACGACCACTATAAATTCGACAGCACTCACGCTGCTGGGGATTGCCTCTGCTACCTACGTCGCTTCAGCAGCGGTCGATACGTCGAAGATGACGCCGGAGGAGCTGGCTGCTCAAAATCAGGAGAAGACGCGGCTTGAAAGTATCCCGGCTGAAAAGAGAACTTCCGCCCAGAAGGACAAGCTTTCTAAGCTGAGTGGCGAAAGCCAGGGATGGCTCAAGGATGTGTTGAGTGATTTTGACGGTATCGACTTTCACAGATTCCAGATGCTCGTTTGGACCACAGTCCTGGGGATCGTATTCATAACCCGTGTTTGGACACAACTCGCGATGCCAGATTTCGACTCGACGCTACTCGGCCTAACGGGACTAAGCGCCATGACCTATATCGGTTTGAAGATCCCCGAGACGACCAAATAATGCGTAGTATTAATTGGCAAGAGCTGCTTCTGATGGCATCTACTTGAATGGCACAACTGACGCCTCCCTTCGGCGGCGATTTTTTGTGAGCTTCGGTTTGCACGCCGCCGTTGCCTCCGTCAGCTCCACCTTGAGCGCCGGCTGAACCAACGCCTCTCCGCCGCCAGCACAAAATCCTCGTCCCGCGCCAGGAGCCCTTCAGATCGATAACTTCGGCCTTACCCTGGCCCTTGGTCATAATGTGCACCCGTCACGGTTGGTGACGCCGAACATCACCAGTATGGCATGACCGTTCCGGGTCTCAGCCCTGTATCGGCTACTCGACGTCGGGTCGCGTGCACTTAAATATGTAATATTTTTGTGTAATACGCAATTAGCGTGGGACGCCGTTGAGAGTTAAGAAATCGCGTGCAGCGGGCAACCGTGTCGATATGCAGAGACTTGCTTTGGAGCAGTCTGCACCTGGACGTGAAAGGATATCGGCCCCGACGATTCGCCGCCAGGCTTCGGCGCGCCTATTGACCCTCTCGGTTAATTCGCGATCAGGTTTGCCGTCCTTCCCGAGTCCACAACAGGACCCGTCACAAAGTGCCGTTATGCCGCGCAAGAATTTGGGACCACACAGCGCGTTCATCGTAATCTTCCTTATCAATATTGAGCTCTAGTCAGCTTGTTACCCTCGCATTCATAAATCCAAACTAGGCCGATAGTAGCCGGGAAGGCCCATCGTTTTCGGCGTGAGGATTCTGTTAAAAGGGTTGACGATGCACCTGGCCGTAAATTTCAGCCCTGTGTGTTCTCGATTTGTACCGCAATATCAGTCCAAAAGCAAGCAATTTCTTGCGTCTCAAGCGCCTACCCGCTGCAGGTGGCGCAAGCCATCAAGGGTCAAGTCATCTTCAACCGACAAGCGTCCGGGCACCGGCCGGCGCCTCATTTCGGCAAAAGATTGTGAAGTTATTCATTGGCACCAGCCTCGCTGGTCTTCATCTCCTTTGTTCGGTGTCAACAGGCGATGAATTCGCGTCTCGTTAGCGTCTAGGGATCCAAAGCTCGCCGACGTGGTTGTGCTTACGTAGGAATATTGAGCTGCTGGCCAGGCAGTATGACGTCTGGATCAGGGCCGATCACGGCAGTATTCGCGTTATAAATTTTCCTCCACAGAGGTTCTGCCCCGTCACCGTAAAACTGGAGGGCAATGGATGATAATGTGTCGCCCCGGCTCACTGAGTACGGACTCGATCGTAGAAGTGTCGCGACTGTGATGTGCGGCCAGCTTAGTCCATTGAAGTTCAACAATACTGTCTGTGTATATTGCAGTTGGTGAAAATCCGGCCCGTCTGCAACAGGACCCTGCGTCGTCTCGATCCAAAACGTCGCTGTGACGAGAGCGGCCTGTGCATTCGGCCCCTCATTCGGGCTGCCTTGTAAAAACGCCGTATTTGCGAGCCCTCCGCCGAACACCGGAGTGCCCGCATCCGATGAGACTGTGAGCGCGACCGTGTTTTTGATCGGCGTGCCGTGAAGGGCACGCTTCAGAACCACATTTGGATTATCGACGAAGGCTTGATCGATGCCCGCCAAACCTTCACGAGGTGTCCGAAACTCAGATGGGATGGAAAGATTTGATTCCGGAAAGGCCACGGGCTTAGCTGGGTTTCCGATCACAAAAGGGGTGATATTTATATCGGTGATATGTGGCCCTTCTTGGCTCGTACTCGCGACGCCCTGCGCGATAATCGTCGTTCCGTGTGGGATCGATGCCATGCGGACGACCGTGGGCACCTCCTGGGGGTGCTCCGTCTGCGGCACCACCGCCCAGATGCCGGGCTCAAGGTGAAGCCCTGCAGGCCTGCCGTTCGCCTTTATGTTCGCATCGGCGATTGTTTGCAGATACCATAGGCCAAACATGTTTATATCGGGTTGAAGCAAACCGCGATTTGGTATCGGTCCTGGAATCTCTTCGAATCTCAAAATCTCCTCGGTGAGATTGAGTTCGAGGAAGCGATCCTGATTTGGTGGGCCCCCTTGGAATGGCCGCCAGATGACATTGAACCCGTTCCCTATCCAGGTTCCTTTTAAACCTTCGAGAAGCCCAAGTGGGCTCGCGGCAGGGCCCGCAACCGAAAAGAGTAGCGATCTGTTAATTGAGGGAAGCGGTGTAAAAGCAAAGTCGGGTTTAAGCTCCATCTCCCCCTCTCCGTATGACGGGTTGTTTGCAATGACGAATGTTCATCCGGCATCCCCGGATCCTAGGCGCCTATGAGCTGAGGATCTACCCTGCGGCCATCTCGGGCAACAGAAAATCGCGCGTCGGATGCAAGCAGAATGATGCACCAGATCAGCTAAAAGAACGGCACGCCGACGCCGCGCTGCTCCGCGAGCGCAATCGCCTTCGCCTCCAACTGTCCCATCACCAGCCGGGCTTCCGCGACTTCCTGCGGCTCGCCGACCCCGCCAGGTCCATAGGCCCGCGCGAGATGCACCTTCAGGGCGTCATAGGCCTCGAGCGCGGTTTTGACCTCGGGATCCAATGGGTTGCCTTTTGTCAGTGGAACCAGATACGGCACAGCCCCGTTTCCGGCTATCTTGTAGTCGCGCAGTACCGTTTGCACATCGGTAAACCGGCTGTAATGCTCCATGCCGTCGGCAACGATATTGCGCGCCAGCTGCAACGCCGTCAGCGGATAATTCGGCCCACGCAATGTCGCGACGACCTGGGCATAGGCGCCGTCAATGCGGCCGCTGGGCTCCTCGACCGCAATGAAGGACGCCAGGGTTTCGGAATCGAGCACCCGCAGTTGCCGCGGTCTCGACTTCGGATTACCCTGGCGATCCCGTCCGTCCGGGACCGTGGTGGCGATCCCGAGCTCGGGCCCTCGCCGTGGAAGCTCCGGGAACGCCTCGTGCAGGTGCCAGAGGATCTGGTTCGCCCAGCGCAGATGGCGCATTTCGCTGAGGACGACAAGGCGCAACTCCTGCCGTGCGAAGATCAGGTCGTCCCGCAGTAACGGCCAGCGTCGCATGTCGTCGGCCGACAGCTTGTCCGGATCGCGCAGCGAATAATAGGCGTAGAGATATTCGAGGATCAGCACGTGTTCGAGCTGCGCCAGCCCGACCAGTTGGTCCAGCAGGGCAGTGGTGCTGGGAAGTGGGTCTGCGTTTTCTGCAACTCGAGGCCGATAGATCTCATCGATCTCGGTATTGCCGAGAACGATAGCGAGTTCCTGCCAACGTTGGTTGATCTCGTAATGGTCAAGTTGGAACGGGCGATTGGCGCTCATTGTATTTTGCGCTGCCGCGGCAGCGCCGCGCGATCTGTCGGCACGCAGCCAATCAAGCGGCGTATTGGCGCGCGCGGGATCGGCGGCGAGCCCGTTCGGCAGGACCGGGTCGTCCAGCCGGTTTTCGCCTAGAACGATATCCGGGTGGTTGGACGCCCAGTAGTGACAGCCGCAATCGCGGAAGTCGTGCTGCCAAGGCGAGCACAGGCTTTGGGTCAGCTCCCCCGGACGATAGATGCTCGGAATGACACCAGAAACCGGATCGGTGAAGCGACGGCGCCAGCCTTCGAGTGACAGGGCGCTGCCTGCGCCCGACTGCTGGCGCGGCGACCGATCTCGCAGCAGCAGCTCGACGTTGTCGGATAGCAGGCCGCGGACAATGCGCCAGACGACAATGCCGTCGAGCGGGTCACCGGTTTCGTCGCGCAACGCTATCTCGACGCCGCCTTGGTGGATACTCTCTATGAACCAGGAGCCGCTGTCGATCGTGCCCACGGCGTTCGCCAGAGCAGTGCGCAGCGTCGCGGCGCGGGCGCGGCGCGTATCGTCGGCTTCCAGCGGTGGCGAGAGGCCGGGATCTCCGAGCTCCACGGCGACAATCTTGGCTCCGCGGCGGGCCGCATCCGGTTGCGTCGCGTCGTCCTGCGAGATGAATTCGATTACGAGACCAGGAAAGAAGCGCCGGTCGAGGTTGCGGTGGTCGAATTCGAGACCCGGATAGCAATTGCCGACCCCGCCTTCAAGACGCGTGTTGACCGGATTGCCGGCGATCGGCATGTCGGCACGCGCGGTCAGGTTGCGCGGAAAAATAAACGGTCTATCGTCGCTCACCGGTTATCCTCGCTTGCCGCTCTGGCTTGCCGCCGTGCCTCATGTAGTGAGACAGCGGCCCTGATCCGCTGCCGAAGCGGAGACATTTCCGCCGGCGTGACCGGCCGAGCCGGAATGGCTGCGGCCAGGGTTTGCGCTTCTGCCGGCGACCGCCTCGATCCGCTGAGCCGATCGGCTACTGCCATGATCGTGTCATATTGCCGACGAGTAATCGACAATGCGGTTGCGTCCGAATCGCGCATGTATGGAGGCATGCGCATGTCGTGCATCTGATCGCGTCCCACTCGGGGGTCTCGCCGCTCCCGCGGCGCCGTTTCGTGTGGCGTGGTTGGGGATAGTTCCGGGAAGGCCCCCCAGGGCGGCCGGAGGATTGCGCGAACCCGGTCTCGGTTGCTGGTCAGGAAAAACAGCAGCTGATCCAGATCGGTAAGCGGCCCGTGAATGCTGCTTGCCGCTGCGGCATAGCCCAGCGGAAGGCGCGCCGCTGGTCCCGGCCCAAGTGAATCGATGAGCTTGTCGTCGGCAAAAGGTTTGTCCTTATCGGTCATGCTGCCTTCATCGGTCAGCGGCAGACCGGTGACCGGCGTTCCGTCGCGACTGGCATTCTCGCTGATGGCGCGGCTGCGTAGCGCATCCAGGTTGAACAGGCTGACCGTCTCAAAGACGCGCCGGAACAGATCGGCGATCTCCGCAAGGGTCACTGCCGCGTCGACGTCCGGCATCGCCAATTCTCGATCGGCGAGATCGTCCGCAAGCGACACGAAGGGCCGGCGATCAGGAGCAAAATCCGGCGGCGCGGTAACGATGCGGGCCCTTGCGACCTTGCGCACGCCGTCGATGACGACTTGCGCCTCGATGATCCCATCGCAGGTGTCATCGACGACGCCCCAGGAGCGCCCCGAGCCAATGTCGGCGCCGTCGTAGGTATCCGAAGGCTCAGGATTGTTGAATCGGGCGTAGTCGGCATCGTAGCTGATCCACGACGCGTTTGGATTAAGGATTCGGTTTTCCGGCCGCACGATCAGATGATCCCGCATGGTCCCGGGGGCCGGCCCGGTGTCCGCCCCGGGCGGCCCGTACACCTCGCCGGAAGCCGGCGTGAAACGGAAGCGCAGCACATCGAGATCGACGCCCATCTCATTAGCGGCGATCGGCCGAATGACCTGGGCATGGCCCAGCAAAATTGGCCTCTCGGCCAAGACCAGCGGCTCGCCGCCAGGTGCCCGCGGGCTCCAGGCCAGTAGCGGGCGCGCCGCGTATTGGTCGCCGTGCAGCCGGATCTCGGCGGAGAAACTGCAGGCGCGGTCGCCGGTGCGTCGCGCCGCCTTTAGGTTGGCGACACTCACGACCCAGGCGACTCCCTCCAACGAGCCTCCGATCTCGCGCAGCAGCTTATGAGTAAGAGGCGTCGGCTTTGGCTCCGCGGCGGCAGCCTCTCCTTCGTCCTGCACTACGACCCACAGCTCAAAAAACGGCGCGACCGGCCGGTAGAGACCGCCGTCCTTGAAGCGGAGATGCCCTGGCACATATGGAAAAATTGAGCCGTCGCGCTGCACGGACAAGGTTACGGCCGGAGCGATGACAGTCCGGCCATCACCGTGAATGGTCGGATCCTCGCGCCATTCGAATGCTTCGAGGGGCGTGTCGCTGGCGCCAAGTCGTGCGACGGCAAGCGGCGGCAGTATTAGAAGAGAGACAATCCGCTGCGTCATTGCGAGTTCTCGATCAGCTCGGGGCGGTCCCTGATCACGTTGTCGTAGCGGGCAAGGCAATATTCAAGCCAACCGCGAATGTATTCGCAGCCGGTGCGTCCGGCCGATACAACTTCGGCATGGCAGCCGCCGCCGCAAAGGTAACGCGCCCAGCAACTTCGGCAGGGTTCTTGCCGATCCACGTGCCGCGCGGACAGGAATGCCTCCCGCGCCGAATCATCAAGACCGGTCGCCAATGATCCCAGCGCAAAACGAGCATCGCCGATCGTCCGATGGCAGGTGTGATAGCGGCCCTCGGCGTCGAGCGACACGTAGGACAACGCGGCACCGCAAGGCAGAGGCTTGGCGCTGCCGCGATGAATCTCCTTCAGGGCGATCCACAAATTTGCAAAGCGCGGAGCGCTGCCGTCGAGGACGCGTCGCCATTCGATGTCGGCCGCTTCGATCATCGCCTTGAGAAAGCGCAGCCAGTCGCCATCGCGCAGGATCGCCGCCGGATCCGGTGCGGCGCGCAGCGGGCTCACCCCGATGTCGCGAAAACCGAGGTAGGCGATCTCCGCAACCCGCTTGGCGATGTCGAGATTATCGCGACCGATGGTCATGCGCGCCGACAAGCGGGCCCTGCCGGGGTCGCGCAGCAGCGGCGTAATCGCGGCGAGCACCGCGGCAAAGGATCCGTGGCCCGCGCGGCTCGGACGCTGACGGTCGTGCACGCCGCGCCCGCCGTCGATGCTGACGGTCACGGCGAACGGGTGTTGCCGCAAGAGCCCGCGATCGGCTTCGGTCAGGAGCGTACCATTTGTTGTCACTGAGAACCGCAAATCGAGGCCGTGACGCGCAGCCGCAATCGCAGCGCGGCGCACGCACGCGTGCAAGAGGTCGCTCGCGAGAAACGGCTCGCCGCCGATAAAACCGAGCGTCAAAGGCGCTCCCTCGGCGTCGGCGAGAAACGCGTCGATTGCGGCAAAAGCAACAGGCTCGGTCATGAGCCGCGGCGAGCTGCCGAAGCGGCCCTGATCAGCGTAGCAATAGACACAGGCGAGATTGCAGCTCTGGGCGAGGTTCAGCGAAAGCGCGGTCGGCCGGCGCGGGCGCACCGCAGTGGCGCGGGGCTGCTGTGTCGCCGCGATGTCGCGCAGCTTCGCGATTGCGCCTTCGTCGCCGTTCGCCAAGGCGTCATAGAAAGACGACGTCGCGGCAAAAAGGCGCGAGTTTTCGACCAAAAAAATCAGCGGATCGACGCTGCCATGGAGCAGGTGCATCCAGGGAGCCATGGTCGAGCCCTGGCCAGCGGTACTACAGATCATCGACCCTCCCCCCTGCTCGCGGCATTTTGGATCGATACCGGCTGGAGCCTAGCCCAGGAGAGCCAATCATTTCAACGTCAAATCGACGCTGCTGCTCGCTCTCCGCGTTCTACCTCCGTTACCGCCAGCACGCCGTGCTGTACCGCCCAGTGCAGCAACAGCACCGCTTGTTGGCCGGTGAGGCCGAGCGCGCACAGTCCTGCGATCAGAGCGTCGGGCCCAATCGAAGCGGCAGAGAGGGCCTGCAATTCGAGCAGATCGAAGTCGCCCAGCCAGCGGACGAAACCGCCGTCGTCTAGCTTGATCGCCGGTTCCCGGCGGATGCATTTGCCGCGCGCGAGAGGGGCCATGGCGACACGAGCATCCCAGGACAAGACGTGGCTCGGATTAATCGGTCGGACTGGCGGCGGATTACTATCGAATGAAGCCAGGAACGCGAGGTGTCGCCGCTGTTCGGCGGCGACATACTCACGATAATAAGTGGCGGCGTCGGCATAGTCGTTCGGGCGATTACGCCATGACGCAACGACCGCGGCCGCCGCAAAAGCGCTGCCGAGGGCGAACGACAACCCTCGGCCTGCGAGCGGGTTGTGGGCGAAGGCGGCATCCCCGACCGCCAGCAAGCGGCCTTGCACCGACGCGCGCGCGTATTGCGGAAAGGCCGGCCGTCTTCCTAATTTCCGGATCGGAATAGAGTGCGGCAATCGCAGCGCTTGCCGGATCTCGTCAGGCAGCGATACCTCACGACATGGTTTGTCGTCGTGGATAATACCCACGGTTGCTTTGGCGCCGGAGCCGGCAGCGTAGGCCCAGCCGCCGGAGAGCCGCAACACGCGCGCGAGCCGGCTGAAGGCGGGTGTCGCAACCGCAAAGATGTCGGCATAGGTGCGGCCGAGACGCTCCACGGGACGCGCCCAGGCGGCGCGCCGACCGGTGGCGTCGAGCGCCGCGAAAAACCGATCGCCGGCATACTCGACCGACTCCCTCCCGGTCGCCGACAGATCCGGCAGGCGCACGACGGCGCGGATCTCGGCACCGCGGGCCACTGCCTCAGCGAGAGTTTCACGTCTCAGCACCAAACGGTCGATATGCAGTGTCCGGTAAGAACGAGGACCGTCATCGGTGCGGCCCCAGCGGGCGTCCAACCCTTCTGCCAGGAAGGCGCCCGCGCGTGCCAACGCATCGCCGAGACCGAGCACGGCAAGCTGATCGGCCATTGCGGTGGGCAAGATCTCGACGCCCCCGATATCGCGCGCCCGCGGCGAGTGTAGCAGCACCGGGCGAAATCCCTCGGCGAGCAGCCTGAGTGCGGCACAAGCTGCCGCAAAGCCGGTGCCAGCGATGACGACAGGCAGTCCCTTTCGCACACCGCCACCGCTACATCTGATCACTGCGCCGGCTTGATCCGGCCTCACCCGCGAGCTCCGTCCTCCGCATTTGACCGATGACGTTACATGAGCAAGTACCGGCGATATTGAAGCTTGAGTTTCTCCCGACAACGGCGGAGGCTCTAGCGCTTACCTGGAGGTTGCCATTTGATTTGACGGTAAGACCGATATGGGGCGGTTGCCGGTTGACGGTCTCAACAAACTCGGAGGGTCGCGACCGGCCTGCTGGCCGTGCAGAATCCTCGATTCGCGACTGCGCGACTTCGCGCGCCACTGCGTCGGCCTCGGCCTGATTGGTGCGGGCATTGACGACGATGTGGGCGCCTTCGCCGGCAAGTTTCAACGCCGTGGCCCGCCGGATATTGCGGCCGGAGCCGGTGATCAAAGCGACCTTTCCGTCGAGCTTACCCATCAGCGCATCTCCATGACGATGTTCGAGGCAAATTATCGCGCAAGTGTGAGCCGCCTCACATGACGCGCCGATTATCTGCTGTAGGAGACGAAAACCGCGATCCTGTAAAGACCCGTCGCGGCAATTTGCGAGGACGAACACCATCATGACCCATGCGCGAACCAAGCCGCCGAGCCAGCAGCGGAGCTACGGTGTTCTCGTCGGCACCATCCGCGACGGGCCAGGAGGATCCAGCCGGCCACTCACCGCATTATGAGATCTGGGTCCAGGCCGATCAGAACTACCGGATCGCGGTCAACGTCCGGTCGGTCGACGGCAGCGACGTCGTCGCCCATTACGATCCGAACTTTACCAACCCCACCAAGCTCGGTCTCGCCGGCCTGGCGGCGGGCGCCAAGGGTTTTACGGCTTTGCCGACGGGTCCCGGCGGGAAGGGGCTCGATTATCTGCGCGACGATCTGTTCCCGATCGACGTGATGGCGCCGATCCCGCCGGACGGCCAGGGTGTGACATTGCGCAACTTGTTGGACGGGCAGGTCGAACGCGCCAAGGCCGATCACAGCGCGGTGGTCATCGCCTTTGGCGAGTTCTTTCAGGATCGCGGTAGCGACTCGACCTTTGGCTTCTCCCCCGAGCTCGGCGTGCACGACATCCACATGATGCAAGGCAACGCCGGCAGCTTCGCCAACGACAATCGCATCAACGGCGATGGCGCGCTGTTCATTCGCTTCGCCGGCGGCGAGACCGTGGCTCTCTTCGTCCGCTTTACCATGCAGTCGACGACGACCGACGACCGCGGGGACCCGAGCTAGCTCTCGCCCCCTGCTTCCACCCTGATACCCGGTTTTCTCCCCTGCAAGCCCCTAAAAGACGCCCCTGTTTGGGTGCGGGATATCGAAATCACAAGCCATTGATATAAAGCAATTTGATACCGATATCAATATGAATTCGGCGTGGCGGGTCGATTTTCACCCTGATATCGGCCATAGAGCAGGGGGCGGATAATCGCGCGAGCGGCAATGGGCGTTGCTTTTTACGTCACCACAATCCCCTTCAGCCGGTAGAGGAGGTCGAGCGCCTCGCGCGGACTGAGCTCATCGGGACGGGTGTCGCGCAACAGCGCCTCGGCCGCCGATTCCTTCGGCGCCGGCTCGGCTTGGCGGCGAGCGGCGCTGAACAGGGGCAGGTCGTCGGCGAGCCGCGCCAACGCGCCACCTTGCTCGCCCTTCTCCAGCACCCCCAGCACCTCCTCGGCGCGCGCCGTCACACTCTTCGGAAGGCCGGCGAGCTTGGCGACATGGATGCCGTAGGAGCGGTCGGCGGTACCGGGTCCGACCTCGTGCAGAAAGACGACCTCGCCCTTCCACTCCTTGACCCGCATCGTGTGGCAGGCGAGGCCAGGGAGCTTGGCGGCGAGGGCCGTCAGCTCATGGTAATGGGTGGCGAACAAGGTGCGGCAGCGGTTGGTCTCGTGCAGATGCTCGAGTGTCGCCCAGGCGATCGACAGGCCGTCAAAGGTCGCAGTTCCCCGGCCGATCTCGTCGAGAATGACAAATGCCTGCGGCCCGGCCTGGTTGAGGATCGCCGCGGTCTCGACCATCTCGACCATAAAGGTCGAGCGCCCGCGCGCCAGATCGTCGGCCGCACCGACGCGGCTGAAGAGCCGATCGACGATGCCGAGTCGCGCCGCGCGCGCCGGGACAAAGGAGCCCATCTGCGCCAAGATCGCGATCAGCGCATTCTGCCTCAGAAACGTGCTCTTGCCGGCCATGTTGGGGCCGGTGAGGAGCCAGATCCGGTCGTCGCCCAAGACGCAATCATTGGCGACAAACCCGCCGCGGTTGCCCGACGCGGCCAGCGCCGCTTCGACCGTCGGGTGGCGCCCGCCCATAACCTCAAAGGCGGTGCCGTCTTCGACTTGCGGCCGCACCCAGCCGGCCTCGGCCGAGAGCTCGGCCAGTGCCGCGGCGAGATCGAGGGTGGCCAGCGCCGCCGCGGCGGCGGCGATCTCGGCACGGCGGGCCATGATCTCGCCGACGAGATCCTCATAGAGCCGCAGCTCGAGCGCCAGGGCCCGTTCGGCAGCACTAGCGATCTTGGTTTCGAGGTCGGCGAGCTCGGCCGTCGTGTAGCGCTGCGCCCCGGCCATCGTCTGGCGATGGATGAACTCGGGACCGAGCTTGCCGGCGTGGTTGGCGGTGACCTCGATGTAGTAGCCGATCACGTTGTTGTGGCGGATCTTCAGCGCCGCGACCGCGGTCTCCTCGGCATAGCGCGCCTGCAACGCCGCGATCATGCGTCGGCTTTCGTCGCGCAGCCCGCGCCATTCGTCGAGCTCGGCCGAATAGCCGGCGGCGACAAACCCGCCGTCGCGGGCAAAGAGCGGCAGTTCCTCGGCGAGCGCGCGGCCGAGGCGCTCGACCAGCGCACCATGCTCGCCGAGCCCGCGCCGCGCCTCGGCGAGGCGCTCCGGCAGCGGCACCAGATCCGCTATCGCAAGCATCTCGCGCAACGACGCCGTCCCGCCGAGCGATTGGCGCAGCGCCGCGAGGTCGCGCGGCCCGCCGCGCCCGAGGCTCAGCCGGGTCAATGCCCGCTCGATGTCGGGGCAACGGCGCAAGCGCTCGCGCAGCTGCGCGCGTAATTCCGGGTGGTCGACAAAGAACTCGACCGCGTCGAGCCGAGCCGCGATCGCCGCGCACTCGGTCAATGGGGCCGCGAGGTACTCGGCCAGCAGCCGCGCCCCGGCCGCGGTGACGGTCCGGTCGATCGTCGCGAGCAGGCTGCCCCAGCGCTCGCCGGCGAGGGTCGTCACCAGCTCGAGATTGCGCCTTGTCGCCGCGTCGATCTGCATGACCGAGCCGGGCACGACCCGCCGCGGCGGGTCGAGATGTGCCGCTCGCCCTTGCTGGGTCAGCCCGACATAATCGACCAGCGCACCGCCGGCGGCGAGCTCGGCGCGGCCAAAATTGCCAAACCCGTCGAGCGCCTCGACCCCATAAAACTCCTGCAGCCGGCGGCGGCCGGCCTCGCTCTCGAAGCGCGGGTTGGGTAGAGGCGTCAGCGCCGGCTTCCATTCGGCGAGCAATTCGAACAGTGCCGGGCGGGTTAGCAGCCGCTCGGGTAGCAGGATCTCGCCTGGCGACAGGCGCGCGAGGTCACCGGCGAGAGCGGGTTCGCTGGTCGGTGCCAGCGCAAACGCACCCGTCGACAGATCGAGCCAGGCGAGACCCATTTCGCCGCCGGCCTCGGCGAGCCCCGCAAGATAATTGTGTCGGCGCGCGTCGAGCAGACCCTCCTCGGTCAGGGTGCCGGCGGTGACGACGCGGACCACCGCGCGCCGCAGCATCTTCGCACCACGCCGCCTGGCCTCGGCCGGGTCCTCGATCTGGTCGCAGATCGCGACCTTGAACCCGGCGCGGATCAGTCGCGCGAGATAAGCCTCGGCGGTATGCACCGGCACCCCGCACATCGGGATGTCGGCGCCGTCGTGCCGGCCGCGCTTGGTCAACGCGATGTCGAGCGCCTGCGCGGCGACAACGGCATCCTCGAAAAACAGCTCGAAGAAATCGCCCATCCGAAAGAACAGCAGGCAGCCCGGGTTGGCCTGCTTGATCTCGTGGTATTGGACCATGACCGGCGAAGCGGCGGGTTCGGTCATCGGCGGGCGGGACGGGGGTGGCTGACGCATGCTGGTGTTTGACGGTAGCATGTCCACCGCCAGACCACGAAAGCGAGGATCGGCATGAGCGAGGCTGCGAAATCCTTTCCGGTCATTCGCGAGGCGGTCGCTTCGTTTCCCGACCGCGAGCATTTTCGCAACGCCGTGTCGGCGCTGCTCGCCGGCGGGTTCGCGCACGACGATCTCTCGGTTTTGGCCTCCCACGATTCGCTGGCCGTCGCCGACGAGGCCGCCGGGACCCCAAAGGAGGTCGTGCGCGCCGGGCTCACCGACGAGATCAAGTACATTGCGCCGCTGACGGTGGCCGGCATCATCGTGCTGTCGGGCGGGCCGATCGCGCTCACCATCGCGGCACTGGTCGGCGCGGGTCTCGGTGGTGCAGCGCTCAAAGAATTTTTCGACGATTACACCGCGGCACGCCACAGCGAAGACTTCGTGGCGGCACTCAAGGCCGGCGCGGCGCTGCTGTGGGTGCGCTGCCCGGACCCGGACAGCGAGCTTGCGGCGACCCGTATCCTGGAGGAAGCCGGTGGCCGCCACGTGCACGTCCACGGCCGCTCGGCGCGACCGGAGAAGCCCGGCAGCGCATGACCCGGATCATTGTCGTGCGGCATGGCCACGTCGACTGGCTCGCACCCGAGCGGTTTCGCGGGCGCGCCGAGCTGCCGTTGTCCGAGCTCGGCCGCCGCCAGGCGCAGGCGGTGGCGGGTTACATCGCCGCGACCTGGCAACCGGAGGCGGTCTACACGAGCCCGCTCGGCCGCTGTCGTGAAACCGCTGCCGCGATCGCCGCACCGTTGCGTCTCGATCCGCGGCCGGTCGACGGGCTTGCCGACATCGATTACGGCCAATGGCAGGGCTTGACGCGGGACGAGGCGGAGCAACGCTGGCCGGACGAAACCGAGCTGTGGTTTCGCTCGCCCCATCTCGCGGTGATCCCTCGTGGCGAGACTCTGGCGGCCGTGCTGTCGCGCGCGACCGCGGCGCTGCGGGATATTGTGCGGCACCATCGCGACGGGACGGTCGCCCTGGTCGGGCACGACAGCGTCAATCGGGTCCTGTTGCTCTTTGTGTTGGAGCTGCCGCTGTCGCGCTACTGGCACCTGCGCCAGGATCCGTGCTGCGTCAACGAGCTGCTCTTCGACAACGGCTCGTTCGCGATCGGATCGATTAACGAAACCCAGCACCTTTGCCGGGTTTAGCTCTAGCAATCGAGGCCGGCCACCCGCTTGGTCTTGTGCCAGCGCTCGCGCCGGCCGGCGAAGGCGGTCACGACGCCGTGCAGGGTGCGCAATTCCTGCTCGGTGCATTGCGCGCGCTGGAATAGGCTGCGCAGGTTGCGGACCATATGCGGCCGGCTCTCGCGGTTGCGCAGAAAGCCGCTCGATTCGAGCTCCTCTTCGAGATGGTCGAAAAAATTGAGGAGCTCCGCCTTGGTCGCCGGCCGGCTGCCGCCCCGACGCAGGATCTCGGGCGGTGCCGTGATACCCGAAATGAACCACTCATAGCCGATAATCAGGACCGCCTGGGCGAGGTTCAACGACGAGAAGGCCGGGTTGAGCGGCACGGTCAGCACTGTGTCGGCGAGCGCCACATCGTCGTTGACGAGCCCGGTGCGCTCCGGCCCGATCAGCACGCCACAGGGCTCACCGGCGCCGAGCCAGCCGCGCATCTCGGTGGCCGCGTGGCGCGGCGTCACCTCGCGCCGTACCATGCCGCGATCGCGCGCGGTCGCGGCATAGACATGGACGAGGTCGGCGATCGCCGCCGGGACATTCGGGTAGAGCCGGGCCTTGTCGAGCACCGTATCGGCGCCACTCGCCGCGGCGACTGCCTTGTCCGAGGGCCAGCCGTCGCGCGGCCGCACCAGCCGCAGATCGTCGAGGCCGCAATTCAACATGGCGCGCGCCGCGGTGCCGATGTTTTCGCCGAGTTGCGGCTCCACCAGGATGACCACGGGACCTCCCGTCACCGCCGGCCGGCGATGATTGGTCCCGGC
>Ga0306920_100003782_pt1 | contig 19281 bp, 17 predicted proteins | sample flu12Cox44000170_FD_204666 | JGI IMG/M metagenome (GOLD analysis project Ga0306920, IMG submission 204666) | Lab enrichment of tropical soil microbial communities from Luquillo Experimental Forest, Puerto Rico - flux4day.12C.oxic.44.000.170 (v2)... | ecosystem: Environmental > Terrestrial >... | reverse complement strand
GTCTTTGATTTTAAATATGGAGCGGGTGAAGGGAATCGAACCCTCGTCATCAGCTTGGAAGGGTGTTGCGCCATCGCTAAGGAGACCGAAGGAGCGTGAAGTAGCATTGTATGTTGCCAGAAAATCGCATATGTCATCAGTTTCATCGCTAAGGAGAATGAAGAAAAGTGTATCCGCAACCTTCCCCAGACCTTCCCAAGGGAGACTCCCCGTGAAGCTCACGACCCAAGCCGCGCGCACGCTACCGCTGCCCGCCGACAAGACGGACCACATCGTTTTCGACGACACCGTTGGCGGTTTTGGCCTGCGCCTGCGTGTCGGTGCCAAGGGCATCACGCGCACGTGGCTCTACCAATACGACATCGCCGGTGCGACCCGCCGGCTGACCATCGGCAATGTGCTGGCGATTAGCGCCGACAACGCGCGGCGGGCCGCTGGCAAGCTTCAAGCCGAGGTCCGGCTTGGCCATGATCCCGCGGCCCGCAAGAACGCGGCGCGCATCGTCGCAGCGGAAACGATGGCGGCCGTGCTCAAGACCTATCTGCCGATCAAGCGCGCCAATTTACGCCCGCGCAGCTACGTCGAGGTGGAGCGCCACCTCCTCAAGCACTATCGGCCGCTCCATGGGCACCCGCTCCGTAAGATCTCCCCCGCCAGCGTTTCGGCCCACTATGAAGCAATCGCTGCCGAATGCGGCGGCGCCACCGCCAACAATTCTTGGCGCTCGCTGCACGCCTTCCTCGATTGGTGCCTGCGGCAGAACCTGATCGACCGTAATCCTGCCATCGCTGTCGAGCGCCGCAAGGATCGCAAGCGCGACCGCGTGCTCGACGCGCGCGAGATCAAGGCGGTCTGGGACGCCACGAGCGATTCCAGCGACTATTCAGCTGTTGTTCGCTTACTGCTGCTCACCGGCTGCCGCGCCAGCGAGATCTCGCACTTGCGCTGGTCGGAGATCTTCTCCGACCGAATCGTGCTGCCGGCCGACCGAGTGAAGAACGCCCGCGAGCACGTGGTCCCGCTCACGGCCATGATGCGAACCATCCTCGACGAGCGCGAGCGCCGGCCGGGCAAGGATTTTGTCTTCGGCCGGGCAGCGGATCGTCCGTTCACCGGATGGAGTGTCAGCAAGACGGCGCTCGACGCGCGGCTAGGCGCCAAGTTCAAGGCGTGGGTCACGCACGACCTACGCCGCACCGCAGCCACCGCCATGGGCGAGCTTGGGATCAGCCCGCACGTGATCGAGGGCGTTCTCAACCATGTTTCAGGTTTCCGGCACGGTGTTGCCGGCCTCTACAATCTCGCCCGCCTCGAAGGTCCCATCCGGCACGCGCTGACAGTGTGGAACGCACACGTGATGGAGATCGTCGAGGGGCGCGTGCGCGGCGACCGGGTCGTGCCGCTGCGCCCTTAAACTAAGCGGACCGCCTCGACGCGCTCAACGCCGAGGCGGCCCATGACCTAAGCCACGGGGCAAGCCATGGTCGAGGCTGATCGTCAGTCTATAGCAGTCACGTGGATCACGCTGAAAGAGGCGCAACCGCTCGTCGAGGAGATCTGCTTGTCGCCCTCGCGGGCGGGGCCGTGGCTCGCCGAGCAGATCTTCGCTAAGCCTCAGGGGTGCGGATGCGGCACCGGGGTGTGCACCCGGCCAGCACGTCACCGGCGAAGGTCGAAAGCTTTTGTGAGGGCTCGCTCCCGACCATCGATTTCGCGGACAACTCGGTGACGAAGCTGGTGGTCGCACCACCGGGGACGGTCGTGGGGCTCTGCCCTGTCACCCTGCTCGGTGTCGAGGTCGTGCTCAATGACATCAAGGCGCTGCACCTCTCAATAGAGCCCGTGACGCCCGAGCCCGTGACGCCCAAGCCCGTGGCGATGACTTTTAAACAGAAGATGGGATGGCTCCGAACAACAACACGAAAGCACCCGCGCCAGCCAGGAGAGCAGCAAGTTGAGTATGCCGCTCGGATGGTCAAACAGATGAAGGAAGACGGGATTACACCCGTGTGGTCCCAGGAGAACATGAAGCGCCGCCTGCGCGACAAATAGTAGTTTGCCGCTTTTTGCCGCTTTTTACCTGTCGTTTGTGGGCATTTCGCACATACTCACTCACACTTTGCCGGTTTGCCGCAGTTGAAAGCGGCAATTTGCCGGTGTTCCTCGTAGAGGTATGAGCACCTCTACCGTCCCGACCAATCCCTTCGACTACGAACGTTGGCTTGACGAGATCGTGCGCCTGCCCGAGGGCGCGCGGCTGCGCGGCGGCGTTCATCCGCAGACTCTGAGAAACGACGCCAAGGCCAAGGGCGAACTCCTTCAATTGGGGGAGCGCGCGGTTGGCGTGCGTCGGCGCTTCGCGTTGATGATCCCGCCGGCTCGTCGGCGCGTCTGAAGTTTACCTGAGCCCGTGCGGGAGTTGCGTTCGCGGGCGCCTTGACGGCGACGGGCACCGTTTCCGCGGTGCCCGTCGAAGAAGTTCTCTCTAACCCAAAGGCTTAAGCACAATGAATGTACATCATGGAAACGGTTTCCGTGTCAACGGCAGCGCACGGCAAAACCGCAAGAGCACGACCGCGATCCTGATCGCGACCGCGCTCGACCTGGCCGCCGATCAATACCCCGGCATCGACACCCGCCCCCTCGCGAAGATCCTTTCGCGGGTTTTCGACGTGGGTGGCGGCTACGTTGGTCTGGCGCAACGGCTGAGCGAGCGAGAACGGCGGGCGGTTCTGAACAATGAACGGCCGGTGATCATGCCGCGAATCGGCATGGCGCGTGTGCTCCACGGAAACGGAGCGGAGATCACTGCGTAAGACAACAACTGGCGAAACGGAGGCGTCCGCGCCTCCGTCCGCGGGAAATGACCGTCCCTGCGCTGATGAGCCCGGTCGCGATGGTGAAATGGAGAAGGCCGACTGCCCGAGTGGTTGTCCGACAGTCGGCCTCAAGAGGTCAAGAAGGAAGGTTTTCTATGACCAACATCGCGTCAAATAGCCTGCCAGCCATCATTCCGCAACCTCTCCCCGCGCTTGCCGCCGCCGTTCGCAAGGCGCACGCCGGCGTCACGCTCGCCGCCGCCAATATGGTCGGGCACGCCCTCACGGCGGGAGACGCCTTGATCGCGGCCAAAGCAGCGCTCGAAGCAGATGTCGGGTACGGCCATTGGTTGAAGTGGCTCAAGAGCGAATGCGACCTCAGCGAGGATCGGGCCGAGCGTTATATGCGCATTGCCCGCGGCCGGGCGATCTTAGAGACAGATTCCGCACGCGTGCGGAATCTGAGCCTCGCTGCTGCTCTCAGGCTGCTCCCATCATCCGATAAGCCCACAAAGGGCAGCAAGTCGCAGCCTGAATCCGAGAAGCCGACGAAGGCCGCCACGTCCTTCGATGCTGCGCTTGCTTGGTGGTCCGCGGCCTCGCTCGAAGAACGGCGCCGCTTCATTGACGGCGTTGGCTCGCGTCCGCTCGCTGCGGCGATCCCCCCGGATTGGAGCACGATGCTGATGCCCATCGGCACCACCGACCGGATCGCCAGCCTTCATAAGAAAATCGCGAATCTTGAGGCGCGCCTGCACGAGCGCGATCAGCAGCTGTTCGGCATGACCTTCTTGCCGGTCGAATCTGACGGTCTTCGCCGGGCAAACGGTACGTCGGGGGGAGCATAGCGCTAATGGCCCGCACCCCGCTCCCGAATCGCCGGCCGGCTACGACGTTCAATTTCAGCGTCGGCGGTTTGGCCTATGTCGCGACGATCGGCCGATTCCCCGACGGGCGTGTGGCCGAAGTTTTCCTGTCGAATCACAAGATCAATTCCGCTGCCGACGTGAACGCTCGCGATAGCGCGGTCGCTTGCAGTATCGCTCTGCAATTCGGTGCTGACCTTGAAACCATTCGCAAGGCGTTATGCCGTGACGCTCACGGCCGCGCGTCTGGGCCGCTCGGCGCTGCGCTAGATCTTGTCGAACATTGGGGGCGCGGCGATGCTTGATATGTCATCGCAATCCCGGCGCCATCCACTCTCCGAGCGCGGCCTCGATCTCTATGGCACCCCCGCGGTCGCGGTCGAGGCGCTGCTACGCGCTGAACCGATTCCGCTCAGCGTGTGGGAACCTGCGGCCGGCCGCGGCAACATCGTGCGCGTTCTCCAAGCTCGCGGGCACGAAGTCGTCGCCAGTGACGTTTTTGATTACGGCTTCCCGCTCGATTTCGTTGGCGATTTTCTGACGCAGACGGATATGCCGGCCGGTTGCGGCTGTATCCTAACCAATCCGCCCTACCAGATCGTCGAACCGTTCGTCGCACACGCGCTCGATCTCGCGCCGCTGGTGATCATGCTGTTGCGGCTGGCGTTTCTCGAATCCGAGCGCCGCTGCCACATCCTTGAAAATCGCGGTCTCAGGCGCGTCCACGTGTTCCGTAAGCGTCTTCCCATGATGCACCGAGACGGCTGGGTCGGACGCAAGGCGAACAGCGGGATGGCATTCGCCTGGTTCGTGTTCGACCGCGACCATTCCGGACCGACAACGATCGATCGAATTTCCTGGGAACGCTGAATGCGCCAGTACCTTGACCTGCTGGAACGGATCCTCGCCGACGGCGCCGAGAAGCGCGATCGCACCGGCACCGGTACGCTGTCGGTGTTCGGCCATCAGATGCGCTTCGACCTCGCGCAAGGCTTCCCTCTACTCACGACGAAAAAGGTGAACTTCACGGCGATCGCGCACGAACTACTCTGGATGCTCTCGGGCAGCACGAACGTCAAAGATCTCGATGCCGGTATCTGGGACAAATGGGCGGACTCGGACGGCGAGCTTGGTCCTGTCTACGGCAAGCAATGGCGGGCGTGGCCGACGGCGGACGGAAGCACCATCGATCAGATCACCGACGTGGTGTCTGAAATCCGCACCAATCCCGATTCGCGCCGGCTGCTCGTTACCGCGTGGAACCCCGCCGATCTTGCCAAGATGGCACTGCCGCCGTGCCATTGCTTGTTCCAATTTTACGTCGCCGACGGTCGGCTCTCCTGTCAGCTCTACCAGCGTTCAGCCGACACCTTCATCGGCGTGCCCTTCAACATCGCATCATACGCCCTGCTGACGCTGATGGTGGCGCAGGTGACTGGCCTGGCGCCCGGCGAGTTCGTGCACACGCTCGGTGACGCGCATCTTTACCTCAATCATCTGGAGCAGGCGCGATTGCAGCTCACACGCGAGCCGCAGCCGCTGCCCAAGATGACGCTCAATCCGGACGTGACCGATCTGTTCGCCTTTCGCTTCGAGGACTTCACGCTCGAAGACTACGACCCGCACCCGCACATCAAGGCTGAAGTGGCAGTGTGACATAACAAGGAGAAGGAAGCATGAGAGCGTTCAAGCGATTTCGCATCTACCCCGCGTCAAGCTGGCGCAACCCGTACTATCCCGCCGTCATCGCCGCGTTGAGCGGCGCCGGGCACGATGTTTTTGACTGGCGCGAGCACGGCTTCAGTTTTGAATCGATCGATCCCGGCTACAAAACCTGGTCGCGACTCGAATATGTCGAAGCGCTGCATAGCCGCACAGCTGACGTGCAGTTTCGCCGCGATCTAAGCGCGATGGAGCAATGTGACGTCTGCGTGCTGATCTTGCCGGCCGGCGCCAGCGCGCACGCTGAAGCCGCCTGGTGCGCTGCCATGCGAAAACAGGTTCTCATTTTTCTCGGTGACGCTAATCCGCAGCCCGAGTTGCTGCATTTGCTGTCCAACGGCTTCGTCGAAGACATCAAGCAACTTTTGTTCGTGCTGACGACGACACAGGCGGGCGATCCGGACGCCGACATCATCACGATCGAAGGGTATCCGCTGGCGATTCCGGGCGGCGCATGGCGACGGTGATGACGATCTCGTTTCGGCACGAGCTGGTTCACTCGCCATTCGGTGGCAGCGTCGCGGCGCGTGTGCTGCGCTGCCCGGCGTCCGTCGATCTCGTTGCGAAGGTGCCTGCGCATCTGCGTAGGGCCTCCAGCTACGCCGACCGCGGCACGGCACTCCACGTGGCGATCGGCCTCCTGCTTGCCGACGATACGCATGTCTCGGTCGAGAGCCTCACCGGTAAAACGTTTGGCAGCTACGCGATCACCTCTGACGACGTGGTGACCTCTTTGGCGCCGGCCTACACCTATGCGGAGACGCTTCTAGACCTGCCGGGGGCCGAGTACTTCCTGGAGCAGCGTGTCGCCTTCCCCACCATCGTCGGCACCTTCGGCACCTGCGATTTGTTGGTCCGTGTCGGCCGCACGCTCCACGTGATCGATTTCAAGTTTGGTGCCGGCGTGCGCGTCCTTGCACTCACTCCCGACGGCGACGAGGACGTCATCAACGCGCAGTTGATGTTCTACGCCGCGGCAGCGCGTCATTCGCTGCCCAAGTTCTTCACCGAAATCGAGGACATCGTGCTCACGATCGTGCAGCCGGTGTCGATCGAACCAGACGCCGAGATGGTGTCGTCGATCACGGTGACGCACGCCGAGCTCGACGAGTTCATCGTGGCCTATCGCGCCGCCTGCGAGGAGGCGCTCTCTGATACGCCGCGGCTGGAGTCGGGATCGTGGTGCCGGTTCTGCCCGGCGCGGCCGATTTGCCCTGCGCATACGGGGCCGCTGCTCGATCTTGCCAAGTTTATGGTACCGGCCCAGATCGCCGCGCCGAAGGAAGCCTACCTGCGCGTCCTCGCCGACGGGCTGAACCTCGTCGAGGCGATCAAGGATATTCGCACGGCGCTGCATGATCAGGCCAAGCGCGCGCTGGAGAACGGCGACCAGGTGCCCGGCTACACGCTCTCGGCTGGCCGCGCCGAGCGGCATTGGCGCGACGAGAACGCTACGTTTGCAGCTCTGCAAAGCGCTGGGTTTTACTACGACGACGTCATGAAAGCCGAGATGCGCTCGCCTAAGCAGGTCGAGCTCAGAGCAAAAGCGCGCGGCCTCAAAATTCCCGAAGATCTCATCGTTTCGAACCGCTCGGGCGTCTCGCTCGTGCGGATCGAGAACGCGCACACCCCGGCGCCCGGACGGGTTGAGACTGCGCGAACGTTTTCCGCGGCGCTCAAAGCCTTCCAAGGAGGGAGGCAAGCATGAGCAATTTCAATCACAACCACGATCGCGACAGCGATCACGCCAACGACAATAGCGATCACGCTAACGACAATGGCGAACACGAACGGCCCGGGAGCAAGATTGCCCCCGCGCCGGCGGGAGGTGCACTTACCTCCTTGGCGGCGCTCCAAACGGCGCTCGCCAACGTCAACACGGCAGCCATCATTGGCCGCACTGGCTTACCGATGCTGCTGTTCAAGCGCGAAGGCTCCGGCACGTGGATGTTCGGGCAAAAGAAGACCATTCCTGAGTCGGACAGCAAATGGGCCATCAACCCGCTGACGTTCAAATGGGGCTGCATCAGCTTCAGCGACTCCAACAAGGTGGCCGGTGAGCACCTTGTCTCCGTCAGCCAGCCGAAACCTCTGATCACGGATATGCAGGACGTAGGATTTCCGTGGCAAGAACAATGGGCTGTCAACCTGAAATGCCTCGACGGCGCTGACGCCGGCGTCGAAGTGGTCTTCAAGGCGACAACTGACGGCGGCGTCAAAGCCATCGTCATAATGGTTGACCTGGTCCGTGACCGGCTCAACAGCGGTCAGCACAACGGCAAGATCGTGCCGATCGTGCTGCTCGAAAAAGACTCCTACCAGCACAGTCAGTACGGGAAGGTTTGGTTTCCCGTGCTGAACACCGTCGATTGGATGCCGCTCGACGGCCCGGCGCCAGCGCCAGAACCGTCGCCAGTCGATCAACCGCGACGCCGTCGCGTCGCGTAAAGGCTGACGCGCGTATGCGCGCGTCTGATCAGGGGCGAGGCTGACTGCGCAGCGGCCTCGCCTGATTTTTCTGAGCAAGTACCATGACGTTTAAAGCCAACGATATTATCTGGATCGATTTTGAAACGTTTGGCGGCCCGCTCGATTTGAAGGCGGCCGGAACGTTCCGCTACGTCGCCGCGGCGTCAACACGCGCTATCGTGCTGGCCTACGCCATCGGCGACGCGCCGGCGCTGACTTGGCACGCCGACGGCGCGATCCTCGATTGGGACAACGCGCCGGACGAGCTTCGCGCTGCCTTCGAGCGCGGCGCAACTTTCGCCGCGTGGCATGCGAGCTTTGATGCCGCCGTCTGGAATTATGCCACGCTCGGATTTCCTCTGCTCGCGCCGGAACGCGTCATCGATCCGATGGTGCAGGCCGGCGTCTCCAACCTGCCGACCGATCTTGAGAGCGCTTCGCGCTATCTCGGCGGCGCCGGCAAGCAGAAAGACGGCAAGAAGCTGCTCCGGCTGTTCAGCATCGAAGGCGCGAGTCCGAGCGAGCATCCTGCGGAATGGGAACGCTTTCTGGCCTACGCGCGCCAAGATATCGAGGCGATGCACGATGTTTATTGCAAGACGCGCCCCCTGCCGCTTGAAGAGTGGCGGCAATTCTGGGCGTTCGAGTATGTCAACCGACGGGGCGTGGTGCTCGACATACCCTACGTGCGCAACGCCGCAGCGCTCGCGGCCAAGGATGCCGTCGCCATGGGCAGCCGGCTAACCGAATTGACCGGCGGAGCCGTCACCCGCGTTACGCAAGCGCAACGGATTGCGACTTGGCTGCACGACAACCTCGCCGACGCAGCGATGCGCGAAATCTTGATGGTTGGCATCTCGGCGGACGATGATGATGATGTCGAGGATGAGATAGAGCTCAGCCTGACACGCGATCGCGTCGCCCGCGTGCTCGCGATGCTCGACGCCAAGCACGCCAACGGCGGCCTTAGCAATGCCGAGACGATAGCTCACGAGGTTGCTGCGCTGCGCCTCTATGGCGCCGGAGCCTCGCCGAAAAAGTTCGCGCGTCTCGAAGCGCAGCAAGTCGACGGCACGCTGCGAGGCCAGTACCGCTTCGCCGGCGCCGGGCAGACCGGGCGCATGACCAGCCGGGGCGGGCAGATCCAAAATTTGGTGCGAGACGTGCTTGGTGATGACGGCGCCGCGGAAAGCCCGCTGGTCGAGGCGATCGCCAAGGGCTGCGATTACGCGACATTGGTCGCGGCCAGCCCCGCCGACGTGCCGGCGGCGCGCAAGCTCGCCTTGATCGTGCGTCCGGCGCTCGTCGCCGGGACGGAGAAGCTGTTGGTATGGTCAGATTGGTCGGCGATCGAAGCGCGGATCACGCCCTGGCTCGCCGCCTCGGAAGACGCCAAGAGGGTTCTCGACATCTTTCGCGCCAGCGATCGCGATTCGACGCGGGCCGATATGTACACCGTCGCCGCCGCCGACATCTTCCACAAAAGCCCGAGCGAGATAACGAAGTCGGAGCGCCAGATCGGTAAGGTCGCCACGCTGGCGCTTGGCTTCGGTGGCTCCGTTGGAGCGCTGCTATCGATGGCACTCGCCTATCGCATGCATCTCGATATCACCGAGGCGCGCCACATCGTCGACGCCTGGCGCGAGGCTAACCCATGGGCGCGAGAGCTTTGGGGCGCGCACCGTGACGGGGAAAGCTTCGGCCTCTGGGGCGCCGCGATGGACGCCTGGGAGCTGCCCGGCCAGATCACGACAGCAGGCCGGATCGCCTTCATATTTCGCCCGGATTATCTCGGCGGCACGTTGTTCATGGCGTTGCCATCAGGTCGCCTACTGACCTATCCGCGCCCGCGCTGGCGCGAGGTCGAAGTGATCGGGAAGGACGGCAAGCCGACCGGCGAGAAGCGCCGCGAGATGTCGTTCCGGCGCGCGCACGGGCGCGCCAAGCTATGGCACGGCACGCTCTGCGAGAATGCGGTGCAGGCGACCGCTGCCGATCTGCTGCGCGCGGTGGTAACGCGGATCGAGACCAATCCCGCGCTCAGATTCATGCCTATTCGAATGACCACTCATGACGAAATCTTGTGCGAGGTCGACGCCGCGCGCGCCGAGGAGGCGAAAGCAATCCTGCGACGCGAGATGCTGACCTTGCCGAAATGGGCTGAAGGCTTGCCGCTTCAAAGCGAAGAGGTTGCGTGCTCTCGATATTCAAAATCTAAAACCACGCTTTCGCGGGGCGGATCGTCATGAACGCGCCCTTCACCGCGCGCGCCCTGTACTCGTACCAACAGCGAGCCGCAACATGGTTTTACGAACACGACGCCGCGTTCCTAGTCGCGCCGCTCGGCGCCGGCAAGGGTGCCGCCGCGCTCACGGCGCTCGCCGACCTCATCCGCGACGGGGAGCGCCGGCACGCGCTCGTCATCGCCCCCAAGCTCGTCGCCACGACCGTGTGGCCGCTGGAAGTTGCGCTCTGGCCGCACCTGGCGCATCTGCGCATCGCCGTTCTCAACGGCGCGCCCGAGCGCCGGCGGGAGCTGCTCGCCGTCACGCCGGCGCGCGAGGTGACGGCGATCGGCATCGATCTCGTGCCTTGGCTGGTGGGCGAGCTAGCCAGCCTGGCGGACGATCACCCGCTGTTCGATGTGCTGATCATCGACGAGACCTCGCGCCTCAAAGACCCAAGCGGCAAGCGCGCTCGCGCACTCTTGAGGCTTGCAGGCCGCTTCCGGACGCGCTGGGGCCTGACCGGCACACCGCGGCCGAATTCGAGCATGGATCTGTTCATGCCGGCCGCCATCGTGACCAACGGCGCGCTGTGGGGCCGCGCGTTCATTCCTTGGCAGAAGCGACACTTCCGGCCGCGCGATCCATTCGGGCACGAATGGGCGGCGCTGCCGGGAGCGGAGGAGCGGATTGCCGCCGATTTCGGCACCGTGGCGATGACCGTCGCCGACGAGGACATGCCCGACCTGCCCGCGCTCAACGTCGTCGAGATGCCGCTCAAGCTACCGGATGCCGTGATGGCAACCTATCGGACGATGGCGCGCAAGCTCTGCGCCGAGGTCGAGGGCCGCTCCATCGAGGCCGCTTCGGCGATGCTTGCAACCGGCAAGCTAGCGCAAATCGCCAACGGCTTTCTCTACGGCGCGGGCAACAACGATGCGGTCTGCATTCACGCTCGGAAGATCGAGTGGCTGAAAGAGCTGGTCGAGAGCCTCGACGGCGAGCCGCTGCTCATCGCCTACGAGTTCATCGAGGATCTGCGGACCATCCAGCGCGCGCTGGGCAAGGTGCCGGTGCTCGGCGGCCCGACCGGCACTGTGGAGTCGTCGCGACTCGTCGCAGCCTGGAATGCAGGGGCGCTGCCGCTGCTCGCCTTTCACCCGGCCGCAGCTGGCCACGGGCTCAACCTGCAATTCGGCGGGTCGCGCATGGCGTGGCTGTCGCCGAGCTGGTCGGCCGAGCTCACTCAGCAGGCGATCGCGCGCATCTACCGGCCCGGGCAGACGCGGCACGTGACCGTTCACGTCTGCGTCGCGACGCGCACGGTCGATGAAATGAAGCGCGACCGGGTGATCAGGAAGATGTCGGCACAACAAGCGTTCGCGCGTCATCTGAAACAAATCTGACGAGGAGATTTGAAAATGAAAATGCTCGACGATTACATCACTGCCTCAGCCGAGACGCTGATGAAGCAAGCCTACTGGACGGCAGCCATATATCTGGAGCACGCGATCGAGGATATCGACGCTCAGCTCGGCAAAGACGCGGCGCGCCAGCACCCCGAGCTGGTCGCTGCCTACATGCAAGCAGCATCAATCGATATGGCGGGGGCAACCATCGCCCAGCAAATCAGAGCTGGACTCGATGAGATTGCCGCCGCGATCACAGACGCCAAAGCTTAATCAGAGCGAGCTGGGTTCCGTCGATGCAAGCGCGCACCGCCTTCCGCTTAGCCATGTTGGAGAACGGTTACTGGCCTCTCTTAAATGACTGCAAGCAGCCGATCGAAAAAGGTTGGCAGAAGCAGCGCCCCGACAAGGCCGAGGTGCTGTCATGGGACCGCAGCACGTTTGCATCGACGGGAATGAAGATCGACGGCGACCTTGCGGTGATCGACGCCGACATCCGCGAGCCGGCTTTGATCGACGCATTGGCGGCAGCGCTCGATAAGCGCTACCCCGAACTGTTTGCGCGCGGCCTCGTGCGCCACGCCGGCGAGGTGAAAGAGGCGTGGTTCGTGCGCACCGAGACGCCGTTCCGGCGAATATTTTCGCGGAAATGGTGCCGCGGCGACCCAGCAATAACACATCGCGTCGAATGCTTCGGTTCGCGCAGGACGCGGCAGTTCGGAATCGACGGACCGCATACCCGCGAAAACGGCGTAGCGATCCGCACTTACAGTTTTGCGGGCGGCGCTTCACCAGCGAACGCGCCGCGGGAGCTCCTTCCAGTGCTGCCGAAGACGGCCTTTGCAGCGGCCTGCGACCTGTTCGATGAGATCGCCGCGGCGGCCGGATTGACGATCGTCAAAGCAGAGCAAGGCAACGGCGCAACGGGCGTCGTCTATGATCTCACGGACAGCATGGTGTTCGAAAGCGACAGCGACGCTTATCGGCTCAGCGAACTCGAAGACGCGCTGTGCGCGGCGCAACACGAAGGCCGAGAGTTGCGGGTGACATCGTCATTTCTCGGGCATGGCACGAACGCAACCAAATGCATCGTCGGCCGAACCAGGCGCCGCCGCCGCCCTTGCATCTACATCCACGATTTCGAAACCGGCCTGACGCACATGCCGGCCGTCTACAAGCCTTTCGAAGATGACCTATGGGAAAGGCTCGTCGGATTGATTGCCAGGACAGGAGGACTACCATGAGCAAAAGCTTGATGCCGCCGCCGCCGGCTCCCGCCGCTTCTGTGAGTCAGAGACAAGCTGTTTTTGATGATGTCGTGCTCTGGCTTCTTGCGAATTATGGACTCCTCGCAGTTGGCGAGCAGCGCGGCGGCGGACGCATCGTACCGCTGCGAACGCGCATCGCGACAGCTACAGCACTCACTGCCTTCCGAACGAAATTATTGCCGTATCGAGTCGCTGACAGCACAGGGGCCAAGGTGTCTCCGCTCGATCTCTGGCTGACGCTGCCGAATCGAATTGAGGTGGCGGGCTTCCGAACAACGCCAAACAAGCCGTGGCCGACTTTCGTCGAAAGCGACGCGACCTTCGTCAATCTCTATCTGCGTCCGGAATTGCCCGAAGATGGTGATGCGCGCCTCGGGCACGAGCTTATCGACGTGCTCCTGCCGGACGAACGCGAGCGGGCATGGTTCAAGCAGTGGCTTGGGCATAAGCTGCATCATCCAGAAATACCGGGACCGTCGATCGTCATGGTAGCGCATGACACCTTCGGTGTCGGTCGCGGCACTTTGTTTAAAATCCTCGAAGGTTTATTTGGCCGCGAGTACATCGCCCGGCCGGAATTCAGCGACATTACTAGCCAGGAAGGCCAAGCCACCTACAACGAGTGGATGGCAACCGCGATCCTCGCCCTCGTCAACGAGACTTCGAGCGACGAGGATCACCGCTACACGATTCGGCAAAAAGCGTACGAGCGCATAAAAGAGCTGGTCGACACCTCGCGCCAGGTACGCCGGATCAAAGGCAAGTACGAAAAGCTTTATGAGACCGAATGTGGCCCCGGCTTCATCTTCGCATCGAACCACAACACGCCGCTTGCCATCGCCAACAAGGATCGACGTCTGACCTTCTTGACGAATGGCGCGACTCAGCCGCCGGAGTTCTATGTCGCCCTCGATGCGTGGCGCGCCGTGCCGGGCAATCTTGGCGCCTTTCGGCGCGACCTCGAAGCAATCGACCTCACCGGCTTTGACGCCTATGCGCCGTTGCCGACGACGCTGCGAGACGTCGTGACCGAAGATAGCCGCTCGGTCGTCGACGAGGCGGTTGACCTCGCCCTCGAAATCTTGCCGGGCGAGATCATATTGGTGGCGCAAGTCGTCGAAGCGATCGAGGTCCTGCGTATCCGACAAGGGCTCTACCTGCGCGGCGACTGGCAGGCGCTTGCGGCACGAGAAGCAAAAAAGCGGGGCCACCGGATCGGCATCAAGGACGGCGCCAACTGGCGGCCATGTCTGCCGCAGAAGGGCCGGCGCGCGGCTGCCTATGCGCGTTCGGAAGAGGCTCGGGCGCGCTGGACGATCGCCGCTACGGCAGACGTGCTGGCCGAGCTGCAAAAGAACGAGGCGGCAATCATGAAGCTTCGGAATGCGACGGGTCGGATACCGCCGTTCGAGGTAGTCAGTACTGAGCCGAAGCTCTCGGAAAGCTGCCAAGAGTGCGGCAAGCTGCTCGACGTCGTGCGATCAGATACATGCTACTGCTCAGTCAAATGTAAGCAAAAAGCATGGCGTAAACGTAACAAATTAGAAGTAACGGACAAGGGTTCTGTTACGGCTAGCCGTAACGCTGAAGCGTCAGACGGAAGCTTAAAAGCTGACTAGCAGATAGCCGACGATGACTTCGCCACGCTTGCGCTGCAACAATCGTTACGCTTGTTACGCTTACAGCCTTTCGAGGTTGGCGCTAGGTTTCAAACGAGGTTTTGATTTAATCTAGGTGTGGCAATGGGTTAATCTCTCTTAAACCTCATAACCTTGAAAAAAGGACCAAAAAAGTTTTACCAATTATCCAGTGATAAAAACCTATATACACGCACCACGTTGCTGGCTGTAAAAGTTTTAGGGAATCGTCGAGGTTTTAGGTTTGACTTCCGCCGAAGTGGCTGCGGCAATTGGCGGCGCAGAACGCGTGGTTGGGACCGCAAGGGTGATGGTCAGCATCATATAAGTCATTGGAGATGTTAAGCAATCCGGGGGGAGGTAAATTTTACCACAGCCCCAGGTTGATCGCGGCGCGCCCGGCCAAAATCGCGTTTTTCGTGCTACTCCAAACCTCGCTCTGGTTTTGAGCGCCACATCGGAGTACAGGTGCCGTTGTATCGCGATCGAATGGCAATGCCTGGAAGACACCCCTTTGAGACAATCGATGCGGTGCCGTTTGGTGAGCACCGGCACTTGCGTCCACCTGACAGTCTTTCGGCCGCCGCCCGCCGGCATTTCGTTGACCTGATTTCCACCAGTCACAGTCGCCAGTTTCAGGCCGCAGATCTTCCCCTGCTCTGCCGCTGGGCCGAGCTTTGCGCTATCTGCGAGCGCGCCGAGCGTGAGTTTGCGGTCACCGGCCCGGTGCTGTCCAACGGCGAGCAAAGCGCCTGGTGGGATGTTTATGTTTCTTCGGTCAAATCCCTAACCATCTTGGCCATAAGGCTGCGCCTCGGCCCGCAGTCGCGTGCGTTCAAGCAACCGAAGCCCAAGGTGTTGCCGACCTCGGTTTACTCTCGAATGGAACTAGAGCATGACGGCTAAGGACCGTGCCGCGCTTGAGCGCGCCCTGACCTTGGTGCTCAGGGACAGCGATCGCGGTCGGGTCGAGCAGGTCCGTGATCTGTTGAAGGACGATTGGCAATCGACCGCCCGCTTCTGTGCTTACCTCCTACAGAAAAACCAGCTCGGCCTGCGACCGTGGGACCGGCCGCCGGCCTCGGAATCGATTTCTGTGAACGGCGGCAGCGCGGCTAGTCGGTTGCTGGCGAAGATGCTGGCGGCTGGGCTTTCGCGTTACACGGTCGGCGACGCGCTTCAGCGCATCGTCGACGATATCGGAGACGTAAAAAATCACCCCGCGCCGGCCGTGCAGGGTGATTAGGTAAGACCTATTCTCGACGGCTAGACGAAATCTCAGCCGCGGTGTGGACACTACGTCAACCGCGGATGGAACGCTATGCTTTCGCCTCAAGCCTTCAACGACGCCGAGCTTGCCGCCATCACGGCCGCTGCCCGCCGAGCAGCGACAGCAGCACCGCGACACGCTCATGCGCGGCTTGGAAGCGCGACTAGCTCGTGAAACGCCCCGCGGGCCACTCGCACCGATCACCTCGGCGCAGTTCGGGGCCTTTCGCATCATTGAAGGTGACGACAGCGGTCGCGAGTTGTGCCAATTCACCGGATGATCTTACATGGGTAAGGCGGCAAAAAGTTGCAATCGGAATAAATGGCGCGCACTACGTCATCAAAATTGAAATGGCGGGAGCGGCGGGGCTCGAACCGGCGACCTTCGGCGTGACAGGCCGTACAAAATTCAATGGAATCAATGGTAGTTGCAACATTTTCTTCGCCTAAACCCGCCCGAAACCCGCGAAAAGTTGCAACCCAAAACCCGGCCGTCGCCCTACCCCTCATCCGGCCGACGAACCTTGTCTCCGGCCCACGCGCTTCCTAGGCCGGGCCATCCCCCATCACTGGCCGCTAGTGCACACGTCGATCTCGGGCATGCTGTCGGGATAGCTCGCGAGACGCATTTCGTCGCGTGTCAGTTTCGTCATCCCCGCCAATCGCGCGCAGGCTTCCGCGAGCAAATCTGTCACCGCCATCGTCTGGAGATGGGCGTCCCAGATGCGGGCGGTCTTGTCCGATGACGCCGTGACGATGCGCGACCCGTCGGGGCTGAAGGCGGCGGACTGCACGGCGTCATCATGGCCGCGCAGGACCGCGATCTCCTTGGCGCTCGCGGCGTCCCAGATGCGGGCGGTATTGTCATTTGACACCCACCCCCACACGACGTTCCCTGACGCCGTGACGATGCGCGACCCGTCGGGGCTGAAGGCGGCGGAATTCACGAAGTCGTCATGGCCGCGCAGGACCACGATCTCCTTGCCGCTCGCGGCGTCCCAGATGCGGGCGGTCTTGTCCGATGACGCCGTGACGATGCGCGATCCGTCGGGGCTGAAGGCGGCGGAACTCACGTCGCTGTCATGGCCGCGCAGGACCGCGATCTCCTTGGCGCTCGCGGCGTCCCAGATGCGGGCGGTCTTGTCCGATGACGCCGTGACGATGCGCGACCCGTCGGGGCTAAAGGCGGCGGAAGTCACGCCCTTTTCATGGCCGCGCAGGACCACGATCTCCTTGGCGCTCGCGGCGTCCCAGATGCGGGCGGTCTTGTCCCCTGACGCCGTGACGATGCGCGAGCCGTCTGGGCTGAAGGCGGCGGACAACACGAAACTGTCATGGCCACCGAGAGCAGCGCGCCAATTCGCCTGCGAAACGGCGGCAGCGAGCGCAGCAGCGGCCGGTGAGGTTCTAGTTTTGTCGGTGGGCAACGCGAGTTCGATGCGTGTACCGCGAGATGCCAACCTGAGGGCACTGTCAAACTCGCTGCGCGACAGCGTCGCTGAGGAAAGCTCACTGAGAATGTTGGCTTTTGCGTGCTCGAGCGCAACCTGCCGTTTGTCAAGCGACTCATTTAACGCAGCTAGGTTTTGGGCTTTGTCCGCCTGCAACCACCCTACGATGCCACCCGCGATGAGGATGACCGCTGCCACTGCCGCAAAGGCCCAACGTGCGACCCGCTGCAGGCGTGCGGTGCGTTCCTGGCCTGCCTTGATTTGGGCCACGCGCGCCTCATCGCGGGCGAGGGCCTTCTCTCTTTCCCTGCGCTCGGCCTCCTCACGCGCCGATGATCGTGAGATAAATTCTTTGATGTCATCGGTGGTTATGTCCCCGGGATCAGCAAGCAGGGTGCGTGCGCGTTCAAGTTGGAGGCCTGCGGGCAGCAGCATATCGTCACGTTTACCGTTCTGCTCCCAGTCGGCCTTGGCTTGTAGGATCGCCGCCCGCGCGCGCAGTTTTTCCCGGTTTTCATCGATCCAGTCGCGTAGGCGCTTCCATGTGCGGATCAGCGCCTCGTGAGTGACTTCAACTGTGGGCCGCCCGTCGCGGTCCGATCCCGTCACCAACAGTCGCGTCCGCGGGCCGGCGAATTGCTCTACGATTCTGCGCTGCGTCGGTTCTGAGGGCATCGCCGCACGGGCACGGGTGTCCTCCTGCCCTTCGCCGGGGGTGATGAGCCGAAGAAAGAGCTGGCGCGCGGATTGCTGATCCTTGGGAGAAAGCGCTTCAAAGGTCCGCTCGGCCGTGACCCGGATGGCTCGCCGCACGCCGCCCGATCGAGCGTAGGAGTCGGCCGTCATGGCGTTTCCTTGGCGTAGCGCCCAGGTCTCCTTAAGGGCGTACTGCAGGAGCGGCAGTATGCCTTCGTCCTCACCAGTCTCGTCGAGGATGCGGTCGACTAGGCTCGTCGGATCGAACCTGAGCCCGACCTTTTTTGCAGGTTCTACAATCGTGCGCTCCAATTCGGACCGTGACATCGAACCGAGCAGCATCTGTTGCGTCGGCAAGAGTGATCGAATTTTTTCATGGCCAATCAATGGATCGTAAAAGTCGGCGCGCACGGTAGCGATGACCGTAACTGGCACTAATTGCGTTGCATTAAGCAGCAAGTCGATGAAGCGGTCGGCATCGGCGGCGTGTCGAGCAGCGCGCGGGTTTTCGCTACTTAAAGGCGGCGGAGCATAGAGCTCTTCCCATTGATCGATATATAGCAGCAGTCGGTCAGGCTTGCCTTCCGCCTGATCCAGTTCTTCACGGATCATGCGAGACAGTAACTCGGCGGGGCCTGTCCTCAATTCCTCCGCCTCGGCTATAATTTTGGCAGCGTACCCCGCAGCGCCCTTGTCGTCCGCACGTGGATTGAATGCGGCAGCTAACGCTTCTAGCGGTTCTTGCCCCGGTCGTAGCGAGATGACGTTCCAGAACCGATCATGCTGACGCCGCAGTGCTGGCAGCAGACCGGCATTGACCAGGGACGACTTGCCGGCCCCGGATCGGCCCACCACCATCACGAACGGATGCTCGCGCACCTTGCTGACCAGTTCGCCGATGGGGCTTTTCGGATCGTCTGCGCTGCCGCGGCCGAAGAAGAACGCGGCGTCCTCTTCCCGGAATGCGTCGAGCCCTCGGTATGGGCAGATGGCATCACGCGCTGTTTCTGCCGACGTCGCCTGGCCGTGGACGGCCCTCAGAAGTTGCTCAAGCACGTCCGGTGCATCACGCACTCTCGCGACATGAGAGAAGTCGATCCAGGTGAGAACTCGTAGAAAATCGAACGGGGGATCAGTCGTGGTCTCCGGCAGGATCACCGGCACGATGGGGAAGGCCGGATCGTGGGTCTGCCGAACAAAGGCGAGTTCTCGTTCGTACTGCTGGGTGTTGCCAAGACCGCGCGGCCCGATCAGCACTATCGCGGCCTTGGCGGCGCTGAGGGCCTGTTCCAGCGCGCGAACCCAAGGCAGACCCGCCGCTAGATTACGGCGGTCAAAGAAGGTCTTCAGGCCCTTGTCACGCAGGACCGAATCGATCTCCGCCGCGTGGCGCCCGTCCGCGCGAGAGTAGCTGACGAACACGTCGTAGGTATCGTCCGCCACGTAGGTC
>Ga0306920_100003781_pt1 | contig 19283 bp, 23 predicted proteins | sample flu12Cox44000170_FD_204666 | JGI IMG/M metagenome (GOLD analysis project Ga0306920, IMG submission 204666) | Lab enrichment of tropical soil microbial communities from Luquillo Experimental Forest, Puerto Rico - flux4day.12C.oxic.44.000.170 (v2)... | ecosystem: Environmental > Terrestrial >... | reverse complement strand
TGAGTTCGTCAGCGACTGCTGCAGGTATAGCGAGGGAGTCCTGAGCGAAGCAGCCGTGCGGAAAAAATGGCACTTTGACGCTGCGACCTGGGAGCTACTCGGCAGCGATGACGAGCTGGTCCGGGCGATCGAGGAAACCAAGATCCATCGAGTTCGATCGGGGGCAGCAAAACGCGAGCGTGCCCAACAGCACATCGTAAAAGCACCCGATATCCTCGAAAAAATTATGAGTGACGACAGCGCGAATGCCCGCCACCGCGTTGATAGCATCAAGGCACTCGACGCACTCGCCGATCCAGGTCCACAAGCCGCACCGCCGGCAGACAGATTTATTATCACGATCGATCTCACCGCGGACGCCAAGCTCAGGGCGGCCGAACCTGATCCCAAAGACGTCATCGTCATCGAGGCGACGAAAACGCTCGCAGCAATCACGAGCAACAAACGAGAGGATGACGGCGGTGAACCTGTTTGAGCGATTAGGACAACCCCCACCACCACCGACGCAAACCAAATTCGAAGCAAACGGCCTGACGCTAGAACTCCAAGCACTGCATCACTGGCTCCAAAACTGGAACAAACCCACCATTCGCCTACGAGATATTTGCAACCGCGGTCCCGAGTTCGCGCGGAAGCGAGAACGGGCAATCCGCCTAGCCGAAAAATTGGTTGAAACCGGCTGGTTGGTCCCCGCCAAAGCACGACGACGGGATAGAAAAGAATGGGAAATTGTTTGCGAACGCGGCGAGTATCCAGCAGCAAGAATAGAAGCGCGCACCACGCCATTGCCGAGCGACTAAGCACGTACCGTCACAAACGTTGCGATTAAACTGTCGCAAACTGTCGCACAACTGTCGCAACCGCCCACAGGCCCGCCACAAATTCGGGTGGCTGCTCCTGCGGCCCCTCACCCAAGACATCAGAAGTCCCCGCCAGACCACAGGCTCGGCTGATCTTCAGGCCGGAATATCGAGGCTGTCGTCATTCCTGGGTGCGACCAGGAATGAGGCCACTGAATGCCACGGAGAGCACCGCGGAGAGCACCACGAGAAACGCCGCAAGCCTGCCACGACCCCCGAACCCCAAGGTGGAGGCCCCCATAGCCCGCCTAACCCCAGGCCGCTGGCCTACGAGACCGAATCAGCAACGGACCGGTTTAGCCCCCTCCGGGCCCGCCAAGCGATCCTGGCGCGCCTTCTCCAGCTTGATGACCCTTCGCCCCACCGGCAGCAGGCTCGACGAGCACAGCAATTCGGCGCACGCCGGTCCGACCGCTCAGGTCTCGGCAACACGGTGCAACAATCGACCAGCAGCCCGCAGACACACGACTGACTGCAAACACCGGTTCATCGACAGTATGCGAGCACTGCACAACTCGTAGGTAGTTATGCCGATAAACGCACGCAACGAGCGATCGGAGGAGTTCGACAGCCATCGCAGAGTTACGTGGCTGCTGCTGCGGAACTGCGCCCTGCGCGGCCAAAAAGGGGGAGCGGCGGAACCACTCCGTCGGGCCCCAAAGGAGCGACCGTTGCACAGTGCACAGGAAAATGCCCCTACCCTATACAGATTCTACATAGGCGATTCTGTACTCTTTAGGTTCATGCTTATCTAATTTTTTCTAAGATTCAGGTTTATGTGTGCACTGTGCAAGCTCAGTTGAAAATACAAACGAAAACAAATCGCTAACAGCGTTGCACACACTTTTTGTCTGTGCATGGCTGTGCAACGCTGCACGCTCCGAATGCCCCTGCCGTCCCGATATGTCCCGATATGTTGCACACCCTTGCACACTCAGCAGCCTGCGCAACGCCTGTGCGACGCCCAGAATTGCCGGCCTAATGCCTGGTCCATGCCAGTGGGTGGCACTCGCCCCGCGCGCGGCCTTTGAGGAACTTTGCCGCCAGCTCAGTACCGCACTGCAGCAATTCCGCATCGCTCTTCTCCGCGCAGTGCCAGCACACCCCGGTCAGCAGCAGCGCGCGTTAATCCACGGGTCCTCGCTGTGCGTAACCAGGAACGTGAGTGGCGGCTGCACGGGGTCGCGGAAGGTTTGCTCGCAGGTAAGACACTGCGGCGCTTTGTCGGCGGGCGCCTTCCGACATTTCTCCCGCCATTGGCCAATTCCATCAAAAAACTTGCAGCCAAGCGGGTCTCCTGCCTGCGCTTTCTGCCACAACCACTCCAAGTCGCGGTCACGCCGCATGAGAAAGCATTCCCAGATCACCTGTTCTTCTGCTGTCCTCCTGTCCTCCCTGTTTCGTCCTCTGTCGGCGTATTGGTGTTCTGCACACGCATAAGATCGGCAAGTGCGTCACGCTCGGCGTTGACCACTTGCGTCACCCGCTCCTCCGCCCGATCGAGCGTGGTGATGATCATTCTCGTGTCGGCCTCGCGCCAGCGTCGTTGATCGGCTTTCGTGCAGGCGTAGATGATCTCTTGTCGCTTGCGGTACTTGATACGGTTGTTTGTCTCGCCCCGCTCGCGCAGTCGATACGCATTCTTGGCAACGGTATGCCGGGCCTTATCTGACCAATCGCCGGTCTTGTAGTCGCCGAAATAGCCGATCAGTCGCTGTGCTTGTGTCAGCGTAAACAGCGGAAACCCTTCCAGGGCCTCGATCGCCGCTCCGTAGGCGTCCTCCAGCCGGGTCTCCCCCATCCCGATCATCTCGAGCCGCCCCGCGAAAGGCGGCGGATCGCCAAACGGGTCAAATACCGTGAGTGGCACGGCTGGAGTTGCGAGCAGTGCCCGGTAGAGCGCGCCGATGTTCTCCGGGACCGCCATCCAGGTCCGAATCTCGGCTCTCTGCGCCGCCGTCATCTTGGCTCCGCAGGTGATGACGCAGATGCGCCGATCATCTCGCGGCAGTTTCACCACATCCCGATGTTGGGTCGCAATGAATGTGGATCGGGCCGAACGCTGCGCGTAGGCGTGCTGCCCCTTCGCCTCGAAGCGTCGTCGCGCCGTCGGCGACGGCTCGATAGCGTTCTTCAGCGCCTCGTAGTTGAACCGCCGCTGTGTCTGTTGCTCCCCGTCCTCGGCGACCGCTTCGTCGACAGTGGCGATGAGTGCGTTGGCGAGCCGGTCATTGAAGCGTGCTCCGGCCGAGGTTTTTGTCAGCTCGCCAAATTCGCACGGCACGACGTAGTCTTCACCAAACACCAGCGCAAGAATTTCGAATAGCGTTCCCCGCCCCGATCCGAATTCCTCCGCTACCATGATGATCGCAACCATCGGCACCCACGGTTTGCGCGCCTTGTGGGCGAGATAGTTCCAAAACCATGTCCGTTCCTTCTCGTCTGGAACGAGGTGGGCAAAGAAGGTCTTAAAGGTCTCGATCTCACCTCCGCTCGTCGGGTGCGCCGGTGGCCAGTAGCGGTTGTATACGGTTATGCCATCCTCTTCGAACGTCGGTCGCGGCTTGTCGGGACGGGTTTGCACCTTGTCGATGTTAGCTCGCAATGGATGCCGTATCCATTTATCGACGACGGACCGCATCTTGATTCCGCCGTTCGGCCCTACGTCCATGACCGCGTAAGGTTGCATGAAGTTGCGCAAACTCGCGATCGATCGTAGTTCGCCGTCAACCAACGATATGATGCCGCCTTTGCCCATGAAGGCGCCCGAGTAGTAGGCGTAATTCACCAGCATCCAATCGACGGCCGGGTTAAAGCACGCTTCTTTTGCTGCTTCCCATTCATCGTTTGTGCTGAACGCGGCGAGATCAGGCAGCAACGGCGGCGGCACGCTGTAAAGCGGGTGCCGCATCAGAGGATGGTCGCCAAGGCTCGCCAGGAATTCCCGGTCGGCCCGACTGATGGCGTCGCCGTCGAACGTATTGCGGTTCGCCTCGGGGGTGTGGTGCTTGTTCATCGAAAAGGACTCCCTGCTAGCATTTGATCTAGAAATTCGAACCGTGCGGACGGTGCCCGCGCCCGCCGGTGCCAGGTCGTCTCTGTCATGGTGTCGTAGATGCCGAGGCCGTGGCGGCCCCAGCTGATGAGATGCGAGTCCGTTCGCACCCGCGTCCGGTCATGAAAGCTGCCCGAGCAGCGCAATGTCGCAGCGCCCTCTTGCGCCCGCCGCTTGTGCATCAGGCGCTCGAGTTCGGCGACTGTCATCACGCCGTGGTCTTGCGTCTCGATCTCGGTGTCCGCATCAAGCTCGAAGCATTTGAGCGCCGCCTCGCCCGGGCGGCTGTGGGCCTCCTTAAGCGCGGTGAGCCCCGCCGCCACGGCAATGTCGTCAAACAGATCGCAGGCTGCCGCATAAGCCGCCTTCGGCAGCACCGGCAGCGACGCCCGCGGCGTTGTCGCCGGCGAGGCACCGCCAGCGAAGCTGTAGACGCTGATCACCTCGCCCGCCTTGTTGCGCGCATGCGGGCCGTCAATTCCGAACTGTCGCGTCCCGAGCGAACCGAAGCACTCGACCATGTGCTTTGGCACCGCGGGATCGTCCGGGTCGCCGCCGTGATACCAGCGCCGCGAGGCGAGTCGCCGGAACGAGGCGTCGACGCGCGCGATCCATGCTTCCTTCACCCCGCCGGCGTGGCGCACGAGGCCGCGCGCGAACAGCTCGGGAAATTTTTCGCCGAGGGCGCCCGCCAGCTCCTCGACGAGGGCCGCCTTGCTCACGTCGACGTCGATCACCGCGAGATCGCCGTCGATCTTCAAGCCTGTCGAGACGAGCGCGCTGCGATCCCACGATAATATTTCGGCCTCATCAACGCGCCGCTTCGGCCAGCCCTTCTCAATCGGCCGCTTACAGTCGTTGAGCAGCGGACAATAACCGTTCTTCAGCATGGCCAGGCGGAAGGCGGTGCGTTCCTGCATCACACCTGCTCCAGATGCCGCCGAAATGCCTCCTGTGCCGACATCTTGCCGATCACCCGGTCGCGTTTCATCTCATCGACGGTGCCCGCGGCGACGCAAACGTGCACTGTCACATGCCGCGTCTGCCCCGGCCGGTAGACCCGCGCGATCGCCTGCTCGGTGAGTTCGGCCGACCAGCTCGGCGACAGCCACGCCATCCGCGACCCGCCGAACTGCAGATTGAGGCCGTGCCCCGCCGAGGCCGGATGGAAGGCCAGCAGCGGCAGCTCGCCTGCGTTCCAGGCCGCGATGAGCTGCGACGCCGCGCGCGCGCTCGTCTGCCCGCCGAGCGCAGGTACTTCACCAAAGGCGCGCCGGATCGTTCGCAGGTCCTCGACGAACTCGTAGGCAACGAGCAGCGGCTCGCCCTCGAGGCTCTCGACCAGCTCGCGCAGCCAGTCGATCTTCAAGTCGTGGACCGAAACTGGATCATCGGCGCCTTCGTCGTAGAGGAACCCGTTGGCGATCTGTGCCAGCTTGCCGGTCGCGATCATCGCCGAGGCGGCTTCGATCGCGCGCCCTTCGACCGTAGCGAACAGCTCTCGCGCCATTGCCTTGTAGGTCGCCATGACGGTGTCCGGCAGCTTGATATGCGTCTCGACGATGTTGAGCCGCGGCAGATCGGGCATGTCCCCGTCGGCAACCGTCATCGCGACGGTGCTGAAGTCGGCGGCGATCTTTTCTTCCGCCCCCGGCAGCGCTACCCACTCGCGCCCGAACGGGTCGCGCGGTCGAAAGTGTCGCTGCTGCCAAGGCACAAAGGCACGGTTCCAGAGCGCGCCGTTGGTGATGATGGCCGCCGGCATGAAGAGGTCCTGGCTCGAATTCGGCCGTGGCGTGCCGGTGAGGCCCCAGCGGGTGCGAAAGCGTCCGGCGATTTTTGTTAACGCCCGGGCACGCTTGCCGCTCGGGTCCTTGAGGCGCGAGGTCTCGTCGATGATCAGCAGGTCGAAGAGCGGATGATCGTCGGCAAAAGCAGCAAGTTCGCCGACGAGCCAGGGCACGAGGTCGACCCCGATCACCGTCGCCTCGCGCGTCGCAGCGGTTGCGAGGAGCGCGCGCCGGCGCTCGGGGCTGCCGTCGAGGACGGCGGCGCGCAGATGCGCCAGATGCGGCCATGCCGTGATCTCGGTCGGCCATACGGTCGTGGCGACGAGCTTCGGGGCAATCACCAACGCATGCCGGCGGTGCCCGTCGCGAACGAGATCGGCGAACGCTGTGAGTGCGGCAGCGCCTTTGCCAGCCCCAAGGGGGGCGATCAGGAACGCGGTGTCGCTCTCGTACAAATACGTCGCGGCTCGCTGCTGGTATGAGCGCAAGACGCGAATGAGGAAGGGCGCGTTCATGGCTTTCCCCCTGAAAGCGCGGCCTTCGATTTCGTGTAGTAGGCGCACACACTCTCTTCTGACTGCAGCGGCAGGCCGGCGGCCCACTCCGGTAGAGTCAGCATCTCGCGCCGTAGGAGTGCTTTCGCCTCCTCGGCGCGCGCCTCATCGACCTCACAGACGATCTCATCATGCGTCGTCATGCGAATTGGCATCCACGCAAGCGTCGGGTTGGTTTCGATGCGTGTTACTGCGTTACGTAGAAGATCGGCGGCGGTCCCCTGCACCAGATTCTCGCAGATGGTTCCGTGCCATAGCTTCACGCGCCCACGGCCGCGCCGGAACGAGCATTCCGTGCGCCTTTCGCCGGTTGGCTTGCCGTTTTTATCGAGCACGTCAACATCGCGCCAGCGAGGGCGGGGGTAGGTAAGCAGCCTTCCCGACGGCAACGACATGAAAAGGGAGCCGCCAAGGTAGTCTGCGTGAAAAACAAAGGCGGCACGGCCCGCAGTGGTAATAGTGCCGGGCAATTCCCACGCCCGCATCGCAGCGTCCCAAAGTGCATCCCAAAATTCGCGCGCCCATGGATTCGCGTCGCGCCAGGCATCGACAATGCGGCGGGCCTCGGCGTCATCGAGGTGAATGCGATAGCTCAGCGCCATGTCTTGCAGCGCTCCGACGGAGCCGCCAAAGCCGAGCGCCAGCGTGCTGACCTTGCCGATACTGCGTTCTGTCTTTGTTACCGCATTTGGATCTTTGTGCAGAACGTCAGCAGCGGCGATGGTATAAATGTCTGGCCGCGTTGAGTCGCGATCATTGGCGCGGAAAATATCGAGGACCCGCTCGGCATCGAGCGAAGCGGCGAGCCATGGCGTGATCCGCGCTTCGATCGCGGACCAGTCCGACCAAACAAACAGTTTTCCCGGACTCGCAATGAGGGCAGGACGTACAAGCAAAGCTAATTTGCGCGCCACCGGTACCTCGACAGGGCTCGCCGCGGCGAGCGCGGCGTAGCTGCAGCCGTCTGCGATCGCGTCGATGAGCGGCGCTTCTGCGACACCCTCTTCGCCAAGAACGTCGCGCGTCAAATTCTGGACCTGGGCTCCGCGGCTCGACATGCGCCCGGTCTGAAAGCCGCCGCTGAACCGGTATTGATCGCGCAGAACGCCGTCGACTTGCTGCGCCTCAAGGCGGGCAAACTTTTTCGGTGAGGCCCCCGCGCCAAAAAGGCGCAGTTCTGCGACCTCGCGGGCCTTTGCCTCACCAGCATCGAGGCCGCCATTGGCGCGTTTCACGTCGAGCATGGCGAGCAGACGCTCGACGCGCTCGCGCATCAGGCTGAGCACTAGTTCCGCGCCCTGCTCATCATTCGTCGTCGTCGTCGTCATCAACATCGTCGTCGTCCGCGGCAGCACCGACGGTGAGCACCGCGCGCATCGCCGCGTCGGGAAGCTGATCATGCAGCCAGGCGGCGATCCGTTTTGCCTGCCCGACCGTGGTGACGGCCCCGCCGGTCAATTCGCGCAGCCGGCGGCCAATGGCGGCGGCGTCTTCGGCGGCGAGCGCGGCGGCGGCGCGCACGAAGGGCATGTCGAGCATCACGCCGCGGCGATTGATGCGTTCGAATGCCCAATATTCCTGCCACTCGGCGAGCGGCAGGGGGCGCGTCCGGCGATAGACATCGCGCATCGCCTCGACGTCCTGGCGCGCGTAGGCGAGAAAGCGTTGCCATTCTTCCGGATATTCGCGCGGGTCTGCGCCTTCGACGCAAAACAGCCGGATCAGCTTCTTGCCGTCCTTCTGCTTGCCCTCGCCGCCGAGCGCGCGCGAGGCGCTTTCGAGATCGGTCGGCAGGTTGGAGACGCCGGCCGGCACCATCACATCGATGACGCGCTCCGGCAGCAGGAAGGGAAATCCGAGGGTTGAATAATTCCAGATGTTGGAATCGAAGCTCGCGTTCCACGCGGCGAGGAGCGCGCCCTGCGAGACACTGGCGCGAAGATCGTCTGGCGCGCGGTCCCAATCGAGGATCGCGCCGTCGGCATGCCAAGTGAGAGCAGGGGCGTCGCCGAGGGCGTAGGCCAGAATGATCGCGCGCGTCGAGGCATCAGTGGCGTAGCGGAGAGTTCCGGCGGCCTTGAGATCGCGCGCGCTCGCGGCTTCAAAATCGAACCAAACGAGATCGCTGGGGTCAAACATCGTGCCGGACGTTTTTATGTTTGCGGGTGGCCAAGAATTGGCGAGGCCGCTGCAGTCGGCCTCGCTTTCAGGTGCACATTGGCGTTAGGCGACGCGCCGCCGCCGCGGCTGTTCGATGGGTGACTGTGGCGCTGGTTCAGGTGTCGGCGCTGGACCGCTCAGCGACATCCAATCGACGGTGTTCAGTACCGGATACCAAACTCTCCCGTACTGACTGTGCTGGTAGGAGTCTTTCTCGAGCAGTACGATCGGCACGATCTTGCCATCGTGCTGGCCGCTGTTGATCCGGTCACGCACCAGATCAACCATTAGGGCAACGGCTTTGACGCCGCCGACGGTAGACGCCTTGAAGGTCACTTCAACGCCGGCATCGGTGCCGTTGAGACACTTCATGTTGACAGCCCATTGCTCCTGCCACGGGAAGCCCGTGTCAGGTAACGTCGTGATATCAGGCTTTGGCTGGTTGACCGAAACGAGGTGCTCGGTCGCCTTGTTGGCCTCGTCGAAGCAGATAAAGCCCCATTTGAAGGTCATCGGGTTGACAGCCCATCTGCTGCCTTTCTCTGGCACGATGCGCTTCTGCCCAAACGACCAAGTGCCGTCACCTTCTCGCTTGAACTGCATCATCGGCAAGCCTGAGCGACCGACGATGGACGCTGTATCGACGCGATTGAGCGCGGTGCTGAGTGCCGCGAGAGAGGTGAGCGCGCCTCCCGCCGGCGCGGGTGCGACTGCCCGCGTAGCGTTATCGTTGGCGTGGTCGTGATCACGGTCGTGATCACGGTGATCGTGGTCAGGGTCAGATTTAGTCATGATTGCTTTCCTTCTTTTGGAAGTTTTCGAGCGCCGCGGAAAAGGACCGCACGATCTCGCTCCGTGCGGGCACCGGAGCGCGTGCGTTTTCACACCGCACCAGCGAGACGCCGGAGCGGTGCGAAATGATGAATTCCTGTGGGATCTTGAGGCCGCGCGCTTTGGCGCGAATCTCGACCTGCTTGGGCGAACGCATCGCCGTGGCGATGATATCATCGCGGCTGAAACCGAGGTGTTCTAACGCAGCTATCGCTGTACGTTCATCATCGCGCCAACGGCGCTCCGCGCGGCCGGCCGTGAGCGCGTAGCCAGGCACGATGTCGCCGCTCTCAAGGGCGCGCTTCGCCTGATTGTGGAGCGCGGTGCGGATGTCCTTGACTGCGTCGACGAGGTCCAGTCCGTCAGCGAGCGCCTGCAGGTAAGCTTCCTTCGCAGGTGGCGCGGCTAACGCGCCGTCAAAAGCTAAAGGCGGCGGCACCACGAGCTGGGCGAGATCGAGCAGCGGGGCGGTATGCAACGGGCAGATTGGTTTCGCCGGGCAGAAGCGGCACCAGGCACCCCGCTCCAGGTGCGGCGCTGGCGAGAGCGCTTGTTCACAAGCAGCGCGGTAAACCGCAGTGAATTTATCAAGCTCGGCATGCGCGACCGTGACAGACGACACCATCTCGGCGTCCGGCTCGATCGACGCGGGCTGCACGATCGTAAGGATGATGTCTTTGACGCCGGCGAAAAATTCCGGCAATGAGTGGCGCGCGGCCGCGGCGTAAAACAACAGCTGCGCGTTGATGACATCCTCGTCGCCGTCCGGGTACAGCGCGAGGACGCGCACGGCGGAGCCAAACTTAAAATCAACAACGTGGATCGTGTCGCCAAGACGGACGATGAGATCACTAGTGCCGAACGTGCCTGGGATGGTCGGAAAGGCGACACGCTGCTCGAGGTAAAATTCGGCCCCGGGGGTATCGAGCAGCGCCACGCTGTAGGCGAAAGCCGGTCGCAGCACGTTTTCGACATCGTCGGCGGCGACCATATAGGTGTTGATCATCTTGCCGACGAGGCTTTCAAACGATTCTTTCTCGTCAATGAGAAGGACCATCGCTGCATGCAATGCCGTGCCGCGATCGGCGTAAACGGATGGCCGGCGCAGATACGCGGGCACTTTCGCGACGAACTTAACGGACGCCGGACAGCGCAGAACGCGCGCCGCGACGCTACCGCCGAACGGAGAATGCGCCGGCTCGACGGGCGGCGATGCTGGCGCGACTGATCTCTCGACCGCAGTCGCGGCGCTGCGCGCGTCGAGAAAGATCCCGAGAGATTTTTCAGCTGCGTCGAATGCCTCGAAGCCGCGCGCGCCGCGGTTGATGAGGAATCCGCCACAAGCGCCGCCGGTCATGATCGGGACGAGGCGCGGCGTTTCGGCGCTCTCATCCGCGCGGGCACATGTGGTCATCGTCGATCTCATCAGGCGCAGCACCACTGCGCGACGCGACCCAGGGGTCGCGTTTCGATCTGTTAAGTGGCGACTGGTCGGGCGATGCGAGAGCGCTACAAGAACGCGGTCGCCCCCGATCTCGTAGCTAGGCTTCCTTCCTAGCCGGCGCCGCCTCCGCCGGAGGCGCCGGTCGCTTGCTGTCCGAGATGAAGGGACCCACGGCAACGCTCGGACAGCCCCGCATCAAATGCAAAGCGTGCCCGACCCGCATGCCGATGGCGCGCGGGCCGAGCCGGACAATCTTGTCGGAGTGATTCCGCCGAAGGCTGTCTTCGCTCAGGCCGCAGAGCCGCCCCGCCTCCGCCAGCCGCACGATGCGGTTCAGCTCCAGCGGCGTGAGTTCCGGCAGCTCCTGCTCACCGGTCTTCGTGGGTTTGGGCATCGGTCCCTCTGCACATCTTGGTGCGCGCAAAGGCGCTTGCACGTGCAGAAGTATGAGGGAGCCGCAAAATTGTCGGAGTTATTTTTTGTCGGAGTTTGTCGGAGTTCCTAACTCCGATAACTCCGATAAAACGATGCCCAGTGCATCGAGCAATGTTGATACACCGCATTTGTATCTTGCCGTTAGAGTGTCCTGCTTTGCGCGACGCTTCCCATCAAACAGATGTCCCTCTCGCATAGTGAAGCGTCCTACTCTTAGGTCGTCCTTGATTTCATTTGCGACGCGTTTTGTCGTTTTCGGCGGGGGGCCAGGTGGCTTACGCGCCGGTTTGTCCGCGGCGCGCACTGTCACCAGTCTTGGGAATGCCTGCCTGACTGTCGTCGAATCAACTTCGATGCCGTACCAGCGTCGCCCTTCGAAGACCGCCAACCGGCCTGGCGGGCTAGTTCCTAAATCACCGTAGAGGTCCACGCGCCACCTAAACCTCGGGATGCGAAGATCGCTGCCAGGTAGCGGCTTCATCGGCCTTTCGGGGGATAATCTGCCCCACGCTCGCACCAGGTCCGCGCCGATCGCCGCGCCAAGATTGATTTCGGCCTGCCCAATCTCGCCATCTAATGCGCCAGCGCCTTGCCATTCTTCCCACGGCAGCGGGACGTCCTTAACCAAGTACGCGATTGCCTCTTCCGCCAACCACCGCGCCTTCTCCGCGGGCGCCGGCAGCAAGCCCGCCGCAATGAGTTCAATAAAACACAGCTTGAGGTCCGCGATCTCGTACGAGACACCGGGAGGTCTCATTGTGGCGGCAGCGGAGTTGATCGTCCCGTTCCAGGCGGCCGGGAGGGGGGATACTGGAGCTTCGCAGTCGCTCGTGACGTCATTTGGAGAAATCGGGAAGCCCCAGCTCGCAGGCGGACCCTTGATCACGCCGCGCGCTTTGAACCGGTTGGCTTTCCCTGCGCCAACGATCAGCAGCTCAGCAGCTTCCGGCGTGCAGCCGCGGTGACGCGCAACGCGGGCGATGGCTTCGGGCGATGGCAACCATGGTATGTTCGCAGCGGCTTCGTTCATCGGGCGGCATCCCGTGGACGTGGTCAGCTCCCTGGCGCGTCGAACCCGCGCCGGGGGGCACCTTGATTGCATTCTGGCGCGGTATGCAAGTCAGCGATTTGGCCCCGACCGAATTTCACACGATGCTCGCCGCACTCGGCCTCGCGCAACGCCACGTCGCCGAGATCTTCGATGTCGAGCCGCGAAGTGTCAGACGCTGGCAGCGTGGCGATCGCCGCACCCCGGTGGGCGTCGCCGTTGTGTTTCGCTTGCTGGTCGCCAAGGTGGTTACGGTCGCCCAAGTCGAAGAAGCCGCCGTCTCCATCCCCGCCGTCCGGACCAACGGCAGCGCCAAAGGCAAGCCGCCCGCTGAGCCGGTGTCGGACCAGTCCGCCTCGGCATGCGTCGAGGCAGCCGCCCTCGCCGACGGATGCCTCACCACTGCCGAAAAGGTCTGCGCGCTCGCCCCGGGGGCTTGCCGCTGGCCGCTCGGCGACCCCCGGGACCGTGATTTCTGTTTCTGTGGTGATCCAGTTGTCGCGGCGCCTTACTGCGAGCACCACCGCGCCAAGGCCTACCTGGCGCCACGGACTGGCGGCGGGCGCGGCGTCCGCGTCGGATTCGTCGCACATGGGCGTCAACCGCGCCCGCAACAGGCACCTGCGCACGGCCCTTCGACCCCTAGCGTACTGTCCGCTACTGGCGCCTTTCGTCGCGCCGAAAATCCTGTCGCTCTTAATCACGAAGCGAACCCATGCTGACCACACCCGTCTCCTTGCCCGCCGCATCCCCGCTGCCATCCGCACTGCCGCTCGAAGAGGTTATTGGTGAGATCGTGGCCGCCGCCGCGGCGGCGCTCGCCCGGGCCTTACGCGAATTCCAGACTGACGGGCTGAGCTTTGAGACCAAAATGTATTGGAGTGACTTGATCGCCCGGTTGTTCGAGCTGCGGCAGGTCTATGCCGGTCAGATCGACTTTTACGCCGTGGCGCGAGCCCGCGGCGCCCGCCTGTTGCAGGAACGCCACGGCAAGGATCTCGATGCGAGAGCGATCGCCGTGCTGATTGACGCCGTGATCGAGAGCCTGCAGCAAATCGTTCGCACGGAATTGAATTGATTGAGTGATGCGCGGCCTCGCTCACGCGGTCGGAGCTGTCTTCTGTCGCGCTATGGCCTCCTTACGCCGTGTTCTTTTTGTCTCCATTGCAACCAACCTCTGCTTGGCGTGATGTTCTTCGTCGAGAGTGACAGCGCCAGCCGGATTGCCCGCGAGATCGACGCGCCACGCGCCCCCGAGGGTGCTGCGGAGATAACCCTCGTTCCCGCAATAAAACCGCAAGGCGCGATGGAGTTCGTCCGGCATGATGGCACCATCCAATGCCGTCTGCAGTTCGAGATCAATTCGGAGCTTGAGCGGCTTGCGTCGACGCTCGTAGACGAAGAAAGCCTTGGGAAACCACTCGGCAAGCAGGACGATCACGGCGGCGATTTCGGCGCGGTCAATTTTCATAATGCCGCCCTCCGCTTGCTCAGCACGGCAGCGATGCGTTGATGTTGACGCCAACGTCGAGCGAGCCAACGAAACTCTGCTCGTTGCTGTGCATTGGGTCGCGCTTTTAAGGCGGCGGCTGCGAGCTTCTGCTGCTGTTCTGGTATCAGCCGTTTGGCGTCAATCAATTTCATGGGTTTCAGCGATTCCATCAGTGGAGGATCGTGCATTTGGTAGTGATAGTGATGCGAACGGCTTCGCCGTTCTGATCAAGCACCATCAGCGTCACGGGCATCCGAAATCCTTCTGGCTCGAAATGCTCGCAGAGTTGTTCGGGCTCAATGCCGCCGCCGCGAACGCGCATACAAATTACCGAGCCGTTCGGACTTGCTGAGCACAAGATGAATGGAAGTTTCATCCCGCGCTCCACGCAAGTTTCCAAAGCTTCGCGCATCGCGTCGGTGATATCTCTGGTAGCTGTCTCCAGCTCGTCGCCTTGCAGGATTGTCATTTCTACTCTCCGTGGTGCGCTGAATCTTTGTCGTCCCGTCATACTGGGGGCTGACGTGGTGGTATCGAATTTTTCAACTCCCGCGGCGGTCTCCTTCCTCTGCACTGGGGGTGAAAAACTGGCAAAACGGCAAATCAGGGGTTTTGCTTGTCTTCTGGCGGCCGCAGCGGGATGACATTTGCCGGTTTGCCGGTTTCGCCCTCTCCGCAGTAGGCGCGCCAGGCAGCCTCGAAGTCGCTGCGGTAATAGCCGCGACCAGAGCGATCACCCGGCGCTCCGCGCATCGGCCAGACGTTGCGTGACTCGATGCCAAACGTGCGCAGCATCGCGCGCAGCTCGGAATTGCGTAGCCTGTGCGGCGAGCGATCACCTTTAACTCCCGTAAATTCCGACCACCCAGCTTCCTCCAGCCGGTGAAGCGCCTCGAGCAATGCTTTGCCGGTGATGCGATCGACGCCGCGTGCGTCGAACACCTCACGAATGGAACGCAGTAGCAGCACGGGCACGTCTTCCTCACGGTAGTCCTTGGCGAAGAAGACCGCGGTGGCGCGGGCGATCCGCCCCCATTCAGTGCCGAAGCTGTCGGCGATAGCGATTAACGGCCGCCAGTTATCGGCCAGGCGGTCGACTAGCTCGGGGGGCAATGCCGGATCGGGATCGAGCTTTACGTGCCGTGCCCAGTCCCGGGTCTGCACGTAAACCCGATCGAGCGCGCCGGTATCGTTGAAATCAAAGCGCCGCAGCTCACGCCAGCGGTCGTTGCGCTGCATGCGGATGACGACCGAGCGACTCATCAACGATAGCGAAAGCGTTCCAATTGCCGCTATTGCGATCGGCGCAAAGACACGATAGGCGCGCCGATTTTTTCCGACGCCGCGATGGATCTTGCGGCCTTTGCGATAGCCGGCATTGAGCACCGCGCGCAGTGCTGCTTTCGCTGCGAGTTCCTGATTATCGAACTCATCCATCAACAGCGTGCACAACAGACTATCAATAGTGTCGTAGACCGCCGCCGCTGTGATGTTGTCGGTCAGCTCCGATCGCGCCACCAACCGGCTGAGCACATCCAGTCCCACCGACTTGCCGCAACCGCGCACCGGCGAAGTCAACAGCAGCCGCGGCGTCACCATATAACGATCGTAAACATGTGTATGCATGGCCCACAGCGCGAGCGCGACATACTCGTGACTGTTGACCGCGAGGTAAGTCTTGAACGCACCACAGACGAGAGACAGCACGGTGTCATGTGGATCGATCGGCTCCGCCGACGCGGCATCGCGCGGATCGGATGGCGGGGGAGGCGGCGCTGCTGCAGCGTCATCACGGGCGGCTTGCGCGAGGATCGACTGAATGTCAGCGCGCGTTTTGCCATGGTGCTTGAGCCAGGCATCCATCCGCTTCTCGGCCTCGGCGCGCACGACGGGCGCCGCGGCTGTGTCCACGAACACGCGGAAGAACTTTGCAAACAGTTGCGCAGGGGTCGACTTGGCCACGATGTATCTCTGATTTTTCTCGTCACGGCGGGGGCGTTACACCTTTGAGATCGAAGCGGTCGCTTATGGCGCGAACCTCTTACTCAGCTCGCGACGGATGCGCCGCTCCTGGCGCAGCACACGATCGAGCACACGCTGATCGACGCGCTCCTCGATGGCGCTGCGCAGGATGTTGGCGAGCACGTCGGGTGGCAGCGCCTCGGCCTGGCAAGTTTGGCCGCTGAAGGCGCGCCGGTCGGTCTCCTTCGGCGGTGCTGTCGGTAGCCGGTATTCGGCGATCTGCGCCGGCGTCACGGCAAGCCGGGTAAAGGTGACGTTGCCGCCAAGCTCGCGTGCGAATGCCTCGACGTCTTCCAGGAACGCCAGGAACTTCGAGACGCCGCTCGGATCGTGGTCACCAATATCGACCACTTCGGTCGGGCGCTTGTGTTCGGAAAGCGCGGCCGCGAATTTGTGTTTGTCGGTGAGGCTCTCGAAACCGCCGCCGCTCATCACCGTGATGCCGAACGGATGCGCGACGCGCTCGAGCTGCGGCACCATACCGCCCGCCTCGCAGATCACGATCAGCCGTGTCGCCTGTCCGATGCTATGATCGAGCGTGAAGCCCTTGGCCATGGCGCGGATGGTCGCCATGAACTGCTCGGCGTTCTCCCAGTGATCGGGCTCGGAGACGATGCCGGTGTCGTCGCGGATGACGTCCATCGGGATGTTGTGGGCGCGGTTGCGGCTGCGGCGGGCGCGGTTGAGATGCTCGATGAGGCGCTGGTACGCGCGGTCGGACTTCTCGTACTCGTAGGCACCGACGAGGCGATAAAAGATCTGCCGGATGGTCAGTGGCAAGTGATCGACATACTCGTCAAGAACGCCCCGCACCTGGTCGAGCAGCACCAGCGTGGCTTTCTCGGGCGACCAGGGCGCGAACCCGCGGGGGCGTGTTTTGATGCGCCGCGCGCCGCCGAGCAGTTCGGTAGCGGCGGTCATCGTGCTATCCCCTCGTCGCGCGACAACTTGGCAGTTCGCGGCGGAGGCGCTATGTTGGGATCGGTCATCCGATTTCTTTCGTTTGACTCGGCGCTCGCAACGCCGTTTCACTCATTCTGGGACAAAGGCGCTCGTTCAATCGACGGGCGCCTTTGCGTCTCGCGCGGCGGCTTTTGCTTCGAGAAAATCGTCGATCTCGTCTTCGAACCACGCGATCGAATTTGCGCCGAGATCGATGTGCAGGGGAAATTTCCCGGCCGCCTCAAGCCGGCCAACATGCACGCGGGTCCACGGGATCCCGAGCTCTTTCAGGTCAGAGAAGGTCAGGAGCCGTCGGCCGGTGCGCTTAGCGGGGACTTCGGGGCGCGCCATGTGTAACACCTCGCTGCTTAATGTTGCGCGAGGTGGTACCACAGCGAATGCGCGGCGGGGTCCGGTCCAATTCGTCTATTAGATCGGGAATTATTACGGACGGCACCACGAAGTGGTCATAGAATTCGCTCGAGGTGGATGGGGTCTGCCCGGGGCGAATGTGCGGGGTGATCACCCGCTTGTAGCGGTTGTAAATGTCCTCGACGGTGCGTTCTGACAGATGCTCGCCAAGCTGCTCAAGGGCGTTTTGGATGATGCTGCATGCTGAGGGGTTGTTCCGCCTTCGCTCGCTGTGACTCCTGGTTGCCTTGAGCGGCAAATACGCGACCATCATCGCGACCGCATGGGCGATTTGGACCTGTCGTCCCCGGGTATGTGGGCGACGCCCGCGCTTGCGTCGTCGACGCGGCGGTGGCGCTCGGCCAAGGAATCGATATAGGGCCCCGTAAAACTCATTCCGGCGCTCACTTATCTCCCGCACTTTCTGCAGGTCACGCCTGATCTCTGCCGTCGGCCCCCAGCGCTCGCGCAACGCTTCCCGCACGTCCGCAGTGATCTTGCTAAAGATCTGTTTGCGGGTGAGGTCTTTAAGCACGGCCGCCTACTTTGGGCAGCTGCGTCACATTTTCCGGCGGCGGCTCAACGATGTCACGGAGCTTAGAGGCCCAGCGCTCCAGCGCGTCGCGCTTCTCGCTCTGATAGCGGTGAAGATCGTAGACCCTTTGCACACCCTTTTGCTGATGGCCGAGGATCAGCTCGGCGATGAAGGGCGAGATGCCGAGCGATGCCAGGTTGGTGCGCGCGGTTCGTCGCAGATCGTGGAAGCGCCAATCCGTCAGGCCGGGCGGCGCAAGTTTGGCGGCGCGGGCGTCGATCGCACCCTTGAACTGGTGGAAGCCTTTGATCGGCGTGCGGCCGCCGGTGGTCGAAAATACAAAGTCGCCGGCGGTGAAGCGAGGGAGCGACCGCAGCAGGTTGACGACCAGGGGAGAGAGCGGCACTTCATGCGGAGCACCGCTCTTGGTGCGGTGTGCGGGGATCACCCACAGGGCACTGTCGAGGTCGACCTCGCTCCAAGCCATGCGTGCGGCTTCGCTGCGGCGAACTGCAGTCAGGAGTAGCAGGCGCACGAACAGCCCACCGGGATAAGTGCTTTCGATCCCGTTGCGGACCTCCCCTCGGGTCGCCCGCCAGATCAGCGCGATCTCGGAGTCGGTGAGCACTCGCTGGCGCGGAGCCATGGCGCCGACGAACTCGCTCGGCCTGATGAATTGACAGGGGTTGCTCGTGATGTTGCCCAGCTCGCGGGTGATGGCGAAGCGGTAGATCGAGGATGCGAAAGCGAGGATTTTCGCCGCCATATAGGGGCCGGACCTCTGGTCGATCTCCTCGAGCATAACGATGACGTCGGCGCGCTTGATTTCGGCGGCGGCGCGACTGCCCCAGCGCGGAAGGAGATGTTTGCGGATCACTTTTTCGATCGCCGCTGCCGTTCGCAGCTTGCCGGCGGCGGGGCGGCGTAGGAATTCCGCGGCCAGCGCGGCAAAGGTGTTCACCCGTCGCTCGCGTTGGCGTTGCTTGGGATGCACGCCAGCGACAAGATCGCCGAGCGCCGTTGTGGCAAGCTTGCGGGCCGTCGCCAGGCTGACCTCAGGATAGCGGCCGAGCACCACGCGGACCGGGCGGGGATTGCCGGGCATCCGCCGCATGACGAAGAACGACACCACCCCGCGGTCGGTCACTCGGCAGCCGAACGAGGGACTTGCTGCGTCCCAATGGACGAGCCGCTTGTCCCGGGGAGCCGGTCGCAGGCTGCGGAGATAGCGGTCGGTGAAAACGGCGCGGTGGGCGGTGGTCATCCGTGTGTAGCCCCGAGGGGTAAGCAAGCTCGGGGCTACATGGGGGCAACGAAGGGGCTATGTCAACCCAGGTGATGTGTTGTCAACCGGCGTAGCAAGAAAATGGCCTGCTGGCGGGCGCTTACAGACCAAACGGGTCGAAAATTGTTGCTCGCTGTTGCACGCCATCTTAGCCCGCGCCGTCTATGTCAATGACATCGTGCATGAAACGATTCCTCCGCAAATGAAAACGCCGTTTCTTGCGCCGGCTTGTTGGCTGTGTCTGATGCCGTAACGTCCTGGATGTTGCTTTTTAGCGTACCGGCGGCGTCTTCCGCCAGACGGTGATCGTCACCTGACGAGGCGATTGCTGTAGTCGAGAAGGAAGGCCTTGATCTCGGGCTTGACCTTGGCCAGCGCCGCCACGATGTCCTGCGCCTCTTCGCCAGTCACGAAGATGG
>Ga0306920_100003778_pt1 | contig 19294 bp, 16 predicted proteins | sample flu12Cox44000170_FD_204666 | JGI IMG/M metagenome (GOLD analysis project Ga0306920, IMG submission 204666) | Lab enrichment of tropical soil microbial communities from Luquillo Experimental Forest, Puerto Rico - flux4day.12C.oxic.44.000.170 (v2)... | ecosystem: Environmental > Terrestrial >... | reverse complement strand
GCTGGCAGTACTCGACCTACCAGACGACCTCGAACGGGACGCCCGGCAAGGGCAACCCGCGCGCCACCCCGTCGCGGAACGACCGGCAGATCCCGAGCCGGCTGCGCTACCTCGCCCGCGTCTGGCCCGTCGCCACTGCGGGACGGCTGGGCGCCTATGCCTTCGACCCCTCCACGGGGAGCTTCGCCATGGTCGCCACCTCGACGGAGAGCGAGCAGCGCGGCGACAAGGCGACCGACACGGTCGTCTTCGTTCCGTCGACCGTGCGGGGGGCGGTGCGTGTGAGCGGGGCCGCGGTGCTCGACTCGGTGGTGACTCGACCCGACGGCAGCCGGCTGGCCTACATCACGGCGGTGATCCCGCCCGTGGCTTCGAACGCCACGCCCACGTACACCGTGAGCGTCGGGACGCCCTCGGCGGCGTTGCGCGCCGAGGTGGCGGCCGAGGCGGCCAGCCCGCCGGCGCCGGTCGCGGAGCCGACGGCGCGAGCCATGGTCGTCGCGGCGCTGAACGCCGAGGCGCAGTCCCCCAACGCGTCGGTGCGCTCGACGGCACAGCTGGTTCAGGGGCTGGCCGACATCGTGCTGGGCCCCACCGACCCCAACGGCTGAGCACCGTCGGTTTTCGTCTCCGGCCCGGGCTCGTCGACATAGAGCTCGGGCCGCCGCCCCGCCTCGAGCAAGGCGGCGAGCCCGGCGGGTCGTGCCGCCAGCCGGAGATCGATCCGGTGCACCACCAGCTCCGCCGGGCTGACCAGGCCCGGCACCGCTTCGCCGGCGGCAGTCACGACGGTGCCGGTCGGGGCGATGATCCGGCTGGCGCCGAGCAGCGTGGACGAGCCGAACGAGCCGGCCTGGTTGGCCTGCACCCACCACTGACCGTGCACGAGGGCGAGAGCCGGGTGCACGAGCTCCCACTCGCTCGACCGCTCGACCTCGCACGCGGAGGGGACCAAGACGAGACGCGCACCCCGCCGCGCCAACGTTCGCGCCACCTCGGGCACGTCGCCGTCGAAGCCGACGACCAGCCCGACGGTGCCGAGCGCGGGGTCGGTGAAGGTCGTCAACTGGTCGCCGGGCGTGAAGACCGCGTGCTCGAGCGCCGGCGTGTAGAGGTGCGCCTTGCGGTGGCGGGCCACGAGGCGCCCCGCCGGGTCGAAGACGAGCGCCGTGTCGTAGAGGTGGCCGTCATCGCCGCGCTCGGGGACGCTGCCTGCCGCGAGGAACAGCGCGTGCTGACGCGCCGCCTCGCTCAGCCGCTGCGCTCGTGGGCCACTGAGCGGTTCGGCGTCGCGCCGCGCGTCCACGGCCAGGGTCTCGGGGAAGTACCCGCAGGACCACAGCTCGGGCAAGACGAGCAACTCCACGCCCAGGGCGGCCGCGCGCTCTGCCATACCCAGGGCGACCGCCAGGTTCTGCCTCGGCTCGCCGGGCGAGGCCAGCCACTGCGCCACCCCCACCAGCAGGTCCCTCTTCACGTCGCCATCGGCTTCACCGGCTCCCACACTCGCCGCGTGGCCGCACGCTACGGCGGCAACGTTCGCTGACGGTTTCCCGGTTGTGAATGGTCTGTTACGAGGCTCCGACGGTGCCGCCCGGCAACGGACGCCTCGCCATCAGCGTCACCAGCTCGTAGAGGACGTGGGCGGCCGCGATGGCCGTGATCTCCGCGTGGTCGTAGGCCGGCGCGACCTCGACGACGTCGGCGCCCACCACCGAGGCCGGGGCTAGGCCGCGCAGCAGCGCCAACAGCTCCCGGCTGGTGAGCCCCCCTGCCTCGGGCGTGCCGGTGCCCGGTGCGTGGGCCGGGTCCAGCACGTCGATGTCCACCGACACGTAGACCGGCGCGTCGCCGACGCGGGCCAGCATCTGCCGGACCACGGGGGCCGTGCCCCGCGCTGCTACGTCATCGGTGGTGATCTGGGCGAACCCCATGCCGGCGTCCTCCGACAGGTCGGTGTCCGCGTAGAGCGGCCCGCGCAGCCCAACGTGGACGCTGCGCTCGCGCACCAGCAGCCCCTCCTCGAAGGCGCGGCGGAAGGGCGTCCCGTGGGTGTACCGCTGCCCGAAGTAGGTGTCCCACGTGTCGAGATGCGCGTCGAAGTGCACGAGCGCTAGCGACCCATGCCGGCGCGCCGTGGCGCGGAGCAGGGGCAGGGCGATGGTGTGGTCACCGCCGATGGCGACCAGGCGCCCGCCGCCGCCGAGCAGGTCGTCGGCCCCGGCCGCGATCGTCGTCACCGCCTCCTCGGTGGAGTAGGGCGTGCAGGCGATGTCGCCCGCGTCGACGACCTGGGCGAGCTCGAAGGGCAGCGAGTCCTGTGCAGGGTTGTAGGGCCGAAGCAGGCGGGAGCCCTGACGCACCGCCGAGGGCCCGAAGCGGGCGCCGGGACGGTAGCTCGTCCCCCCGTCGAAGGGGACGCCGACCACGGCGATGTCCCAGCGGCCGGCCTGCTCCGTCGTCGGCAGGCGGGCGAAGGTGGCGATGCCGGCGAAGCGCGGGGTGACGGTGGCGTCGGCGGGGCCGACCGGTGGCTCTCCGGCGGGCATCAGCAGCCGGCGCGCGTCGCGGGCACCGCCACGGGGGTCAATCGTCGATCGCCTGGTACACCAGCGCGCGCAGCTGGGCCCTGAAGGGGTAGGCGACGGAGGGGAACAGCTGGGTCATGAAGACGACGAAGAGGTCCTCGCTGGGGTCGACCCAGAAGGCGGTGCTCGCTGCGCCGCCCCAGTAGAAGTCGCCGGCCGAGCCGGCGAACGTCGTGGCGGCCGGCCCCTGGCCGACCGCGAAGCCCAGACCGAAACCCACGCCCTCGAAGCCGGCCTCGCCGAAGCCGCCCATGGCCATGTCCTGGAGGGTGGCCCTGCCAGGCAGGTGGTTCACGGTCATCAGCTCGAGCGTCTTGCGACCGAGTACTCGGCGCCCGTCGAGCTGCCCCCCGTTCGCCAACATCTGACAGAAGGCCACGTAGTCGTGCGTCGTCGACACGAGGCCACCCGCACCGGAAAGGTACGAGCGCGGCTTGAGGATCCCGTTGGCGAAGGGGCCCTCCATGAGGCTCGGCGTGTTGGCGGGCCTGTACTGGTAACAGGCCGCCAGTCGCGGCTGCTGGTCCTCGGGCACGAAGAAACCGGTGTCGACCATGCCCAGCGGCTCGAAGAGCTCCTCTCTCAGGTAGTCGTCGAAGGGCTGGCCCGAGAGGATCTCGACCAGTCGTCCGACGATGTCGGTCGAGAGGCCGTAGTTCCAGTGCGTGCCGGGGTGGAACTTGAGCGGGTGCTGGGCCAAGAGTGCGGTCACGCTCTCGAGGGTCTGCTCCGGCAGCGCGGCGCGTGCCTCGCCGAACGCGGCGTCGATCGGGTTGTCGGGGAAGAGCCCGCCTGGGAGTCCAGTCGTGTGCATCAGGACGTCACGCACGTTCATGGGCCGGCTCGGCTTGACCGTCGTGACGGTGCCGTCGTCCTGGACCTCACCCACTTGCAGGGTGCGCCACTCGGGGATGTAGCGGTGCACGGGGTCGAGCAGCTGGAACGCGCCGCGCTCGTAGAGCTGCATCAGCGCCACCGACGCGATCGGCTTGGTCATGGAGTAAATGCGGAAGATGGCGTCCTCGGCCATCGGTGTCCCCTTCTCGCGGTCCATGAGCCCGAGCGAGCGGTGGTACGCGATGTGCCCGCCGCGCACCACCGTCGCCTGGCAGCCGACCATCTTCCCGGTGTCGACGTAGTTGGTTGCGAAGTGCTCGGTGATTCGTTCCAGACGGGATTCGCTCATCCCGGCGGCATCGGGCTCGATCTTCATGGGCATCTCGTCCTCCTCATCGCCCTTCAGGCCTGGGCCTTCTTCCGCTTCTGGTCACGCAGGTAGGCGGCGGTACCCTCGAGGTAGGCAGCGACGTCCTGGGCCTTCGACGCGGCGACGCCGTGGAACCACTCGGGCACGTACACCTGCGCCGCGCCCGACTCCAGGCCGCCCAGGATGGCGTCGACGGCCACCGAGACCGGCTCGGCCGGGACGGGCAGGTCGGGCACGTCGTTGTCGGGCAGCGTGAACAGTTCGGTGTCGATCACGCCGGGGTACACGACCATGACCTTGACGCCCATCTCCCACAGGTCGACGGCCATGGCCTCCGAGAAGGCGGTCAGGGCGGCCTTGGACGCGTCGTAGGCCGCCTCGCCCGGCGCGCTGAGGGTCGCGGCCACGGACGAGATGTTGACCACCGTGCCCGAGCCGCGGGCGAGCATCTGCGGCAACAGCCCGAGGGTCAGGCGCATGGGGGAGAGGTAGTTCACGTGCATGACCGCGGTGATGGTGTCGATGTCGAGCGCAGTGACGTGGCGGCGTTTCGGGATCCCGGCATTGTTGATGAGCAGGTCGACTCCCCCGAACGCGTTGACGACGTCGACGGCGAGCTGGTCCACCTGGTTGATGTCGGCTAGGTTCACCACCCACATGCGGCTGTCCGGCGAGTGCTTCATGCACCGCCCGACCACCTCGGAGAGCAGGTCGGCCCGGCGGGCGCAGATACCCACCACCGCACCACGCTCGGCCAGGGCCTCGGCGAGCCCGGCGCCGATGCCCGACGACGCCCCGGTGACCAGCGTGCGGCATCCTTCGAGGTCCAAGGCCATCGTTCACCCCACTTTCGTTGGAGCCCCGGGCTCACCTTATGCATGGCCGGCGTCCAGCGGCCATTGACGTCTTATTGACGCCGGGGAACGCCGCGTTCACGACCGGTTGACGTTTGCAACGGCAGCATCAACCCATGGCTGATTTCCTCGCAGTGCTCGGGATCGTCGCGTTCATCGCGGCCTTCATGGGCCTCATCTGGTGCCTGGAGAGGGTATGACCTGGGTCCAGGGCCTCTTGCTCGGGATCTCCACCCTGATGGTCGTCTACCTGGGCATCGCCATGTTCAAGCCCGAGTGGTTCTGAACGGATGGGTTTCTTCTGGACCATCGTCGCCCTGATCGTCACGCTGGGCCTGGCCTGGCGCTACATCGGGTCGTACATGGCGGCCGTCTTCGAGGGCCGCGTGACGTTCCTGGCCTGGCTGGAGCGGCCGTTCTACCGCCTCCTCGGCACCAGCCCTGACAAGGAGCAGTCCTGGAAGCGTTACGCGGGGTCGGTCGTGATCTTCTCTGGCATCTTCCTCATCGTCGGCTATGTGCTGATGCGGATCCAGGGATCGCTCCCACTGAATCCCCAGCACTTCGGCGGGGTGACCCAGGCGCTCAACTTCAACACGGTCGTGTCGTTCGTGACCAACACCAACTGGCAGAACTACGGCGGCGAGACGGCCATGTCGTACTTCACCCAGATCGGCGTGCTCACGGTGCAGCAGTTCGTGAGCGCCGCGGTGGGCATCGCGGTGGCGATCGCGGTGACCCGCGGCTTCTCCCGCCGGAACTCGCCGACCATCGGCAACTTCTGGGTCGACATGACACGATGCAGCCTCTACATCCTGCTCCCCATCGCCTTCGTCTTCGGCATCATCATGGTCGCCTCCGGGGCGGTGCAGACCCTGTCTGGGCCCGAGTGCATCCACAACGCCATCAATGGCGTCCACCAGTGCATCGCGGTCGGGCCGGCCGGCTTCATGGGTCCGATCATGCAGCTGGGGACCAACGGCGGCGGGTTCTTCAACGTCGACCTGGCCCATCCGCTGGAGAACCCCACCGCGCTCACCAACTTCGCCTACATCTGGCTCACCCTGTCCATCCCGTTCGCGCTGACCTACACCTTCGGCAAGATGGTGGGCAGCATCCGCCACGGTGCAGCCCTGCTGGTGGCCATGATGCTCATCTTCGGGACCTGGGTCGGCTTCACCGCCTACGCCGAGCACCAGAACAACCCAGCCGTCGCGACCGCAGGCGTGCACTCGACGGTGGGCAACACCGTGGGCAAGAACGTCGCGTTCGGTGACACGTCGAGCGCGTTGTTCAACGTGTCGATGACGCAGACATCCGACGGCGCTGTCGACAGCGCCACCGATTCGTACAACCCGATGGGCGGCTTCGGTCCGATGACGGGAATGATGCTCGGCGAGGTGACGCCGGGCGGGACGGGCAGCGGGCTCTACACGATCCTGATCTACGCCATCATCGCCGTGTTCATCGGCGGCCTCATGATCGGGCGGACACCCGAATATCTCGGGAAGAAGATCCAGGCCCGGGAGGTGAAGCTTGCGGGCCTGGGCGCACTGGTGATGCCGATCTTCGTCCTCATCTTCACGGCGATCGCGGTCTCCGTGCATGCCGGGCGGGCCGGCCCGCTCAACGCCGGGCCGCACGGCTTCAGCGAGATCCTCTATGCGCTGACGTCGCAGGGCAACAACAACGGGTCCGCCATGGCCGGCCTCACCGGGAACACCGCGTTCTACAACATCATCGGTGCCGTCGACATGCTGATCGGTCGCTTCGGGATCCTCATCCCGGCGTTGGCGCTGGGCGGCGCGTTGGCCGCCAAGAACGTCGTGCCGGCGTCGCTCGGGACCTTCCGCACCGACAACGGCATGTTCGTCGGGCTGACCGTCGGCGTGATCATCATCATCGGCGGGCTGACGTTCTTCCCCGCCGTCTCCCTCGGCCCCATCGTCGAGCAGCTGAGCCACGGAAAGTTCTTCTGATGACCGTTACGACCACCCCTGCCCACGTGGATCCCCCGGCCGACCTGCCGCACGGCGTCGCCGGCTCGCGCAGCCTCTTCGACCGCCAGATCATGCGCGGTGCCCTGGTCGACGCGTGCAAGAAGCTCGACCCCAGGGTGCAGATCAAGAACCCGGTCATGTTCGTGGTGCTCGTCGGCACCGTCGTGACTCTCCTCGAGTCGATCGCACACCCGGGTCTGTTCGACTGGTCCATCACCGTCTGGCTCTTCCTCACGGTGATCTTCGCCAACTTCGCCGAGGCGATGGCGGAGGGACGGGGCAAGGCCCAGGCCGACACCTTGCGCCGGATGCGGGCAGAGACCGAGGCCCGCCGACTCACCCCGGACGGGTCCGAGGAGCGGGTATCGGCCTCCGCGCTGGCCAAGGGGGACCTGGTGGTCTGTGAGGCGGGCGACCTCATCCCGTCGGACGGCGACATCATCGAAGGCATCGCGTCCGTGGACGAGTCGGCCATCACCGGCGAGTCGGCACCGGTCATCCGCGAGTCGGGCGGCGACCGTTCCGCCGTGACCGGCGGCACCAGGGTGCTGTCGGACCGCATCGTGGTCCGCATCACCGCCGAGCGCGGCCGGACCTTCCTCGACCGCATGATCGGCCTCGTCGAGGGGGCCAACCGTCAGAAGACGCCCAACGAGATCGCGCTCACCATCCTCCTGTCGGTGCTCACCATCGTGTTCATCCCGGTGGTGGTGACCTTGCAGGCCTTCGGGAAGTACTCGGGCGCGACGGTCTCGGTCGTCATCCTCGTCTCCCTGCTGGTGTGCCTCATCCCCACCACCATCGGCGCCCTGCTCTCGGCCATCGGCATCGCCGGCATGGACCGGCTCGTGCAGCGCAACGTGCTCGCCATGAGCGGGCGCGCCGTGGAGGCGGCGGGCGACGTGCAGACCCTCCTGCTCGACAAGACCGGGACGATCACCCTCGGGAACCGCATGGCGTCGGCGTTCTACCCGGCGCAGGGACACACCGAAGAGGAGATGGCCGACGCCGCCCAGCTGGCGTCGCTCGCCGACGAGACCCCGGAGGGCCGGTCCATCGTGGTGCTGGCCAAGCAGCGTTTCGACATCCGGGAGCGGGAGCTCTCTGGCTCGCACGAGTTCGTCCCCTTCTCCGCCACCACGAGGATGTCGGGCCTCGACCTGGACGGCCGCCAGATCCGCAAGGGTGCGGCCGAATCGGTGCGGAATTGGGTCGTGGAACAAGGGGGGACGCCGCCCGCCGGTCTACAGGAGATCGTGGACCGCGTCTCCCGCGCCGGCTCCACCCCGCTCGTCGTTGCGGACGGCCCGGTCATCCTCGGCGTGATCGAGCTCAAGGACGTGGTCAAGACCGGTATCCGCGAGAAGTTCGACGACATGCGGCGAATCGGCATCCGCACGGTCATGATCACCGGGGACAATCCCCTCACGGCGGCAGCCATCGCGCAGGAGGCGGGCGTCGACGACTTCCTGGCCGAGGCGACGCCCGAGGCCAAGCTCGAGCTGATCCGCCACGAGCAGGAGGGCGGGAAGCTCGTCGCGATGACCGGTGACGGCACCAACGACGCCCCCGCGTTGGCGCAGGCCGACGTCGGTGTGGCCATGAACACCGGGACGACCGCGGCCAAGGAGGCCGGGAACATGGTCGATCTCGACTCCAACCCGACCAAGCTGATCGACGTCGTCGAGATCGGCAAGCAGCTCCTCATCACCCGGGGGTCGCTCACGACGTTCTCGATCGCCAACGACGTGGCGAAGTACTTCGCCATCATCCCCGCCCTCTTCGTCGCGACGTACCCGCAGCTGAACGCGCTGAACATCATGAAGCTGCACAGCCCCGAGAGTGCCGTCCTCTCCGCCGTGATCTTCAACGCACTGGTGATCGTGGCGCTGATCCCGCTCGCCCTGCGAGGCGTGCGTTTCCGGCCGGCGTCGGCGGAAGCCATCCTCCGTCGCAACGTGTTGATCTACGGCGTCGGCGGCATCATCGTCCCGTTCATCTTCATCAAGCTCATCGACCTCATCCTGGTCGCGCTGCACGCCTACTGATCCGAGAGTCCAATGCTCACCAACCTCCGCCGTTCCATCGTCACCGTGGTCGTCTTCACTGCGTTCTTCGGCTTCCTGTACGCGTTCGCCGGCACCGGCGTGGCGCAGGCGTTCTTCCGGGGTCAGGCCGACGGCTCCATCTCGGCCAACGGCTCCCGTCTGGTCGGCCAGGACTGGTCGCAGACCCGTTGCCCGGGTCACCCACTGGGCAGTTGCGTGTTCCAGGGACGCCCGGACAACCTCGGGCCCTACGCAGCCACGGCGAGCCCCGCCACCGGTGGCGGGGACAACCCACTCCAGGCCAACAACATCCCGGGCAAACCAGGAGTCTTGAACCCCGGCGAATCCGCAGCCACCAACCTCGGGCCCCGGTCCCAGACGCTCTTGGACAACACCCGGAAGCTGGTCGCCTATTGGAGGGCGCGAGGTGTAAACCCCACGCCGGACCTGGTGACCACGTCGGGGAGCGGCCTCGACCCCGACATCACGCCGCAGGACGCCGTGGCCGAGATACCGATGGTCGCGCGAGCGACCGGGGTCTCTCCGGCTCGGCTGCACGCGTTGATCGACCAGAACACGCAGGGCAGGCCGCTCGGCTTCTTGGGATCGCCGTTCGTGAACGTGCTTCAGCTCAACGAGGCGCTGGCGAAGCTCACGCGCTGATGACGCCGGACGATCGCCACGTCGACCTCGTGATGCTCAACCCGGTCTACTCGTTCGACGGCGCGGGCTCGGGCTCCGGCTCCGGGACCAACTGGTAGCCGATGCCGGGCACCGTGTGCAGCAGTCGGCCCTCGTCGTCCCCGAGCTTCTTGCGCAGCCGATGCGTGTAGACCCGGAGGTAGTTGGACTCCTCGCCATAGCCGGGTCCCCACACGTCCTTGAGGATCATGTGGTGCGTGCACACCTTGCCCGCGTGGCGGGCCAGGTAGGCAAGCAAGTCGAACTCCTTCGAGGTCAACTGGAGGTCTACGCCGTTGCGCGACGCCATGTGGTGAACGAGGTCGATGTCCAGGTCGCCCGCCTGCAGCGTCGACGGCGCACCGGGCCCCATCCCCTGCGCCACGGCCCCGTGCCGCAGTGCGACGCGCAAGCGGGCCTCGAGCTCGGCCATGCCGAAGGGCTTCGTGACGAAGTCGTCCGCCCCGCTGTCGAGGGCCTCGACCTTGCGGCGCTCGTCGCCATAAGCCGAAAGCACGACGATCGGCACCCGGGAGAATTCGCGGATGCGGCGGCAGACGTCGACGCCGTCAGTGTCGGGCAGCCCGAGATCGAGGATCACCAGATCGGGCCGGCGGAGCGCGACCTGCTCGACCGCCTCCGCGCCGGACCTGGCGATGGCGACCTCGTCGCCGCGCGCGGTCAAACCAATGCGCAGCGCCTTGAGCAGCGAGGGATCGTCGTCGACGACGAGCACCCTGGGCATGTTGGGTCCTCAGGCCGGGGCCGGGACGAGCGCCTCGCCCGGGACGGTGAAGACCACGCGCGCACCGCGCTCCACGGAAGGATCGATCCAGATCCTCCCGCCGTGGGCCTCGACGAAGGACTTGGCGATGGCCAGCCCGAGCCCGGCCCTGCCGCCGCCGCCGTTCTGGCTGAACATCTCGAAGACGCGGTCCCGCTCGGCGGGAGAGATGCCCGGCCCTTCGTCGCTGACCGAGATCTCCACCATCCCGGGCGAACTCGGGTAAGGACGCGCCGCGACGCGGATCGCACCTTGGGGCGGGGAGAGCCGTCCCGCGTTCTCGAGCACGTTGGCCAGCACCTGGCTCACCAGCGGGTGATCGATGAGGAGCAGCGGCAGATCCTCGGAGGCCCTTACCGAGATCCGCTCGCGCGCAACCAGACCCCCGAGCAGACTGCACGCCTCCTCGACGAGCTCGTCGAAGGCGATCGCTGCGGGCCGAAGCTCCAGTGCGCCGGACTCGATACGGGTCATGTCCAACAAGTTGCTCACCAGGCGGGCGAGGCGGTCGGACTGCAACTCAATCAGCTCGAGAAGCTCGGCGCGGTCCTCGGGCCCGAGCCGTGCGTCGACCTGGCGCAGGCTGGACACAGCGGTCTTGATGGAAGCCAGGGGTGTGCGCAGATCATGCGATGCCGCACCCATCAACGCACTGCGCCAGCGGTCGATCTCTTCGAGCAGACGCGCGCGCAGCGCCTGCTCGCGCAGTTGCGCCCGGTCGACGGCCAGCGCCGCCTGGTTGACGAAGGTCCCGAGCATGCCCCGCTCGGCCGGCGTCAGCTGGACGTTCTGGACCACGAGCATGCCGACCGGCCGGTGCGCGACGACGAGCGCGAGCGAGACGCGGTGTGGGACGGCTCCCCCGTCGAGTCCGAGCGAGACGGGGTGGCCCCCGACGGCGTTGAGCGACCGCACGTCGGCGTCCGACAGGGCTGCGCCTGCCCGGGCGGCCACACCCAACGTGCTCGTCTGCGTCGCGTCACCGTCGGCCTCGGGCAGGAGCAGCACCGTCCAATCCGGTGCGAACGTGTCCTGCACGGCGGTGACGATGTGGCTCAGCAATTCCGACAGGGTGAGGTCACCGATCAGGGCTTGCGACAAGTCGTACAGGCGGTTGGACTCCGCGGTCTGCCGCACGGCGACCTCGCGCGCCCGACGCAATTGCGAGACGACCTGGGCCACGATGAGGACGACGGCCACATAGACGACCAGCGCGATCCAGTTCTGCGGCGAGCGGACCGTCAGCGTGCCGTAGGGCGGCAAGAAGAAGTAGTCGTACGCCAGGAAGCCGGCCACTGCTCCCGCGACGCCGACCGGGAAGCCTCCGATGACCGTCCCGACGACCGCGGGCAGCACGAACACCAGGGCCGGCAGGGCGATGCTCAGGTGTGGCCGGAAGGCGAGGAGCACCAGGACCAGGATTGCCAGAACGGCGAGCATCGTCGCGGTTCCAAGGAGGATGCGCTGGTACGTTCCCCTCGTACCGAGCATGACTGCTCTCACGTCTGTCACGGCTTTCCGATGGTCGAGGTCTGTACTGAGTGTACCGGCGCACCGTGGACGACGACCGAGACGAGGTGGCCGTGAACACGACGGGTGAGGACGAGGGCGTCAGGCCAACGGGCCGCTTCCGCGTCTACCTCGGTGCGGCAGCGGGCGTCGGCAAGACCTGCGCAATGCTCGACGAGGGATGGCGCCGCTTCCAACGTGGCACCGACGTCGTCATCGGGTTCGTCGAGACGCACGACCGCCTCTTCACCATGGAGCAGATGCGCGATCTCCCGGTCGTCCCGCGCAAACGGGTCGAGTACCGCAACGCCACCTGGGAGGAGATGGACCTCGACGCGGTCCTGGCCCGCAGGCCCGAAGTGGCGTTGATCGACGAGTTGGCCCACACCAACGTGCCCGGATCGGGCCGACACGAGAAACGCTGGCAGGACGTGCTCGAGCTCCTCGACAACGGCATCGCCGTGGTCACGACGGTCAACATCCAGCACCTGGAGTCGCTCGCGGACGCGGTGGAGCGGATCACCGGCGTCGGTGTGCGGGAACGGGTGCCGGACTGGGTCGTCCGCAAGGCCGACCAGCTCGAGTTGATCGACTCGTCGGCCGATCAACTGCGCCGACGAATGCTGCACGGCAACATCTACCCCGAGTACAAGGTCCCCGCCGCTCTGCACGGCTTCTTCCGGGCCGAGAACCTCGTCGCGCTGCGCGAGCTCTCGCTGCGCTTCGTCGCCGACGAGACGGAGGAGGAGCTGCTCGAGTACCTCAAGACGAAGGGATCGGGCGGCGAACTTTGGGAGACGACCGAGCGCATCATGGTCGCCGTCACCGGCGCGCCGGGGAACGCCTCGGTGATCAGGAGGGCGGCCCGGATCGCCGCCCGCGTCAAGGCTCCGCTGGTGGCCTTCCACGTGGTGTCGACCGACGCCGAGGCGGACGACGCCAGCATCGACGAATTGCAGGAGTTGGTGCGAGACGTCGGCGGGACCTGGCAGACCGCGCACGGTGACGACGTGGCTGACACGATCTTCGCCGCAGCCGTGGAGCAGCAGATCACCCAGATCGTCCTGGGAACGTCGCGTCTGACTCGCTGGCAGTCCATCACGCGCGGGTCGGTGATCCAGAAGATCCTCCGACTGGCGTCGGACAACGACATCGACGTGCACGTCATCGCCCGCCGCGACGAACCCAGGAGCCTTCTGGAGGGCGAAAACGACGGCTAATTCGCGAGGAGGTCGTCTCGGGCGGCCTCGGCAGCGAGCTGGACGGCCATCTGCATGCACGTGTTCAGATGGGCCAGCGCCTTGGCGCGCCGAGGGTCACGAGCCAGGTACTTGGCCAGCGCGACGGGGTCGGCGGATCCGTCGGGCTTGCTCAACCCGAACACGGCCTGGTCGACGATGTGCTCGTCCGGCCGGTCGCTGATGCCGCGGTAGACGGACCAGGGCACCCCGGCTTCCTCGCAGACCTCCGCGACGCCCGCGGCTTCCATGTCCACGGCGCCGAAGCCGCGTTCGAGGATCGGCCGCCATATCGTGTCGTCGTCGAAGAGCCCCTCGGTCGTCATCAACCCACCCGAAGCGGTGCGGCCCGGCAGGGGATGGCTGTCGAACTCGGGACCATCGGGGTACAGGGCCACCCGACGCGGGACCTGCAGGGCGCCGACCGGCAGGTCCGGGCTGAGCCCGCCGGCGATCCCGATCACCATCACGTGGTCCGTCGGGCCTGTCCCGAGCGCGCGCTTCGTCGCCTCCTTGGCCAGGGCCGGACCCATCCCGGTGACCAGCGCGCCGACCGACCACTGGCCGACCCTCCCTGCGTGCGAGAAGACGTCGTCGCCGCTCGTCGGCTGGAGCGCCATGGCCTTGACGATCGCCTTCAGTTCCGGCTTCATCGGGGCCATGACGGCCAGACGCTTCGGGGCGTCGCTCACTGCCCCATCATGGCCGCCCTTGGCTAACTTGTGCTCGCCCGCGACACCGAGAGGAGCGCCATGCCGAGTGCCGAACAGGTGGTCCGTGACTTCTGCGCCGCCGCCAGCACGAAGGATCCGGAGGTGCTGCGCTCATTCCTGGCCGATGAGGTGGTGTACCACAACATCCCGATGGAGCCGGCCGAGGGGATCGAGGCCGCCATGGCGGTCATCAACGTGTTCGTCGGCATGTGCGACAGCCTCGAATTCGAGGTGCACCATCTCGCGACGGACGGGACGACGGTGCTGACCGAGCGCACCGACACGTTCACCATCAAGGGCAAGACCGCACCCCTCCCGGTCATGGGTGCCTTCACCGTCACGGACGGGAAGATCACCGCATGGCGGGACTACTTCGACATGGGCCAGGTGACCGCGATCTTCGAACTGGGGTAGCGATCGGCCACCGTGGCCGTGCGTTCACATGCCGACACCGCTGACGCCGCTGTCGGCGCGGCACCTCAGTAGGCGTGGCAGCGACCCGGCGCGTCCGGGGGTCCCTGGCCGTGCGCGGCTTCCCACGCCAGCTGCACCGAGAGGGGTGCGCTCCCCGCCGACGGGTAGCCACCGAAGCCGTGCCACTGGAGGATGCCGAAGTAACCGGCATAGGGGTTGTCGCGGCCGCCCTCCTCGCACATCGCCGTTGCCTCCCAGGCCGCCGGCATGGTGTTGGCCGCGAGGTAGGCCAGGTACTGCTGCTTCTGGGCCACGGACACCGCGGCGTAATACGCCGCCAGCCGGGCCACCCTCTCGGCATGGACGTCCGCCCTGAGCGGGATCACCACTGAGGTCGCCGCTGACTGCGTCGCCGGTGCGTCAGCAACACGGCCCGAAGCGGGGCCACTGCTGAAATACGTAAAGAACAAGGTTGGAATCAATGTGACGGCCACGGCCGTCGCGAGTGCAATGCGGATCCGCACGGCACCTCCCTTCGTCGGGCGCGCATGGCGCCAGGCTCTGCTCGGTGTAGGCGGGCTCCGGCCAGTGCATTCGCGCCCCGAACGGAGAGCAGGCAGGCGTCGTCCGTTCTGGCTTTTCGCCGCAGGGTGTGCGGCCGGTCGTGTACAGCCCTTGTCGGTGTTGCTGGGAAGGCCTCCTCAGTTCCGATCCATTGCCGAATCGATTGCGGTCAAACGCGCGACGTGCTCACAGACCACAGACGAAGCGCGTGGTCCACGGCTCCCAGCCGCGCTCTGCATAGAGCTTCAGGGCCGCGGAGTCCTGGACCGACGGCGGGTAATCCTGAGCAGGCGCCGGCAGGCCTGTGAGGCCATGCCAGGTGCCGAACTCGAACTGGTAGGCGCCACCGCCACCCTCGGCATAGTTGCCGCCGGACTCGTGGGTACGGATACAGGCCCAGTCCGGCGTGTTGGTGCTCGTGGCGTCCGAGCCACCCGGCGCCGAAGGCGGCAAGGCCGCAATGGCAGCGGCGGTTTGCTGCGCGGCGGCCTTGGCGGCCTGTTGCTGGGCCAGCGCGTGGAAGAAGGCAAGCTTCTGAAGGAACGCGAGCGTCTCGATGTACTTCGCCTTCTGCGCCGCCGTCACCGCGTTGGCGTAGGTCGTCAGCTGGGCTGCGTACTGCGCCTGGGCTGTCCGTTGCGCCTGGACCGTCCGCTCTGCCTGGAGGTCGGACATCGGCGGCACGCCGACATGGACGGCTCGGCCGGCGGCCATCTGCCGCGCCGCCCGGGCCGAGGCGGCGGAACCACTGCTGAACAATGTGAAAAACAAGGTTGGAATCAATGTGACGGCCACCGCCGTCGTGAGTGCAATGCGGATCCGCACGGCACCTCCCTTCGTCGGGCGCGCATGGCGCCTGGCTCTGCTCGGTGTAGGCGGGCTCCGGCCTTTGCATTCGCGCCCCGAACGGCGAGCGGGCAGGCGTCGTCCGTTCTGGCTTGTCGCCGCAGGGTGTGCGGCCGGTCGTGTACAGCCCTTCGGGATGGTTCTGGGTGTGGTCCTCGCTGGTGATGTCTTCGGGCCGGTGACGGGGCGCGCGCCGCTTCACTTGGCTGAACTCGACGAAACGACCCGACGCTTCCTTCAGGGATGCAACGACTTTGCACCGTCATTGCATACAACCGAAATGGCCAGTCGCAATTTGCGGTCAGCAACCTAGCAGCAGGTCACACCTCCGTGTTCACGCCCGTGAAAAAGTACGGTTGAACTGGGGTTCTGTCAGGAGGGATTGTGATGATCTTCACAAACCACCTGGTCATCGATGCCCATTTAGGCGAATGAGTTACCTAAGAATGCGGTCAATTTCTCGAAAGTGACGCTGACCTCCCAGAATGCGGCATCGCGCGAGCGGGGCGCGATCTCGTGCATCGGACCGTGCGCGTGCCTATGGTCCCGAGGACATTTCCATCGTTGCGACAGCAAGGAGATCGGATGCCGTCGAGCGTCGAGGTGGCCGGGCGAGACCGCTACACCGTCCCGGGTTTGATCCGTCACCTGTCCCGCGCGCAGCCGGATCACGAGATGCTCGTGCTCGGCGACGAGCGCCGCACCTGGGGTGAAGAGTTCGACGCCGCCTGCCGGGTGGCGCAGGCGGCGAGGCGTGACGGCCTCGTCACCGGGGACCGCATCGCCTTCTTGGACAGGAACGGCCTGCCCTACTTCGACGTGCTGTTCGGCGGTGCGCTGCTCGGTGCGGTGAACGTCGCGGTGAACTGGCGGCTGGCGCCGCCGGAGATGGGTGCCATCATCGACGATTCTCGGGCACCGATCCTCGTCGTCCACACTGATTACCTCACCGCCATCGCCGACCTGGCGTCCGGAATGCCGCACGTCCGGCGCATCGTCGTGATCGGCGGTGCCCATGTGTCCTGCCCCGATCCCCGGGCGATTGGTTTCGACGAATGGATCGAGGGGTGCCCGGCCGAAGATCCGGGACACGTCGGCGGCCCCGACGAGGTGAGCATGCAGCTGTACACCTCCGGCACAACCGGCCTGCCCAAGGGCGTCATGCTCACGAACGCGAACCTGGCAACGGCGATCGCAGCCGCCAACGACACCTTCAACATCTCCGAGGACACCGTGAGCCTGGTGGCGATGCCGCTGTTCCACATCGGGGGTTCCGGGTGGGCGCTGTGCGCCATGTCGCGTGGTGGACGGTCGATCATCGTGCGCGACGTCGACCCTCAGCTGCTGCTCGAGCTCATTGAGGGCGAGCGCATCACCGAGATGTTCCTGGTGCCGGCGGTGTTGATGTTCCTCTTGGCCACCCCGTCACTCGGAACCACGGACCTCTCCAGCATCCGCGTGATCTTTTACGGTGCGTCCCCGATATCCGAGGACGTCCTCGTCAAGTGCATGGAGGCCTTCGGGTGCGCCTTCTGCCAGGTCTACGGCATGACCGAGACCACCGGCGCCATCACCTTCTTGCCCTTCGAGGACCACGATCCGAACGGGCCCCGGCGCGGTCTCCTGCGCTCGGCGGGGAAGCCCCACGCCTCGGTGCAGCTGCGGATCGTCGAACCCGACACCGGCGACGACGCGAGCGTCGGAGAGGTCGGCGAGGTGTGGACGCGCTCGCCGTTCAACATGGCGGGCTATTGGGGCAAAGAGCAGGACACCGCCGCCACGATCGACCCGGACGGCTGGCTGCGCACCGGGGATGCCGGGTACTTCGACGCCGAGGGATACCTCTACCTCCACGACCGGATCAAGGACATGATCGTCTCGGGCGGCGAGAACGTCTATCCGGCCGAAGTCGAGAACGTCCTGCTCTCACATCCTTCCGTGGCCGACGCCGCGGTCATCGGCGTTCCCCACGAACAATGGGGCGAAACGGTGAAGGCGATCGTCGTCCTCGCGCCAGGAGCGGAACTGGACGTGGAGGCGATGATGGAGCATTGCCGAACCAGCCTGGCGCACTACAAGTGCCCCACCTCCATCGACGTCATCGACGCACTCCCGCGCAACCCCTCGGGGAAGATCCTCAAGCGAGAACTCCGCACCCCGTATTGGGTCGGACACGAGCGCGCCATCAACTGAAGGCGCGAGAGCCGACCCGGGACCGGCAAAGACCGGCCGCCTGATCTCTCCGCGGAGCTAGCCGAAGGTGAAGTCGTAGGCCTCCACGCCGGGCGACACGTCCAACGTGAGCACGCCGCTCTGCAGTTCGTCCCCGGAGAGCAACGTATAGAGCGTCGGGACGCCACCCACGTGGACGGTCGTCAGGCGCCGGCCGTTGAAGGAGACGCCGATCGTCCCCTGCCCACTCAGAACCAGGTACACGTCGTCGGCCGTGAGGTGCAGCCGCAGCGTCGCGTTGGCGCCGGCCGTGGCTTCCTCGTGGTGCACCGTCCAGGTCCCAGCGAAGGCGAGGCTGTTCGCCGGGATGCTCGCGGGGGCGTGGTAGGTGATGGCCTTGTCGGGCGCGATCGACGTACCCACCTGGTTGTTCAGCCGGTCGTAGCCGAGGTAGCTCTCGGGCGTGAGGGCGTCGTTGGTCGGGGTCCTGTCGGCGATGTCGGTCCGAGGTGGCAGGGTCGCCACGCCGTTGGCCGAGAGGAGCATGCGGATGTTGCTCTCCATGGAGCCGTACCCGCCTTCCCCGAAGTTGTAGGCCCGCACGATCCCCGTCGGATCGATCAGGTAGTCCGCGGGCCAGTAGTTGTTGCTATACGCGGTCCAGGTATCGAGGTTGTCGTCGACGGCGACCGGATAGTCGATCCCGAGGTGCCCCGCCGCACTCTCCACGTTGGAGACGACGTGCTCGAAGGCGAACTCCGGCGAGGACACGCCGACCACGACGAGACCGTCCTTCTTGTAGTCGTTGTACCAACCCTCCACGTGGGGCAGCGCCCGTTGGCAGTTGATGCACGAGTACGTCCAGAAGTCCACCAGCACGACCTTGCCGCGCAGGCCCTTCAGGCTGAGGGCTTGGTCGCCCGGTGTGTTGAACCATGCCGTGATCCCGGTGAAGTCCGGCGCGTGCCCCAGGTCGGGCAGGTCGGTCTTGTTCGCCATGAACGCTGCAGGCTTCTGCGAGGCGCCCGGCGCCGTCGACGTGGTGGTGGATCCCGCCGCGAGGTGCCCACTCTGCGAATTGCCCTGGTCGGCCGCGGCACAGGTCGCCTTCTTCCCCTCGAGCCGGGCGTTGGTGGCGGCGAACTGGTTCTCGTGCTCGCCGCTGAGCTGGCGCAGCTGGTCACAGGCAGAGCCGGTGGACTCGATGTGGTCCTCGAGCGCCGTCGTGTACCCCGGCACGTCTCGTTGGAAGCCGCCGAGCCAATTGAACGCGATGGCCAGGGTGGCGACCCCGAGCACCACCCCCGCCACCTGGCGCACGACGGGCAGGTGGCGGCGCAGCGACGTCCAGCTCGTGGTGGCGCGTTGGGCGACGACCGCCAGAACCAAGAGGGGCAGCGTGATGCCGAGGGCGTAGAACAACGTCACGAGGAGGGCGCTGCCGCCGACGCGGTGATGGGCGGCGGCGACGGTGATCGCCGTCAGGACCGGGCCGGCACACGGCACGAACACGGGCCCCAGGCTCAGGCCGAGGACGAAGCCCCCGCCCTCGGTGGCGTAGCGGGTGGAACCGAGCCGGGCAAAGGGCCGCTCGAGCGCCTCGCCGATCTTGGGGATCAAGAGGCCGACCGAGATCGCCCCCAGCATGGCCACGCCGAGCCAGAACAAGAAGTCCT
>Ga0306920_100003777_pt1 | contig 19296 bp, 18 predicted proteins | sample flu12Cox44000170_FD_204666 | JGI IMG/M metagenome (GOLD analysis project Ga0306920, IMG submission 204666) | Lab enrichment of tropical soil microbial communities from Luquillo Experimental Forest, Puerto Rico - flux4day.12C.oxic.44.000.170 (v2)... | ecosystem: Environmental > Terrestrial >... | reverse complement strand
CTGAGGGCCGCCGCAGTTCTCTTGGCTGCGCTTGCCGTTGCTCCTCGGCCGCTCGCGGCACAGGCTCCGGCCGACGTGCAGAAGCTTGCCCGCGAGGCGAGCCAGCGGCTCCATTTGCAGACGGAGTTCCCGCGCGAGCCGGAAAAACCGAGCGTCACCACCTTCAAGCTACCCCCGGAGTTCCTATGGCTCGTGATCGCGGCCGGCTTGGGGCTGCTGCTCTATTTGCTGCTGCCGTTGCTGCGTGCGCGTGGCGGGGAAGGAGGAGAGCAAGCGTGGATCGCCGAGGATGGTGGAGCCGGGTCACAAGCGGAGGGTCCGCCGGCAGCCGCGCTGGGCACCGCCGACGAGCTTGCCGCGCAGGGTCGCTTCGTCGATGCGATGCACGTCCTCCTGCTGCAAGGCCTCGCAGAGATCCGGCGGCGGCACCATGACCAGCAGTTTGCCGATTCGCTAACCAGCCGCGAGATCCTGTGCACCGCCCGGCTTTCCGAGGCTGGCCGCGCTTCGCTGCGCGACATCATCCATCGCGTAGAGTGGACTTATTTCGGCGAGCATCCGGCGGCGCAAACCGACTATGCCGCTTGCCGATCAAGCTTCAACGTCCTGGCGCAGGCACTGCGTGCAAGAGCGCCGGCATGAGCAATGAATCCATTTTCTCAAGCCGCGTGCTGCTTGGATGGATTGCCGGCGCGGCCGCGCTGTTCGCGCTCTCGCTTTACCTCATGGGCGGGGGCGAGACGGCCGGCACTGATAGCGTCGGGCCCGGCACGTTTTCACGCTCGGCGATCGGTCACGCCGGGATTGCGGAGGTGCTGACGAGGCTCGGCATCTCCGTCGTGAAGAGCCAGTACAACTCGCTGGAAAAACTTTCGCCCGGCAGCGTCCTGGTTATCGCTGAGCCCCGATCTGGCAGCCAGTCCGAGGAGCTGCTCCGCGCGCTGCTCAAAGCCAAAACCATCCTCCTGGTACTGCCGAAGTGGACCGGGCAGCCCAGTGAGCAGGCCGTGGGCTGGCTTCGCCAGGCCAACGAGCGTTTCATGGGTGATGCGCAATCGCAGCTTAAACTGGTTGCGCCGAGCGCCGAAGTCGTGCGGGTCGATCCTGCCACCATCTCGGCCGGTGGTTCGTGGAGCGTCAATTTGCTGGGTCCCATCCCTGACCTGGCTGCACCGGCTCAGCTCGTGCGCGGGGCTGGTTTGCGGGCACTCATGGCCAAGGAAGGCAGGATGCTCCTGGCGGAGGTCAGAGACCCGGACCGCAGGATCTGGGTTCTCTCGGATCCCGATGTCATTTCCAATCATGGCCTCGCGCGCAACGCGGAGCTGGCCGTAGCCATTATTCAGCGGTTGCGCACCGGAGACGGGACCATCGTATTCGACGAGACAGTGCATGGCCGTCTGGCGCGACCCGCGAGTCCATTCATGCTGCTGTTCCGGTTTCCGTTTGTGATTGCAACCGTGCAGGGGCTGATCGTGGTCGCTCTGCTGCTGTGGGCGAGCTTGGGGCGCTTCGGCGCGCCGCAATCGGCACCGCCCCCGTTGCGCGCCGGCCGCGAGGGCCTGCTGCAGAATATCGCTAAGCTGATCGAGCATACCGGTCACCAGCAAGCGATGATCCGACGCTACATCGCGGAAACGCTGCGTGATGTCGCGCGCCAGCTGCACGCACCGCGCGGGCTGTCAGCCGAATCCCTCATTGCCTGGCTGCAGCGGGTCGGTGCGGCGCGGGGAGCAGGAGTGGACTGCGGGGCAGTCGTTCGCCAGCTCAGCGAGATTGGCGACGAGCGCCGCCGCGATCTGCCTCAGCTCGTTGGTCTCGCACGCGCCATTCATCGCTGGAGAGCGGAGGTCCTGCATGGACGTTCAAGAGATTCGAACGATCGCTGAGGGATTGCGCGAGCAGGTCCGCAAGGCCGTCGTCGGCCAGGACGAGGTCTTCGAACTCATGCTCACTAGCCTGCTGGTCGGGGGCCATATCCTGCTCGAGGGGGTTCCCGGAACAGCGAAGACCCTGATCACGCGCGCTTTTGCGGCCGGCCTGGCGTTGCAGTTCGGCCGCATCCAGTTCACTCCTGACCTGATGCCCGGCGATGTCCTGGGCACGAACCTCTTCAACTTCCAGACCAATGCTTTCATTTTGACGAAGGGGCCGATCTTCACGCAGCTCCTGCTGGCGGACGAGATCAACCGCACGCCGCCCAAGACCCAGGCGGCGCTTCTGCAGGCCATGAACGAGCGCACAATTACGATCGACGGCAAGGATTATCCGCTCGGCGACGAGTTCATGGTGGTGGCGACCCAGAACCCGATCGAGCAGCAGGGAACCTATCCTTTGCCCGAAGCGCAGCTCGATCGTTTTCTGTTCAAGATCATCATCGATCATCCAAGCCGAGATGAGGAGCGCGAGATCGTCCGCCGGCACGGCCATCGCTCGGCAATGCCGCGGCTTGAGGATTTTGGATTGCAGCCGGTCGCCGACGCGGCAACGCTTGCCGCTGTTCGCGAGGCCGTGACCCTGGTGCGTCTCTCCGACGAGATCATTGACTATATCGTTGATGTGACCCGGGCGACACGGGAGCATTCCTCGCTGGAAGTCGGTGCGTCGACGCGGGCAGCCAACATGCTTGCTGCCGCCGTCCGCGCATTCGCCATGCTGCAGGGCCGCGAGTTTGCCATCCCGGATGACGTCAAGGCGCTTGCCCTGCCGGTTCTTCGGCACCGGCTGACCATGTCGCCAAGTGCGGAAATCGAGGGTCTCATCACAGACCGCATCGTGCGCGAGATCATCGACCAGACGCCGGCGCCTCGATAATGCGACCGACCGCGCGTACGGTTTTGATCTTTGCCGCCGGCATTCCGTTGGCGCTGTTGATTGTGATCTACAATCCCGCCCTTTGGCTTCTGTCATTGAACTACGGGATTCTGGTGCTGCTGGCGGCTGGCACCGACCTGCTGCTCTCCTTCCCGCCACGGCTGCTCGATATTCAGGTGTCGGTACCGGAGCGGCTCCATATCGGCGAGCGCAGCACGATCAATGCCACGATCAGCACGACCGCATGGCGCAGGCCCACCCGGTTCGAGCTCATCGTCGACCAACTCGGTGACCTCGATCAGGCGCAGGTGGTCGCCGGCAACCTGCAGCCGGGCGCTGAGCTGCGTATTGCCTTGCCGATCGTTCCTCGTCGTCGCGGGCGCGTGAGCATCGATCGCCTGTGGGTGCGCTGGCGCGGTCCGCTCGGGCTTTGTGAATACGTCCGCAACATTGCGCTTGATCGGACAATCGATGTTCTGCCGAACGTGCGTGGCGTCCAAAGCGCGGCGCTGCAATTCGTTGCGCAGGAGGCACTCTACGGGATCAAGACGCAGCAGCAAAGCGGGGAGGGGAGCGAGTTCGAGGCGCTGCGCGAATACACTCCCGGCCTCGACAGCCGCTTCATCGACTGGAAGCACTCCGCGCGTCATCGCAAGCTCTTGTGCAAGGAGTTCAGGACCGAGCGCAATCACCAGATCATCATGGCATTCGATACCGGCTACCTGATGCTGGAGCCGGTCGACGCCATCACCCGACTCGATCACGCGATAAATGCCGGGCTGATTCTGGCATGGATCTCGCTGCATGGGGGCGATCTGGTCGGCACTTACGGCTTTGATGCGACCGTGCGGCAATATCTCGGCCCGATCCGCGGCATATCGAGCTTTGCCCGCATCCAGCGCGCCACCGCCGAGCTGGGATACCATCATCAGGAGACCAACTTTACCCTGGGTCTCGCCGAGCTCAACGCGCGGCTCAAGCGCCGTGCCCTCGTCATCCTGTTCACCGATTTCGTCGACACGATCACCGCCGAGCTTCTCATCGAAAGCATGCAGCGGATTGCGAACCGACATGTTGTCATGTTCATCACCCAGCGCGGCTCGGTGCTGCAGCGCGCCGTTGACGCCGCGCCGGCCACCTTCGCCGATGTGGCACAGGCCGTCATCGCGCACGATTTTTTGCGCGAGCGCAGCATCGTATTCCAGCGCCTGGAACGGCTCGGCGTGCACTGCCTCGACGTCCCTAGCCGCGGCCTGTCGGTTGCTCTTGTCAATCGCTATCTCCTGATCAAGAAACGCGGGTTGATATGACGGTCATCGAAGCATCGCTCGAGCGCGCTCTGCCAGGATGTGGAGCCGCCGGCACCGAGATCATCCTCAAAAGCAGCGAATTCCGCAGGGGGCGGGAGCAGAGCTGGCGCGAGCTTGAATCCCTCATCGACCGGGCGGAGCAGCGCGGAGTGCACGCCTTATCGCTTGAGGAGATGCAGCGGCTGCCGATCCTCTACCGTGCCGCGCTCTCCTCATTGTCGGTCGCGCGCGCCATCGCCCTCGACCGCGATCTCCTGCTCTATCTCGAAAGCCTTGCACTGCGGTCCTTCCTGTGGGTCTACGCGCCGCGGGTAAGCCTAATCGAGGCGCTGCGGGCATTCTTCGGCCGGGAGCTGCCCGCGGCCGTGCGCTCCGCGCGCTGGCACATCCTGCTTGCAGCCGTGTGCATGGTGGTGGGAACAATGGCAGGCTACATGCTGGTTGCGCAGGATGAGTCCTGGTTTTCATCGCTCGTCCCGTCGGGGCTTGCCGGGGGGCGAGGTCCAGCCAGCACGCAGGCGGATCTGCGCGACAAGGAAATCTTTGCGCCCTGGCCTGGCGTTATCGAGTCGTTCGGGCTCTTCGCCAATTTCCTCTTCAGCCACAATACGACCGTCGGTATCCTCGCTTTTGGGCTTGGCCTGGCGGCGGGGATACCGACAATCATCCTGACCGTGTATCAGGGCCTGCCGCTTGGGGCCATGCTGGCGCTGCATCATCATCGCGAGCTCGGGCTGGATTTCCTCGGCTGGCTCTCGATCCATGGCATCACTGAGCTGGCCGCCCTCACGCTGTTCTCTGCAGGCGGCCTTCTGATTGCGGAGAAGATCATATTTCCGGGGCACTATTCCCGGATTGAGAATCTGTCCCTGCACGGCCGGATCGCGGGGCAGATAGCAGCCGGCGCTGTTGTCATGCTGTTTGTGGCCGCAATTCTGGAAGGAGGGTTGCGCCAGCTGGTGCAGAGCACCCCATGGCGGTTCGTGATTGGATTCAGCGTTGGCATTCTTTGGCTCGTCTATTTCTCCTGGAGCGGAAGGAGTGCACGGCCATGACGCTCGCCCATGGGCGTGCGGCGGAATTCTTCGAGGGAGCGCGGCGCACAAGACGGCAGATCGTCACCCCGGAGGGCGTTGCACTCGCGCTCGACCTTGCCGATCATGGCGAGAGGATCATTGCCTTCGTCCTCGATTTCTTCATCTGGACGGTGCTGACGCTCGCGATCTACATCCCCATTATTTCTTTGGCTGGTACAGGCAGCACTAGCACCCTGATTGCGGTCTCGATTGCATTATTTCTCGGGTTTGTGGTTCGAAATCTGTATTTTGTCTTTTTCGAGCTGGCATGGCGAGGCGCCACCCCCGGCAAGCGCTGGACGGGTCTGCGCGTGATTGATCGTGCCGGCGGGCCTTTGCTGCCGTCCGCGGTCATAGCGCGCAATCTTACGCGCGAGATCGAGATGTTCATCCCGTTGGGCATCCTGCTGAGCTGGGGAAATACGGCTGGAGGGTCGCCTGATTGGGAGAGCCTTGCGATTGCGCTGTGGGCGCTGTTCTTTGCTGCCCTGCCACTCACCAACCGCGATCGCATGCGCGGTGGGGACCTGATCGCCGGCACGATGGTGATCTGGCTGCCCCGGCGTGCGCTGTCGCGCGATCTCGTCGAAAGGACGATGCGCTTTACGTTCTCCGAGGAGCAACTGCGCGCGTATGGAGCTTTCGAGCTCCAGGTGCTCGAGGACTTGCTGCGCCATCGCGACAGGCCAGAATCGGTGCGGCTTTACAACGAGGTTTGCGACAAGATCTGCCGGAGAATCGGCTGGACGCAGGCCATCCTGGCGGCTGAGGTGCCAACGTTTCTGCGCGACTTCTACACCGCCGAGCGCGCCTTCCTCGAGCGCGAGAAGCTCTACGGCAAGGTGCGCGCCGACAAGCACGCGCAGCCAGGACGAAAGGGGGAAGGGAAGGGGGTCCACCAATAGCATTACGAGAGAAACGAGCAGGCCCCCGGACATGAGAATGTCGGGGGCCTGGATCCTATCGTCAGTGCTGTGACTTACTCGAAGACCGCCGCAACCTGCTCGACGTCAATCCCCTCCTTTGCAACGCGCAGCTCGTAGTAGGCGACGACCGCAGCAATGGTGCTCGCGGCCGCGACTACGCCGGTCCAAAGCACGTCGCCGACCAGCTTGAGGTTTTCGCCTCCCATGGCCAACAAGCTCCCACCAAGCATCCCGCTTCCGACCGCGTTCAAGATTCCGAGGCAGATCGCCAAGCCGAAAATCTTCCACCGATGGCCATTGGTGAGATCCGAGCTGCGGCCCATGCTCTCAATGGGTCCGCGCCGCTCGATGACACAAGCAGGAATCGCCAGGTACCACATACAGCTCAGCATGGTGGGAACGACGATGGCGGGGACAGTAATAATCTCGGCCAAAATCGTGCAGATCCAGAGCAGGACGACGGGAAAGCATCGACTCACCGCAACCCGCAAGGCCTCGCCAATATCCACGCGACGGCCACGCAGGTAACCGAACGTCCCATAAATCACCATCAGCTGGGCGAGCGTCGTAAGCGGAAGGCTGATCAGCCCAAGACCGAGTAAAGCCACAATCTCTTGAGTTGCGGGCGAGTGATGATTGCTGAGCAAGGAGGTCCACTCCCTGACCAGCAGGACGCAGGGCACCTGTCCGATCGCCATCACGAGTAGAAATGCCGGGAAATTGCGTGCCAGCACCGATGCCGTGCGCTCCAACACCCGACCGACGCGAAAATCGCTCGTCGCTCGGTCAGCTTCCTGGGTGGCGCGGAAATCGGTCCCGACATGGCTGGTGGGCAGGGAAATATCGGTCATGGAAGCCTCCCATCGTTTTGACCGGTTCTCGCCCACGCTAGGGTGCGAGCGCGCCTGCCGCCGTGATGCCCATCACAAAATGCACGATTGTTGCTCACAGAATGAGCCCGCAGAATTTCCGGCAGCGATTGCATTCTATTCGATCGTGTTACAGTCGCGCGGTAATGCGCTGCCTGACGTCTGAAGCAGCTCGTTTTCTGGTCGGTTGTGCTGCTGCTACAACATCTGTTGCTGCAAAGAGAGGCGCGATCCTAACTGGGCTGAAAGGCAATTGCCCTGACCGGGAAAGAGCTGGTAAGCACGTGCGCAAGCTGCCGAATCCTGGATCGGAGTGTCCATCTTGCTGCGCACCGCATACGTGAATGGCCGCTACGTGCCCGGTCATCTTGCCATGATCCACATCGAGGATCGCGGCTATCAGTTCTCCGATGGGGTCTACGAGGTCTGCGAGGTGCGGGACGGCTGCATCATCGACGAGCGCCGTCACATGGCGCGCCTGGCGCGCTCGCTTGACGAGCTTCGCATCGCGAGGCCGATGCCGGCGAACTCGCTCTCGGTCGTCATGCACGAATGCCTGCGCCGCAACCGGGTACGCGACGGCATCGTCTATCTGCAGATCACGCGCGGGGTGGCGCGCCGCGATCACGCCTTTCCGCCAACTGACACGCGGCCCAGCGTGGTCGTGACCGCCCGCAGCATGAATTTTGCCGAAAACGAGCGCATCGCCGCCGAAGGCATCGCTGTGATCACCCTACCGGACAATCGCTGGGAACGCGTCGACATCAAATCCGTATCGCTGCTGCCAAACGTGCTGGCGAAACAGGCCGCGCGCGAGCAGGGCGCCCGGGAAGCATGGTTCGTGGATCGCGAGGGGTATGTGACCGAAGGCTCGTCCACCAATGCCTGGATCGTCAGCCGGGAAGGGCGGGTGATTACCCGCCGGGCCGAGCGGGGAATTCTGCGCGGCATCACCCGCGAGGTGCTGGTCGGTGTTCTTGCAGCCGAGGGACTCGAGCTTGAGGAGCGCTCTTTTACCGCCGAGGAAGCCTATGGCGCCCGCGAGGCCTTCGTGACGTCGGCCAGCCAGCTCGTGCTGCCCGTGGTGCGGATCGATGACCGGCCCGTCGGCAACGGGGCGCCGGGGTCCATTGCAACGGCTCTGCGGGCCAAATTCCACGAGCATGCCGAGCGGAGTTGAAAAACGGACAGTTTGCCGGCGGAATTGGCATCAACTTATGCTTGCGCGCGCGCCAGACCTACAATGTAATGGCGGAAGCCAAGCCCTGTTCGAGCAGAAGGCTGTGGGGGCAGAGGCTTGGTGCAACAAAGGCCCCGGGGCAAAGCGACCCCGAGCAAGAATGGACAACGACAATGGCGGCCGACCGCGCACAGAACCTGCAAGACACCTTCCTCAATCACGTCCGCAAGAACAAGACACCGCTCACGATCTTCCTGGTGAACGGGGTCAAGTTGCAGGGCGTGGTGACCTGGTTCGACAACTTTTGTGTTTTGTTGCGGCGCGATGGGCACTCGCAACTCGTCTACAAGCACGCCATATCCACCATTATGCCGGGTCATCCAATTCAGCTTTTCGAAGGCGTCGAGGAGCACGCGGCCGGGGATAAGGCGTAATTGGAGCCTCGCCGACTCACCCAGAACGCCGACCGGCTGCGCCCGCAGGCCGGATCCGAGACCGGTCGGGCCCTCGTGCTTGAGCCGCAGCTGCGCGGGGCAGCCGCTGCGCTGATGCGCGCCCGCGGCGTGCCCGCCCCAGCTCCACTGCCGCCTGCGCCCGACGCAAGGCTTGACGAGGCGGTCGGGCTTGCTCGCGCTATCGATCTCAACGTCGTCTCCTCCGGCATCGTCCCGCTCGGCGGCATCCGCCCGGCGACGTTCATCGGCAAGGGAAAGGTCCAGGAGATCGCGGGTCTGGTGAAGAGCGACAACGCCGGCATCGTGGTCATGGACTGCGCGCTCTCGCCGGTACAGCAGCGCAACCTGGAGAAGGCCTGGGGGGCAAAAGTGCTCGACCGCACCGGCCTCATTCTGGAAATCTTCGGCCGACGCGCCCGCACGCGCGAGGGGGCGCTGCAGGTGGAGCTGGCGCATCTCACCTATCAGAAGAGCAGGCTGGTGCGCTCATGGACCCACCTTGAGCGTCAGCGCGGCGGCTACGGCTTCCTGGGCGGGCCGGGCGAGACGCAGATCGAATCCGATCGGCGCCAGATCGAGGAGCGGATCGCACGCATCGAGGCAGAGCTCGACAAGGTCAAGCGCACGCGCAAGCTGCATCGAGACAGTCGCAAGCGAGTGCCATACCCGATTGTGGCGCTGGTCGGCTATACCAATGCCGGCAAATCCACATTGTTCAATCGCATGACGCAGGCCAGCGTGCTGTCCGCGGACATGCTGTTTGCCACCCTCGACCCGACTCTTCGCGCCGTCGATTTACCGAGCGGACTGCGCATCATTCTATCCGATACGGTGGGCTTCATCTCCGAGCTCCCGACCATGCTGGTCGCCGCTTTTCGCGCCACCCTCGAGGAAGTCGTGGAAGCGGATTTGATACTCCACGTCCGTGACATCTCGCGCGAGGATAACGAGGCGCAGGTGCTCGGCGTCGAAAAAGTCTTGGCCCAGCTTGGCATTGCGGCGCACGATAACGCACGTCTGATCGAGATCTGGAACAAGACCGACCGACTCGGGCACGAGGCGCGCACGCGCAGCGAAAACCTGGCGGTCCGCCGGCCCGCCGGATGCCGCCCGATTCTGATCTCGGCGATGACCGGGGAGGGCCTCGCCCAGATTGCCCACGAGATCGAGGCGCGGCTCGCGGGGTCGCGCGAGACCCTCGAGATCGAGCTTGCGCTCTCCGATGGTGCGGGACTGAGCTGGCTCTACCGTCATGCGGAGGTCATCGGCAAGCGGCTCTGCGAAGAGCGCGGCCTCGCCGTGACGGTGCGCGCGGATCCGGGCAATGCCAAGAAGATACGGGCCAGGTTTTCCCGCGCGACCGCAGCATCGGCGGCAAAATAGTTCCCGTGCTTCGCTCCCCGAAAACGCGCATCGCCGTGGCCTTCCTGGGCTTCATGCTTGCATGGTGGCCGTCGCCCAGCTTCTCCGAGGTTCTCACGATCAGGTACGGCCAGGCCTATTCCGCGGCACGAAGCATCTTTTCCCTCCCGATCTCGGTCGCAACAGGGGAGGGATTGTTCGCGCGCGAGGGGCTTAACGTGGAGGTTCTCGTTCCCATCCCCGGCGGGGCCGACAACATGATCGCGGCGCTGCATAACGATAGCGTCGATATCACCCATGTCGCTACGCCCTTTCTGATTCGGGCGGCATCCGGCAGCTCCGATGCGGCGGCAATCGCGGCCGAATTCAACAACCCGATCTACAGTCTCATTGCCAAGCCCGAGATCGCAACCATCCTCGATCTCAAGGGAAAGCTGGTAGGGCTTGCGGATGAGTACGGCACAATCACCCTTTCAATGCGCAAGCTCATGGAGTCACACGGGCTACGGCGTGGGGAGTTCGGGGCGCGGATTATCGAAGGCACTTCAGCGCGTTGGGCCTGCCTGCGGCGGGGGGATTGTGATGCCGTCGTGCTTGGGCAGCCGCAGGACCTGATCGCGCAAGAGCAGGGGTACCGCTTGCTCGGCCACTCCACCGAGTCGGTTCCCGAGCTGCTCTATACCGTCACCGCTGCCCGGCGGTCGTGGGCCGAGGAAAACAAGCCCGCCCTGGTGCGCTATGTGCGCGCATTGGCGGCCGCGTTCAGGTTCGTGCGCGACCCCCACAATCGCGATCATGTCGCTCACGTCATCATGCAGAGCACAGGCTCCTCCGAGCCTATCGCTCGACAAACGCTTTCGCTGTTTCTCGAGCCGGACCGCGGCGTCCTGCCTAAGCAGGGGGAAATTGGTCTTGACGGGCTCGGCAGAGTGATCGCGCTGATGGGGGAGGCCGGTGCATTGAAGGGACCGCTGCCCGCGCCAGACCGTTTCGTGGACCTGCAGTACCTGCAAGCCGCGGGCGTACAATGAGGAGGGGCGCTGCAGCTGAGTTCATGCCCCCGATTCTGGGTCGCCCCCTGCGGGCTTTGCCAGCTCCGCTGCCTTAGCTGCGTTCCAGAGTTCGTCCATTTCCGAGAGCGTGGCTTCTGCCGGGCTCTTGCCATGGCCTGCGAGAGACTGCTCGATGGCTGCGAAGCGACGCTCGAATTTCTGGTTGCTGGCGCGCAGCACGGCTTCGGGATCGATTGCCAGATGGCGGGCTAGGTTGACCGCCGCGAACAGAAGGTCGCCGACCTCGGATTGCGCCGCCCTGCGATCGCCCCTTACGAGCTCCGCTTCGATCTCGTCTGCCTCCTCTCTGATCTTCGCAACCACAGCCATAGGATCATTCCAGTCGAAGCCAACCCTTGCCGCCTTGACCTGTAGCTTGAGGGCACGGGTGAGTGCGGGCAGTGCAACAGGAACGCCTGCCAGGGCTCCTTCCTTATCGCTGCCGTGGCGGCGAGACTTTTGACCCCGTTCCTGCCGCTTGATCGTTTCCCACAAGCCTTCGACCGCGCTGGGCGTAAGACCTCGTGCCTCGCCGAACACATGTGGATGACGCCGCAGCAGCTTCTCGATCAGGCTCTGGACCACATCATCAAAGCCAAACGCGCCTTGCTCATGGGCCATGCGGGCGTGAAATATCACCTGCAGCAGCAGATCGCCGAGCTCCTCGCGCAGATCGGAAAGGTCTCCTCGCTCGATGGCGTCGACAACCTCATAGGCTTCCTCGATCGTATACGGAGCGATGCTTGCGAAATCCTGCTGCAGATCCCATGGGCACCCCGTCACGGGGGTGCGCAAGGCCGCCATGATCTCCAGAAGGCGTGAGACAGAGGCATCGGGCATGGGAGAACAGACGGGCGGGGCGGGCCGAACTCTGTCCCGCGTCATCCGCCATGTGTCAATCGCGCCGGCTGGGGTTCGAATGTCCAATTCGCATAAGAAATATTATGGAACTTTTTCCTTTGAAACCATTCACGTAAAAGGTCGCACATAGTCAAGCACTTGCAAGCCATTGCTAGACCGCCGTCGCAGCCGTCGCAGCGCCCAGTTCGATCGTCAGCCCGTCATAGGCAGGCTCGACATGGGCTGGCAGCCGGCGGCGCAACTCTTCGTAATCAAGATCCGAGTGCAGGTTCGTCAGGATGGCGCGGCCCGGCTTGATGCGAGCTATCCATTCCAGCGCATCGTCGACGCTAAAATGGCTCGGGTGCGGGCGGTAGCGCAAGGCGTCCAGCACCCAGACATCCACGCCCTGCAAAGCCGTGGCGCTTGCAGCGGGCAGCCCGCTGAGGTCGCAGGAATAAGCAAGCCGGCCAAACCGAAAGCCGAGCGAGACGATGCCGCCATGCGCCTGCAGCAAGGGCAGAGCGGTGAGCGCCCCCCCTTCCCCATTGACCGTCACCGAACGACCCGCCTCAAGCCGGTGCTCGGTGACAATCGGCGGATAGTCGCTACCGGGTGGCGACCGGAAGCAATACTCGAAGCGCGTGCGCAAAGCGGACGCGGTCGGCTCATCCAGGTAGACATCGATCCTCCGGCGGTGCCGGATGACGAGAGCGCGCAGATCATCAATGCCGTGCGTGTGGTCGGCATGCGCATGGGTGAAGAGGACCGCATCGAGCCAGTCCACATCGGCGTCCAGAAGCTGCTCGCGCAGATCGGGGGACGTATCGACGAGAGCTCGAGTAATGCCGGAATTGCCGCGGCGCTCAACCAGAAGCGAGGTCCGGCGGCGGCGATTTTTGGCGTTGCGCGGATCACAATCGCCCCAACCAAGCGCCGGACGCGGCACGCCGCCTGACGAACCGCATCCGAGAATCGTAAATTTCAGGGTCATACGGCGGTAGCTGCGGCGGGCCGCGGAACCTTGCCGAACAGGCGAAAGAAATTGTCGCTGGTCTGCGTGGCGATCGCTTCGAGCGAGCTTCCGCGGACCTCCGCCAGGACCCGCGCCGTCTCCACGACATAGGACGGCTCGTTACGTTGGCCGCGATGCGGTGATGGTGCGAGATATGGAGCGTCGGTCTCGACCAGAATGCGATCCGCTGGCAGCATTTTCGCAATCGCACGGAGATCGTCGGATTTCCTGAACGTCAAGATTCCCGTGAAGGAGATAAACAGGCCGAGCCCGATCGCGCACTCGGCCAGGTCGCGACCGCCGGTATAGCAGTGTAGAATGGCCCGGAAGGCGCCGTGTGCGGTCTCCTCGGTCAGAATCGCCATCATATCGGCATCGGCTTCCCGCGAATGGATGACCAGCGGAAGACCGGTTGCCCTTGCGGCGGCGATATGATTTCGAAATCCCTGTGCCTGCGCCGCGCGCTCGCTCAATCCATAATGATAATCGAGCCCGGCCTCCCCGATCGCGGCTACCTTGGGGTGGCGTGTGCGAGCGATCAGCTCGTCGACGGTGATGTCGAGCTCCTCATGGGCGTAATGAGGGTGAGTCCCGACGGAGCAGTAGACTTGCGGAAACCGCTCGGCGATCGACAGCACCTCGGCATGACGTCGAATGCGCGTGCAGATCGTCACCATCCGCACAATTCCGGTCGACTGCGCGCGTGCAACCACGCCATCGATGTCTCGGGAAAATTCGGGAAAATCGAGGTGGCAATGGCTGTCGATCAGGCTCTGCGCTGGCGCAGATCGACAAGCCTCTGCAGTGCTCGACGGCATCGGGTTGGAGGGCAAGCTCAAGCGGGGCGCAAACGTGTCGACCGTTGCCCGGCAAATGCATTCCACGCGGTCGTGGCTTGGTCAGTGCCGCATATCGGAGCCGGGAGCATTCGCATATTCAGCTTCAAACCTCGAGATTTCACTCATCAGATCTTCCACAATTCGCTGGCGTAGCGCCGCATCGGATCCGCTGGTCAGCTCCGCCACCGTCTTGCCCAAGGCGGAAATGATCTCGTCCATGTCAATGGTATCCTTCTCACCGCTCTGGGAACCGTACTCCGCGTAGAAGTCATCGATCGTGTCCGCAATCAGGCAATGCAGGCAGGGCCGTTCTTCGTTCGATGCTGGGGTATCCGACATGGCCGTCCTTTCGATCGAAATGTGCAGCAGACCATGAGTTTTCTTCTTTAGCAAAGGTCCGCCGCTACGCCGAACCTTCACTATTCATCCGTCTGCGCACTGCCTTCGCTATCAACATAACGCGGAAACACGGCGTTTGGGGCCGGAAGCCGCGCGCCGGCGGCAATCCGCCGAGCACCCCCAATATCGCGAAACTGACGTTCGGCGAGCGGGACCGCCAACAGGTCGAGCAGCCTGGCCGCCGAGGTCGGCATGAACGGTATGCTCAGGATTGCAACCTGGCGAAGCACCTCGGCCGTCACGTACAGCACCGTTCCCTGCCGGGTCGGATCGGTCTTGGCGAGGGACCATGGAGCTTCGCCGGCAAAGTACCTGTTTGCTTCGCCGATCACGGCCCACACGGCATTGAGCACCTGGTGCAGCTGCTGCGTCTTCATGGCCTCGCGCGCGGTGCCAATCACCCCGTCCGCGGACGCCATAAGCGCCTTGTCGGCAAGGCTCAAAGCACCCGACTTCGGCAAAATCCCACCGAGCTGGCGGGCAATCATGGTCAGCGAGCGTTGCGCAAGATTTCCGAGATCATTGGCCAGGTCAGCATTGACGCGGTTGACGATCGCTTCGTGGCTGTAGGTGCCGTCCTGCCCGAACGGCACCTCACGCAACAGGAAATAGCGCAGCTGATCAACGCCATAGGCATCGGCAAGCGCAAAAGGATCGATGACGTTGCCCACCGATTTGGACATCTTCTGCCCGCGATTGAACAGGAATCCGTGAGAGAAAATCCGGTGCGGAACCTCGACCCCGGCCGAAAACAGGAAAGCCGGCCAGTACACGGCATGGAAACGCACGATGTCCTTGCCGATCACGTGCAGATCGGCTGGCCAGTATCGCCGGAATTTCTCACTGCTGACGTCCGGATAGCCGACGGCCGTAATGTAATTGGTGAGGGCATCCACCCACACATACATCACGTGTTTTGGATTGGCGGGCACCTTGACCCCCCAGTCGAACGTCGTGCGGGAGATGGAAAGGTCCTGCAAGCCGCCCTTGACGAAGCTCACAACCTCGTTGAGCCGTTCCTTCGGTAAAACGAAATCGGGATGTCGCGTATAAAGGTCGAGCAGCTTGTCCTGGTACGCGGAAAGGCGAAAAAAATAGCTCTCCTCCTCCACCCATTCGACCGGCGTTCCTTGGGCGCCAACGCGCTCACCGTGCTCAATGAGGCGTGTCTCATCCTCATCGTAGTAGGCCTCGTCCCGCACGGAGTACCATCCGGAATACTTGCCGAGGTAGATGTCCCCCGCCGCCTGCATGCGCTGCCAGATTCCGACCGAGGCGCGATGGTGGCGCTCCTCGGTGGTTCGAATGAACTCGTCATTCGAGCAGTTCAACCGCTCGACCATGGCCTTGAAGCGCGGCACATTGCGCTCCACCAATTCGCGTGGGGCAAGCTTCTCCTTTGCAGCCGTCTGCAACATCTTGATGCCATGCTCATCGGTTCCGGTGAGGAACAGGACGTCATGGCCATCAAGCCGCATGAACCGCGCTATGGCATCGGTCGCAATCGCCTCATAGGCATGACCGATGTGCGGTGGCCCATTGGGATAAGAAATGGCGGTGGTGATGTAATAGCGCGGCTTGTCGGTCATGGATGAGCTCGCGGCCAATCCTTCGGTGCGTCCGCAGGCAGACGCTCAGCCGGCCAATTGGAGAGATATCCATCGATCGGGACGCTGCCCACCCACGGTAATCTATTGGTAGAAATGCGGGCCGCCATCATAAGTATCAAGGGCGCGTGGCCTCGGCAAGCCATCCAAAGATGTTGAAAACCAATGGCTTGCGGTCGAGATTGAAAGTTTCAGCATCGCGTGCGCCCTGGTTGATCCTCTCCCAAACGGCGGCCAGGCGATCCGCAGCGGCCGGCTGGCCGACGGTGTTTTCGAGCCGGCGTGAGAGCCACTCGTTCACTGTATCGATGAAAGCCTGCAGCGGCGCCGGCTCGGTGCCATACAGGCGATCGCCGATGGCATGCAGGGCCTGCGGGTCCACCGCGGGAAGTCGATCCAGCAGCGAGGCCACGCGCCTGTGCAGCTCGAGTGCATCGCCATCGAGCAGCGCCAGCGCGCGGCGAACACTGCCTTCGGCGACCGCCGCAGCTGCAGCGAGCTGCGGGTCGGTCGGCTCGCGCCCGATGGCCCTGCCGGCAGCGCGCGCCACATCATCAGCGGAAAGGGGCCGCAAGCTCAGCACGCGACAGCGCGAGCGGATCGTGGGCAGGACGCGGGCCGGGGAATGGCTCACGAGCAGCAGCAACGCACGCCGCGGCGGCTCCTCCAGGATCTTGAGCAGCGCATTGGCGCCGGAAGTGTTGAGCTCGTCCACGGCATCGACGATCGCCACCCGCCATCCGCCTACCGCGGGGGTTGAGCCGAAGAAGCCCACCGAGCGCCGCACGTCGTCGACCTGGATGTCCTGTCGGAGCTTGCCGGTTTTTTCGTTCACCGTGCGCTCCAGGATGAGAAGATCGCCATGCGCCCGCGCCGCGATCCGGCGCGCTGCCGGATGTCCCTCATCGACTTGCAGAGAGCTTGCGGCGCGAACGTCTGGCGCAGCAGGGTCAGGATGCGCGAGGACGAACCGGGCCATTCGATAAGCAAGCGTGGCCTTGCCAATCCCAGCGCTGCCCGCGATCAGCCAGGCATGCGCAAGGCGACCGTTGCGATAAGCTGCGAGCAGCGCATTCTCGGCCTCCGCGTGACCGAACAGCACAGTGGCTGCCCGCGGCGGCGCCTCGATGCCATCCACGTCTTCGGGCAGATCGTTCACGAAGCGACGTTGGCAAGGAGAGCGGGCGAAGCAACCGGGGGGGATAGTCGTTCGTTCACTGCCTTCCAGATGCGCTCGGCCACCGCGGCCTTCGGCAGCATCGCATCAATCAGGATGCAGCGCGCAGGCTCAGCGGCCGCCAACAGCCGGTACGCCTCGCGCAGCTGCTGGTGCATCGAAAGCGACTCCGCTTCGAAGCGATCCGCCGCCCGCTCGCCTCGCCGCTTGCTTGCACGCGCAAGCCCGACTTCAGCGGGCACGTCAAGCACGAAGGTAAGGTCGGGCTTGAGCTCGCCGACGGTCACCCGTTCAAGAGCGCGGATGAATCTTGCATCAACCTGGCCCAGGGTCCCCTGATACACCCTGGTGGAATCCAGGAAACGGTCGGTCATCACCCAGGCTCCGCGCGCGAGTGCAGGCTTTATGGTGGCTGTCAGATGGTCGTCGCGGGCGGCCGCAAACAGGATAGCCTCGGCTTCTGGACCCAGCGGTTTCGCCGCCCCGGACATCAGCACATGCCTGATCGCCTCGGCTCCCGGCGACCCGCCAGGCTCGCGGGTGCGGACTACATCGAGGCCAAGCCTCCTGAGGCGGTCGGATAGTAAAGCGCAGTGCGTCGATTTCCCGCTGCCTTCACCCCCCTCGAAACTGACGAACCGCCCTCGCATTTCAGTTGACCAGGATTCCTTTGCGGCGCTGCCCCGCCGCCCCAATGTGGTATGCGCGATACCCAACCATCAAAGGCGCTGCAATCCGGCCCGGAACAGACCGATCACCAGCTCGCTGGCGGCATCGAATGCGCGGCCGGGCAACGAGCCCTTGCCCACAGTTTCGGCAGCCTGCAACGGCTCCTCGAGAGCGAGCATGCTCCCGCGCCAGACCTTGAGCGTGCCGATCTTCTGTCCCTGCTCGACCGGCGCCGGCACTGGACCCGTATACACGACGCGCGCGGAGAGTCTTTCACGGCTGCCGCGCGGCACCATCAGCTTTACCGCGCGTTGGGCAACAAGCGGCACATGCCCCTTGGCGCCGCCGAAAACCTTCGCCTGTGCGATCTCCTGACCTTCAGCAAAGAGCAGAGTGGACTGGAAATTGTGAAATCCCCATTCAAGCAGCTTCCTGCCCTCGTCGGCGCGCTCCTTTTCCGACCGGAGGCCATTGACGACGACAATCAGCCGCATGTCGTTCTGCACCGCCGATCCGACCAGACCGTAGCCTGCTTCCTTGGTAAAACCCGTCTTCAGCCCATCGGCGCCGATGCTCATGGCGAGCAGCGGGTTTCGATTGAACTGGCGGATCTTGTTCCAGGTAAACTCGCGCTCGTTGTAATATTTGTAGTAATCAGGGTATGTCTGAATGATGTACCGCGCGAGCTTGGCAAGCTCACGCGAGGTCATGAGCTGCTTCGGGTTCGGCAGGCCGTTCGAGTTGCCGAACGTGGACTTGCTCAGGCCAATCTCTCTGGCGCGCTGCGTCATCTGCTCGGCGAATGCGGCTTCGCTGCCGGCGATGCCCTCGGCCAGCACGATGCACGCGTCATTGGCAGATTGAATGATGACCCCATGCAGGAGGTTATCCACCGACACCTTGTTGTGGATCGGAATGAACATGCTCGAAGTGTGCGAGGGGGCACCCCCGCGACGCCACGCATTGGTGCTGACGGTGAATTCATGGGTCGGGTCGAGCTGCTCCCGCTTGATCAGATCGAACACGACCTCGGCGGTCATCAGCTTGGAGAGGCTCGCGGGCGGGATGAGATCATCAGCGCCCTTTTCGAACAGAACGCTCCCGCTGTCGGCCTCGATCAGGATCGCGTGAGCTGCGTTGGTCTGAAAGCCGTCATTCGATTTGGGTCCGGATATCGGGTTGGGCGCTGCCCATGCCGCGGCAATCAGAAAGGCAAACATCATCGCCACGCCCAGTCGGCGCATCGGAATCCGCGGCAACGCCCCGACGCCGGGTAAAATCATGCGAGCAACCGCACAAATCCAGTGTCTGCGACCGTACGTGCTCCGCACTGCTTAACAAGCCCTTCCCGGTGAAACAATGCTCAATAGAGGCCGCGCCCGCTCATGAGCCACGACGTGGACGCCTCGTAGCGCGGTGCGGCAGGCGGCGGCGCGAGCACGTCAGTCCGGGGATCAGCCGATGCGGAACGTGGCCATGCCCGCAGCGGCTCAGCGGGGGGAGGCTTGTCCTTGCCCTCCCCGGCCTTGGGCAGGAAAGGCTTGGCCGAGGCGAGCATGACCTTCGAGGGCGCGGGTGCCGGGTTTCCCTCGCGCAGCGTCGCGAGCAACATGCTGTCATCACTGCCCGAGAGGGGCGCACGACCGACATACTCGACTCTCACCCGGGCAGTACCGTGGCCATAAAACTCCAGCGCCTTCGCGGTT
>Ga0306920_100003776_pt1 | contig 19302 bp, 11 predicted proteins | sample flu12Cox44000170_FD_204666 | JGI IMG/M metagenome (GOLD analysis project Ga0306920, IMG submission 204666) | Lab enrichment of tropical soil microbial communities from Luquillo Experimental Forest, Puerto Rico - flux4day.12C.oxic.44.000.170 (v2)... | ecosystem: Environmental > Terrestrial >... | reverse complement strand
GAGGCGCTCCACCCGGTGCCAGGGTTGTCCCGAGCGCGACAGCTCGTGAGATTCTCCGGGGAAGTGAACCATCACGGTCGGTCGATGCAGATATTTCAGCGCCCGGAACATCTGCTCACCGCCGCTTTGAGGAGGCGTGCGCCAATCGACGTCGCCAAGTATGAACATCATCGGCGTATCAACGTTCTTGATGTAGGTGATCGGCGATCGCTTGATGTAATCCTGCGGGTCGTCGAACGGGGGTGCTTTGAACCAATTCGGCTGGAAGAGCGTGAAATCGGCCGTGTACCACCAAGAAGTCCAATCCGCGATATCGCGTTGTGCGACCGCCGCATGGAAACGATGCGTCTGCCCCACTGTCCAATCGGTCAACAGCCCGCCGCCACTGCCGCCGGTAACACCCAGCTTATTGGAATCGACATAGCCGCGCTTCAGGACCTCATCGACTCCGGCCATCAAGTCTTTGTAATCATCACCGGGATAGTGGTACTGAATGATGTTTCCGAAGTCCTGCCCGTAGCTCGTGCTCCCACGCGGATTGGGGTACAGCACAACGTAGCCCTTAGCCGCCATCCACTGAAACTCGTGGTCGAACACCCACCCATAGGCCGCATGCGGCCCACCGTGAATGTTCAGAATCAACGGATACTTCTTCGCCGGATCGAAGTCCGGCGGCTTTTGGATCCACGCCTGAATCTTCTTTCCGTCGAAGCTGGTGTACCACAGTTCCTCGGGCTCGGTCAGATTCAGTTCGGAGAAAAGTGGCTGGTTGACATTTGTGATCTGCCGTTCGGAGCCGTCTTTGCCCAGCACGAAAAGCTCATCGATCGTCGTCGGCGTCGAGACATTGATTACGGTTGTACTGCCGTCATCGGATACTTCGTAATCCTCAACCGCCTGGTTTCCGTGAGTCAGTTCAGTGACTTCGCCGGTTTTGGCATCAATTGATACGAGAATGGCGCGGCCTTGTTTCGCGACCGTATCGATCAGATGCGAGCCATCTTTCGTCCAAATAACGCGCGACTGTCCCGCGGCGCGCGGGGCACGATTGTCGCCTCCGACGCCGCTACCGACGTCATAATCATATTTGGCGGTCAGGTTCACCGGTTCAGATTTCTTCGTGATGTCCAGCACCCACATATCAGGCTCGCTGTAGGAGCGCACGGGCTGCTCGACCGATCCCACGAACGCCAGCCACTTTCCGTCCGGCGACAACGACATCTCTCCGATTCCGCCGAGCAGCCCACCAATGTGAACCGTCGAGAGCAACTGCGGTGTTCCGCCCGACACCGTGATCGACATGATTTCGGACTTCGGCAGGTTGTAGTAAGGTTCGGGGTCGCGGTCGGTGTGGTACAGAATCGTCTTTCCATCAGCAGTGAACGACGGCTCCCGCTCGTCAAAAATGCCGCTCGTCAGCTGCTTCGGAGTGCTCTTCGCGTCAGAGGACGCCGGCACGTCAATGATCCAGATGTGCTGGTGACGGGTCGGGTCCGTATAGCCTGTGCCGTTGAAGCGATAGATCGCACGCGTTATGACCTTCACGTCGCTCTCGTGTTCTGGTTCGCCACTTGCGTCTTTCTTCTTTTTCGTGAGGTCATCCGGATTGGCCTCACACAGGAAAGCGATCTGCTTGCCGTCGGGCGACCAGAACGGACTGGTTGCCGAGCGAGGCAGATCCGTAATCATCCATGCCTCGCCTCCTGTAAGCGACAGCAATGCCAGCTGCGATGGCTGCGGCTTGCGACTGCCGCTTTCGGTTCCACCGCTGTCGGCCGGTCCACGCACAAAAGCGATCCACTTACCGTCCGGCGACCAGCGTGGTTGGGAATCACGTTTTCCGTTGGTAAGGCGCACCGGCGCTTCCGATCCAGATGTGGCAACCGTCCACAGCGCTGTGTCATAGCCGTCCTTCTTTTCGTTTACGGTGACGCGAACGAATACCACGCGCGAACCGTCGGGGGATACTTGCGGATCGCCGATCCACTGAAAACGGAACAGGTCTTTGTCGGTAATAAACCGCTTGTTTTGGGCGAGAGAAAAGACACAGGAGAGAGCAAGAACCGCCAGAACTACGACACGTCGCATCTACGGACACCTCGAAGTGAATCGGATGTCAGTTATAAATGGCACTCGGTCGCCTTGTCGAGGCGCGATGGCGCTCTAGGCAAGGAAGATCTCTGCGTATCCGTTATGATTCACTACTGACGCAGAGTCACAGTTTGGGAAGCGAAGGTGGCGACAAGTGGCATACAAGGAACTCGATCTCTCCGGGAAATCTGCAGTTGTCATCGGCGGCGTCAGCGGAATCGGGCGCGCTATAGCTCTCGGTCTCGCCGAAGCGGGCGCCGATGTCGTTCCGACTTCGCGCCGGAGGGACCTGGTAGAACAGACGGCCAACGAGATTCGCACGCTTGGTCGCAGGTCAGTCGTATGCGCCTCCGACGTGCTCGACCGGACCAGCCTCGAAGCGCTCCTCGCCACCACCATCGAGGCTTTCGGCAAGGTCGACATCCTGGTCAACTCAGCCGGCCGCACAAAGCGGGCTCCGACCCTCGACTTCTCAGAAGAGGATTGGGATGCGATTCTCGAAACCAATCTTACCGGCACATTGCGAGCGGCTCAGGTATTCGGCAGGCATATGCTACAACGAGGTTATGGCCGGATCATTCACATCGCCTCGATCGCAAGCTTCGTGTCGCTTTATGAAGTGGCCGCCTATGCTGCCAGCAAAGCGGCCGTAGCATCCTTGACCAAGTCACTGGCCTTGGAATGGGGGCCGCGCGGTGTCTGCGTGAACGCCATCGCTCCGGGTGTCTTTCCTACTGAACTGAACCGTAGTTTGCTCGAAGGCACAGCACGAGGACGCGAGTTTCTCACGCGCATTCCCATGAAGCGATTCGGTGAGGTCGGCGAACTTTGCGGTGCAGCAATTTTTCTGGCATCCGATTCCGCCAGCTATGTCACCGGCGAAATTCTGGTCGTGGATGGTGGAACTCTCGCCAGCGGGGTAAACCAATAATTCGTTCGGCTCTGCTCATGCTTGCGCGCCCGCGATGCTGATTGGCGCAATTCGAGGAGCCAAAAGTTGGACCAGCAGAAACGCGAACAGGTAAGCCGCTCCTGCAATGAGAAACACCCACACATAGGAGCCGGTGAATTGCAGGATATAGCCGACAGCTTTAGCAGCAAACAAAGCACCGATTGCTCCCGCCATGCTGCCAAAACCAACAACACTTCCGACGGCAGCGCGAGGAAACATGTCGGAGGCCAGTGTATACAGGTTGGCCGACCATCCCTGATGAGCGCCAGCCGCAATCGCGACCACTACAACCGCCAACCACAAATGCGAGGTTGAAGACGCAAGCACAACCGGCGTCACGGCCACAGCGCAGACGAACAATGCGGTCTTGCGACTGCGATTGAGACTCACTCCGTTCTTGAGGAGCACTGACGAGATCCAACCGCCGCTGATGCTTCCGACCGTTGCTCCGCTATAGATGACGAGCAGCGGTAGCGCCATGGCTCGGAGGCTCAGCCCAAACCGGCGGCTTAAGAAGTCGGGAATCCAGAACAGGTACACGTACCAGACGGGATCGCTAAACAAGCGACCGAGTGCGATCGCCCATGTCTGGCGGTGATCGATCAGGTTCCGCAGCGCTACTGTTGGCGGGTCCACTTCAGGTGGATCACTGCGGATGTAAGCCAGTTCTTCGCGCGAGATGCCCCGATATTCTTCAGGGCAGCGATAGATGATCCACCACGCCAGCAGCCAGATCAAGCCGAGCGCACCCGTGCCGATGAACGCCATCTGCCAACCGAAGCGATACGTAATTGAGGGGACGACGAGCGGCGTAACGATCGCACCAATGTTCGTGCCTGAGTTGAAGATTCCTGTCGCCAACGCGCGCTCTTTCTTGGGAAACCATTCGGCAACAGTCTTGATGGAGCTCGGGAAGTTCCCCGACTCGCCGATTCCCAGAACGAAGCGCACCATCGCGAACTGCACGACCGAGTGCGCTAGAGCATGAGCCACGGCCGCCACGCTCCAAACCAACACCGACAGCGAAAAACCCCTGCGGGTGCCGAGCCGGTCGACCACACGGCCCATGACAAGAAGCCCCGCGGCATAGGCGACGTAAAACGCGAATACGATGTTGCTGTAACCGATCTCGCTCCACCCTAGCTGGCTCTGCAGAGTGGGTTTCAGCAGCGCGATCACTTGCCGGTCCATGTAGTTGATCGTCGCCGCAAAAAACAGCAACCCGCAGATCAACCAACGTCGGTGAGTTACACCTAGTTGGTTCGGCATCAGGGGGCAGTTATGCTACGAAGCCGGTATAGCGTTTCGCCAGCGCGAGGAATCAGTTTGATGCCTTCGTGTTCGCGGTTGCGCCAGTCGTTGAGGTTCACGCTGGCAGGATCGCGATAGCCAAGATTCAGCCGCGCGCAATGCTCTTCAGGAATGCCGGTTGCGAGCGTGACCTTAATTCGCGGGCACTCCTTGCCGGTCCGAACTTCATAGGTTCCCTTGCCTCGCAGATGAGTAGAATGCGCCAGAACGCTTTTGGGAACTGCTTTGAATTTGTCCCATTGCTTGGTGAAATAGTCGCGGCAGTGATAGCCGATCTTGTCGATGTCGGCGCCGTGTGTGTAGCTCACCTCCGAAATATGGGGAGCGTAGATGACGACTTCGCCTCCATCGGCGATTGCGGGTTCGACCTTGTACATGCCCTTCGCGGCAGTCCAGAGATCATGGTAGAGATTCGGCATAACGGACAGAACTCGTTCGAATGGCTCGTCGACCCACACGATGTGTCTTTGTGCGGAAAGACCGGCAGCGGCACACCACGCTTCTTTGGCTCCACCGAAATACAAACCCGCTACCTCTTCTTCGGTGACGACCAGCGAAAAACAGGCGACCGGCACTTTCACCAGATCGGCGGCCTTATCGATCATTTCGCGGACCGGCGTGGTTCCGGTGCCGATGACTTCGAAACTCCCGATCAGAGCGCCCAGCCAGTGGGTCAGTCCAATGATCTCCGGCCCGCCAATGCCGGGAAACAGGTACTTGTTGCCGCCCGAGAATCCGACCACTTCATGGGGAAAAACCGGCCCACAGATCACGATCTGGTCATAGTCGAAGATCACGCGGTTGATGCGGACCGGAATTGGCTCCCCGAGCAGCCCGCCCGAAATGCGTACCACGTCGCCTTTCGGAATCACGCCAAGTTCGACAAAGGTAGTGGGCAGGTCCCAGCGATGATTCATGATCCTGGTGCTGCCACAGAGTCCGTTTACGACCGGCTTCCCGATGTGGGCGGAGAGTTGTGCATCGCGCATGTGCGGATGGGTGCCCAGCGCGACCAGATAATCGCAGGCCGAGGCACGAGTGCCGAATTCCTGCTGCAAGAGTTCAAACATAAGCGGCATCGGCATAGTGCGAGTGCCGTCCGGGATGATCACCAGCACACGCTTGCCGTCGACCTTCAAGGCTCGAGCTGCGGCGCCGACAATCTCTCGGATCTCGTCGCGGTGGAGGTTCAGATTTGGAAAACCCTTACCTGCCAGCATTCTCAATAGTTCTCGCTCTATGACAGTGGTATTCGACCAGCGTAATTTGTATTGTCGCACTCCAACTGAGACCCTATCCCCCTATCTGCAAATTCCTTATTTTCATGGAGATAGCGACTTCGATATATAAATTATAGAGAGCAAAGGGCTTATACGCAAAGTTCGTTCTGCAATAAGGACTTACTCCTCGCGAGCGTGTGCCACGGCAACGCGGTCGGCTTTTCAGGGTCCGCCCGGGGAGGGGTCTGGTGATAAAGGCAGGTGAGGTTGGGCGGCGTATAATCTCGGCAAAATCGATTCTCTTAAAACAGTCGCGGGTGTTGTAGGCCGCTGCTGCTGTCGGGGACGGGTTGCGGAGGTCATCATGGAATCAAAGAATGCCGATAAGTCTCCCACCAAGAATCGTCGTGAATTCCTGAAGGCGAGCGGCGCGATCACGGCAGGCCTGGTTGCAAGCACTGCCTTGCCGGCTGCTGCCGCCACTTTGCCGTCGTTGCCCTCGAACCCCGCGACCCCTCACGCGATGCCGACCCGCAATCTCGGCAAAACCGGATACAAGGTCGGCATCTTCAGCCTGGGCGGCCAGGCTGCCCTTGAGCGCGCTAACAACGAAGCCGCAGCGGTTCCGATCATCGAGAAGGCACTCGACCTGGGCGTGAACTACATCGACACGTCGTCGATCTACGGCGGACCGGAGCGCTGGAGCGAGCAATACATCGGCAAGGTGATGAAGACGCGCCGCTCCGAAGCCTTCCTGGCCAGCAAGACGAAAGAGCGCACCAAAGATGGCTCGCTGCGCATGCTAGAGACATCGCTTAAGCTGCTCAACACCGATCATCTCGACCTGTGGCAGTTGCACGACATCGGCACGGACAACGAAGTGCAGCAGATCTTCGCCAAGGGCGGCGCAATGGAAGCAGTGCTTCAGGCGAAGGACCAGAAGATGGTACGGTTCCTGGGCATCACGGGGCATTTCCGTCCCGAACCGCTGATCGACTGCATTCACCGCTACCCCTTCGACGCCATTTTGATGGCCGTAAACGCGGCCGATCCGCATCACTACAGCTTCTCCGAGCAACTGTTGCCGCTGGCAGTGGAGAAGCAGATGGGCATCATCGGGATGAAGGTCCCGGCCCGCGGGCGCATCCTGTCATCGTGGACGCCACCGCCGATCGAGCAGCAGAAACACATGTGGGAGGGAATGGTGCTGGCGCCCACTCCCGGCACGCTCGATATGCGCCAGGCGATGTACTATTCGCTTTCCCTGCCGGTGTCGACTGTGATTATCGGGTGCGACTCAGTCACGCAGTTGGAGCAGAACGTCCAGCTAGCGCGCGAATTTACGCCGTTCAACCAGAAGCAGATGACAGCGCTGGTCGAGAAGGCCGAGCCGGTGTCGAAACAGGCGCTGTTCTTCCGGTTCTACGATCACGCGTGACCAAGACTGTGTGATACAAGACTGGATGAATTGTCGGTTGCGGTCTCGCTAGCACCCGCCTTCGCACGATACACTCATTCGCAACCTCACCATACGTTGCGTATGCCGTCCGCACCCAATCCGCGACCCGACTTCAAACGTGAGCCGCGATGGCCTGGATTTGTCGCTCTTTTTGCGGGAGCCTGCCTGCATGTCGCCCTGCCATCCAGACTATCCGTGGGGCCAGACTGGGCGTTGTTCGCTCTCATGGTTGTCCTTTTGGTACCCATCATGATGTTTCACGGACAACGCCGCTATGTGGCGGCCCGTACTCTCACGTTTGTCGCGACCGCTGCGCTTACACTGGCGCTCATTGGATCGTTGGCTCTTTTGATCGAAGGTATTCTCGACCACAAAGACAATCCGGCATCACTTCTGCGTTCAGCGGCAGTCCTCTGGATCATCAACGTGCTCGTGTTCGCGTTGTGGTATTGGAAGCTGGACGCAGGCGGACCGCTGGGAAGGGACCAGGCCGTCGGCCCAATCCGTAGTTCGTTTCTGTTCCCCCAGATGTACAAGCAGCCGCCGGACGCCGACTGGTCGCCGGAGTTTGCGGACTATCTTTTTTTGGCTTTCAACACAAGCACAGCCTTCTCGCCTACGGACACCCCCGTACTCGATCGCTGGGCGAAGATCATGAGCATGTTTCAATCGTTGCTGTCCCTGACTATCATCGCGATTCTGGCGGCGCGTGCGATCAATGTTCTTTAGGTCAACTGGAAGGTTTATCGCGCGGGGGTGCCGAGGCGAAGAAGTCCTGCTTGAACCGCTGCGCGTAATTCCTGATCAAATCATCGATGCGCGCTGAATCACGTGAGCGTACGATCAAACCTACGTGGTGCTGCTTGTCGTCCATGCGCCAGGCGATTTCCGGATCGTTATAAGCGGATGTGTCGGGATGCTCCTGACGCGCCAGGGAGATCAAAAGTCCCGCAAAATCGTGGCGCGAACGAAACACTTGGTACGGAGCTTTACCACTCGCAATTTCGACCTTCGCCCACTCGGCCCACAGGTTGATGCCGGTTGCCGCCTCGACGAGGTCCGCAATGTGAGCTCCGCCAACGCGTGCGGCAGTCTCCAGGAAATACAGCTTGCCGTCGCGACCTCGGATGAACTCGCTGTGCGAGACGCCGCGCACCATCCCGAACGCCTCTAACACCCGCTTGTTTAATGCACGCAGGGCAATCTCGTCCGGCGCTCCCTCGAGAAGCGTTCGCGTGGTGAAGATGTCGCCCTCCTGCGAGACGTCCATCGGTGGGCGTCCGTACTTGCTCGCGACGGAAAACAGCAGCTCTTTCTCGTAGGTGATGGTGTCGACGTGGAAGATGTCGCCCGGAACGTATTGCTCCAATAGATAAAACGATTGCTGATCGCCTAGTCGATCCACCGCCGACCAGAACTCGTCTGCCGTTGAGATTTTCTTGACGCCAATTGACCCAGCCAGCGAACGCGGCTTCAGCACCCACGGCGCAGGCACACGCTCGATGAACTCGTTCAGCTTGCGGCGGTTCAGGACGTGAATGAATTCGGGGACCGGCAGGCCTTCGTCGCGTGCCTTGGTGCGCATGGCAAGCTTATCGCGAAAGTAGCGAGCGGTGGTGTCGCCCATTCCCGGCACGCGAAGATGTTCGCGAAGTGTCGCGGCTGTCTCGACATCGAAGTCGTCGAGGGGAACGATGCGATCGATGACCTCGGTCTTCGCAAGATGGCTGATGCCAAGCAGGACATCCTCGAGCTTCCACGTTTTGTCGACATCGGGGACGTAGAAGATGTTGTCGAGCGACTCGCGCGGCCAGTTGGCGTGCTCGAGACTATGGGAAGTTAACAAAAGCGTCCGAGCGCCCTGGCGCTTGCACTCCTTGAGAAAGTCGATGCCTTTGTAGTAGCTGGCAAGGCACAGAACGGTCAGGCCGGCGCCCATCGGTTTGTCTGCTACAGACGGATCGGGCAAGGTGCTGCCTCCCTCTTGTATGGGTCAATAAGGTATCAGAGACCGTAAGCTCCGTCTGCGGCAAGGTCTTGAGGGATTCGACGACCGCTGCTTTCGCCCAAGGGCCCCGTAAACGGAGTCCGGCTAGGAATTTCGTCCAATTATCTACTGCAATGGTAGTAGCAAGCGTTCGTCGTTACCCTCAATTCATCCAACCTGCAGTGAACACCTCGGTCGCGTGGGGGAGACGACGGTGCACAAATCAACCTGCAGTATGAGTGAGCACGATGCGGTCGCTTTTGCACAAGGCTGGAATTTGGGGATTCGTTTCAGTTGTCGTTTCGGCAGTTTTATGCCAGCCCGTTGAACTTATCGCGCAGAACGCCACAGGGTCGCTCGAGGGCGAGGTGCAGGACGCCACCCACGCCCGGATTCCTGCCGCTTCGGTCACGCTTCGATCGGTTGGCACCTCACTTGAGCGACAGGAAATCACCGACAGCCGGGGCGATTTCCGCCTCGATGACTTGATGCCGGGTCGGTATCAGTTGCTGGTCAACGCGACCGGCTTCGCGGAAGCTCGCTCAGAGGTGATTGTGCCGGTGAGCAGTGTTCGCGATGTGTTGGTCACGCTTCGACCGTCCGAGCTGCAGCAGTCGGTGAACGTTCAAGATGAGGCATCGTCGATCTCGACCCAGGACCTTGATACCACCGATGCGGTGAACGCTGGCGTCGTATCCGGACAAGACCTCGAAAACATGCCATTGGCGGCGCGCAGCTTTGCCAACATTGCATACATGGTTCCTGGCACCGAGCCGGTCGAGCCTTCCGACCCGACCAAAGCGCGTATTACCGCCGTCTCAACTGGTGGAAGTTCAGGTCTGAACAATCAACTCACGGTCGACGGAGTCGACAACTCGGACGACTACATTGGCGGCTTCCTCCAGAACTTTTCTCCCGATGTGATTCGTGAGTTTTTGTTCCAAACGTCCCAGCAAAATGCCGATGTCGGCCGCACCACAGCAGGCTCCGTTGTCCTCAGCACCAAGAGCGGAACCAACAACTGGCACGGCGACTTTGCCGTGTTTGAGCGCGCTGCGGCCCTCAATGCGCGCTTTCCCATCGACAATCCTCCACCCGAGCCCAAGCAACCCTTCTCGCGGCAGAATTACGTCGGCACCATTGGCGGACCGATCGTAAAAGATAAGCTGTGGATCTTCTCCGGCTTCGAGATGGTCAACGAGCACGCCAGCGTCAATTACAGCCCCGCCAGTCTGACGCAATTCCAGGCCCTGAACCAGCTGGCGCAGATGGGACTCGTGCCCGACACGACGTCGATCGCAGTGCCTCCAGATGTGCGGGCGCCGTACCAGTCTTACCTGGGCATGATTCGCTTTGACTGGGCGCAATCGCAGCGGTCGCAGTGGTTCCTGCGCTACGCCCTGGACAACTCGACGACCAATAACGCTTTGGTGCAGCAGGGAACGCTCCCTTCTACCGGGGCCACGACGCACTCCAACGATCAGAACGGTGCGGTTCACAATACGTTTGCCTTTAGCCTGAATTGGCTGGGAAATTTTACATTCGGTGTGAGTTTTCTTCACGGCACTGCTGCGCGCAATGGTTACCTAGGCTTTGCGCTGGCGTTTCCCTTCAGTTCAACCGCGAAGACCATCTCCGGATTCGAGACATACGGCGACAACCAGTTCGTTACGCCGATCACCGCGTTTCCGGTTTTGCGAAATCAGGAGAAGTATCAGTTCCGCTATGACGTGAGCGGTTCTGTCGGCCGCCATGCTCCGAAGTTTGGCGTCGATTTCATTCACGAGCCGGTGTTGAGCGGTGCGTTTCCGGGGCAAGCGGAGACCCTTTACGTCCTCACCGAAGACCCGACGTATTACCTGACCAACCCGGCACAGTTCACGGCTGAACTCAACTGCTTGCCGCCGTTCGATGGATCGAATTGCGAGACGACCTCAACCCCGGCCGGCAATGGAAGCTTCTCGCAGAATGTACAGCGGCTGGGGCTTTATGCAATGGACAGCTGGCGCGTCACGCCGACGGTAACGATCAACTACGGCCTTCGCTGGGATACGACGTTCGGCTTGTTTCAGGCCTCGGGCGTAAGCCAGAATTTCAACCCCGCGGTCGAGACGATCCGCGGCCTCGCCTTGCCGTTGCCCACGGGCATTCCGCATGACTATCGCAAAGCCTTCGCGCCGCGCCTGGGCATCACTTACAACCCCGACCAGATTGAGGACCTGGTTGTCCGAGCCGGCATCGGCATGTACTACAACGATCTGGCGCAAAACGGATGGGCGACGGCATTCCAAGCCGTCAACACTCCTGCGGCTTTTCAACCCTGTACGCAGCCCGGCGACCCGGGTTGCCTGCCGGGTTCGGCCAACGGAGGCGCAGGCTTTGCCATTGATCCGAACTATCAGACTCCATACGCTGTGACCGTAAGTGGAGGTGTGCAATACCAGTGGCACAAGATCTGGACCCTCAGCGCTGATTACGTGCATGAGCAGGGCGTTCACGGTTATCGCCGCTACAACTACACGTCTGGCTATACGCTGTTCTCGCCGTTGTTCCCGCAGGACATAGCCAGCCAACAGGCCAACGTAGCTGACATTTCGATTTTCAAATCAGACAATCGCTCGAGCTACAGCGCAATGATGTTGGGCGTGCGGGGCAACCTGACACGTCGCTTCAACTTGCATGCGACCTACGTGCTGTCGAGTGCGAAGACCTGGGGATGCGTGCTGGGCGAACTCTGGGACTATGTCAACGGAGTTTGCAATCCGCTTAATGCGTTTGCGCCCGGCGATTACGGCCCGTCCGGCGAGAATGTCACGAGTCGCTTCACGCTGGCGGGGGTCGTGTACATCCCCGGCGGATTTCAGCTTTCGACGCTGATCCAGGCGGAAAGCGCGCGTCCCATCACTCTAACCGCGCCGGTGGACGTCAATGGCTTTGGCGATCCAACCAACGACCGAGCGGTGATCAACGGAGTTCAGACCACCCTCGATCAATTCCGCGGCACGCCATACATTCAGGTCGACCTGCGCGTCACCCGGCCGTTTCAGGTTAAAGAACGCTGGCAGATCATGCCGTTCATTGAGTTCTTCAATCTATTCAACCGCAACAACCCCGGCGCAAACTACGTGACCGACATCTCCGCTTTGCCGACACCGGTGAACAACCTCTACAACGCCACAGCACTGTGTCCCACGCCGGCCTGCAGCGTTCCGATTACCAATCCAAATCAGTTGCTCGTGCCCGCAGGAGCGCTGGGGGACTTCTTCGGACCGGGTACGACCGTCGGCATTCCGTTCGCGGCGCAGCTTGGGGTGAGAGTGACGTTTTAGGTTGGGACGCGAAGGCGGGTCCGGAAAGAGTCGGCTTCGCTTTTGCGGAATTCCTTCAGGGGCTAAAGCCCCGAGGTATTTTCAAAGGCTTTAGGGCACGACTGAAGTCGTGCCCTGATACAAAACTCGTCCAAAAGTAAGTTCTTCAGCAGCCTGTAATGTCTGGTCGAATTACGGAATGCGGCCGGCTTCCAGAACATTACCCGCCACATTTTGCTCTGCTGAGGATCGATCATCACTGCCATGCCAGCTACACCCGTGCTACTCTCCTTAGCGGTCTAACAATTGGTTCCCCTAATGAAATCAAGCCCACTACGCGCCATTCTGCCTGCCATATTGCTCTGCGGCAGTGTCCTATCCCAGTCGCAGGAGAGCAAGCCACAGGAAAATACCGACCTCGCGGCGGCGAACCAGCAATTCCAGGCTGGCAATTTCACCGAAGCGATCGAGAAGTACCAGCAAGCGCTGAAGGCCGAGCCAACCTTGATTCCTGCGCAAGCCGGGTTGATTCGGACGTATCTGCGCACCGATCAGGTTGATCCTGCTTACGACGTCGCGAAGAGTTCATTAGCCGCGAATCCAAATTCGGCTCAGCTCCTGGCGGCGATGGGAAACGTGCAATACCGCCGCGCCGAAATTCCGGAGTCTGAGGCTTCCTTCAAAGCGGCTATAAAGAACGATCCCAACTCAGTGGAAGCGTATCTCGGGCTGGCTCGCGTCTTTCGGACAGCATTGCTCTATCGGCGCGCTTACGACCAGATCGTAAAGGCGCACGAGATGGCTCCCCGGGACCCGGCAGTACAGCGCGCGTGGTTTCAAATGCTACCGAGGCGTGAACGCATCAAGGCGCTAGAGGAATATCTTGCTGGGCCGCATCCTGACACCCCGGAAGAGAACGCTTCTCTGCACTCCTGGTTGGGATATCTGAAGGCAACGGCCGACCAGCCCGTGCACGCTTGCAAGCTGGTGAGCAACGTCGACAAGACCGAGACGCAGTTGCAGATGTTTCTCCGTGACGCCAATCACGTCGCCGGCTACGGTCTTCTCGTCAAGATCAACGATCGCAACCAGCGACTTCTTCTCGATACCGGCGCCAGCGGAATTCTCATCAATCGCAAGGCCGCAGAGAAGGCTGGATTGAAACGCATCTCTTCCGTCGAATTCCACGGAATCGGCGATAGCGGCCAGCGCAACGCCTACCTCGCCCTGGTGGATCAGGTACGAGTCGGGGACCTTGAATTCAGGGACTGCATCGTGACGGTCTCTGAGAAGACGATGAACTTGGACGAAGACGGCCTGATTGGTGGCGACGTCTTCAGCTCCTACATTGTGGACATTGACATCCCCGGCGATCGCTTCCGACTGTCCCCGCTGCCGAAGCGTCCAGAGGATACCACCCAGGCCCCAGCTACGCTCGCGAGCGAGGCGAATTCTGATTCCAGCGAGCAACCGGAGGATCGGGGACAAGCTGAAAAGCCGGCAGAGAAAACAGCCGCAGAAAACAGCGCTACCCCGCCGCCGGCTCCCCGCATTCCGAAAGACCGATACGTCGCGCCGGATATGGCGAATTGGGCCCGAATCTACCGCCTTGGTCACGACCTATTGATGCCAACCCATGTCAACGAGTCTAAGGCGATGCTGTTCATCCTCGACACCGGTGCATCCTTGAACATGATATCGACCCGTGCCGCAGCTACCGTGTCGAAGGTAAGATCAGAAGACAATCTCCGCATCAAGGGCCTGAGCGGAGAAGTGGACAAGGTCTATACGACCGATATGGCAACCTTGCAGTTTGCCAACATCCGGCAGCCGAATCAGTACATGGCGACGATCGACTTGTCACGAATCAGCCAGAACCTGGGAATCGAAGTGTCGGGTTTTATAGGGTTTCCGATTTTTCGCCAGGTCGAAATAAGGATCGACTATCGCGATGGCCTGGTCCGGTTCAACTACGATCCGGACAAGCTGCCGGCAGCTTTGCGGGCCCGCTAGCCACCTTTGCCGCCGGTTTCGCGAAACAGGTGCAGGTTCGATCGCAGGATGATTCCCGGATTCAGGTAGTGCGTTGCCGGCAAATCCGTGTCATGGAGAAGGTGCTCGGCCAAGGTGCGAACTGCGATTTGGCCCTGGCGATACGGCCGCTGATGCATGGAGGCATCGATAATCGCTGCCTTAAACAAGGGAGCCATCTCGCGGAACAAGTCAGTGGCGATCACGCGCACTTTGCCTTCGAGTCCAGCCGCCGACAAAGCGTGGCACACCGGAAGACAGTTCACGGTGTTGACGTAGATTCCCGCCAGGTCAGGCGTTCGCTTGAGTAGCTTGCGCGTCTTGCGAAAACTCTCGTCGGCGTCTTCGTGCCCTTCGATCGTAGCGACGACGGTGCCGCCCGGACAGCAGGACGTAAAGCTCTTGGTGAAGCCTTCTGCCTTTTCCCGGTGATCGACGGTTTTGAGCATGCCGGTGATGATTGCGACCTCGGAGCGCTTGGGTACGAACTTTGCCATGAGCTCTCCGGCAATTAGTCCGTTCAGTCGCGGCTCAACGCAGACGATCGACGATCGCTTGCTCGCCGGCGCATCGGTGGAAACACACATCACACGCACGCCGCCATCTTCGGCGGCATCGATCAGGGGTGTCATCGAGTCAGGATTCCCCGGCGTTACGACGATGCCCTGCACACCCTCTTCGAGGAGTGCCCGGAACGCTGGCCGTTCGCCCTTTCCGAGCTCCGGCACCGGACGCAGCAGGAACTCGATGCCGCGGTCAGAATACCGGCGGATCTCCGCATTGATGCCTTCCCACATTTCGTTGTAGAAGTATCGGATTTCCTGCGGCACGCAGACGCCGATGCGAATGCGCCGACCGGTGGAGAGCGAACGGGCGGCAAGATTCGGCCGATAGCCAATCTTCTTGGCGATGTCGAGCACTTTTTGGCGGGTCTCGTCATTGATGCCGGGGCGACGGTGCAGGGCCCGGTCGACGGTGCCAATCGACACGCCCGCCAGCTCGGCGATGAGAGGTATTCCGCTGCGCTTGTTCTTCATCGAAGCCCGGTTGGTGTGCTCCCGATGTTTCACCTCTTTTATACCACCGTTAACGTACACGATTTGACTTTTCTTTCAACCTGTTCCGCGTAATAATCGGTTTATCCAAGAGCGGATTCCTATCCATGCCTCAAAGACTGCTAGGCATTGATGTCGGTACAGGCGGTACGAGGGCGGTACTCATCGACGGCGACGGGACCGTTGTCGGCTCCTGCACTTCCCAGCACGCTCCGTTCCGATCACCGGAGACTGGCTGGGCCGAACAGGACCCGCACGACTGGTGGCGCGCCACCTGCGAAGCCGTCAAGCAGGTGATGGCGGCTTCCGAGACGGAACCCCCAGAAATAGCTGCGGTTGGCTTCTCGGGTCAGATGCATGGAGCTGTCCTGCTCAATGACGCTGGCGAGGTTCTTCGTCCCGCATTGATCTGGTGCGACCAGCGCACCGCCGACGAAGCCCGCGAGCTGACCGAGCAAATCGGCGAAGAGAAGATCATCGCCTGGACCTCGAATCCCGCGCTGACCAACTTCACGCTGACCAAGCTTCTCTGGGTACGCAAGTACGAGCCCGAGCTGTTCGCCCGCTTCCGCACCATGCTGCTGCCCAAGGACTATGTCCGCTACCGCATGACCGGCGAATACGGCATGGACATGGCGGACGCTTCCGGCACGCTACTGCTCGACGTCGCTCATCGCCGTTGGTCCAGCGAAATGGCAAACGCAGCAGCAATCCCAGTTAGCGCCCTCCCCCCACTTTTCGAGTCGACCGACGTCTGCGCCACCGTTTCGGAAGCCGGAGCCGCGGCCACCGGGCTTAAGCAGGGAACTCCGGTTGTTGCCGGCGCTGGCGACCAAGCCGCAGGCGCAGTTGGCCTCGGCATCGTCAGCCCCGGTGCCGTGCACGCCACCATCGGGACCTCCGGTGTCGTATTTGCAGCGACCGACCGTCCTGCACTCGATCCCAAGGGACGCTTGCACACCTTCTGTCACGCCATCCCAGCGCGCTGGCACGTGATGGGCGTAACTCAGTCTGCAGGTCTCTCGTTGCGCTGGTTCCGCGACAACTTTGGCACTCGCAGCAACGAGTCGCGCGATCTCTACGACCAGCTTTCGGACGAAGCTGCCGCGGTACCCCCCGGGTGCGACGGCGTACTGTGGACTCCTTATCTGATGGGCGAGCGTACGCCGCATCTCGATCCGCAGGCTCGAGCTGCGCTCATCGGTCTTGCCGCGAATCACGGCCGCGGCCACTTCGTTCGCGCAATTATGGAAGGTGTTGCCTTCAGCCTGCGCGACTCCTTCTCCATCTTTGCCGAGATGAAAGTTCCTGTGACTACCATTCGTCTTGGTGGTGGCGGGGCTCGCTCGCCCTTGTGGCGCCAGATTCAGGCTGACGTCTACGGTCACGTCGTCGAAGTCTTACAAGCGGAAGAAGGCGCAGCCTATGGGGCCGCCCTGCTTGCAGGCGTCGGCCGAAGGATCTGGTCGACCGTCGACGAGGCTTGTCGGCGCTCCGTGCGCGTCTCCGAACAGATCCAGCCTGATCCCGCAACCAACGCTCTCATGAACCAGCAGTATGAGTTGTATCGGCGCATTTATCCTGCACTGCGCGACATTCGTCGTAATTCGAAATCATCGGCGGTTGCTTGAACCACGAACTTTCTTGGAGGAATCATGCCCAGCGATAAATACGATCCACGGCCCGAGCACAAATTCTCATTCGGCCTCTGGACAGTCGGCAATCGAGGCCGCGATCCTTTCGGCGAGGCCGTTCGGCCCACCATTCCACCCAACGACATCGTTCGACTGCTGGCGGAAGTCGGCGCATGGGGCGTGAATTTGCACGACAACGATCTTGTTCCCATTGACGCTACACCCGCTGAGCGCGACCGCATCGTCCGAGAGTTCAAGGCGGCCTGCAAGCAGCATGGCATCTCGGTTCCCATGGCAACTGTCAACCTGTTTTACGATCCGGCTTTTCGCGATGGCGCCTTTACCGCCAATGATCCTGCCGTCCGCGCCTATGCTGTGCAAAAGACTATGACTGCGATGGACCTCGGCGCTGAACTGGGCGCCAAGATCTTTGTCCTTTGGGGCGGACGGGAAGGCACCGAAACCGACGCCTGCCGCCGTCCCGATCAGGCGGTTAAGCGCCTTCGTGAGGCCTTGAACTACCTGTGCGGGTACAACCTCGACAAGAAGTACGGATACAAGTTTGCGCTCGAAGCCAAGCCCAACGAGCCGCGCGGCGACATCTACATGGCCACGACCGGCGCCTACCTCGGGTTTATTCCGACGCTCGCGCATCCGGAAATGGTGGGCGTCAATCCCGAAGTTGCTCATGAGACGATGCCCGGGCTGAACGTGCTCCACGCGGTCGCGCAGGCCTGGGAGGCCGGCAAGCTCTTCCATATCGATCTCAACGACCAGCTGCCTGGCCGCTACGACCAGGACTATCGCTTTGGCTCGGCCACTCCGAAAGCGTTGTTCTGGCTGGTGAAATTTCTCGAAGACGTCGGCTACGACGGTCCCCGACACTTCGATGCGCATGCCTATCGCACCGAGGACATCGAGGGTGTTAAGGACTTCGCGCGTGGCTGCATGCGCACATACGTCATCTTCAAGGAGAAGGCAAAGCAGTGGAATGAAGACCCGGAAATTCAGGCGATCGTGAAGGAGTTGTCGGCGGGCGATGGAAGCGGGGTGGGCTCGTATTCCAGCCCCGGAGCGCAGAAGTTGCTCGCGACCAACTTCGATCGTGCTGCGCTCGCCCAAAAGGGCAAGCAATACGAACGGCTCGATCAACTCACCATGGAACTGCTGATGGGGGTGAGGTAACTCGCGCAAAATTTCCCGGTGGCGCGGGGCCGGCCGATGGGTGCCGGCCTCTTTTGAATTATGCGCTCCAGGTTAGCGTTGCGATCGAATCCTCCGTCATCGCCAACTCGGTAGACGAACTTCCCGCATGCAGTTCGACCGTCCTGGCAGCCCCCTGGTTGGTGATCACAGCCGCCATCGATCCATCGGGATTTACAAATGCCACATGCTTCACATCCGCCGACGCGGAGTCTGACGCCACTCTTACTGCACCACGTTTCACTGCTCGCGAGTAATGCGCCAGTGCCCAGTATTGCCCACTGCGCATGATGGCGTGCGTCTTGGAGTTGATGGTCACGACGCCTCCGCACAAAAAGGGCCCGATGTTCGGCTTGCCATTCTCGTCAAGCGCCAGGTTCCAGCCGATGATCGAACCGCACCAGTTCTCGAGAATGTCAGCAAACGTCGCGCTCCACTTCGACCAGTCGGTCTGGTAATCCGGAGCGGTGATGTCGGGTCCGCCTTCGGTCCAATACATCTTGATGTCGGGATGGTATTCGTGCACCCGGCTCATCAGGTCCGGAGTTCCCACGTATCCGTGCCAGGCGATGCCGTCGGCATACCTGCTCACCCCTGGATCGTCGAGCATGCACACTGCGCGCCCCCACAAGCTGTAGTTGTGATCGAGCAGCCAGATTTTGGTGTCAAGGCCTTCGGCTGCGATTTTCGGACCGAGGTGATCGCGCACGAAGTCCATTTCGAACTCCTGTGGCCACATCGCCGCAGGCATCTTGCCGTCCTGGTCGGTATCGACTTCATTTTGGGAAGTGATCGAGTTGATCGGCACCCCCGCCGCTTGGTAAGCCTTCAGGAACATCGCCAGATACGTAGCGTACGCCGCGAAGTAGCGTCTCCAGATCGCGCCGCCCAGCATCGTGCCACTCGACTTCATCCAGCCCGGCGGACTCCAAGGCGATGCCAGCAGAAACAGCTCGGGATTGACCTTCCGGGCCTCGGTCAGCATGGGAAGGATATAAGCCCTGTCGTGGTCGATAGAGAACCGCTTCAGCTCCGGATCCGCTGTCCCCTC
>Ga0306920_100003775_pt1 | contig 19303 bp, 16 predicted proteins | sample flu12Cox44000170_FD_204666 | JGI IMG/M metagenome (GOLD analysis project Ga0306920, IMG submission 204666) | Lab enrichment of tropical soil microbial communities from Luquillo Experimental Forest, Puerto Rico - flux4day.12C.oxic.44.000.170 (v2)... | ecosystem: Environmental > Terrestrial >... | reverse complement strand
GCAGCATGCGTAAGGGCCGTTCAGGCCTGAACGGCGCGGGTGCCTCCGCGACACTGCTCCCCGACGGCCAGGTACTCATCGCCGGCGGCGAGGACGCGAACTTCAACCTCCTGTCGAGCGCCGAGCTGTACAACCCGGCGACCGGGAAGTTCACCCCGACCGGCAGCATGACCACGGGACGCGTGGGCCAAAGCGCCACCCTGCTGAACAACGGCCAGGTGCTGATAGCTGGGGGCGGCGGAACCGCCACCGAACTGTACAACCCGGCGACCGGGAAGTTCACCCCGACCGGCAGCATGATCAGCGCCCACGGGGATAACGTCGGGACCTTGCTGCCCGGCGGCGACGTGCTCGTCACCGGCAAGGCCCAGACGTTCGCCGAGTTGTACGATCCGGCGACCGGCCAGTGGTCGAACGCCAGCGCCGGGCTGCCCGCCTGTCTATCCAACCAGGAGTGCCGGCAGTTCAGCACCGCCACGCTGCTACCCACCGGCAACGTCCTGCTGGCCGGCGGGCTCGTCGGGCTGATCTCGAACCCGCAGACCACCGCGACCGCCATGCTCTACCACCCGGGCACCGGCACCTGGACCAGCACCGGCAGCATGACCACGGGACGGGAAAACCAGACCGCGACCCTGCTCCAGGACGGGCAAGTCCTCATGGCCGGCGGGACGCTCTTCGACCACCCCAGTGTCGGGCATCCTGGTGTCCTCCAATTCCTCGCCAGCGCCGAGCTCTATACCCCGTAGACCCGGCGCTCCCGGATCAGGCACGCCGGCGCGTAACTGGCCAGCCAGGCCAGCGTCGCCGCTTGCGCCGACCAGTCGAACCCGCCCGCCCAGCAGGCCACGAGCACGCGGAGGCAGCCCGCCGCCTTGAGGTCGATTACGTCGGTCCTGACCGAGGAAAGGAACACAGGCGGTGGCGGCCTGCTGGTCCTCGCGATTCGGGCGGGTCAGCCAGCAGGCCGCCACCGCAGGCTCAGCGGCATAAACGAAAGTACCGGCGGTGGCAGCGGGATACGCTCATGGCAGTGGAGCCTGGTTGGAGCGGGCTTGATTTACGGCCGGTGGTGTGAGCAGGCGAGGGTTGGTCCCTGCTGGGTGCACGACAAGCTCGTTGCCCGGCCGATAGACGCTGGTAACGCCAATGAGTCCCTGGCAGGTGGCACTAGTGTCGCGGCCCGGCCGCCGCGCTGCGACGTGACCTGGACCGCAGCTGAGCTGGGTGGGGCAGGTCGGGTTCACCGAGTGGACAGCCACGGGCGAGTTACGCCACCCCAGGTTCCTCGGTCCGCGCGGCGACAAGCCCGCTCGGAGCGTAGTGCGCGAGGCGTGCGGTGGATCCGCTTGATCAGGTGAACTGAGCCTGGTCGGCGACGTAGTACGGGCCCTCGACAGCGTTGATGACGCCGATCCTCAGCTCACGGCCGTTGAGGCGCTGCCAGCTGCAGAAGGTGTGCCCGAGGGCGCCCTGGCAGCCTTCGAACGACCAGCCGTCGGCCGGCGAGAAGCTCTCGGCGAAGATCTCGGTCACCGCCGCCAGGGTGGCGTTCTTGGCTGCCTGATCTTGGTCGCTGGCCTCCCAGGCGCTGAATACGTCCTGGGCGGCGGTCCGCGGATCGGGCGCGGCGAGATAGCCGTTGACCAGATGGTTCCAGGTCTGCGGTCCGACGATCCCGTCCACCGGCAGGCCGACCAGGGTCTGGAACGCCTGCACGAGGTCATCGGTGACCGGGCCGAAGCTGCCGTCGACGGTGATCTGGCCGGCGCCGTCACCGCGGCTGTGAATCTGGCTCTGCACGGCGCGCACGGCGTCACCGTTGCTTCCCTGCTGCACCTGGATGATCAACTGAGGCCAGGTCTGCGGCCCGACGATCCCGTCGGCGCCCAGCCCGCGCGAGGACTGAAAGGCCTGCACGGCGGCCTTGGTGGCCGGACCGAAGTCGCCGTCCACCCCGGTAGGGTGGCCCTGCGCCGTGACCAGGTACTGGACGGTCTTGACGTCCTCACCCGTGGATCCCTGCTTCTCCAGTGGCCATGTCAGCACCATCTGGCAACTCCTTCCGCCGTCTTGCCCAGTGAACTGGAATTGTATGGACACACTCATTCAGAGGGAGCCGCCGGCAGGCTGATACATGAGCAACGGGAAGCCGGACTTTATGTGGTCAGCTCGAGCTGCGGCGTTCACGCGGCTCGATCTGGGCGGCGATTACGCTCCAGGGGATCGTCTCGCCGCGTCGCAATTCCCCGAGCCGGGGCGTGGCCCCGACGACCACGCCGAACCGGCGGCCGCGGATATCCCAGCCATCGATACGGATGTCGACTCCGGTGAGCTCATCGCGGCACAGCCGCCACAGATCCTCGGGATGCACGATCCCAGCCACGGCAGCCAGGAACGGCCGTGCTCCCGCGAGCCGCCGCGCGGCAATCAGCACCTCGCCCGGGGTCAGGACGCTCACCACGCCAGCATGAACACGTACAGCGCCCGATGACCACCGCGACGGCCAGACCGCCGTCCGCAGGGTGGGTATCCCTCCAGACATCGACCCCTTCGGCGAGCGCTGCACACTCCCGTTCCGCCCCGGCCCTCTGTTCTGGCAAGTGGCTCTGCAGCGCTCGCGAGCGGACAACTTCTAACCGACGCGCCGCCAGGGCCCGCTATCCCGTGAACGCCGGGAACCAGGCTCTAGCCCGCGCGGCGGGCCTTTGGTCCGCCTGGCAAGCCGACCAAAGGCCCTGACGAACTGCCCTGGTCGCGGCAGACCATGACCAGATGAGCGATAGCAGCGACAGCGTGACCGCGACCAGCGCCCGGCAGGCGCAGGTGCTGGCCGGGCACGCCCGGTTCCTGTTCACCATGGCGGCCCGTGCCCCGTCGGTCCACAACACCCAACCGTGGCGGTTCCGGACCGGCCCCGACGCGGTCGAGCTGTGGAGCGACCCGCGGCGCAAGCTGCGGACCGACCCGTCCGGCCGCGAAATGCTGATCAGCTGCGGCGCCGCCTTGTTCGGGCTGCGCCTGGCGGTCCGGTCACTGGGCTACCTGCCGGTGACGGAGCTGCTGCCAGATCCCGCGCGGCTGCGGCTGCTGGCCCGGATGAGCATCGGCGCGGCGGCGCCGACGAACGGCCTGGAACGCCAGATGCTGGACGCGGTCCCGCACCGGCACACGCACCGCGGCCCGTTCGCGCCCGGCCCGCTGCCCCCGGGGCTGCTGGCCGGCCTGCAGCACGACGTGCTGGCCGAGGGCGCCACCCTGACACTCATCACCGGCGGCTTCGCCTACGACCGGCTGGAGCGGATCACCGACGCCGCGGCCCGCCGCGGCGATCTCAGCCCGCGCGCCCGGGCCGAGATACGACGCTGGACCAGGACCGCGGCCAGCACCGCACGGGACGGCATCCCTGACACCGCCCTCGCCAGCGGCACTGGGCGCCCTCCCGGGCGGCTGCCGCAGCGCGACTTCGACCTCGGCCGCGGCATCGCCCGCCTGCCTTCCGGCGGGGCATCCCCGCCCGCCACCGCCGTGCTCTTGACCTCCGGCGACCGCCGCGCGGACTGGCTGCGCGCCGGGCAGGCCCTGCACCGGATGCTGCTGCACGCCGCCAGCCAGTGGGTATTCGCCTCTCTGCACACCCAGCCGCTGGAGGACGCCGCAGCCCGCGACCTCATCCGTAGCCAGCTCGCACTGCCCGGCCATCCCCAGATGCTCCTCCAGCTCGGCCCCGCAACCACCACCTCCCCCACCGCCCGGCGGCCGCCGGCTGAACCAGACAGCCCCTGACACCGCCAGGTCACCCACCTACCTACTCAGCGGGTGCCTCACCAGCCGGGTCACCCGGGCGGACCGGCCGATAACAGTCTGCGCGGGTCATCGCCTCACTCAGGAGTGGGCCGTTGCCGGGGAGCCTTCCAGAAGCCGTCCTGCCACCCGTCCATGCAGGCGTATCGTCAGCCTGCCGGACCCGCACGTACCCTACATACAGAGTAATACGAAATTAGTTTCGGTGAACTCGGGCTGAGCTGCGTTATCCCCCATCGCGTGACGATGCGTTGCCGACAGTCCCGCCGCTGGCGGTGTGCGCGGCGGTGAGCGTACGTTCCACGCGGCGGTCCGGTATGAACCAGATGAGCGCCACCGTGACATAGGCGGCGACGCCGAGCCATCGGTTAGCGAAGGACAGCCCGATGCCCGCGCAGTAAACCAGCAGAGAGGCTCTCCCCTTTACGTCAGCGCCGATCGCAGCCGCGAGCAAGGAGTTCTCACCCTCGACGTGAAGTAGTCGGTTCTGAAGAAGCAACCAGGCGAACCCCGCAGCCGTCAGTACCATCCCGTAGACGGCAACCGGGATGGTCGGGAAGCCGTTTTCGCTCATCCACGCCGTGGCGAACGGGAGGAGCGATAGCCAGAAGAGCAGATACAGGTTGGCCCACAGTGCCCCACCGGAGACGCGGGTAGCCGCTTGGAGCATGTGGTGGTGGTTGTTCCAGTAGATGCCGAGGTAGACGAAACTGAGGACGTAGGCCAACAGCACCGGCAACTCCTCGCGCAGCGCATGCCATGTGGTGCCGTTCGGGGTGTGCAGGTCCAGCACCATGATCGTGATGAGGATGGCGATCACGCCGTCGCTGAATGCCTCCAGTCGGCTCTTGGGCACGTCACAAGGCCAACCGGGCGGACCCTCGCGCTCTAGCTTTCACCACCGGGCCGGCTTCGTGTCGGCACGGGTAACCCAGTCCGCCACGATCGCGGCGAATTGGTCCGGGATTTCCTCCCAGGCGAAATGACCAGCCTCCAGGATCGTCAGCTCACTGCCGGGTATTCGCTCGGCTAGGTAGCTGCCGTTGGACACTGGCACCAGCGGATCGTTGGCGGCGGCGAAGATGTGCACCGGCACGTGGATCGCGGGCAGCAGGTCACGCAGCACCGGAAGCTGCTCGGGGTAGCTGCGCACGTAACGCGCGGACTGAGCGAACCGGCCGTTCTCATAAGCCGACACGTAGTCCTCCCATACATCCGGCTCCTGGCCGCGGGGCGCCGCCGGCTCCACGGTCGCGCCGATGGTGGCGCGGATGTCAAGGCCTTCGAACGCGTCGATGCCCGGGGCGGCGATGATGTCAGCCAGGGTGCCCGTCACCTCCAGCGGGAAGGCTGCGCCGCCGCCGCCGGCCACCAGACTCCGGATCGCACCCGGGTGCCGTCCGGCCAGGAACAGGGCGGCGCTGGCACCCACGTCGGGCGCGACCAGATGGGTTGTGCCCAGACCGAGCTCCGCGATGAATCGGCCCAGGAAGTCTGCCATGGTGCTGGGTGTGAGCACCTCGGGCCGTCCCTGCGAATGGCCGAAGCCGGGCAGGTCGACCGCGACTAGCCGTCCGGTCCGCGCCAGGGACGGCCAGACGCGCCGGAAGGCGAAGAGGCTTTCTGGCCAGGGACTGGTGAACAGGACGACCGGGCCGTCCGCCGTCCCAGAGTCGGCGTACCTGATCCGCAGCCCATCGACGAGCACGGTATGCGTGGGCATGGTCCTGGGGTTCATTAACTCGCACCTTTCGCTAAGTAGCCGCGCCGGGTTTCACGCTGGTATCTGTTCCGGGCAGGCCTACCGGGATTTGCGGCAGCGCCGCTTCCTCGACGTCGCCGGTGTGCCAGCAGCGGCGGTTCTGGTGAGGGGCGGCCTGCCATGTAGTGCAGGCGAGCCAGCTCCCTCTGCAGACCCTCATCCCGATCCTCCCGGCGGACCCTGCCCGGCCGGTATCAGTAACCTGACTGCAGTTGGCGGCACGGGAAATGGCTGCTGACGCCGCGAAGAGGTGCGGCTAAACGCTGGCTTTCAGCGTGCCCTGGTGGTCGATGAGGTCGTGGATCTGGTGCCGGCCGGCGATGCCGAGCTTGGGGTAGGAGCGGTACAAGTGCGACGCGACGGTGCGGGGGGACAGGAACAGCCGGTCGGCGATCTCGGTATTGGTCAGGCCGCGTCCGGCCAGGATGACGATCTCGCGCTGCTGTGCGGTGAGCCCGTCAAGCGCGTCGGGGGTGGCCGGCGTGGCCTGCGCGGCCACGCCGCAGGCGCGCAGCTCGGCTTCCGCGCGCGCGGTCCACGGCGCCGCGCCGAGGCGGCGGAACGTTTCCAGGGCGGCGCCGAGGACGGGCTTGGCGTCGTTGATCCGCCGCTGCCGTCGCAGCCACTCCCCGTAGTCCAGCCGAAGCTGAGCCCGGTCGAACGGCCAGGTATCCCCGGCAGGGTCGGCCAGGGGCGCGGCGAAGTGGGCCTCGGCGTCGGCCAACCCGGCGAGGAGGCCGCGGGCCCGGGCCGCGAGCTGCTCCAGCCGCGGCCCGGGCGCGGGGTCTACCCGGGCCAGCGCGCGCTCCACCAGGACGCCGGCTTCCAGGCGCCGGTCGGCGCGCGCCGCGGCGGCGGCCAGGTCGGCGATAGCCAGGTAGGAGAAGCGCTGGTGCAGCGGCGTGCCGTCGGCGGCGAAAAGCGGGCTGAGCTGCGCGTAGGCAGTCACGTAGTTGCCCTGAGCGAGCGCGGCCAGGCCCGTGGCATGCCGGATCCTGGCCGCGAAGCCGCGGTATTCGGACGTGTCGACGGCGGCGCGCACGCGGGCCAGCAGCGGCGCTACCCGGTCGTGGTCGCCGCGCATGGCCGCCACGGTGGCCGTGGCCAGGTCGGCCAGGCAGGCGACGGTCTCCATCTTGTAGGCGGCGGCGATGTCGCTGGCCTCGCGGGCGGCGGCGAGCGCTTCGTCCCAGCGCCCGCTGTCGATGCACGCCCCTTCCAGCGCCGACAGGACGCCGCCGCTGGCGCCGCGGACACCGGGAGCGCGCAGCTGGCTGAGACCTTCGCGCAGCACCCTGACCGCCAGTTCGGTCTCATCCAGGATCCAGGCCGCCCCGCCTACCTTGCACGGGTCCCAGAGAGATCCGCGGGCTATCCGGTGCACATAGGGGACGGTTTCGGCTCTCCTGCCAAACGGGTCCGTGCAGGCTGCGATCCATATCCGGTGCTCATCAGCCCACCCGGCCTGCCGGTCGTCTGCCGACACCACCGGCTCGCCCAGGGCGCCGAGAGCGTCCAGGGCGGCACGTGCCTTGGTGCGTGCTTCGGGCAGCCCGGTCTGGTAGGCGATCGTCCCGGCCAGGCCGGCGGCGTCCCACGCGAGGGCCGGCCACCTCGGGGATGCATCGGCGGCGACCGAGATCAGGGTGTCGAGTGCCTCGGCGTTCCGACCGGACCATAGCAGCGACCAGCCGGCCTTCAGCCGGGCGGCGAGGCGCAGGTCCGGGTCGGAGGTCAGCGTGAGAACCTTGCCCGCCAGGTCGCGGACCCAGTCGGCGTGTCCGGCGGGCAGGGCAAGGTCCGCCGCGGCCAGCAGCCTGCGGGCCTTGTCCTGCTCGCCGGGGCTGAGCTCGGCGGCGCGTTCCAGGGCGCGCGCCGCCGCCGCGGCGCCGCCGCGGCGCTGCGCCTGGGTCGCGCTGTCCTCGAGCAGAGCGGCCACCTGCTCGTCGGGTTCCAGGGCCGCGGCGGCCAGGTGCCAGGCGTAGCGGTCGGCCTGGTCGCGGACGGCGTCCGCGACCGTCAGGTGTGCCGTGGCCCGCTCGGCAAACGGCGCGCCATGGTAGACGGCCGACCGCACGAGCGGATGGGTGAACTGGGGGCCCGGCGTATCCAGCCGGATCAGGCCCGCTGCCTCCGCCGGGGCGAGGGCGACGGCGGAAAGCCCGGGCACCGCAGCGGCGGTCACGTCGGGGCTGTCGGCGACCGCGGCGAGCAGCAGCGCGGCTCGCGCTTCCCGGGGCAGGGCGGCGTACTGGGCGGTCATGATGGCGGTCAGCTGACCGGTCAGCGGGAGCGGCTCAGCGGCCCAGCGGCGCGCCACGGCGGGGTCCGCGGCGAGCGTCTTAGCCAGCTCGATCAGCGCCAGCGGGTTCCCGGCCGCCTGGGCGAGCACCTGCTCACGGAATCGGCCGCGCGGCGGTCGCGGTTGCCGGTCCAGGAGCCGGCCGGCGTCCGGTAGGCTCAGCGGCGGCAGCAGCAGCTGCGGGAAGTCCCGCTCCAACCCGGTAGGGGGCCCGGTCCCGCGCGCGGCGGCCAGGAGCACCAGATGCTCTGATTCCAGGCGGCGGGCGGCGAAGGCGAGCGCGTCGAGCGAGGCACGGTCCAGCCACTGCGCGTCGTCAGCGGCCACCAGTAGCGGCCCATCGTGCGACAGGCCGGAAAGCAGGGTGAGCACCGCGATCCCGGTCAGCAGGGCGTCGGGCGGCACCGGATCATCGGAGAGCCCGAAAGCGCCGCGCAGCGCCTCGGTCTGCCGGATCGGCAGGCCCGCCACTCGGTCCAGTACCGGCCGCAGCAGCTGATGCAGCCCGGCGAACGCCAGGTCCTGCTCCGACTCACGGCCGGCCACCGCCAGCACGTGCACCCCCGCCGTCGTCGCCTCCCGCGCCGCCTCGGCCAGCAAGACGGTCTTGCCCATGCCCGGGTCGCCTAGGAGCAGCAGCATCCGGCTTTCCGAATACGGCGGCGCGACCAGCTCTCTCAGCCGGGAAAGTTCCTCCTCCCGGCCGACCAGACTCGCATCCTTGGCCGTCATCGTGGAAACGCCATCCTCACCTCGTGAATGTAGGCAACCAGATCCGGCCCGGGAAAATTGCACGCATCCGACGTGCAGTTAAGTTGCGGATACCCGGATGGCCATCCGCCGGCGCAGGGTTACTGTGTGGACGGTCACTGCGGACAACGGAATGCAGATTCGTGATGCCGTACGTCACGGTCGGCCGGGAGAACACCGGTGATATCCGGATCTACTACGAGGACCACGGCGCAGGCGCGTCCGTCGTCCTGGTCCACGGCTACCTCGCAGACGGGCACTCCTGGGAGAAGCAGGAAACGGCCCTGCTTACCGCCGGGTACCGCGTCATAACCTATGACCGGCGCGGCGCCGGCGCCTCCAGCCGGCCTGCCACGGGCTACGACTACGACACGCTCGCCGCGGACCTGAACACGCTGTTCGAAGAACTGGACCTGCAGGACGCGGTGCTCGCCGGGTACTGCTCCGGGACCGGCGAAGTTACCCGCTACCTGGGAACCTATGGGCAGCGGCGGGTCCGTGGTGCGGCACTGCTGGCGCCGCTACCGCCGTTCCTGCCGCGGTCTACGGCCGGCCCCGACGGGGTCGGACGGGACGTCCTCGACGAGTTTGGTCGCCAGCTGGCCGCCGACCGGCCGGCCGCCATCAAGACCTACCTCGACAGGTACTACAACCTTGACCTGCTCGGCGGCAGCAAGGTCAGCGACCAGGCATGGCAGAACAGCTTCTACGCCGCCCTGCGTGTGTCGCCTGCGGCGGCACTGGGCGGCGCGGCCGCGTGGCGGGAAGACTTCGTGGCGGACGTGGCCCGCATTACCGTCCCGGTCCTGATCGTCCAAGGCGATCAGGACCGGGTCATGCCGCCGGCCGCTACCGGGAGCCGCCTGGCCGTTATGCTGGCTGATCCCCGCCTGGTGGTGATACCGGACGGCCCGCACGCGATCATCTGGACACACGCGGCCGAGGTCAACCGGGCGCTCCTCTGCTTCCTGCGCGCCCTTTTTTGAGGTTCAGTCAACATGCGGACTCGCCAGTGGCGCCTGTCCGGTGACTATGGCTAGCGACGTTAACGGCACACCATCTCCACAGGAGGAGCTGGCATGGGCATATCCGCTGGACCTCCTGACGGCAACGAGGAGCATCTGATCTCGCTGCCGGGGCGTTCGCCTGTGCTGGATGTGGCCCAGCTCGGAGTGCTGCGAGGGTACGGCAGCGAACGCGAAGTAGCGGCTGACGACGTGCTGTTTCGGTGGCCGTCCGCCTCGCCTTCGAACGCCTTCAGGCGGCGGGCCCTTCCTCGCCCTAGCGTCGGAAGTCACCTGACCGAGGATCGGGTGGCCAAGTCCGGACCGTGACACCCTGGCTCGTTAGGAATGAATTCTTTGTACCGAACGGGCCGTGGCATCAGCCTCCGGACCCCGAGGGGAATCCCGACGGGTCGCCCACGCTCTCGTCAAGCTGCGGGAGCGTCAGTTCAGTGGTCACGGTCGCCGGCCGTCCAGGCAGGATGACGGCTGACCCGGTCGCGACGGCCACCTTCTTGCCGTCCCCGTCGAACACCTCCGACGTGCCGATCGCGGGCGAAGGCCGAGGCCGATGCGGCAGTGGAGGCGAGCGATCGGGAGTGGACGATCCTGCGGCCGGGCGGCTTGACCGACGATGCGGGGACCGAAAGTGCTCGGTCAGTACCTGGCCCTCCGGCGTCCGCGCAAAGATCCGGTGCTCGGTCGGGAGCATGATTCCAGCGACCTGCTTGTAGCCAGACATGTAATGCGCGCCGACCACTGGCTCGTCGGGCAGAGCTTCCCCTGCGGTTAGTCGGGGTCGCCGAGGAACTCTTCGACATCGGCGGCGAATGCAGCGTGGTGCTGGAACAGGAACCCGTGCGCGGAGTCGGGGTAGATCTTGACCTGGGCGTGCGGAATCAGGCCGGCCAGCAGGTGGGAGTATCGGGGCAAGATCATCGGGTCGCTGTCCCCGTTCGCGATGAAAACCGGTTGCTCGATTGCGGTCACTCGCTGGAGCGCGCTGTGGTCCGGGATTCCCCAGGTGCAGACCGCGTCATACTGCGCCTCCCGGGTGGCCCAGGTGGTCGCCGTGTCCCGGTCCTGGGTCCGGGCGTACTGGCGCCGCACGCTTTCCCGGCCGGCCTCGCTGCTGGTCGCGGACGGCGCGAAGAACACCCCGATGTACTCCTCGGGACTGGTCGTCGGCGTCCCGACCGCCCCGATGACCTCGGGCGCCCAGCCGTGCATCCCGGCGGCGCCCTGCGGGGCCGAGGACGCCAGGACCACGCGTCGCGCGATCGCGGGCCGGATCAGCGTGATCTCTTGCGCGACGAAGCTGCCGATGGAAAACCCCAGCAGGTCAACCTGGCTCAGACCCATGGCGGCGAGGAACGCGATCGCGTCGCGCGCCATCTGCCCGATCGTGTCCGGTGTGGTCCCGGACGAACCGCCCACCCCCGCGTTGTCGAACGTGATCACCCGCCGGTCAGCAGCCAGCGCATCGATCAGGGCCGGATCCCAGCTATCCAGGTTCCCGCGGAAGTGCTGCAGCAGGACCAGCGGTGCCTGGTCCCCGCCGGTGTCACGGTAGGCGTAATCCACGCCATTTGCGCCGCTGACCCGCTCGTTCGGCAGATCGCCATACGTCTTGGACATGACTGTCTCCTTCACCACCACTTGGTCTTGTTGTCGATAGCTCTGCTGGTGCCGCCGGTCTGGTCGAGAGCGTCGAGCCGCGACATGGCCTCGCCGGGCAGCTCGAAGTCGAAGATCCGCAGGTTCTTCTCGATCCTGTCCCGGTGGGTCGACTTGGAGATCACCGGGATGCCGCGCTGTACGGACCAGCGGAGCAGCACCTGGGCCGGTGCCCGTCCGCCAGTTCCCGTGTCATGCCGTCTTGGGTCATCGGATCAGCTGCCACCGCGACTCCTCAAGTTCTCACGCCTCGTTGTTCTTTACAGCGGCCATCTGTCAGCGGGCGGCAAGGACCAGCTCCCGTTAGTGTTCGCGTTGCCGCTCTGAGCTCCGTTCTGGCTTGTCCTTATCATGGTCCGCTGGGCATTTGCCCGGTATCCGCAAGGTGACTGCACTTGCTTGATTGGTCAGGTGGCGTGTTGACCGCCGGATGGACGACTTCGCGCCGCCGAGGAGGTCGCGGAGCTGATGGCGGCCGACGATGTCGGCCCTGGGGCAGGAGCGCCGTGGCGTCGTCGGACTCGGCGAGGAGCGCGTGGTCACCGTCGGGAGGTTACGGGCAAGCATAGTTAGTTGCATTATTGGACTCACATGCCCTAGAGTCCGTTCCATGACGCTACCCACAGTGCTCGCGCCTTCTTGGACCGGGTCGCAGCCAGGATGTAGCCGTCGGCCAGAGACCGTCACCGACCCCGGACTGATCCCGGTCAGACCCGATCTCCTATGCAGGGTTTCAGTCAATGCGGGGAGATCCAGGGCTGGAGTCAAAACGACGTGACATCCGCGGGCCAGCCGAGCCGACACGGTCTGGTCGGGCGCAACGCCGAGCTGGCCCGGCTGAGGGCGCTGGTTGATTCTGTCCCGGACAAGAGCAGCGTGCTGGTGGTACTGGGCGAGGCGGGGATGGGCAAGACCGTGCTGGTGGCGGAGGTGGCCAAGTGGGCGCACGATGCGGGGATGCGCGTGTTGACGGTTACCGGCCGGGAGCCGGAGTCCAACCTAGCGTTCGCCGGTCTGCATCGATTGCTGCGACCAGTGGTGGCCCAGATTCCGGGCCTGCCTGGCCGTCAGGCGAACGCGCTGCTGGGAGCGCTCGGCCTCGCACCTGATCCGGTCACCCCAGACCGGCTGATGACCGGCATGGCCGTGCTTACGCTGCTGTCGGACCTATCGGCCGCGTCTGGCGTCCTGGTGATCGTCGATGATGCCCACTGGATGGACCGCGGCTCGCTCGACGCGCTCGCCTTCGCCGGGCACCGGCTGGACACCGAGTCGGTCGTGCTGCTGTTGGCCGTGCGCGGGAGCGCACCACCAGCGGGCTTTGACCGGGGCCTTCCCGAACTGCACCTCAGGCCGTTGGCGGCGCCGGAGGCCGGTCGATTGCTGGACCAGCAGCCGCAGCCGCCTCGAGCGAGGGCCCGCGGGCAGGTGCTCGCCCAGGCCGCCGGTAACCCGATGGCGCTGATCGAAATGGCCCGGGCGATTGCGGCTGATCCGGACTCCGTGCGGCGCTTGGGTGCTGGCCCGCTGCCGCTGACCGACCGCCTCACCGCCGGCATCGCCGCCCAGCTTGCCACCTTGCCCGCAACCACCCAGCACGCCCTGCTGCTCGCCGCGGCGGCGGACAGCGCGGACCTCGCCGCAGCGGCCATTGGCACGTCCGGGCTAGAGCCTGGCGTACTCGTCCCGGCCGAGCAGCTGGGCCTGATCAAGGTGGACACAAGTGCCGTGACGTTCACCAATCCTCTGGTCCGTTCCGCCGCCTATCACAGCGCGCCATTCAACATGCGCGCCGACGCGCACCGCGACGTCGCCGCGGCGCTGTACGGCCAGCCAAACCGGCAGGCCTGGCACCTGGCCGCAGCAGTGCTGAATCCGGACGAGCACGTGGCGTCGCTGCTCGCGGCCACGGCGTCCCAGGTGCAGCGCCGGTACGGTGCTTCCAGCGCAGCGCAGACGCTGGAGCGCGCGGCCGAGCTGAGCCCCGATCTGGACATGCGGGCCCAGCGGCTGGTATCTGCGGCGATGGTCGCGGCGCCCACCGGGCAGACGGAATGGGTGCACGACCTGGCCGTCCGCGTCCTGGTTCTGACCAGGGAACCGGACCTGCGGCTCTTTGCCCGGCAACTGGCCGGCCGGGCGCTGGCCTGGTCAAACCAGCATGCCGACGCTCTGTTGGCGCTGATCCCGGTGGCGCGGGAGGCGGCTGGTTTCGACCCGCTGGGAGCCTGGGACGCGCTGGCGTTCGCGGCCTCGGTGGCTTATAAGTCCGGGGAGCCCGAAGGAGTTCAGGCGGTCCGGGAGACTCTCGCGCTTTTCAACGACATAGCGCAGCTAGCCCCGGATCAGGCCCAACAGCCCGCGATGGAAGCATTGCGGCTATGGATACGGGCCTCCACCGGCCCCTACCGCGACAGAACCGAGATCGTTACCCGGCTCGACCAGAGCGCCCACGCACCACTCGACGAGCACTACCTGTCACGCGTCGGTGCGGCCGCGTGGATCTTCGACCGCTCGGACCTGGCGGTCAGATTGCTCGAGGCGGCCAGGAGCCTCCTCTCCGAACCGGCCGTGCGGGCCGCGAGCGGCGGGTCACTGTCTCCGCTCGGCTGGGCCTGCGTGGATGCGGGGCGGTGGGACGAAGCCCTGGCAATTGCCGCCGAGGCTGACGATCTTGCCGCGGGCGGCCAGGCGGACATGGTCTCTGCCTCCGCCGACCTGATCACCGGTACCATCCTGGCCGTCCGCGGTGAAGGGGATGCTGCGCGGGCCCGCATCAGCAGGGCGCTGGCCAGCGACCCGGAAGAGAGCCGGTTGGTCACCGCGCGGGCCCGGCATGCCCTGGGCCTAGCGGCCCTGGCGGACGGCGACTACCTCATGGCCTATGGCCAGCTTCGTCAGCTGTTCACCGACGACGGAGCGGCGTGGCACTATCACGTCTCCTACCTGGGCGTCGCTGACCTGGCCGCGGCCGCCGCTCGCGCCGAGCGCAGGACCGAAGCACGGACTCTCCTCGAGCGGATCCAGGCCAGGATCGACGGAACGCTGTCGCCCAGGCTCGATCAGCTCCTCGACCGTGCCTGGGGCCTGCTCGCCGACCCTGGCAGCCTGGACACCTACTTCGAGAAGGCGCTGTCGGACCTGGTCGGCGATCTGTGGCCGTGGGAACGAGCACAGCTGCACCTTGACTACGGTGAGTGGTTGCGGCGGCACCGCCGCATCAACGACGCCAAGCCTGTCCTGATCGCGGCTTTGGAGGCCTTCCGGGCGCTCCATGCCCGGCCCTGGGTGCAGCGGGCCGAGGCCGAACTGCGCGCCTGCGGCGTGGCGGTCCCCGACGTCCCCATCACACCGGATGTCCTGGGGCGGCTGACGTCCCAGCAACGGCAGATCGTCTACCTGGCTGCCCAGGGCCGTACCAACCGCGAAATCGCGGACCGGTTGTTCTTGTCCCCGCGCACCGTCGCCTCGCATCTGTACCGCTCCTACCCCAAGCTCGGCATTTCCGGGCGTCGCCAGCTCTACGACCTGATCGCCCGGGCCGGCCAGGAACCTGAGGCCCAGCCCGGGAACTGACGGCCGCTTTACCCCAGTCGGGGTTTGACGTCAGCGCGGAATCACGGACAGCACCAGCCGCGAGGGACGGACGCGCGCAAACGTCAATCCAGCATGCGAAGTAGTTCCGCTACGTTGATGAGCACGACCACGTCGCCGTTGCTGTACCGCTCGCGCGCGGTCGGTGTCAATCCGAGGAAGAAGCGTCGCGCGACGGTGTTGTCTGCCTGAATCGCGGCGCGAAACCGTTCGATTCCGGCGCTTCGGGCCCTTTCTGCGAGGGGCCGGAGGAGCTGGCGCGCGAGGCCGCGATGGTGCCATTCGTCGGCCACCAGGATCGCAACCTCGGCGACGGCAGGGTCCAGGTCGTCGCGCGCGAACCGGGCCACGCCGGCGATGCCGCGGTCATCCACGGCAGTGATGGCTTCCCGCTGGCCGTCGACGAGGTCGAGCAGGAGGTCCAGGGTCTGGTCGGTGAGCATGGTGAGCGATCCGTGAAATCGGAAGATGGCACTTCCGGCCGAGACCCGGTCCGGGAAGTTCGCGAGGGCCGGGCGGTCGGCCGGCGTCATCGGACGGATCAGCGGGCCTGTGCCAGTCATGGGGCTACTCCTCGGCTGCGGTGACCATGCGGTCACTCCTCCTGTACCTCCCTAGTGAACGAGTTGCACGGTCGGGTTTTGCCGTCAGCGCGGAATCACGGGCAGCACCAGCCGCGAGGGGTGGACGCGGTCGTGCAGCACGGTCTGGTCTGCCGTTCGCAGGGTGGTATCGGTACCGGTCGGGGCGCCGGTGCCGGCGTTGCGGTCCCAGCGCGGGAAGTCGCTGGAAGTGATGTGCAGCCGGATCCGGTGACCGGCGCGTAGCACGTGGCTGACGTTCCAGAGCTGGATCGTGAACTCGTACGGACTGCCTGGCTGCAGCGGCGATGGAGTGCCGAGGGACTCCCGGAACCGGCCGCGCACGATGCCTTCGGCGAGGTTATGGGCGTATCCGTCGGGCCGGACGTCCGACAACACTGCGACGAAGTCGGTGTCGGCAGCGGTGGTCATGGCGTGCAGGTGGACGGTGCACGGGCCGGTGATCTCGACGTCCTCGGCGAGTTCCGGGCCGGTGTACACCAGCACGTCGGCGCGGGACTGGTTCTTCCGCTGGTCAGCCACACCGCCGCCGACGAACCGGCCGCCCGCCGTCGGTACCGGGTGGTCCGGGTCGTACAGGTAGTTGTCCGCGGGCTCGTCTGCGGGTGCCTCGGCGGACAGGATCCCGTCGCCGCTCAGCGTGTTCGCCGAGCCGCCGCTGTGCAGATAGTAGGAGGTGTAGTTGGTGCGCGCGAGCGGCCACTGCTGCTCGTCACGCCACCGGTTCTCGCCCATGACGAAGACCCGGACCGGGGGGCACGGAAGACCGGCGCCGTCCGCCTTGAGGAAGTGGTCGAACCATTGGCGCTCGATATCGACCAGTGAGATGGCGGCTTCGGGACCGAAGTCGATGTCGCCGGTCCCGCCGGACGTGGGCTGGCTGAACGGCAGCTGGTGCGCCCACGGCCCCATGACGAGGGCGTGACCGTCACGCGCGTCAAGGGCGCTCGACCGTAGCCCGGTGAAGTAGAGCGGGGTGTCCCGGTTGGCGATGTCATACCACGAGCCGAAGTGCAGCATCGGCACGCTGATGTTGAACAGCTGGCGGCTCAGATCCGTGGCCCACCAGTACGGGCCATCGGTCGAATGCCAGAGAATGTCGGCCAGGAACGGCGCCCCGCGCCCGAGGCGGTCGATCCAATCACGAAGCGGCAGATGCCGCAGCGCGTCCTCGGTCAGCGCGGAGAACCGCACAGCCGGATCGGCCTTCAGCTTGGCCAGCTCCGCGATCGACGCGTGGTCGCCTTCGGCGGCCAGCACGTCCTCCGCCATGTTCACGAAATAGCTGAGCAGCCAGCTCAGCTCGAGCGCCCCGGCGTTGTACCAGTAGTTCTCGAACGTCAGCTGATAGGCCGACACGGGGATGCAGGTCCTGAGGTGGGGCGGCCGCTGCGTGGCCGCCAGATACTGGGCGATCGCGCCGTAGGACTGGCCGAACGTTCCGACCGTTCCGCTGGATCCGGGCAACGCCGCGGCCCATTCGATCGTGTCGTATCCGTCACGCGCCTCGTAGATGAACGGATACCAGGCGCCCTCGGAGGTGAATCGCCCGCGGGTGTCCTGAACGACGACCAGGTAGCCGTGCGAGGCAAAGTAATGTGCCTCGCTGAAGCCGGCCGCGAGATCGTTGGACCGCTTACCGTAGGGCGTCCTGCGCACCAGCACCGGATACGGGCCCGGAGCCTCCGGCCGGTACGCGTCTGCCCGCAGGACCACTCCGTCCCGGGTGGTCATGGCCAGATCGTCGTCACGCACGACCTCGAACGGACCGCGCCGGGATTCCATGGATCCGTAGGACAGCGGGACGGTGCTGGTCATTGGCTCTCCTCGAGGTGATGACGGGCCGGTTTCCCAGTACGGCCAGGCCTTCGCCGGCGATACGTTCGACCTCGGCGTCCAGGTCGCCGAACTCCTGCCCGGCCATGGATCCTGCGCGCACTCGCGCGGCGATGCCCTGTGCTATGACCGCGAACTTGAAGTGGCCAGAGCGACGTAGGCGGTCAGGTCGCTGATGTCGGCTCCGGTCCGTTTGGCGTACCGGTCTGCCAGGTAGGAGCGGGGCGGGAAGCCCTGCAGCATGCTCGGCGCGGGCGTCAGCACCGGTTTGGCCTCATCGTTCTGCCGCCAGTAGAACAGCAGCAAGCCGAGATCGGCCAGCGGATCACCCAGCGTGGCGAGTTCCCAGTCGAGCACGGCCGCCACCGACGGCGGCATTTGCCTGGCCATGATGCAGTTGTCGAGCCGGAAGTCGCCGTGCACGACCGCCCCGCCGGGACCAGCCGGCGGGGCCGCGCGCAGCTGGGTCCGCAGGGGTGCGTGCAGCATGACCGATGGGTCGTGGCGGAACATGCGTTCGGCAATGGTGTGGTTGCCCATGAGGTACTGGGTGGCCTTCCACGAGGACGGCGATCCAGCCATGACGGCGGTGATGTCGCCGCGGTAGTAGCGCATGAACCCGTGCAGGGCGTTGACCTTAGCCAGCTCGACGGTGGCTTGCCAGGATGCCGCACGGGAAAACCGACCCAGATCGGCCTCCGGGACGAGGGTTTCGTAGTGCTCGCGCACTTGGTCGTAGGGGCCGGGAAGCGCGACGACGAGCCGGCGGTCGGCATGATCGGTGGCAGTGCTCTGCGTGGTCATGGCTGTGCCTGTTCGTCGTGGGCGCCGGCCAGTTCGACGGCAAATGTCGATTCCACTGTGCGCCGCGCCGCCTGGGCTGCGGTATCGGCAACTTGACTGCACCTGATCGCGGGCGGCGGATGCGGTTAACATGCGGATACTCCGGGGTCCATCGTGGCGATACCGCAGTAATGGAGAAGAGCCAGCGTATGAAGCCCAGGCCGACGGCGACCAGGACGCCCTTCCGTGCCCGGGGCTGGCACCACGGCCCGTTCGGCAGAAAAGAATTGACTTATGCCGAACGAGCTGGGGTTTTGCGGTCCGGACCTGGCCTCGCGATCCCCGGCTCTACCGTGAGACTACGGTATCGCGGACAGCCGGGTCCGGTCGTAGTCGCCTTCGGAGGCGCCGGGGCCGGGGACGGCGGTGACCGACCGCGCGTCGAGTGGCTCGCCGCAGTGCGAGCACGCGTGCACGGCGGTGACGATGTGCCCGCAGGCGGTATGCCTGATCTCCAGGGGCGGACCGGCGGGGGCGGCCCACCGGTCACCCCACTGGCGCATGGCCGTCACCACGTGCCACAGGTCGCGGCCCTTGCCGGTGAGCCGGTACTCACAGCGCGGCGGATGATCCTGGTAGGGGACGCGCTTGAGAATCCCGTTGTCCACCAGGTGGTTCAGGCGCCGGGTAAGGATGTTCCGGGAGATGCCCAGGCGCGCTTGGAAATCGTCGAAGCGGGTCACGCCGAGGAAGGCGTCCCTCACGATGAGCAGGCTCCACCATTCGCCCACCACGTCAAGGCACCGGGCGACTGAGCAGTTCATGTCCTCAAAGCTGGTCCGCTGCACGCCATCCAGGATAGAAGGTTGCTTAATAGAACGCACATCGCTAGAGTCAGTTCCATCAGAGAACTCATAGCTGGGCAAGGGAAGCAACATGCGTGATGCGGTAATCGTCGGTGCGGTCCGGACCCCGATCGGCAAGGGCAAGCCCACGGGAAGCCTGGCGCCGGTCCATCCGGTGGACTTGCTCGCGCACAGTCTGCGGGCGCTGGCCGACCGCGCGGGTATCGACCCGGCGCAGATTGACGACGTGATCGGCGGCTGCGTCGACCAGGTCGGCGAGCAGGCTGTCAACACAACCAGGTGGGCCGTGCTCGCCGCCGGTTTCCCGGAGACCGTGCCGGCCA
>Ga0306920_100003774_pt1 | contig 19305 bp, 15 predicted proteins | sample flu12Cox44000170_FD_204666 | JGI IMG/M metagenome (GOLD analysis project Ga0306920, IMG submission 204666) | Lab enrichment of tropical soil microbial communities from Luquillo Experimental Forest, Puerto Rico - flux4day.12C.oxic.44.000.170 (v2)... | ecosystem: Environmental > Terrestrial >... | reverse complement strand
AACGCTCAACCGGCCATTGCGGCGGCGATTGATGCTGAAAGGATCGAGGCAAAGGCAGACGAGGATGCGGCCAAAGCCCACGTCCACGGCACCGAGAGCATGACGGCAAGCACCATCTATGCAGGCGACGTTATCGCGGCCGGCACGAAGCTGGAGCTGTTGCGCGTAGAAGGCAAGTTTCTGACACGGCGCGTCTTGGCCGACGTCCGGCGTATCGACTTGACGCTCTGTTATTGTTCGCTGTTGGGTGACTGCTGGACGAAGCGACTATCGGATCGGGCGGTCCAACCTCACCCCATACGCACTTGCCGGACCGAATAGATCGCAACTTAGGCGACGCTGAGGCCTTGCTCGAAGACTAACTTCGCGTCTTCCACAAATGCGCAGAGCAGGTTGACGAGCACCATCTCTTCGGGCGTGCGACAAGGAATATCGAGCAGCCGCGGACTGCATACGAGCTCGCTGGCTGCACGCGCGCGTGACATTGCAACGTTAAAGCGGTTGCGCTCAAAGAGAAACTCCACGCCCCGCGGAATGTCATCGCCGCTCGAGGTTGCCATCGAGTAGAAGACGACGGCCGCTTCTTGTCCCTGAAACTTGTCGACAGTGCCGACTTCCACACTAAGGCCGGCGTCGTGCAGCTTCTGCAGGATGAGGCGGCGCTGCGCGTTGTACGGCGTGACGACGATGATGTCGCGATTGGTCAGCGGACGCGGGGTGCCGGCGGACTGCTCTGGCTTCGAATCGACGACCCTGCCGCGCTCGCGCAGCAAGGCGATTCGACTTACGATCTCGTTTGCTTCCTCGACCGAGCTCGTACCGCTACCCGTGTGATCGGTCGGAATGAAGTAGAGACCGGCGAGTATGCGGCCTTCGAGCTCGATGCGGTGCAATTTCGTCGGAGGTGCGGGCTGCAGGCGGTTTTCGTACATGGCGTCTGAAATGAAAGCACAGATCTCCGGCTGCATGCGATAGGACACGTCGAGGAAGATGCCGCGATTCGGCGGGACGGTCGGCGCATCGCCGAGCAGATGCTGGAGAACGGAATCGCCAGCATGGATCGGCTGACGCCCCTGGCTGACTTGCGCGAGCTGTGACGGGTCACCGAGCAGCACGACGTTGCGGGCGCACTGCGAAACAGCCAGCGCGTCGGCAAGGGCGACTTGGCCGGCTTCGTCGATGAAAATGTAGTCGAACTTGCCGGCGAGCTCTTCGCGCGCGAAGAGCCAGCTTGTGCCGCCGGCCAGCTGAAAGTCGTCGCCATCCAACGCTTCGTTTTTGTCGACCGACTCGATGAACGGGCTATCGAGCCGCGATTTGTATTCGTATTCAGACGCGCTGTGTTTGTAACGACCGCGGAAGTGGCCGTCACGCTCCTTCGCACAGGCTTCGACTTTGTGAAGAAGGTTGTGGATGGCTTTGTGACTGGTGCTGGTGACGGCAATGCGCTTTCCACTCGCGAGCAAATCGCAAATGATCTGCGCGCCGTACGTGCTTTTGCCGCTGCCGGGCGGACCTTGGATGAAGAGATAGCTGTTGTCGAGCGCTCGCACGACGGCCGAGACGGAGCCGGCATCGACGTGCTCGGGTTGCAGTTTCGTGGCACTAAGAGTGGTGCGCGGGTTTGCGCTGCTCAAGAGATGATAGCCGGCTGGATACTCGATTGCGATTCGGCCCGCGAGAAACGATTGGGCAATACGCGCGAGCGCTTTGCGCTGAACTTTCGTTGACCGCGGCGCTGCGGGAATGAGTTCCTTGATTTCGCGTGCCTTTTCCAGCGGTGCGGTCGTCTTTAGCTGGAGAAGATTGTTATCTTGATCGATGTGAAAGATCGTTCCGGCGCCGGCGCGGGTTCGCGGGTTGACGACGCCGTCGCGAGCGCCCAGCTTGTACATCTGATCGGGAAAGCTAAAGGTATAGAGTGTGCTCTGGTCGATCTTTTCCGGCGGAATATCCTCGCGCAGCACTAATCCACCGATCGCATGTTTGTCGAACTCGGTCAGCTCGTCGAGGTTTTCACAGCGATCGAAGTACTCCCACCAGGCGGGTTTCTCTTCGCGGCGATGGTAGGCCAATAAGTTGCCGAGCAGATAGCGCATTCGCTGGTCCGCCGGCATGAGCCGGTACTCCTCTTCTGTTTGCGGCGGAAGAACGATCTGTTTGAGCAAGGCGCGCTCGAGATCGGTGCGCCGCTCCTCCTCGCGCGCTTCGTCTTTGCGTCTTACGCACTTCGCGCACGATTCAACAAACTCGGTGTGACACGGTTCGTCCGGCCGCTTGGATTCGCGCAGTGGAAAATCGATCCCAAACTTGGCGATCGCCTCGGTGCGCCTTTCCATCAACCATCCGTGGAGCAGGCTGGTCGAGAAGCAGTCGTCGCGGTTGTAGGCTTCAATGTCGTCAAGGATGCGCTGCTCGCGTTCGATCAGCCAGCGCTCGAACATGACGATCGATTCGTTGCCTTTCTTCACGTCGGTCGCCCGCGGCATTCCATAGAAGCGCTCGAGCTTTTTCAACCCGTAACCGTCTTCTGAAATCGCAAGAGCTTGCCGCACGACTGCGAAGAGATCGACGAGTACCTCGCCGCGCAGCAAATCGTCGACTTCATGCTCGCGCGTGCAGTGCTCTTGCGCGAGCCGCCGCAGCGCCGACTTCTCGTAGTTGGCGAAGTGGTAAATGTGGATCGCCGGGTACTGCCGGCGGCGCGCGACGACGAAATCGATGAACTCTTCGAAGGCACGCTTCTCGCTTACGCGATCGGTCCCCCAAAAGCGGCGGTAACGCGGCTCCTCATCGGGCATCCAACAGCCGAAGAGATACTCGAGGCTGCGCCCTGGCTCGAACAGCGGATCACCTTCCATATCGAAGAAGACGTCGCCGGCAGCAGGCTTCGGGAGCAGCGCGAATCCCATCGGCGGTGCGTGCTCGAGCAGCTCGTAAATCGGCTCTGCGCTCTCGCGACCCCGCACTTGGAGCGAGGCTTGCCGCCGCAACTTCGTAAACGTTTCGGGATTCATTCCGGCGGGGCGGCGAGCGTCCGTTGCCTCGGCTAATTCCGTCACCCGCGTGATCCCGCGCGCTTCGAATTTGACGATCTGATCGCGGCGCATCCAGGCGACGAGACTCAAATGCTCGTCGTTGTCGCGCTTCGCTTTGCAGGACTCGTTCCACGGACAGATCGAGCAGTGCTTGATTTTCACCGGATAAGCTCGCGCGTCTTCCATTTGTTCGAATGCGGCATCGTTTGCGAACTGCAAGAACGAGGCTTTGAGGTGACGGTAGTATGCCATGTAATCGTGTAGTCGAAAGCGCCGCTCCTCCCCGTTGCCGAAGACAACCCAGCCGAACTCCGGCATGGAGCCCTGCAGCCGCTCCAAGTGCTCGCTGTAATTGCACAGCTGCACCAAGTAATACGGCTTGGGTGAAAGGCCTAACTTGGTGTCGATCACCTCATAGCTGTAGGTTCCGAGCTTCGACGGCACACCGTCAACCCGCCGCAGAAAATCGGCGTGCCCCAGGAACTCTCCGTCGAAGAACGTGGCTTGGTAAATGATCCGCACGCCGCGCTGCATCGCTGCGAGCGTGCGTTGTTCGGCCTCGCGATACTGCTCGATGCCCGGCTCGCAGCGATCGAACTCGACCACGTCGCCGGGATATAGCGCGGCAAGCTTCGCGAGATGGTTGCGTTCGTGCTCGTCGCCTTTACGCCGGATTAGCTCGGCCTGCGGATCCTCGGAGTCGGGGCGCGCGAGTTTATGGCGCGCGACCAGCGCCTCGAGCTCGCTGAGGCGCTTACACTCGAGGTAGTCGTTGAGATCGCTGGCGGCGTAGATGAAGCGCCCGTTGAGCTGCTGCATGGGCCTATTCTGCCACCCCATTGTGCCACACGCCTGGCAGAGTGGCCGGGCTAACCGCCGGAAATTCCCCCGCCCGAAGTGCTTCGAGCCAGCCCGACAGTTCGGTCACGATAGTATGCTGCCGGGGAATCCTTTGCATTGTGTGCGACGATGCTTTCGAACAGGTGGCGGCTGGTCTCGTAGTCACCGTCGGCAAAGCTACGCACGCCTCGCGCGAAATTGTCGGCGTCGGCCATCTTTGCCAGCAACAGCTCGGGTTCGTCGGCATCGCATACTTCGAAGACTCCGAGATCGTGCGAGAGTCCCGGCACGCGGATCGATCCAAGCGGGCGCAGGCAGTATTTCCGGCGATTCGTTAGGGCCTCTTCCACCGCACCGCTAATAACGATCTGAGCACCGACCGCCTTGGTCATCACTTCCAGATGAGAGGCTACGTTCACCGCGGCGGCGATGACGGTCGTTTCGAGACGTTTGTGCTCGCCGATCGTTCCGAGCATTAGCGGCCCGCGGTGCAGTCCCACTCCGACTGCAATCGGGCGCTTGAGTTCCCGCGCGCGGCTCTCGTTAAAGCGGCGCACCTGTTGCTGCAATTCGATGGCGGCGTCAACGGCTTCGTCCGAATCGGTGAAGAGCGCCATGATGGCGTCGCCGATATACTTGTCGACAAAGCCCCCGTGCTCGCGCACTACAGGACCGACCTGGGCTAAGAATGCATTGACGAAGTCGAAGCTCTCTTTCGGGCTCAGCTCCTCGGAGAGCGCGGTAAACGATCGAATGTCCGAAAACAAGACGACCATCTCGCGTTCGACATGATCGCCGAGCTGCACGGCGACGATATCGTCACGATTGAGCAGCGTGAGGAACTCGTGCGGTACGAACCGACTAAATGCCTCGTTGTACCGCGCGAGCGTCGAAATCGACTCTTGCTGCGTTTGAACCAGCTCGTCTTGTACGGCGAGGGCTTTTCGCTGCGCCGCGTCGCGGGCACGGTTTGCGGCAATTACTCGATCCGCCAGCGCGAACTGGAAGAACAGCGAGTCGAACGCAACGCCGGCATCGAATCCGAAGCGCGCGAAGAAGTAATGGCGCAATGCCACTCCAGCAGCAAGGAAGAATGCGATCATGCCCGCGACGCCAATCGTGAGAAATCTCGCCTGGCTAAAGCCATCCCACCAGCGTAACGCACCGGCCAGCAGCAGCAGAGGAAAAGGCAGAAAGTTGATTACCGGGGTCAGCAGTTGCACCGCAACCGAATCCGGCGCAAGGGGTTGGGCGACAAACGTGATGAGGACATTCAGCGCAAAGGCCGCCCAAAGCGCCAAATCCATTCGCCGGCGGTAACGATCCAGCGAAAGAAAACTTCGCGCAAAGAGCAGCAATACGAAGAGATAAGTGAGGAACGCGAGGCTATCCGCAAGGTCGGCATCGACGGACGCGCCGGGCCACAAGTATTTCCAGGCCAGGTCGCTGTCAATTAAAATATAGACCAGCGCAACCGCCATGAGCACTGCCTGCAAAAGGAAGGTTCGCTCCCGCAAGTAGATCGAGATGAACAGGCTCGAGATTCCAATTGCAAAGAGAAATCCCGCGACCCAGAAGGTCAATCGCTCGACGGTACTCTCGTTTCGGTCGAAAGCGCTTTGCGGCTGGATGGTAAAACCGGTCGCCTGCCCGTACGTGCGTAAGTACAGCGGACCGCCCCGCATCTGAGCGCTGAGCGGCAGCGCCGGGAAGATCGACGGGTAAACGCGTTCGTTAAACGGCACGCTCATCCCGAACCGCTTAACCGCGTACGATCCGTCCTCTCGCTGGAAGTAGAGATCCGCGTCACTCGTATACGGGAGCACCGTCAACACTAATGACGTTCCGTTCGCGCGTGGAGCCACAAACCGATACCACCGCGTTAGCGTGCGGTTCGTTGTTGGCATTTCCCCAAGCGGCCGGAATTCTCGCGATACCGGTGGGCGGGTCAGGTCATCAATCGTAAGCGGCGCCCCGCTTTCATCGAGCGCTTCAACGCCGGCTATGTGAATCTGCAAAGTTTGGCCTTGGATCGCGATGGGCCGAAGTGCTGCTATTGCGCATAGGGCGCAAAGCATCGTAATCGTCAGCGTGGCGTATTTAATGGACGATGACATCGCGAGCTGCTCCGCGCGACATGGTTTGCAGAGCTAGGTAGGCGGTGGCCGTGGTGAAGATGTCGCACTGATCGGGAGAGTAGACATTAAAGGGCGGAGGCGAACCACACCAGCGCTGCCAGGAACGCACTGAAGCTGGTTCGAGCGTATCCGGCCGCGGGATACGCAGCAGCGCAGCACCTCGCCAGCGCCCGTCGCTTTGCTGGCCGTTCGCGAGAGCATTGGAATAAGCTGCGAGCTCGGTTTTTGAGTGCTCGCCGGCGGCAAGCCGTATCATTACTAGCAGACTTAGGCTAAACGGCGACGGTACACCCTCTTTTAGTTGCCGCTGCGCCCAGCATCCGGCGTGCTCGACGCTCGCATCCGCTTGCCGCAGGCTCGGCACGGAAGAGGCGAGCGCCGCAACCGACATCGCCGTGGCATAGGAGTCCTCAAACCACCAGTAACCGCGCCACGATCCATCGGCCTGCTGATGCGCGCGAACGTCAGCGACCAGCAACGCCGATAGCGGCCGCACCTGCGCTGCAACGGCGGTCACACACGCGTGCACCTGCGTCCATCCGGAGAAATCCATTGACGGTGGGGCCTGGACGTACTCGCGGATTTCGCCGGCATCGCGGTATGTCGGCATGCCGCCCGGTCTGCGTGCCGATTGCAACCATGCCAACGCCTTGCGAGCGCACCTCGAGGAGCCTTTACCAATCCGCTGCGCCAAGACTAACGCCCACGAGGTGGAATCGGCATCACTCGGCACGGACGCCGTATAACCCCATCCGCCGTCGGAGTGTTGAGTCATCTCGAGATAACTCCACGCCCGGACGGCGGCGGCCCGCGTCGCAGCATCGTTCGCCAGCGCCAGTGCCGACCCGACGTACGCGGTAATCCATTCGTCGCTCGCGCCCGACGGCGTCCAAAAATCGCGCCATGCACCGTTCCGTGATTGTTGAGCGCGTAACCAATCGGCGGCACGCGTCAGACCATCGCCGAGTTTTTCCACGTTACTCGTCCGCCTCCAATACGGCGCCGAAATACGCTTTTGCGTGAATCGAAGCTTTCGGACCAAAACAGAGTTTGACGTGCTGCAGCCCGGTATAGAGCGTGCCGTGAAGTAGGGCATGATCCGGATAAAACAGCGCTGCAAACAAGCGTGTAACAACTGGAGCGCTAAATTTTCGTTGCGAAACCCAGGAGAGCAGCGCGTTACGTTCACGCCGCGTGCAGAAACCGTCGCGAATTAGTTGATCGAATAGCGAGCGCCAGCGCGGTTCTGAATCTGGCTGGTGCTCTTGGACTCGTCCGGTGTAGAGCAATTCGACGCCGAGCGACGGGGCGGGGGAGTCGAGGAGGTCGAGATCAACGCCGAAGCCGTCGCAGAAGGGCTCGTAGGGCGCGAGTACTTGACTGACGCACGCCAGCGAACCCGGCCACGCCACTGCGGTGAGGAAAGCCATCGTTTCTTGATGGTTCATCGGCATCGCGCAGAAGCGAACGGCGGCAGTTGCGCGCGAGAACATAAACCCGAGTTGGAATCGCGTAACCGAAGATGGACAGACCCGCATGCAGCCTCGCAGGCCCGGTCCATCGATCTCCGCCGGTGGCGCAATCGACTGCGCGTCGCCGCGATCGATAGAGATGAAGACATTGGGAGGGTGCCGCTGGAAAGCCGTCTCGGAGACATCGAATTCGAGCCACACCGTCCTCGAATCGAAGGCGCTATGCGCTCGCCATTTTCCGACCAGCTTCGAAAGTTGCGGCCACCGGCGTGACTCGAACAGCCAGTCTAGGCCGCGCGCGGATAAGCTGATCGCGAAGTCGGTGCCGTTCGAGGCGCTGCGGAGTCGCCGTTCAAAACCTAAGAACGTCGCGGCGGAAGCCGGAAGCGACGCGGTCACGCGGCGAAGTCGAACGAGACTCCGGCGATCGATGAGACTGGTCGTGGATTGCGATGCTACGAGCTCAACGAGGTCGTCGAGCGCTGCGAGGTATTGTGCGTGTGCGATGATGGGCGGCTCACGTGGTCCACTGGCCCTTGACTTTTGACTCGCCCAAGGAGCGGCCGCGCTTCGCGCCTTTACGTAACCGCCCTCGTTTGCCCAAGACGGGTTCCGGCGAATCGTGCTTCCCGATAGCTTTGTAAAGATCGGTAACCGTGACCGGGAAGCCGGCACTGATTCCTAAGAAGCATATTAAGTTGAGGACTGCGAATTCCACGTGCTGTCGTTCGGTCTTATGACTGTCGAGGTAGTCCAAATAGTCGTCCGCTCCGGTGCTCATGCAAAAACCTCCGGTGACTGGGCGTCCGGTGTGTAAACTGAAAGTTACCTTACCGAGGGCCCACTTCCTAGGTGCCTAAAACCTTCTCCATCGCGACGACATCAACAAACCGCCCGTCGATGATCCCATGCTCGCGAAAGACGCCGACTTCACGGTAGCCGGACCGGCGATACAGATTCTTGCCGTGCTCGTTGGCGTTGAGCGCGTGCAGCACGATCTTGCGGAATCCGCCGGCTCGCGCGTGCGCCTCGAGGCCGACCAGCAACGCCGTGCCGATGCCTCGGCCGCGCCGCGCTCGAGTGACGTAAACCGACAAGTCCGCGATGGCGGAATGCGCGCAGCGTTGAGAAAACCGGTTTAGCGAAGCCCAGCCGACGACATCGCCCTCGAGCGCGACTACCACTACAAACTTCTCGTCGTGATCCGCCCACCAGTCGGCGATTTCATCATGAGATTTTGGATAGGTGTCAAGCGTGGCAACACGATCCTCGATCCCTTCATTGTAAATGCGGCGGATGGCGTCGAGATCGTCCGATAGTGCGCGGCGGACGACGAGCGATTCGGCCACGGCAGACCTGTTCGGCCCGGTCTAGGCGAATCTTTCGACTATAAATTCTCGCCCCGTGTCACCCTGAACCCCCCTCGTCCTTCGACTCAGGATGACACGCTCGGGATAACCTGCGTCGAAGGACGGTAGGAATATAACGATATGATACTGTACCGTATCGTAATGCTGGCCAAGAGGCCGCCTGGGCGACCGCGCGACCCTGCCGCGGATGCCGCCATCCTGCGCGCGGGATTGGCTCTCTTTATTGAGGGCGGTATCGCCTCGGTTACTATCGACCGGATTGCGAGCCGGGCCGGCGTCGGCCGGACGACGATATACCGGCGTTGGTCTTCAAAAGAAGCCTTGCTCGCGCACGCAATAGCCGAAGCTCGCGAACGGATTTCCCCTACACAAGAAGCAGAGAGTGCAATGGCGGCAGCGCAGCGGCCGCGCGATTTTGCACGTGCGGTGCTCGACCTCGGTGCGGAGGTGTGGGGCAGAGATGACGTGCGCCGGCTGGCAGCGCGGCTGATCGGCGCAAAATTCGATTCACCGCAACTACTCGCCGCCTATTGGAACGAGTACGTCGAGGCCAGATGGAGGGTCTTTATCGAGATGCTGGAGCGGTTCCGTAAAGCCGGCACGATTCCGACGAGAACCGATACGGAAGTGCTGGCACATATGATCTTGGGTGCAATCATCTTTCGCTTGTTGTTCGCTCCAGCCGGCACCGAACCAACCCGTGCACAACTTCGCGCCTATCTCGAACGGCTGATGCGCCAAGCCGGTTTCGCCACACCACCGAGGCGCAAGTGACGCGCCGAGCAATTCTGCTGATAGCGATCCTGGCAATCGTCGCCGCAGGTATAGTAGCGTGGCGCGCATTCTTTGCCGGACGCGGGTCGCAGGATGTGGTTTTCGTCAGCGGGAGAATCGAAGGCGACGATTCGGCAATCGCGCCCAAGATCGGCGGGCGCATCCTTGAAATTCGCTATCGCGAGGGCGACGGTGTGCGCGCCGGTGAGGTGATTGCCGTCCTCGACGACGCGCTGATTCGCGCTCAAGTTCAACAGGCCGAGGCGGCACTGCTGGATGCCGAAGCTCGCGCAGAGGCCGCTAGGGCGCAAATTGCCGTACTCGAAGAGCAAGCTGCGCAAAGCGGCATACAGTCGCAGCAGGCGCGAAGTGATGCTGCTGGGCGCGTCGCCCAGGCCGAGGCCAATCTCGCTGCGACTCAAGCATCATTGGCACAGCAGAAAGCCTCTTACGGCATCTCGGCCTTTAACAGACGCGAACTCACGGCACTCGCCAAGCAGGGATATGCATCGGAGCAGCAGGCCGTCCAGGCAACCGGTACCGAGAGATCCGACGCTGCTGCGGTGGCCGCGGCCCAGCGCCAAGTCAGCGCGGCACAGGGTGCCGTAACGATGGCCAAAGCGACGCTGGCCAATGCGAGCGTCTTCGGTGCGGCGCGCAGCAGCATCGAACGTCAAATCGTTGCGCAGCAGTCTTCAATTGCAAGCGCGCAGGCGCAGGTCGCGCAAGCCCGTGCACAGTTGGCGCAAGCGCAAGTTAACCGCCGCGATCTCGTCGTGCGCGCGCCGTTTGACGGCACGATCGTCACGCGGGCGGCCGAGCCTGGCGAGGTCGTCACGGCGGGGACCGCACTCGTCACACTGCTGAACCTGCGCAAAGTCTATTTGCGCGGATTCATTCCAGAGGATCAAATCGGCCGCGTGAAGCTCGGTCAACCCGCGCGCATCTACCTCGACTCAAATCCAAACGGGCCGATCGACGCATACGTGCTGCGCATCGACCCGCAGGCAACCTTTACGCCGGAGAATACGTATTTCCGCGAGGATCGCGTCAAGCAGGTCTTCGGCTTGAAGTTGGCACTGCGCTCCGGTTTCGGTTATGCCAAGCCGGGGATGCCCGCCGACGGCGAGATTCTCGTCAGCGGGACGCGCTGGCCGAGCAGCCGCCGCATGCGATGAAACCGCCAAGCGTCGTCGCGGTTTCGGCGCACGATCTGCATAAGCAGTATGGGGAGATCAATGCGGTTCGTGGGTTAACTGTCGAAGTTAAAGAGGGCGAAATCTTCGGCTTGGTCGGACCCGACGGTGCCGGCAAGACTACCACGTTTCAGATCCTGGCAGGGATTCTCGAACCCACCTCAGGCATGGCGACGATCTTCAACGTCCCCGCGCGCCAGGCTCGATCGCACACGGGCTATCTGACGCAGAGCTTCAGCTTGTATCCCGATCTGAGCGTTGCTGAGAACATCCGCTACGCGGGTGACTTACGACTCGCGACACCCGAGGAAATTACGCAGCGCGCCCGGCGTTATCTGGAAATGTTCGGCATGGCGCCATTCGCAGACCGCCCCGCCGGTCAGCTGAGCGGCGGCATGCGTCAAAAGCTTTCGCTGGTCTGCGCGCTCGTCGGAGAGCCTCGCGTATTGCTGCTCGACGAACCGACGACGGGCGTCGACCCCGTTTCACGGCGCGAGTTTTGGGACACGCTCGTGCATCTAAGCGCGACCGGCCTAACAGTGTTGGTTGCGACGCCGTATCTTGACGAAGCCGAGCGCTGTAGCCGCGTCGCCTTCATCGATCGAGGAGCGATTGTAGAACTCGGCACGCCAGACGAACTTCGCGGGCGTCTCGGAGCTACGCGACTGGAGCTGCGCACACCTGACCTGCGAACTACCCAGCACGTTCTTGGCGGCGTGGAAAATGGTGCCAATGCAATCGTCGACGTGCAGCGTTATGGCGATCACCTCGATATCCTCGCCACGGATCCAGAGCGTGCAATCAAGGCCGTCACCGACACAATGCAGCAAAGCGGAATGGCTATCGAGGAGCTGCGAGCCGACGAGCCGACTCTCGAGAATGTCTTTGTCGCCGCCATGCGTGCCGAGGGTACGCAAACACGAAGCGTTCCTTTTCCTGCACGATGCGATCATCATGCGCTACGCGACCAAATTGCGCTCGGCGGGAATAGGCTCACGAAACGCTTCGGCGCATTCGTCGCCGTAGACGACGTGACGCTGCACGTGCGCTACGGCGAGATCTACGGTCTGTTGGGAGCCAACGGCGCAGGAAAGACGACGACGATCAAGATGCTCTGCGGATTGCTCGATCCCAGCAGCGGAACGATACGAATCGGCGGCACCGGCGAGGCGCGATCGCCGCGAACGCGAGAGCAGATCGGCTATATGTCGCAGAGCTTCTCGCTCTATGCCGACCTGCCGATCGAAGAGAACCTGGAGTTCTTTGCCTCGGTGTACGGATTGCCGGCGGAGGAGCGCACTGAGAAGATACGGTGGGCTCTCGAATTCTCAGAGCTCACCGAACGGCGTTTTCAGATCACCGGGAGTCTGCCCGGCGGTTGGAAACGGCGCGTGGCCTTTTGCTCGGCGACCATGCACGAGCCGCCGATCCTATTTCTGGACGAGCCGACTTCAGGGGTCGATCCACTCGCGCGCCGCGAATTGTGGTCGTTGATCGATCAGCTGGCCGACGGCGGCGCAGCGGTACTCGTAACGACGCATTATCTGGACGAAGCGGAGCAGTGCAATCGGCTCGGACTGATGGTGGGTGGCCGGCTCATTCTCGAAGGCACGCCGGGCGAGATCAAGCGACAACCGGGCCATCTGCTCGACCTGCGCGTAAGCCAGCCGCAACGAGCCGCGGACGTGCTGCGCCCAGCGGTGCAACCCTGGCGTGTTTCGTTCTTCGGCAATCGGCTCCACGTCGTGGTAGACGACGTCGAAGGCGGCGCTCGCGAGATTCGTTCAAAACTCGGCGCCGCGAGCATCGACTTGTTCGACATCCATGAGGAACGCTTTTCGCTGGAAGATGCCTTCATCAGCGCCGTCGAACGTGCGCAGGCTGGTGCAACGCAGACCGGAGACGCGGCATGAGACGCGTTCTCGCGCAGGCGCGCAAGGAAATCATCCAGGTGGTGCGCGATCGCCTATCGCTTGGGCTGGCGCTCGTTCTTCCGGTCTTCATGCTGCTGCTGATGGGAACGGCATTTTCGTTTACGGTGCGCGATCTGCCGCTGGTCGTACAGGACTTTGACGATTCGGCTGCGTCGCGCGATCTCATAAGCGCCTTTCGCGGATCGCTCTCGTTCCGTATCGTCAGCTGGCCGGTTGTTGCCGACCCGCAACGCGCGTTGATGTCAAACGTCGCGCGTGGTGCGCTGATCATTCCAGCGCACTTCAGCCGTAATCTCGCCCGCGGCGCGCAGGCGCCCGTGCAACTGCTCATCGACGCGGCCGATGCGAACACGGCGAAACTCGTCGCCGGCTACGCCGGTGAGCTCATAAGCACATACAACGCCGAGCACGGCGCCTCCGTCGTCATTTTGCCTGTGGGAGCGGCGTTCCGGTTCTGGTATAACCCGGGCCTCGATTCAAAAAAGTTTTATGGACCGGGAATGTTCGTGCTGGTGATTACGCTCTTCCCAACGCTGCTTGCCGCCCTGGCAGCCTCGAAGGAGGGCGAAGAGAAGACGATTCTGCAGGTGTACGTTTCTAGTATCTCGGCCGGCGAGTTCTTGCTCGGGAAGATATTCGGCACGATGGCGATCGCACTGGCGCAAGCCACGATCTTGGTCGTCCTCTTGCTGACGTATTTCGGCATGCACTTTGCGCGCGATCCGACGCCGTTTTTGGTCTCAACGATTCTCTACGCGTTTTGCGTCGTTTCGTTCGGTACGTGGGTGGGCGATGCGATCCCCAATCAAGTCGCGGCGGTTCAAGCCGTCGCACTCGGCGGGTATCTACTCGTCTTCATGCTCTCGGGCGTACTCGTTCCAATCGAAACGATGCCGCATGCTTTGCAGTGGCTTTCGAATCTGATCTGGGGCACCTACTACACTCGAGTGATGCGCGACGCGCTGCTACAAGGCGGAGGCTGGCCGGCGATGTGGAGCAACGTCGCGGCAATCGCGCTCTTTGGCGCAACCTTCTATTTGCTTGCGTGGTTTAACATGCGGCGCATGCAGATGCGGGCCTGATGTTTGACGGCCGGCTTGCCGCACTTGTCCTCAAGGAGTTTCGTCAGCTGCGGCGCGACCCGCGCGCGGCGATGTCGGTTATCGTCGCGCCGATCTTGCAGCTGCTGCTTTTCAGCTCGCTGCTTGTCGCATCGGTCACGAGCCTTCCAATCGGCATCGTCGATGAGAGTCAAACGCCGGAGAGCCGGGAGCTAATCGCAACGCTGACCGAGAGCAAGAGCTTTCGGCTGGCGGGTTACTTTACGACGACCGATGAGCTGGGGCAGGCGCTCAACCTTGGCAGACTCGACGCCGGCGTCGTGATTCCTTACGATTTCTCGCGCAATCTCGCGCGCGGGCGTACTACCGAGTTACAGTTTCTGCTCAATGCCTCGAACGCTAATACGGCGACGATCGCTCAGAGCTACGCCGAAGGTGTCTTGCAGAGCTATAACGCAGGCCTGGCCGCCGCAGGTCACGGTGAGTTTACGCAGATCGCCGCGCCTCCGCTCGCGCGGATCGGCCAAGTTTCGCTGATGCCCGCTTTTCTCTTCAATCCGGGACTTGTCGGCTCGTGGTTCACCGTGACAGGGGTGCTCGGGCTGTTACTGATCCTCAACGGCTCGGTGCTTGCCTCGATGACACTTGTCAAAGAGCGCGAGGCCGGTACGATGGAGCAGCTGCTGATGTCGCCTGCGACTCCCGCGCAGATCATCACCGCGAAGATCTTGCCGCTGTTCGTGTTGCTCTCGCTGATGACCGTGTTCGCGATGGTGCTCGTGCGCCTCGTTTTCAACGTACCGTTTCACGGAAGCGTTGCGCTGCTGACCGCCGGTGAGGTGCTCTGCCTGCTCTGCGGAATCGGGCTCGGTACGTTCGTCGCCACCTTTGCGACGACGGCGCGGCAGGCTCAACTGACGCTCTTCTTTCTCAACCCTCCGCTCTCGGCGCTCTCCGGCGCCTTTGCGCCGGTTGAAGCCATGCCGCGGTGGATGCAGCCGTTCACCGCGCTCGATCCGATTAGGCACTTCGGCGTCATCTCACGCGGAATTCTCCTGAAGGGTAGCGGCGTAAGCGTGCTCTGGCCGAATTTCTTGGCGCTGCTCGCCTTTACAGCGGTGCTGCTCGCGTTGAGTATTTCACGCTACCGGCGCCAACTCGGATAGTCATCGCACGTACAAAAACGCCAATAAGATGCCGAGCACGGCGAGGATGGCCAATACCGTCGCGGGGATCCAGCTCTCGCGGCGCCGCGAAAAGATCACGCAATAGAGTGCTTTGAGGAGATTATTCGACGAGCTTGCGATGACGATTGCGGCTGCCGCCGCCGGCAGACCGACCTCGGCCGCACCGCCCTGCGCGAGACTCAAGACAAATGGGTCGATATCGGTAATGCCGACGATGCCGGCCAGGGCGAAGACGCCGGCGTGACCGAGGTGACTCTGCGCAAACTTGGTGAGTGCTGAAATCACCACGAAAAGCGCCGCAAAGATCAGCGCCGTCGAGATTTGCAGCGGGTTCTCCGGCTCGCCGGCGGTTGGCGAGCGGGATCCACCGCGAGCGCGCCATGCAGCGAAGAGGCCGCTGAGTAACGCAAGGGACAGTAACGGAACGCTCAGGAGACCGCCGAGATTGAGGTTGAAGAGCGAACAAATGGCGAGGATGCGGAGGTACATCATGGCGGTCGCGGCTACGATGCCGGCCTCCAGCTCGTCGCTCATGCCGTCTTCCCGCGCGCGCCGCGACAGCACGACGGTTGTTGCCGTCGACGAATAGAGCCCGCCGAGAATCGCCGTCAAGATCGTGGTCTGCCCGGGGAAGACGAATCGTTGGAGCAGATAGCTTGCGTACGAGATCGACGAAACGGCGACAACGGCAAGCCAAACACCGAATGGCGTGACCGAAGTGTAGGGAATCGTGGGTTTTCCCGCGAGCAGCGGTAAAACGACGCCGACCAGGATCAAGAACTGTCCGGCAGTGATGATTTCTCCGCCGGAAACGCGTTGTGCCCAATCGTGAAGCGTGCGTCGTCCGCTCAGGAGCAAAACTGCGGCGACCGTTACCGTGACGGCGACCCAAAGCGGCTGCGTTAACGCAATCGGTCCCAGCAGGTATGCAAGCACATTGCAGACCGGTACGATCGAGAGACCTTCAGGGGGCTTTTCTTCGGTTTTCGTTACGTACTGGATGTACGCGTACATCCATGAACCGACGATGAGGAGGCCGCCGACAAACGCAGTCCCGAAATGCGGTTCGAGCAAGAAAAGGCCGCCGCCCGCTAATGCCAACAGTGGGAACGTGCGAACACCCCCAGGCCGGCGCGGGAGCACTTCTGAGTAGAACCCTTCGAAGGCAAAACCAAAAAAGAGCGAGAGACCAAGAAGAAGCGCCAGCCGTTCGGCGCCGACCTGGAACAACGCTTACGAGTGGGCGCGAATCTGTTCGCGTTCGCGCACGATAATGACCGGAACCGAGGCTTCGCGCAGGACGGCTTCAGCGACGCTTCCCATGAAAAGCCGCTTGAGCCCACTGCGCCCGTGCGTACCTATGACGATCGCGTCGGCGCCGAAGTCCTTTGCATACTTGAGGATCTCAGACGGAGCTGCGCCGTGGCGAGTCTCTCCCGTCGCGAGAATCTCCCTTTTACGCGCCCTTCCCACGGCGATGGCAATGAACTCCTTCGACGAGCACTCCATTTCGACTAGCGCCAGATGTGTCGCTCCAGGCGGCAATGTCGTGCCCACGACCGTCGTTGGGTCGACGACCGAGCAGATACCAATCTCGGCGCGCTCGCTTTCGGCAAGCCTGAGGGCCACTTCGAAAGCCTGTTCGGCGCACGTCGAGCCGTCGAGCGCCACGGCAAGCTTCTTGAACATTCTAAAGCCTAAACTCGATTAGGGCCGGCGCTTCTTCAGACCTTCACAGGAATCTGTGCAGAATGAGTCATGAGACGGTTCGTGATTATAGACGGTCATCCGGACCCGTCACCTCGGCGCCTGAACCACGCACTGGCCGATCGCTACGCGGAGACGGCACGTGCGCTGGGCAATGAGGTGCGGCGTATCAACGTTGCCGAGATCGATTTTCCAGTGCTGCGCGACCCTGACGAGTTTCTGAGTGGAGAAGTGCCGCAAGCAATTGCGGATGCACAGCGCGATATTGCGTGGGCAGACCATTTGGTTTTCTTCTACCCCACGTGGATTTCGGACGTCCCCGCCTTGCTCAAGGCCTTCATCGAACAGACATTCAGACCAGGGTTCGCCCTGGAGTACGGCGCGAAGAACGGTCCTTTGAGAAAGCTTCTTGTGGGGAAGTCGGCTCGGTTCGTCGTGACGATGGGGATGCCGGCGTCGTTCTACCGCTGGTTTTATGGAGAGCACATGATTAAGAGTTACCGGCGCGCTCTCGAAATGTGCGGCGTTACGCCGGTCGCGCAAACGCTGATCGGCAGCGTCGGCGATTCATCCGAATGCAAGACTCGCACGTGGTTCAAACGGATAGCACGCGTTGCCGAGCGCGATTCGGCTGAGCAAATGGCGAAGTTTCGTCCAGTTCGCGCCGTTGCAACGGCGGCGCTAACCATGGGGGCCGTCTATCTAGCGTATTTTGGGGCAATGTGGCTCCGCTATGGCACGGTTAACCGGACGCGGCTGCACGATCCAATGCTTGACTCCATCATGCCGAACTACGAGGTAGGAGTACGGCACGGAGTAGCGATCAACGCACCGGCTGATCTTACGTTCGATGTCATCAAGAACACCGACTTCGAGCGGTCGCCGATAGTCAGGGCGATCTTTCGCGCGCGTGAGATTCTGCTGCGCGCGAGGAGCGCCGAGCAGCCGGTATACGGCGCATTTATAGAGGAGATTACGGCGCTCGGCTGGACGATCTTGGCGGAAGAGGAAGGACACGAAATCGTCCTCGGCACGGTTACGCAACCATGGCAGCCGAACCCCGTGTTCCGCAGTCTGCCCTCGAGCGAGTTCGTTCGCTTCAAGGACCCGGGCTTTGCGAAGATTGCCTTCACGCTTCGCGTCGACCCAACCTCCGAGCAACGCTGCGAGGCGTCGACGGAGACCCGCGTGCAAACCACCGACCTCGCAAGCCGCGCGCTATTTCGCAGTTATTGGGCCTTTCTTTCACCGGGTATCAACCTGATACGCCGAGTATTGCTTCAACAAATCAGATCGGAAGCCGAGGCCCGATACGAGTGCGACGACGTCGAGCGCGGGATGCGGTCATGACGCGGGTCGTAAGCCGTGAGATACTTCCGCTGAGCGGGATACCACGGTGCTCCGTACTGCGCGTGAAATATGCCGGCGGCGCGGTCTGGCAGAATCCAATCCCTCGAGACGCTCAGTAGTTCCAGCCTCGAAGCTACCGCGCTGACTATGAGTGGGCGCGAACCCGTTCGCGTTCGCGCACGATGATTACGGGGACGGGCGCTTCGCGCAGGACCGTTTCGGCGACGCTTCCCATGAACAGCCGTTTAAGGCCGCCGCGCCCGTGCGTACCCATGACCATCGCGTCGGCGCCGAAGTCCTTTGCATACTTAAGGATCACGAAAGCAGCGACGCCGCAGCGCATCTCTCCAGTCGCAACCAGCCCTTTTTTGTGCGCCTTCCCCACAGAAGTGGCGACGAGCTGCTTGGCAGCGCGCTCCATGTCGCCGAGCACGAGGTCCGTTGCAGGGCTGGGCGGAGCGGTTCCGCCGATCAGAATTGGGTCGACGACCGAGCAAATTCCTAACTCGGCGCGTTCGGTTTCAGCAAGTCTTAGCGCCACTTCAAAGGCCTGTTCCGAGCAGGCGGAACCGTCCACCGCCACGGCAATCTTCTTGAACATCGTAACCGCCTACTTCACGGCGCGCATCGCCAAGCACTCCCTGAGCCTCCGTACCTCTTCCGCAAACTCCGGCGAGTTCTCGTCCCTTGGCCGCAGTAGTGTGACCGGGACGATCTCCGCCAGGGTTCCAGCACGCATTACTCCGACCCGGTCTGCAAGCGTTATGGCTTCCTCGAAATGGTGCGAGACCATCACGATCGTTTTACTCGTCGCCTTCCATATCTCCAAGATTTCGGCGTGCAGCTCGTCGGTATTCACGGGGTCGAGGGCGGAGAAGGGCTCGTCCATGAGCAGCACCTCGCAATCTACCGCAAGCGCCCGCGCGATCCCGACGCGTTGTCGCTGTCCTCCCGAAAGCTCGCGCGGATATTTCTTCGCAAAACCTTCGAGATGGACCATGCGGATGTATCGCCCCGTAAGCTCCTTGACGTGGGCTTCGGGTAGTCGCTGCATGCGGGGTGCGAAGGCGACGTTATCCGCTACCGTTAGCCACGGCGGCAGCGCGTAGGATTGAAAGACCATTCCAACGTGCTCCGGGCGGATGAGCTCGCCCTTTGAGGGGGCTTCGATCCCGGCGATCATCTTGATGACGGTCGATTTGCCGCATCCGGACGCTCCAACCAAACAGAAGAACTCT
>Ga0306920_100003773_pt1 | contig 19316 bp, 18 predicted proteins | sample flu12Cox44000170_FD_204666 | JGI IMG/M metagenome (GOLD analysis project Ga0306920, IMG submission 204666) | Lab enrichment of tropical soil microbial communities from Luquillo Experimental Forest, Puerto Rico - flux4day.12C.oxic.44.000.170 (v2)... | ecosystem: Environmental > Terrestrial >... | reverse complement strand
CCCGGCGGCGAAGGCGAGCAGGCACGTCACGAAGAGGAGCGCGCCGCCTCGCCTTGACAGGCTCGCGACGGCCCTGTTACCTTTCATGTTCGTGCCAACCTACGAATACGAATGCCCCAAGTGTCCCCGCGTCTTCGAGGTTCGCCAGCGCATCACCGAGCCTGCCCTCACCACCTGCGACCGCTGCGGCGGACTCGTTCACCGCCTGCTCTCCCCCGCTCCATTCATCCTGAAGGGCGGCGGCTGGTACGTCACCGACTATCCCTCCGAAGCCCGCAAGCAGGCGACAAAATCCGAGTCATCGTCAAGCGAGTCGTCGGCGTCCACCTCGAGTGACACGCCCGCCGCCGAGAAGTCTAGCACGTCGACGGCCGCGACCTCCGAGAAGGCCGCCCCTGCCAAAACCGAGAAATCCTCCACGAAGCCCAAGGACTCCTAGACCCCCCTCACCACCACGGGTGCGCCGCACCCGAGGCCGAGCCTCGCGTGCGCACTGCCCTCGCGCGCGAAGATCTCCAGCCGGCCCGTCGACCCTACGATGGCGCCAAGGCGGCCAGGGGAGGCATCGGCGTAGACGGACACGGGCGCGCCCAGCCTGACGTCACCGATCTCTACCACGAGCGCGCTCGAAGCGAGGCTGCCAAGGTCTTCCTCCGTCAGCGAGGTCACGAGGTTGCCGAAGCGATCGATGCTCAGGACTTCCCCCCGGACGAGATCGCGCTCGCGCTGCGCGGCGGGGAGGACGAGCCGCATCGGATCCGTGACGACGGATCCCAAACGCTCTAGGGGAACCCCCGAGGCGAGGTGAGCGGCGACAGGGGCGAAGAGATCGCGACCGTGAAAGGTCCGGCTGAGCGGCGAGAGATGGTATTTGGTCGTGGTCAGCTCAACGGCAAGGATGGCCTCCGGCGTCTGGGCGAAGGCGAGGCTCAAGAGCCCGTTGTCAGGCCCAACGTAGTATTGCCCTCCCGCCCGCACGGCAAGGGCTCGCCTTGCGCTACCCACCCCGGGGTCAACCACGGCCAGGTGAATCGTGCCCTGCGGGAAGAATCGGACGGCGGCCTCCAGGCAGAGCGCGCCCTCGAGGATAGCCTGGGCACTGATCTCGTGGCTCAGGTCGACGAGGCGTGCCGCGGGAGCGATTCCCAGGATCACCCCCTTCATGATGCCCACCCACGGGTCGCGCGTGCCGAAGTCCGTGGTAAGGGTGACGATGGGCGCGGTCATACGCGTCCCCCGTCGCGGCGCAGTCTAGGTATCGCGCTCTACCACGTAATCGGCCACGAGAAGCAGGGTTTCCTTGTCGGCGCCTTCGGGGAAGGCGGCGAGCGCTTCCTTCGCCTTCCGCGCGTAGTCCTGGGCGCGGCCGAGGGCGTACTCGACGCCGCCATAGCGCTCGACGAGGAGACGGATCTCCTCGATCTCACCGGGCTCGGCGGTGTGGCGCTTGAGCACCGACTGGACGCGGTCCCGCTCAGCGGGGGTGGCCCGCTCGAGGGCGGCGATGAGGGGCAAGGTGCGCTTGCCTTCCCTGAGATCGGCGCCCACTGCCTTGCCCAGCCGACCCTGGTCGGCCACGAAGTCGAGCGAATCGTCGCTGATCTGGAAGGCGATCCCGAGGTGGACGCCGTACTGGGTGAGCGCCTCGACCTGGTCATCGCTCGCCTTGGCGAGGAGTGCGCCGATACGACAGCAGGCAGAGATGAACGACGCTGTCTTCTGCGTGATGATCCGCAGATAGTCCGTCTCGCTTGCCGAGCCCTCGCGTTTGCACTCGAGCTGCAGCACTTCCGCCTCCGTCATGGAGACGGTCGCGCGGGCGAGGGTGGCCAGGACCTCCGGATCGCCATCGGCGACCATGAGGGCGAAGGACTTCGAGTACAGGTGATCGCCCACAAGGATGGAGGCGTCGTCGCCCCACCGCGCGTTGGCGGAGGGCCGGCCTCGGCGCAGCGGCGCCTGGTCCACCACGTCGTCGTGAATGAGGGTCGCCGTGTGCAGGAGCTCGACCACGCAGCCCATGCGGACGGCGCGCGGGCCGTGGTAGCCGGCCAGGCGCCCCGCCATGAGGAGGAGGATGGGACGCAGGCGCTTGCCCCCCGCTCCCGCGATGAAGTCGCCCATCTCGTGGATGAGATGCACGGGCGAGGCGATCTCCGCGCCGATGGCCTCCTCGACGGCCCGCATCTCGGGGCCCACGGCCTGGGTGACCCGCTCCTTGAGGAGCGCTTCCAGCGGAGTCGGCGCCTTCACGAGAGGAGCGCGATCAGCGGACGACGACCCGGTCCTTGATCTTGACCTGGTTGCCGTTGGCCACGCTGGAGAGCTCGACCACGGAGAACTTCTCCTTGACCTCGGTGACGCGACCGGTGGCCACTTCCTCGTCGAGCTCGCCGAGCAGCTCACCCGTCACCGGATGGACGATGGCGATCTTGTCGCGGCGCACGCTGACCTGGGCACCTGGCTTGATCCCGTCCTTGCTGTTGAGGTCGATCACCACCCGGCTCGTGTCCACGAACACGACGAAGCCGCGATCGTGGGGCAGCCCGGGTGGCGCGGCGGCCGGCTGCGTCCCCGGCTTGGCCGGCGCGCCCGGCTTGGGCGGCGGCGGCGTGGGATCCACGGCCACCGCCATCTTCTGCCGCGGGCTGATGCGGCCGCCCCCGGGCGGCGAGCCGTACTTGGCCACGATCTCGGGGGACGCGATGAGGCTGCTCTTGCCGAAGACGAGCGTGCCCATGGTCGTGGGGATCTTGTCCTCCTCGACCCAGATGTACTCGGGCTCACTTGCCACGTCGCCGAACCGGGGATTCTTGATGAGCAGCCACTTGGGCTCCGCGGGCTTGATGTCCACGGAGGGATCGTCCACCTTGGGCATTCCGGCGAGCTCCCGGAGAGTGGGAAACTCCTTCGCGCAGGCAGCCAGCGAGGCCGCGATCAGCGCGAGACCGGCCAAGAAACGAAGCGCCGGAACCCTCATCGCGCCCCACAGCATAGCAGATTCACGGGGTCAATCCTCGATGCGAGGCTCCCAGGGGAAGCGCTGATCGCCCGCATTGTCGGCGCGGGCCAGGGCCTGCCGCCGCGAGAAGAGTGGTGCCCCCGTCACCGCGGAAATCCAGGTCACGTCGAGATAGGTCACCCCGCGGCGCTCGAGGAGCACGGGCACCAGCCAGGCCATCACGTCCAGCGATCGACCGAGGGAGACCGCGCGATCCGGACGCACCAGGAGCTCCTCGCCCTTCATCTTGCTGTTGAGCAGGAGCTCGTTCACCTGCCCGGGATCCACGCTCTGGAAGCGCTTGGTCTGATCCATGGCCAGGGCGAGCATGAACGGCACGCGGCGTAGATCGGCGTTCGCCTTGGTCAGGTCGGTGGGAGGGACCACGGCGACCCGGACGCGACCGCGCGTGATGCGCACGCCGTCCTCGGGGCGAGGCAGCGGCTTGCCATCGATGGGAACGAAGGCCGCCTCGGAGAAGCTCGGCTCCACGCGCCGCACCTGCGCATAGCCCAGAACCTCCTCGTAGCGGCCGAGAGGCTTGCCGGAGGAGGGGTGGCGAAATACCTCGCCCTTGCGGAAGATCGTGTACTCCTGGCCGAGGAGCACGCCGTCCTTCTGCGACAGGTCCATGTACACGTGATCCCCGTCCACCTGCACCACGAGACCTTCGATGGCCGGGAAGGCCGACACCACGTCCTGCAGCATGAGGCTGAAGGTGGCCCCGACCTGGTCGGCGAGACCGCCGGCGGCGGAGCTGGCCAGCGCCGCGATCAGCGCGAGTCCCGTGATGAAGCTAAAAGACCACCGAGGGCTGGTGAACACCGAAGACCTTCCGGAGCGTGTCGCAGATCTCGCCGAGGGTGACGCGGACGCGTACCGCATCGAGAATGAAGGGCATCAGGTTGTCGTGTCCACGGGCCACCCGCTCGATGGCCTCGAGGGCTCGCCCCGCCGCCGCGTCGCGCGATTGCCGCAGGCGCCCCAGCCGCTCCGCGAGGGTGCGCCCCACCGTGGGGTCGATCTTGAAGAGATCGCCGGGCGGCGGCTCGTCCATCACGAACTCGTTGACCCCCACCACCACGCGCGCTTTCGATTCGACCTCCTGCTGGTAGCGATAGGCCGACTCCTGGATCTCGCGCTGCATGAAGGCGATGGCGCTCACGGAGCCGCCGAGCCCGTCGATCTTGCCGATGTAGGTCTCCGCCTCTTCCTCGATCCGCCGGGTCAAGGCCTCCACGGCGTAGGCACCTCCCAGAGGATCCGCGGTGTCGGCTACCCCCGACTCGTAGGCCAGCACCTGCTGCGTACGCAGGGCGATGCGCACCGCGGCCTCGGTGGGGAGGGCGAGGGCCTCGTCCATCGAGTTCGTGTGGAGCGACTGGCAGCCCCCCAGGACGGCGGCAAGGGCCTGCACGGCGACGCGGACGATGTTGTTCTCCGGCTGCTGGGCGGTGAGCATGCTCCCCGCGGTCTGGGCGTGGAAGCGCAGCATGCACGAGCGTGGATCGCGGGCTCCGAAGCGATCGCGCATGATCCGCGCCCACAGCCGCCGCGCGGCCCGGAACTTCGCCACCTCCTCCAGCAGATGGCTGTGGGCGTTGAAGAAGAAGGAGAGCTGGGGAGCGAAGGCGTCCACCTCGAGCCCCGCCGTGCGGGCGGCGGTGACGTAGGCCACGGCGTTGGCGAGGGTGAAGCCCACCTCCTGGGCAGCGGTGCAGCCCGCCTCGCGGACGTGATAGCCGGAGATGGAGATGGTGTTCCAGCGCGGCACGCGCTCGCGGCAGAAGGCGAAGAGATCGGTGATGAGCCGCATGGAAGGCGCGGGGGGATAGATGTAGGTTCCCCGCGCGATGTACTCCTTCAGGATATCGTTCTGCACGGTGCCGGACAGGCGCTCGATGGGCACACCCTGCTTCTCGGCCACCGCGAGGTAGAGGCAGAGGAGGATGGACGCGGTGGCGTTGATGGTCATCGACGTCGAAACGCGATCCAGCGGGATGCCCGCAAAGAGCTCCTCCATGTCCTCGATGCTCGAGATGGCCACCCCCACCTTCCCCACGTCGCTCGCCACCAGCGGATGATCGGCGTCGTAGCCCATTTGGGTGGGCAGGTCGAAGGCCACGGAGAGTCCCGTCTGGCCCTGGGCGAGGAGATAGCGGTAGCGCTGGTTCGTCTCCGCCGCCGAGCCGAAGCCCGCGTACTGGCGCATGGTCCACAGCCGCCCGCGGTACATGGTGGGCTGCACCCCGCGCGTGTACGGGTGCTCGCCGGGGAAGCCGGAATCACGGAGGTAGTCGAGGGCCCCCGTGTGCTCGGGGGTGTACACGCGCTCGAGGAGCGCGCCGTCCGAGCCCGCGAAGAGCCCAGGTCGATCCGGCGCCTTGTCGAGGGCGGGCTTGAGCGTCTGCGCCTCCCACGCCCGGCGCGCTTCGTCCAGGCGGCGCTTCTCGTCGGCCGTCACAGGGGGATGTTCCCGTGCTTGCGCGGCGGATTGGTGTCGCGCTTGGTGTGGAGGACGTCGAGGGCCTGGCTGAGCCGGCGGCGCGTGTCGCGGGGCTCGATGACCTCGTCCACGTAGCCGCGCTCGGCGGCGATGTAGGGATTGGCGAACTTCTCGCGGTACTCGCGCGTCTTCTCCTGCCGGAGGGCGGCGGGATCCTTCGCGGCATCCATCTCGCGCTTGTAGAGGATGTTCACGGCTCCCTCCGGACCCATGACCGCGATCTCCGCGGTGGGATAGGCGAAGTTGACGTCGCCCCGGATGTGCTTCGAGGACATCACGTCGTAGGCGCCGCCGTAGGCCTTCCGCGTGATGACGGTGAGCTTCGGCACCGTAGCCTCGCAATAGGCATACAGGAGCTTGGCCCCGTGCTTGATGATGCCTCCGAACTCCTGGGCGGTACCAGGCAGGAAGCCAGGCACGTCCACGAAGGTGACGAGCGGGATGTTGAAACAGTCGCAGAATCGGACGAAGCGCGCGGCTTTGAGGGACGCGCTGATATCGAGGCAGCCGGCGAGAGAGGCGGGCTGATTGGCCACGATGCCCACCGGCCGGCCGCCCAATCGCCCGAACCCGATCACGATGTTGGGCGCGTACTCTGCCTGCACCTCGAAGAAATATCGCTCGTCCAGTACGGGGCGGACGATGTCCTTGATGTCGTACGGCCGGTTGGGCTGGTCGGGCACCACCGATTGGAGCTCCTCGTCGGCCCGCTCGGGAGGGTCGACGCACGGACGCACGGGCGGATCCTCCGCGTTGTTCTGCGGCAGGAAGGTCATGAGCTCGCGGATGAGGGCGAGACACTCGTCCTCGCTATCTACGGCGAAGTGGGCGACCCCGGACGTCGTCCCGTGGGTGGACGCCCCGCCCAGCTCCTCGAAGGACACCTCCTCGTGAGTGACGGCCTTGATCACGTCGGGCCCCGTCACGAACATGTAGGAGGAGTGCTTGACCATGAACACGAAATCCGTGATGGCGGGCGAGTACACCGCTCCGCCCGCGCAGGGCCCCATGACGGCGGAGATCTGCGGCACCACCCCTGAGGCCAGCGTGTTGCGCAGGAAGATGTCGGCGTAGCCGGCGAGGGAGACCACGCCTTCCTGGATGCGCGCGCCGCCCGAATCGTTGAGCCCGATGATGGGCACGCCCGTCTTCATGGCGAGGTCCATGATCTTGCAGATCTTCCGCGCGTAGGCCTCGGAGAGCGAGCCACCGAAGACGGTGAAGTCCTGGGCGAAGGTGAAAACGGGACGGCCGTGGATGCGACCCGAGCCTGTGACCACGCCGTCACCCGGAACGCGCTGCGCGTCCATTCCGAAATCGCTGCTCTGGTGGACGACGAAGCGGTCCACCTCGGCGAACGAGCCCTTGTCGAGGAGCACCTCGAGCCGCTCGCGCGCCGTCTTCTTGCCCGCCTTGTGCTGACGTTCGATGCGCTCGAGTCCGCCGCCGGTCTCGGCGGCGCGATTGCGGCGGTGGAGCTCTTCGAAGCGGTCCTGGAAGGACATAGAGAGACGGCTCCTTCGGGCCTCACGGCGGTGCGCCTGCGTGAGTATAGGAGGCCCTCGCGGGGAAAGTCAATGAATGCGCGATGTTTTCCGACCCTCGTTTGACTTCGCCGCGCCGTGTCTGTCATACTCCCCGCCTCATGGCTCCGCTGGGGCAGGCCGTGCTCGTCCTGTGCGCCGTCGTGGTGACGGTGGCACTCGTCGTGACACTCTCGTCGATCCGGCGCACCAGCAACCGCGCGGAGACCGTGCTGCAGCTCGTGGAACGCGAGATCCGTCCCCTGGCCAGCCAGGTCGAGGGCCTCGCCGCCGAGGTACGGACCCTCTCCGGCACCGCCAATCGCGAGCTGGAACGGCTGAGCGGCGTGGTGCGGCGCGTGGAGGAGATTTCGCTAAAGACCGCGCGCGTGGTCGGCGTCGTGAACAGCCTCGCCTCCTTTCGCGGGGTAACGGGTGTAGGCTCAGGCCTGAAGCGGGCAGCAGGCGTGTTCATCTCGAGACTTCGGAAATAGCCAGAGAGGGAGGGCGGGACATGGTGGACGAGCAGGGTGGAGACGCGGCGGGTTATCTGGGCTGGTTCTTCCTCGGCGCCATCGCCGGCGCGGCCGCCGCGCTGCTTTTGGCGCCCAAGACCGGCTCGGAGACGCGCGAGCTTTTGAGCGAGCACGGACAGGAGTGGTTCAAGAAGGCGCAGGAGAAGGCGAACGAGGCGCAGGGTAAGGCCACCGATCTGATCGGCAAGGGCCGCGACTATCTCGAGGAGCAGCGCACACGTCTCGCGGGCGCATTCGAGGCCGGCCGCTCGGCCATGAAGGACGAGATGGGCAAGCTTCGCTCCGACACCGACACGTAGGAGCCACGGTCCATCGTGCATCGAAGGCGGGCCCGGCCCGGGCCCGCCTGCTCGCCTCCACCGTTCCTGGTGCTCTCCCCTCTCGTTCGACTTCGCCGGCGCCCTGATTATCTATTGGGATGAGCAAGAGATCTCGTCGTCGGCCCGCGGCGGCCCGGCCAGCACCACCCGTCCTCACGCTCTCGAACGATCTCTCGCGCTGGCTCGCCCCGGCCGTGCTCGTGCTCGTCACGGCGGTCGCTTACCTCCCCACCTTCGCCAACGGCTTCGTGAACTTCGACGATATCGAGAACTTCATCAATAACCGGGCCTACCGAGGGCTCGGCTGGACACAGCTTCGCTGGATGTTCACCACCTGGAACCTGGGCGGCCTCATTCCGCTCACGTGGATCACCCTCGGCTTCGACTACGTGATCTGGGGGATGGATCCCGCCGGCTACCACCTGACAACCCTCGTCCTCCACCTCCTGGGCTCTCTCGTCTTCTACTTCGTTCTGCTGCGCCTCTTCCGGATCGCCCTCGCGCCGGGCGAGAGCAACTGGACCGCTCTTCGCCTGGGCGCCCTCGTGGGAGCGCTGCTGTTCTCCGTGCATCCTCTCCGGGTGGAATCCGTGGCCTGGATCACCGAGCGGCGCGACGTGCTTTCCGGCCTCTTCACGTTCCTGAGCGTGCTCGCCTACTTGCGCGCCTGGGACGCCCGGAGGGGCGAGCGGCTGGAGCGGCGCTGGTATCTCGCGTCGCTTGCCTTCTTCGCGTGCGCGATCCTCTCCAAGGCCATGGCGGTGACGCTGCCCGTCGTCCTCGTGCTCCTCGACGTGTATCCGCTGCGCCGGCTCCCCGCGTTCTCTCGCGGTGGTCTCCGGGCCCTCGCGCGCAACCTGCTCGTGGAGAAGTGGCCCTTCGGATGCCTCGCCCTCGCCGGCGTCGTCGTCACCGTGCTCGCGGCGCGGGGCAACGACGCCATGTCGTCCCTCGCCCGGCTGGCCCTCCTCGATCGCCTCTTCCTCGCCGTGCACTCGGCCGCCTTCTATCTCTGGAAAACGGTGGCTCCTATCAATCTCTCGATCATGTACCAGCTGCCCGAGCGGCTCGACCGCGCGGCGTGGCCCTTCATCGCGGCGTGGGTGTGCGTCCTCGCAGTGAGCGCGGTCTGCCTCGCGCTCGCGCGCCGCTTCCCTGCCTTCCTTGTTGTCTGGATCGCCTATCTCGTCATGCTCGCTCCCGTCTCGGGCCTTACGCAGGCGGGGTGGCAGATGACCGCCGACCGCTATTCGTACATGCCGTGCCTCGGCTGGGCCGCCCTCGCGGGAGCGGGCTTCCTCCTCGCGTGGCAGCGGGCGGGAGGAGCGCGCGGCGAGTCCATGCGGGCACGGACGCTCGTGGCGGGGACGGCGGTCTGCCTCATCTCCGTGCTCGGCGTCCTCACATGGCGGCAGGTGGGCGTGTGGCGCGACACGGAAACGCTGTGGACACACGCGGCGGCCGCCTCGCCGTCGAGCCTGGCCCACGAGAACCTCGGCGAAGTGTATCAGGACCGCGGCCAGTTCGATCGGGCCGCCGCCCACTTCGAGCAGTCGGTGCGCATGCGGCCGGGCTATGGCCCGGGCCACTTCCATCTCGGCGCGACGCGCGCCCAGCAGGGCCGGCCAGAGGAGGCGATGCGAGAGTACGAGGAGGCCGCGCGGCTGATGCCCGACTCCGCCGTGCCGTACTACAACATGGGCCTGGCCCTCGTCGCGCTGCGCCGCCCGGCCGAGGCGATCGAGCGCTATCGCCAGGCGTTGAAGATCGTCCCCGGGTATGCGGATGCCCACAACAATCTGGGCCTGCTGCTCGCCGAGAACGGCAAGCTCGACGAGGGCGTCACTCACTTGCGCGAGGCTGTGGCGCTGCGCCCGGACTCCGCGAGCTACCACAGCAACCTCGGACTTGCCCTCGCTCGCCAGGGACGCGCGGGCGAAGCACTCCGGGAGCTCGCCCACGCCGTGGACCTCGATCCCCGTAGCGCAAGCGCCCACAACAATCTGGGAGTCATGCTGATAAGCCTCGGACGCTACGACGACGCCGCCGTGCAGTTCCGCGAGGCCCTCGCCATCAGTCCCGGCCTTCGCGAGGCGCAGGTGAACCTCGAGGACGCGGCGGCGCGGGCCAAGCGGAAGGGCACTACGACGCGCTGAGAGCGCCCGGCTCGGGCGGCGAGCCGGCGAGGCGCTCAGATGTGGATGGCCTGTCCCAGGGCGGCGAGGGTGGCTTCGAGCGAGGCTTCGGACAGCGTCGGGTGCGCGTGGATCGTGTGAATGATCTCCTCGAGCGTCGCCTCGAGGGTGCGCCCCACCGCGAACTCGTGGATCAGCTCCGTCGCCTCGGGGCCCACGATGTGGACACCCAGGATCTCGCCCGTGCGCTTGTCGGCCACGACCTTGAGGAAGCCCTCCGTCTCGCCGAGCGCCACCGCCTTGCCGTTGGCGGTGAAGGGAAAGCGGCCCACGCTCACCTCGCGTCCGTCCGCCTTGGCAAGAGCCTCGGAGATGCCGATCGACGCCACCTGCGGCCGGCAGTAGGTGCAGGACGGCACATTGCTGTAGTCCACAGGACGCGGGGAGCGTCCCGCGATGCTCTCCGCGGCAACCACGCCCTCCGCCATGGCCTTGTGAGCGAGCAGTTGCCGCCCCGCCATGTCCCCCACCGCGAAGATACCCTTGACGGACGTTTCCATGGTCGGGCCCACTGTCACGAAGCCCCGCTCCATGGCCACGCCGAGCGCCTCCAGGCCCACGTTCTTTGTACGCGCGCCGCGCCCCACCGCCATGAGCACCTGGTCGGCGCTGAGCGACTCACGCTTGCCCTCAGCTTCCACCTCCACGGCCGCCTGGCCCGCCGCCGGAGCGACCTTGACGACCTTGACCCCCGTGCGCACGGTCATCCCACGTCGGGTGAAGAGCCGCGTAATCTGTGCCGAAGCCTCCTCGTCCTCCACGGGGAGCACCCGTGGCAGCGCCTCCAGCACCGTCACCTCCACGCCGTAGGCCCGGTACACGTCGGCGAACTCCATCCCCACCGCGCCGGCCCCGATGACGATGAGTGAGGCAGGGCGCGCCTCCGCGCGCACCGCGCCGTTCGAGGAGATCACGCGCTGCTCGTCGATGGTCACGCCGGGCAGCGACTTGGGCTCCGATCCCGTGGCGAGGATGACCGCCCGTCGCGCCTCGAGAGTCTGCGCGCCGTCCTTGCCCTTGACCTCGACCGCGTTCTTCGCCTTGAGCTGGCCCGAGCCCAGCACCAGCGTGATCTTGTTCTTGCGGAAGAGGAACTCGACGCCCTTGGCCATGCGATCCGCCACGCGGCGCGAGCGCTGGATGGCCTGGGCGTAGTCCGCCTTCCAGTCGCCCACAGTGATGCCGAACTCCTCAGCCCGATGGAACAGCCCCACGATCTCCGCATTGCGCAGGAGCGCCTTGGTCGGGATGCAGCCCCAGTTGAGGCAGACGCCGCCCGGCCGATCGTCTTCCACCACTCCCACACTGAGCCCGAGCTGGGCGCAGCGAATGGCCGCCACGTAGCCGCCCGGCCCGGAGCCGACGACGACGACGTCGAAGGACTGGTTGGCCACGTGCTACACCAGGAGGCGCAGCGGCTCTTCCAGGAGGCGCTTGACGTCCTGCAGGAAACGGGCGCCCATGGCGCCGTCCATCGCGCGATGGTCGCAGGAGATGGTCATCTTCATGCGGCGGCCCGCACGGATCTGGCCGTTGTCGACGACGGCCTTCTCGAGCACGGAGCCCACGGCGAGGATGGCGCCCTCCGGCGGGTTGATGATGGCCGAGAACTCCTCCACGTCGTACATGCCGAGGTTGGAGATCGAGAAGGTAGCCCCGGAGAACTCCTGGGCGCGGAGCTTGCCCGCGCGGGCGCGCTCGGCGAGATCCCGCGCTTCCACCGCGATCTGGGCCAGCGGCTTGACATCGCAGTCACGCAGCACCGGCGTGATGAGCCCCTCCTCGAGGGCGACGGCGATGCCGATGTGCGCGCGGTGGAAGATCCGCAGCTTGTCGCCCTGAAGCTGGGCATTGACCCCCGGGTTCTTGAGCAGGGCGAGGGCGCAGGCCTTGATTACCATGTCGGTGACGGAGACCTTCGGCTGCCCCTCGAGCCCGTTGAGCTCGGCCCTCAGCGCCCACGCCCGATCCATGGACACGTCCGAGGTGACATAGAAGTGGGGCACCGGCGACTTGGATAATGGCATGCGCTTGGCGATGGCGGCGCGCATCGGCGTGAGGGTGCGGTCCTCGTATTCGGCGTCCGTCCTCGGCGGGATGACGAACTGCGGGCGCGGGGCCGTCGGTGCCGCTTCGACGGCCGCAGGGGCTACGGCGGGACGTGGCGCGGTGGCGGCGGACTCGACGTCCCGTCGCACGATCCGCCCGCCCGGTCCGGTGCCCTGGAGAAGACGCAGATCGACGCCGGACTGGGCGGCGATTTTGCGGGCGAGGGGCGAGGCCTTGACGCGGCCATCCCGTCCCGGCGCCGGCGTGGGGGCGGCGGTCATGGGCACCACGCTGCTGGTGGCGGGAACGGAACGATACGACTCCATCGCGGGGAGCGACGCGGGCCCGGGCACTTCCGCGCTCTTCGGGGGAGACGGCGACGCCGCGGCTGGGGCGGACGGCGCGGAGGCGACAGCACCGATGTCGTCGGCGGGGTCCGCGATCACGCCGATCATGTCACCCACGGGCACCTGACCACCCTCGCCCACCACGATTTTGCGCAGGACACCGGCCCCGAAAGCCTCGATCTCCACGTTGGCCTTGTCCGTCTCGATCTCCGCGATGACGTCGCCGCCCTTGATGGTGTCGCCTTCCTTTTTGAGCCACTTGATGACCTTGCCCGTCTCCATCGCATCGCTGAGCTTGGGCATGAGGACCTTGGTGATCATGCGCAGACCTCCCGGATCGCCGCAGCGATCTTGTCCTTCGAGGGGGTCTTCAGCAGCTCGAGATTGCGCGCGTAGGGCATGGGGGCGTTCTCGCCCGTGACGCGGACAACGGGAGCATCGAGGTCGTCGAAGGCCTCCTCCTGCACCTCGGCGGCAATCTCCGAGCCCATGCCGGCGAAGCCCGCCCCCGCTTCGATCACCACGCAGCGATGCGTCTTCCGCACGGAGCTCACGATGGTCTCGGTGTCCATGGGCCGGAGGGTGCGCGGATCGACGATCTCCATGGAAATGCCGTCCTTGCTGAGCTCCTCCGCCACCTCGAGGGCGCGGTAGAGCATGCCCATGTACGCGATGACGGTGACGTCCGTGCCCTCGCGCCGGATGGCCGCCTGCCCCAGGGGAATCAAATAGTCGGGATCCTCCGGCACCTCACCCTTGATGGCATAGAGCGTCTCAGACTCGATGAAGATGACGGGGTTCTCATCGCGGATGGCCGACTTGAGCAGGCCCTTGGCGTCGCCGGGCGTGGAGGGGCGCACTACCTTGAGACCGGGCACGTGGTAAAAGTACGTCTCCATGCTCTGGGAGTGCTGGGCTGCTAGCTGGGAGGCGGGCCCGCCGGGGCCGCGCACCACGAGGGGAATGTTGTACTGGCCCCCCGACATGTAGCAGAGCTTGGCCGCGGAGTTGACGATCTGATCGAGGGCGAGGATGGAGAAGTTGAAGGTCATCATCTCGATCACGGGGCGTAGGCCCAGCATGGCCGCCCCCACTCCCACTCCCGTGAACCCCGACTCGCAAATGGGGGTGTCGATGATGCGCTTCTCTCCGAACTCCTTGAGGAGGCCCTGGGTCACCTTGTAGGCGCCCTCGTAGAGCCCGACCTCCTCGCCCATCACGAAGACGCGCGGATCGCGGCGCATCTCCTCGCGCAGGGCCAGGTTGAGGGCTTCCCGGTAGGTCATGACGGCCACGGCATCAGTCCTTGTAGACGTCCGTGAAGAGCTCGGCGGGCTCGGGAGGCGGCGAGGCATCGGCGAAGGCCACCGCCTCGTCCACCTGATCGGCCACGGATTTCTCCATGATCTTCACGTCGGCCTCGGTGAGGGCTCCGTCCTTCACGCAGCGTTCGGCGAACACCACGATGGGGTCGCGCTGCTTCTCCCGCTCCACCTCGTCCCTGGTCCGGTACACCGCCCCCGCGGGGTCGCGCATGGAATGGCCACGGAAGCGATAGGTGCGCGCCTCGACGAGGGCGGGGACCTTGTCGCGGCGGGCACGCTCCACCGCGCGACCGACGCACTCGCGCACGGCCAGCACGTCCATCCCGTCCACCGCCTCGCCGTGGATGCCGTACGTCTCGGCGAAGCGCCAGATCTCTGTCTGGGCAAGGGCGCGGTGGATGGCCGTGCCCATGGCGTAGCGGTTGTTCTCGCAGATGAAGATCACGGGCAGCTTCCAGAGGGCGGCAAGGTTCAGCGACTCGTGGAATTCGCCCTCGGGCACCGCGCCATCTCCGAAGTAGCAGAGCACGACCTGATCGCCGCCCTGGTACTTGATGGCGAAGCCCGCCCCGGTGGCCAGGGGCAGGTGCGCGCCCACGATGCCGTGGCCGCCCAGGAAGTTGACGCTCTTGTCGAAGAGGTGCATCGAGCCGCCCTTGCCCTTGGAAAGCCCGTCGCGGCGGCCGAAGAGCTCGGCCATCACGCGCCGGGGATCGGAGCCCTTGGCGACGCAGTGGCCGTGCTCGCGGTAGGACGAGACCACGTAGTCCTCCGTGCGTATCACCGAGGTGGCACCCACCGCCACCGCCTCCTGGCCGATGTAGAGGTGGAGAAACCCGCCGATCTTGCCCAGGGCGTACATCTCGGCGGCCTTTTCCTCGAAGCGTCGGAGCAGCTGCATCTGGTTCAGCAGCCCCCGGGCCAGCCCCGCGTCGAGCCGGGCGCTGGGTACCGCGGCTTTGGTTTGCGCCATGATGCTACCCCCGCATGAGCGACAGCTCGTCCACCGAGAGACGGCGGCGGAGCCGGAAGATGGCGACGATGATGGCGAGACCGACGGCGACTTCGGCGGCGGCCACGCAGAGGACGAAGAAGACGAGGGCCTGGCCATCGACGGCGCCGTAGCGCTGCCCGAAGGCCACGAAGGCCAGATTGGCCGCGTTGAGCATGATCTCGATGGACATGAAGATGATGAGCGGATCGCGCCGCACGATCACGCCGAGGACGCCAATGACGAAGAGCACCGCCGACAGGCCCACGTAATAGGAGGTGGGCACCATCTAGGCGAGCCTCCGCTTGGCCAAGGCCATGACTCCCACGATGGCCACGAGGAGCAGGACGGAGGTGACCTCGAAGGGGAACAGGTAGTCGGTGAACAGCGCACGCCCAATATTGGCGACGCCGCCCGGCACGGCCTGGGCCGGCCCCGCTCCCGCGAAGAGCGTGGAACGAAGCATGACGGCGAGGAGGACGAGGAGGAGTCCGGCCACGGGCACGGCAAAGAGTCGCTGGGCGCGCAGCGGATCGGGCCCCGTCTCCTCACGGCCGGGGATCAGGACCATGATAGCGAAGACGAAGAGGACGGCGATGGCCCCCGCGTACACGATGACCTGGGCGGTGGCGAGAAACTCCGCCCGCATCTTGAGGAAGAAGGCGGCGAGGGTGGCTAGGTGCACCACGAGGAAGAGCGCGCTGTGGATCGGGTTCCGGCGCAGGACCACGCCTGCGGCGGAGGCGACGGCCATCACCGCGAGAATCCAGAAGGCGATCTGGCCGGCCGTCGTCACGAGGAGGCGCTCCGCATCGACGGCATGGGCCGGTCGGCCGGTATGGGTACGGGCGAAGTCGGTACGCCGTGCGGCCCCGCGGCATCGAGGGAGAGCAGCATCTCCTTCGTATAGATCATGCCACCGCGGCTGAACGACGAGAACTCCAGGATGCCCGTGTCCATGCGGATGGCGTCCTCCGGGCAGGCCTCGACGCAGTACCCGCAGAACACGCACTTGCCGAGGTCGATGTCGAAGCGCTCGGGCACTTTCTCGATCTCGGGATTGGGATGCTCGGTGGCCACGATGTAGATGCAGTGCGCGGGGCACACCGTCTCGCACATCATGCAGGCGACACACCGGGGGGAGCCGTCCTCCCGCCGCACCAGCCGATGCAGGCTGCGGAGCCGCGCCGCGTAGGGCCGCCGCTCATCCGGGTACTGGATGGTCACCGCCCCCCGCACGTTCTTGAGCCCGAACACGGTGTGCAGGGTGTGCCGCAGCATGTTCGCGAAGAAGCGGACGCCCGTGAGCTTGAGCCCGGACAGCACTTCGAGAAGATAGAAGCGCTGCACCGCGCCCAGGCGGCTCGAGTGCTTCGGATCCGCCGGCGTGTTGCTGGTCTGGTAGGGCGAGCTCATAGTCAGGCCGCCTTCCCGAGCAGGAGCAGGACGAGCCCGGTGATCACGATATTGAGGATGGACAGCGGGAAGAGTCCCAGCCAGCCGAGGCGCATGGCCTGATCGTAGCGGAAGCGCGGCAGCGTCCAGCGGATGAGCATGAGGAACCAGATCATCACCACGACCTTGGTGAGGAAGGCGATCACCTGGAGCGCGGTGACGAGGAGCGGAGGGAGCGAGACCTCCAAGCCCCACGGGAAAGCGAAGCCCGCCGCTCCCAGATAGGGCACCTGCCAACCGCCCAGGAAGAGCGCGGTGGTCATGCCTGCGATCACCACCGTTTCGAGGAAATCCGCCATGGCGAACATGCCGAACTTCATCCCGCTGTACTCCACGAAGTAACCGATGATCTCCGACTCCCCCTCGGGCATGTCGAAGGGAATGCGCTTGGTGGCGGCGATGCCCGCGGTGAGGAAGAGCACGAAGGCCAGCGGCTGGGTGAGGATGCCCCAGGCGGGAATCCAGTTCCCGAAATACTGCGGGAGCAGGGGCAGCCCCTGCCCGCGCGCGATCTCCTGCATGTTCAATGAGCCGTAGACCATGACCACGCCCATGATGGAGGCGCCGATGGCGACCTCCGCGGATATCATGAGGGCGGTCGCGCGCTGCGCGCCGAGGAGAGCATAGTTGTTGGCAGAGGCCCAGCCCGCCATCATCAAGCCGTAGATGCCGAGGGAGAGCATGGCCAGCACGTAGAGGATGCCCACGTTGAGCGTCACCGCCTGGAGCTGGATCTGCCGGCCCGCAATGGTCAGGGTGTCGCCGAAAGGAATGGAGGCGAAGGCGCCCAGGGCGAAGAAGACAGAGACGAACGGCGCCAGCTTGAACATGAGCCGGTCCGCCCGCGCCGGCATGAAGTCTTCCTTGGTCAGCATCTTGATGGCATCGGCCAACGGGTGGAGGAGACCCAGGATGCGGATGCCGAAGATACTCGCGCGATTGGCGCCCAACCGATCCTGCATGATGGCGGACTGCTTCCGCTCCACCCAGGTGAGGATGCCGCCAAAGTTGAGCACCACGAACATGATGAAGGCCACGGGAATGGCCTGGAGGAGGAGATCGAAACCCACTCCCGTCATGCCTTCACCATGGCACCCGTGTCGCCGATCGTCCGGTACGTCATGCCCGCGAAGGCCGGCACGCCGGCGGCCAGCGCGTTGAAGACCTGCTCGGCCCGTTCCGCCGTGCACACGGGGTCCTGAAAGCCGAGGGCCTTGCCGATGAAGGACAGGATCATCCAGTCGGGCCACGTCTCGCCGAGGGGCGGAACGGCGGTCCGGAAGCGCTGGACGCGGCCCTGGAAGTTGGTGAAGGTGCCCTCGCGCTCGACGTAGGCGGCGCTGGGAAGGACGAGGTGGGCCCGCGCCGAGACGTCGTTGGCGTTGGTGCCCTGAAAGACGGCCACCTCCACGCCGTCGAGCGCGGACGACACCTCTGCCTCCGGCCAGGCCGACGTCCCCAGATCGTGGTGGAAGATCCAGAGCAGCTTCAGGCGCTTGTCCCGCGCGGCGCGCAGCATCCCCGCCGCGTCGAGCCCACCGGAGGCGGGGGCAATGCCGCACAGCTCGCCACCGCGGGTGTTCGGATTCTTGTCCGCGCGGATCAGGAACTCGTCCTGGTCGCCCGGCACCGCGGGCGGTACGCGGAAGTCCAGGTTCTTCACGCCCAGGTGATCGGCGAGCCGCTTGAGGGTCCAGAGATCCTCGTTGGACATCTGCGGGGAGGCGAGGATGCCGATCTCCGCCGCAGGATAGCGGCCGAGCACGGTCACCATTTCCTGGAGGGCGCGATCCCACGACACGTCCGTGCCCTGCGACCCCGCACGGTGCTGGGGCTGGCGGAGGCGGCTCTTATCGTCGATCCAGCGGAAGCCGTAGCGGCCGGCATCGCAGATCCACCACGTGTTGACCTCGGCGTTGAAACGCGGCTTGAGGCGGGCCACCCGCCGGCCCTCGTTGTGGTGGGGGCGGTGCTTGTTGGTGTGGACCTCGATGTTGCAGCCGCGGGCGCAGCCGGTGCACACGCTTTTGGCCGTGTCGAGGTACCACACGCGCACCTTGAAGCGGAAGTCACGGTCGGTGAGAGCGCCCACCGGACAGATGTCGATGACGTTGCCCGAGTACTTGTTGTCGAGAGCCTGGCCGGGGAAGAGACCGATCTCGGAGTGATCGCCCCGGTGGAAGATGCCGAGCTCGCCGGTATGGGTCACCTCGTCGCAGTAGCGAACGCAGCGTGAGCAGAGGATGCAGCGCTCGGCGTCGAGGATGACGTGCGGTCCCAGGGGCACCGCCTTGGGCTTGTGCACCTTCTCGTCGACCATGCGCGGGTCGTAGAGGCCGTGCTTCATGTAGTAGATCTGCAGGAAGCACTCCCCTGCCTGGTCGCACACCGGGCAGTCCAGCGGGTGATTGATCAGGTGGAACTCCATGATGGACCGCCGCGTCTCCTTGACCCGCGCGGTCTCCGTCTGCACCACCATGCCCTCCGTCGCCTGGGTGTTGCAGGCGATCTGGGAGCGCGGCACCTTCTCGATGTCGACCATGCAGAGGCGGCACTGCCCGGCGATGGACAGCGAGGGGTGGTAGCAGTAGTGCGGCACCTCGACCCCGGCGATCCGGGCTGCCTCGACGAGGTTAGTTCCCTCGGGGACCTCGATGGCCTTTCCGTTCACGGTCAGCTTAGGCATGGGTCGCCTCCGCGGCCGCTTCGCTCCGGATCAGGTCCTCGAACTCCGAGCGGTACTTCTCGATGTAACTGATGTAGGGGCCCACGGCACCGTCGTAGAAGGCGCAGATGGTGGTGCCCGCGCCCCGCTTGGCCACGTCGAGGATGGTGTCGAGATCCTCCTTGCGCCCCTTGCCCTCGACCAGACGCTTGGTCATCTTGTAGATCCACCCCGTCGACTCGCGGCACGGCGTGCACTGCCCACAGCTCTCGTGGGCGTAGAAGCGCGCCACCACCATGAGGGCCTCGGGAATGGACACGGTTTCATCCATCACGATGATCCCCGCCGACCCGATCATGGAACCCTTGCTCTGGGGCCCCTCGACGTCCATGTGAATGTCGAT
>Ga0306920_100003771_pt1 | contig 19322 bp, 16 predicted proteins | sample flu12Cox44000170_FD_204666 | JGI IMG/M metagenome (GOLD analysis project Ga0306920, IMG submission 204666) | Lab enrichment of tropical soil microbial communities from Luquillo Experimental Forest, Puerto Rico - flux4day.12C.oxic.44.000.170 (v2)... | ecosystem: Environmental > Terrestrial >... | reverse complement strand
AAGTACATGCGCGAGCGCCGCCGGGTACTCGGCGGGTTCATGCCATCGCGCGTTCCAAAGCCCATCGCATTCCAAGGGCTGCCGATTGGCGAATTCGCCGAGTCGCTGGCAGGCTCGAAGGGCCGCGCGGTGTCGACCACGATGGGTTTCGTCAGCATGCTGCGTCAGTTGATGAAGGACCCCAAGGTCGGCAAGCTGATTGTGCCCATCATCCCCGATGAGGGACGCACGTTTGGCATGGAATCGATCATCCGTCAGGTCGGCATCTATGCCAGCCAGGGTCAGCTTTACAAGCCGCACGATCAGGACATGCTGCTCTACTACCGCGAGGAGAAGGATGGCCAGATTCTCGAGGAAGGCATCACCGAGGCCGGTTCGATGGCGTCGTTCACCGCGGCGGGTACGTCGTATTCGAACTACAATGTCATCACCATTCCATTCTTCACCTATTACTCGATGTTCGGCTTCCAGCGCATCGGAGACATGGTGTGGGCGTTCGCCGACGCGCGCGGCAAAGGCTTTCTGATGGGCGGCACGGCGGGGCGCACCACACTTGCCGGCGAAGGACTGCAGCACCAGGATGGCCACAGCATGTTGCTCGCGAGCACCGTCCCGACGTGCCATGCGTACGATCCCGCATACGTATACGAGATCGCGGTCATCGTGCAGGACGGAATCCACCGGATGTACGAGCTCAACGAAGACCGCTTCTACTACATCACCCTGTATAACGAAGATTACACGATGCCGGAGATGCCCAAGGGTTGCCAAGAAGGCATTCTGCGCGGCATCTATAAGTACCGTGCAGCCGCCAAGGGCACGGCGGTTGTGCAGTTGTTCGGAAGCGGCCCGATCTTGCATGAAGCACTGCGGGCGCAGGAAATCCTGGCCGAGAAATATGGTGTCGCAGCCGACGTCTGGAGCGTCACTAGCTACAACGAACTGCGGCGCGACGCGCTGTCAACCGAGCGCTGGAACCGGCTGCATCCCGGCGAAGCGGAAAAGAAGCCCTACATCCTGACCGCGATTGAAGGAGCCAATGGGCCCATCATCGCTGCTAGTGACTATATGAAAGTCGTACCCGATCAGCTTTCTCCGTGGCTGCACGAGCGGCTGGTAACTCTGGGCACCGACGGCTTCGGACGCAGTGAAAACCGGCAGTATCTGCGGCGGCATTTCGAAGTGAATGCCGAATCGATTGTGACCGCGGCGCTATCGCGCCTGGCTCGCGACCGCAAGTTCGATGCCAAGCGCGCCACGAAGGCCTTCGAAGAACTCGGAGTTGCGACGGAAGGCAAAGACCCGGCGGTCCTGTAGTCTGGCTTGCATCAGATCACAATGACCACCGCGCCATCGACGGCGTCTCGCTTGACCGCCAGCAATGCTTCGTCGGCTTGGTCAAGACGAAATGCGGTCACCCTGGGACGCATTTCGATGGCAGCCGCTAATTCCAAGAAGTCCCTCGCATCCGCGCGCGTCATGTTGGCGACGCTGCGAATCTGACGCTCGCCCCAGAGTAGCCGGTCATAGTCGAACTCGGGCATGCGGTCGAGATGAATGGCGTTGATCGCCACCACTCCACCCTTGCGCAAGCTTGAAAGCGCCGCCACCACGACATCGCCGCTGGGGGCGAAGGTGATGGCGCGGTCAAGTTCCGCCGTTGGCTTGTCGGTTTCGGCTCCGACCCAGGCCGCTCCCAGCGATCGCGCCAGCTGGCGATGCGATTCTCCCCGCGTTGAAACAAACGCTTCGCATCCCCAGGCGTGAAGTACTTCAATCGCCAGGTGCGCGGAAGCTCCAAAGCCGAACAATCCCACGCGCTCGCCACGTTGCACCTCGGCCACGCGCAAGCTGCGAAAGCCGATGATGCCGGCGCACAACAGCGGCGCAGCGTGAAGATCATCGAGGGTTGCAGGCAAAGGAAAAACAAAATCCGCGCGGGCCGTCGCATATTCTGCATAACCACCGTCCACCGTATAGCCGGTGAAGGTGGGCGAATTGCAAAGGTTTTCTTTGCCGCGCTGGCAATACCAGCAGGTGCCGTCGGTGCCGCCGATCCACGACACGCCAACGCGCGTTCCCAACGGCAACTCGGGCGTCGCGCCGGCGACGATGTCGCCGACAATCTGGTGTCCCGGAATCAATGGGACACGGCGCTGCGGCAACTCACCTTCGCTGATGTGCAGGTCGGTCCGGCAAACCCCGCAGGCGCGAACCTTAAGCAGGACCTGTCCGGCGCCAGGCTGAGGCTGCGGAACTGCTTCGAGGTGCAGTGGACGCTCGGCAATGGCTGCCGGCTGAGTCAGGATGGCGGCTTTCATGAAACACTTGCTCCGCGATGATTGTAGAAGAGAGAATCCTTTCGTCCATCGATGACTGGATCAGGTTGCCACCCGGCCCTGCCCGTGAATCGATGCGATCTCGTAAGGTGCGGACTTCGCGTCGTATCTGGCCAAATACTTACGCCGTTCCGCGGGAATAACCGCGGTTTCGTAATCTGGCCCCGCACCGGCGCGAATCATGATGGTGATGAACTCGATCTCGGCGCCAGCCTGTCTCCGCAGCAAATAACTGCCCCAGTAGCCCTTTGCGCTGCTGATGCCGGGCAGAAGCTCAGGTTTCAGCATGGCTTCCCAGACGTTGGCATCCTCGGGTTTGGTGTATCCGCGCCAAATCCTAGCGATCATCATCCCTCCCAGCCTGCAGAACAGTACCGCATGCGCCGCTCGACACGCCAAAACAGGTTGGCTGAATGTTCGTGCAGGCGAGCAATTATTGAGGGTGTCAGACTCAACCACCCAGCAGAGTTGAAGGTCAGGCGCTCTACTCCTGCCGGGATTATCACGAGCCGGAGTGATCGGCCTTGCTTGAGCGTTCCGCTCCGTCCGAGTAGAAATACCACTCACGTGCTCGCTCGCTGTCTACCAGTAGGCGGAGTCCCTCAAGCAGGCAAATATGTCCAATCTCAGCCCACCCCAGGTTAAATGGTTCGCCCGGTTGCTTACCCTCGTCCTGATCCCCGTTACATATCTTAATTTCGGAATCCGGCAAAGTATAGCTGAATACGGAAGCCTTGAAGATGTTCGCATCACTTCCCGCGGCCATGAATTCGCCCGACAATCCGGTGACAGAGGCAAAAGTGAAGTTGGGAAAAATTCTGTATTACGATCCTCGCCTGTCGGCCAACCAGAAGATTTCCTGCAACACCAGTTATCCGTTCGATGCCTACGGCGCGGAGGCGACGCGCGTGTCGACCGGCCACAAGAACCAGAAGGGTACCCGTAACGCGCCCACCGTCTACAACACGGGCCGGGCATTTTGTGCAGTTCTGGAATGGCCGCGCCCCCACCGTCGAGGAGCAGGCAAAAGGGCCGATCACCAACCCGGTGGAGATGGCGATGCGCTCCAATGCTGCGGCCGCGGGAGTGATAAAGTCTATGGCGGAGTACGTCGCTGTCTTCCACGAAGCCTTCCCCAAAGACAACGGCCCGATTTACCTACAACAACATGGCATTGGGGATTGGAGCATTCGAGCGTGGACTGGTGACTCCGTCGCGTTGGGATGCCTTCCTGAACGGAGACCAGTCTGCCCTGACTGATGCAGAGAAATCAGCCTTCAACACATTTGCTGCAACCGGCTGCCAATGGTGCCACTACGGTCCGTAGGTTGGAGGCCCGGCATACCAGAAACTTGGCGTTATGAAACCGTGGCCCAACCAAACCGACCAATCAGGTGACCAAGGAGGAGAGCGACAAGATGGTCTTCAAAATACCCTCGCTGCGCAACATCAACAAGCTGGGTCCGTATTTTCACGACGGTTCGGTGCCGACACTGGAACAGGCAATCCGGAACATGGCGGTTCATCAGCGTGGAGAGAAGCTCACTGACGCCCAGGCGAAGTCGATTGAAACCTGGATGAATTCGCTGACCGGGCAGATCCCGGCGAGCTATATTAAGCGTCCCGACTTGCCGAAGAGCACTTCGCAGACACCGCCGCCCAGCGGCGATCACAAACTGACACCGGCAGTTGAGCGCTGAATGCATCCATAGCCTGAGCGGGTTGCTCGGGCTTTTTCGCGCTGACCCCCGGAGCTCGAACGGTCGCGGCATTGCGTAATGGCGTAGGTTTGCTGGCGTATTGCGGCGGATCGCGAAGAAGAAAGCCAGTATAAGGTTGATCAGCAGATGGCGAGGCGGAGGCCATATTCCTTCCACAGCCTGGGAAACCGTGCCCTTTCAAAAAACCGTGGCACAGCCGTCGTTCGCTACAGCCAACCTTTGGAACGAGCGATGCGTGCGGCTTCCACGCGATTGGCGGCTCCCAACTTGCTAATCGCTTCGGAAAGATAATTGCGCACCGTGCCTTCGGAAAGGTTTAATTCGGTGGCGATGTCGGAGCTGGCGACGCCCTCTCCGGCCAGTCGCAGCACCTGGCGCTCGCGCTCGGTGAGCGGGTCAGGCTCATTGGTCCAAGCTTCGGCAGCGAGTTGCGGATCGATGACGCGTAATCCACTGCGAACCCGCCGCACCGCGTCGGCGAGTTGCTCGGCAGGCATGTCTTTCAGCAGGTAGCCGGAGGCACCGGCTTCCAGCGCGCGACGCAGATAGCCGGCACGGGCAAAGGTCGTGAGAATAATGACGCGCACCAGCGCGCCGCGCCGTTTCAGCTCGGCGGCGACTTCCAATCCGGTCATGCCCGGCATTTCGATGTCGGTGATGAACACTTCGGGACGGTTTTGTTGCACCAGTCGGAGCGCTTCGTCGCCTGAGTGGGCGCGGGCCACGACCTCGATGTCGTCTTCCATCTCGAGCAGAGCGGCCAGCGCGCCAAGGACCATGGCCTGGTCCTCGGCAATCACCACCCGAATCCTGTCACGCTTGTCGGGCGCCATGCCCTCAGTTTCGCAGAGCGGAGGCGGCTGAGGCGAGGGGCAAATCAATTATCAGGCGGGTTCCGTTGGAGGTCAGCAGGCGCAGCGAGCCACCGAGGGCTTCGAGGCGCTCGCGCATGCCGCGCAGTCCGTTGCCTTCCGGGCCGTCGGCCCCGCACCCGTCGTCGGCGACTTCCAGCCTGCACAGGGCGTCATTGCACTTCAGGATGACATTGCATCGACGCGCTTCAGCGTGCCGCACGACGTTGGTCACGGCTTCGCGTAAGGCCAACGCCAGCACCGACTCCTGTGCCGGGCTGAGCGGTACGGCATCGGTCTCGCACTCGACGGCGACGCCGGCGGTCGCGAGCGCGGCGCGGGCGCGGGCCAGTTCGGCAAAGATGCCGTCGCTGCGGTATCCGCGGATGGCCTCGCGCACGTCCGCCAGCGCGGCACGGGAGGCGGATTCGACCTCCTGCATCTCTTGCTTGGCGCGCTCAGGGTCGCGGTCTACCAGCTTGCGCGCCAGCTCTGACTTGAGCGTGATAAGCGAGAGCGTATGGCCCAGCACGTCGTGCAGGTCGCGGGCGATGCGTTCGCGTTCGGCGACCTTGGCGAGATGCTCGAGTTCTTCGTGGGCGAGGCGCATCTTTTGGTCGTGGCAATGAGAGATTGCCCAGTGGTGGTTTCCAAACCCGACAAGAAGAATCAGCAGGGCCATGGAGCCCCACGAACCGAGATCCATCCGCAACCGCACCGCATAATACAGGAGGATCGCGAGGTCGACGCTGAGCACCGCAGCCACCCAGCGGAAATTGGGATTGAATCCTCCGGCTGCCGCAGCATAAATCAGGAATCCCATGGCTCCCCCGTTCAGTGGTATAAAGATCGCGCCCATCAGCATCATCAGAACGATGGATATGTTTCTGACGCGTCCGAAGCGGGAGAATGCTTGCAAGTACAGGAAGATAAAGAACAGGCCGGCGAGGGTATTCCATGCCCAGTGCAGTAGGCCAGCGTGCTTCCAAAACGGATCGAGAAAGAACCAGAGCGTGAATGGCAGCCAGATGAGCGGCATCCACTTATGCTCGTGGTCACAGGGATATATCTTTTGCCACATGGCCCGCAGTGTCGTCATCGCCTTTCCTTCTTTCTTTGGCTCTGCCTGCCGCATTATTGTCGTCCGGAACGGGGCGCGGGCACAATGCCGTACCACAGCACCGCTGCAACTGTCATTGCCAGCGCCAGATCGGTCCAGCGTTCTGCCAGCGTAAGCGCGGTAAACAACGCCATTAATACTGCCCAAACGATCCATTGCACGAATTTGCTGCTCATGACTAACTCCAAAATCAGTGAACCGCCATTCCTATCTTTGCCCGTCGCCTTCCACCATCCGAACTGCGGGTCGCGAACCAGTGGGCGCCTCAACGCGCGGTCCGGGGACCATCGAGTGTTCTCTGGCATTGCGGCGACAGGTGATGGAGACAATCCTCGCCGGGCCAACTTATCTTCGTAGTGATCTTCGTCATCATCTTCCATCTCTAGCCGTACAACTGGCCTTCATCGCGCCAGTATCCGTAAGCGGCAATCCCCAGGCAGAGTAGCGTCACGCCGATCAAGGGCTCGACGTGTCCCCAGGCGGGCGTCGGGTTGCGCGACATGCCAACGACATTCAGCGCCAACTGGCTAATGTGGTACGGCGGCAAAACCTGCGCCGCCCGCTGCAGGAAGTGCGGCAACATGAATATCGGGATCCACAATCCCGAACAAAACGAAATTGGGAGATAAATCAGGTTGACCAGGGCGGGCGCAGAGTTTGGTTTGGCTATGTATCCGATCGCCAGCCCCAAGGAGCTGAACGGCAATGATCCCAGCACTAGGATGCCGACCAGCTTCGCCGCCGCAGGAAACGACAGGCGCACCTCGCCGAAGCCGTAACCAATGGCCAACAGCAACATCACGATCACTACGCTGAAAGTCAGGGCATTGACCATCTTGGCGGTGAAATACGCGGCGATCGGCATGGGAGAGGCGCGCTTCACCTGCAGCCACCCCTGTCCCCGCTCCATGGCCAGGCTCACGCCAAATCCGAACAGCGAGGCGCCCATCACTCCGAAGCATCCCATGGTCGCAAGCTGATAGGTGGCGCTCTGGCCGCGATTGATTCCGTTACCCGCGCTCAGCACGATGGCGAACAGCACATAGAACATCAGTGGGAAAACGATCGTCGAGATCGCGTAAATCGGGATGCGAATGTTCTTCAGCATCTCGTACTTAGCTTCCTTGACGAAGAGCTCAACGAAATTCGCCACGGTACGCCGCGGTGCGATAAGCGTTACAGGGAAAGGGCTGGTTGCCATGTCAGTTGCTCCCGATCGCAGTGGGGTTGTGGTTCTGGGTGAGGGCGAGAAAGGCTTCTTCCAGCCCAGCGCTGGTGACTTCGAGCTCCGCAAGCCAAGAGTCGCGCTGTAATAACTCACGCACGACCGGCTCTGCCGCCTGCACCTGCATCGCAAAGGACTGCCGATCAGCGGTGACGCTCAGCACACCGGGAATGCGGCGAATCTCGTCGATCGACAGGCGGCTCGAGCAGCGGACTTGTTTGCCGATGGCGCGCGACTTGATCTCCGCGGGAGTGCCTTCTGCCACGATGTTTCCCTGTTGCAGCACGAGAATGCGGTCAGCCAGCGCGTCGGCCTCGTTCAGGTAGTGCGTGGTAAGCAGGACGGTCTTGCCGCGTGCAATCAGGCTGCGAATCTGCGACCACAGCAGGCGGCGGGCCTCGACGTCAAGTCCAACCGTCGGCTCATCCAGAAAGAGCAGATCTGGATTCCCGCAGATCGCGATGCCAAAAAGCACGCGTTGCCGCTGGCCTCCGGATAATTCGCCGAAACGCCGGTCTTTGACCTCGTCGAGCCCGGCGATATGCAGCGTTTCCGCCATCGGCAACGGGTTCGGGTAGTACGACGAGAACAAATCGATATGCTCGCGAACTTTCAGCGTTTCGGGTACGCGGGCGACCTGCAGCATCGCGCCCACTCGATAGCGAATCGCCTCGTTGCGCGGGTCAGTCCCGAAGACCGCTACGCTGCCGGAGTCCGGACGGGCGAGGCCCAGCAGCATACGCAGCAGAGTGGTCTTTCCGGCCCCGTTGGGCCCGAGAAGCGCCAACAACTCTCCGCGGTGCAGTTCGAAGTCGACCTTGCGCAGGGCTGTGACCGACTCATAAGTCTTGGTCAGGCCACGCGTCCTGGCGACGCTGGCTGGCTGGGCCGCCCAATGATGGGGTCTTTCAGCACTTGCCGTGGACATCGCTCACTCCTGGTTCGTACTTCCCGGGTATGCGAGCAATGATCTGCCACCGCGGGAATGGCCAGTAGTGGCGATTGTCAGCTGTGGCGAATGACAAATGTCATGGGATTGCTAGCCGTCAGCTCTTAGCTGTCAGCCCTTAGCCAGGCACTAAAAGCGGTGTAACGGCCCCTAGATTCGACCCGAGCCGCGTACTTGGTCCCATTGAACTGACGTTTTTGCGCTTTGGCGGGTGGACAAGCAGCCCTACCCTCTGCCCATTTTGCGTTCGCGTACCACGCCGATGGCTGATGTTGAGAGCTAATACCTAAAAGCTAACCGCTATCGGCCATCACCAAGCCTGGTAGGGCCAGGGGTCGGTTGTGAATCATTTGTTTCACCATGGAGAAAAGGTGACTCCAATCACAACCTGAGGTGACTCCAATCACGGCTCAGACGCCGGGAAAATATGACACTTAGGTGTTACAAAGTTAGAACCCGCCTGTCGCTTGCCCTTCAACCTACAAGCACTCGCAGGGGATGAGAGAAGGTCAGTCATGTTGCTCGCATATCGGCTGGTGAAGTTGATCGAGACGCATTCCGATGGACTGGCTCGCAGCCTGCACGATCGTTACCGCAGCGACAAGAAATGCTCAGCCTACGCCAGTGTGCCGGAAGCTGAGCTGACGTCGAAGGTCTACCAGGTGTATCGCCACCTGGGCGAATGGCTGCTGGGCAAAACCGAAGCCGAAGTGGAACGCCGCTACCTGGAAATTGGTGCGCAGCGCGCCGAACAGGGCGTTCCCGCAAGCCAGGTGGTGTGGATGATCTGCCTGGTGCGCGAGAACCTGTGGGACTACCTGCAGAAACACGCCGAGCTGGAGAAACCAGCGGAGATCTTCGGCGAAATGGAACTACTGGAGATGCTTGACCAGTTCTTCAACCGCGCCATTTACTACGCCACGCTCGGGCATGAGCGGGCGAGGAACGGCTACCAGGTTTATCAGGAAGCCGTCACAGTCTGAGACAAGGGGCCCACTTCATGTCCTGGATCGATCCCTACAGAAGCAAATTAATGAGCCCACGCGAAGCCGTAGACTGCGTGGAGTCGGGCATGCGGGTTTACATCCATCCTGGGTGCGCTGAGCCCGAGGCGCTGGTGGAGGCCTTGATGGAGCGCGCTCCTCACGTGAAAGGGGTGGAAGTTGTGCACCTGCTTACGCTGGGAACTTCGCCGTACTGCGCTCCCGAGATGTCGAAGAGCTTTCGCCACAACGCACTGTTCGTCGGCGGTAATGTCCGCGAGGCCGTGCGCGATGGCCGAGCCGATTACACTCCCATCTTCCTGGCCGAGGTCGAAGCTTTGTTCGAGACCGGAGAGATGCCGATCGACGTGGCTTTCATCCAGGTGTCGCCGCCCGATTCCCACGGCTATTGCAGCTTCGGTGTGGGTGTGGAAACTACACTCACCGCGGCGAAATATGCGCACCGGGTGGTGGCGCAAGTGAACGCCCAGATGCCCAGGACTTACGGCGACAGCTTTATTCATGTCAGCGAACTCGACGCCGTCGTGGAAGTCTCGCGGCCGCTGTGCGAGATCAAGGAAAACACCATCACGGATCTCCATCGCTCGATCGGCGCGCACGTGTCTTCGCTGATCGAAGACGGCTCGGTCCTGCAATGCGGCATCGGGGGCATTCCTGACGCCGTCCTGCCCAACCTGATGGACCGCAAGGACCTTGGCGTTCATACCGAATTACTCTCCGACAACGCCATCCCGCTGATTGAAGCGGGCGTGATCAATGGCCAGCGCAAGAACTTCAAGCCGCGAAAGATCATCCTCGGGTTCGTGCTGGGGACGAAGAAGCTCTTCGATTTCGTGGACGAGAACCCTGTCTTCGAATTCCACCCTTCCGCTTATACCAATGATCCTTTCCGCATTGCGCAGAATGAGCGCATGGTAGCGATCAACTCGGCGATTGAAGTTGACCTTACCGGCCAGGTCTGCGCCGAATCAATTGGTTCATGGTTCTACAGCGGATTCGGCGGGCAATTGGACTTCATCCGCGGGGCGGCGCGCTCGAAGTGGGGCAAACCGATTATTGCTCTTCCCGCCACAGCAAAGGACGCTGCGGTGTCGCGCATCGTGCCGCGCCTGGCGCCCGGCGCAGGTGTACTGACAGGACGCGCTGACGTGCACTACGTGGTCACGGAGTACGGTGTCGCCTACCTGCATGGAAAGACGATCCGGCAGCGGGCGGAAGCCCTGATCCAGATTGCCCATCCCAGGTTCCGTCAGGAGCTTTGCGAGTATTGCCAAAAACAGCGTTGGTTTCAGCGCAACGAACTGGAAACGGTGGAAGTGCGAGGAGAACATGCCATCTCAACCGCGCGGTGACATCACCATCGACATCGACGAATGCAAAGGGTGTGGCCTGTGCGTGGAGTCGTGCCCGCCCAAGTGCCTGAAACTGGCAGCGGAGCTGAGCAAGTACGGCGTGCATTCGGCAACGTACACCGGGGAAGGCTGCACCGGGTGCGGCGCCTGCTTCTATTGCTGCCCTGAGCCCGGAGCGATTACGGTGTACCGGCTGGTGGCTCCGCCCAAGGTTGCAGCAGCCGTAGCCAACCGAGTAAAGGAGGCGGCCCATGCGGCAGCTCTGTAAAGGAAATGTCGCGGTCGTTAAGGCCGCGGTGCTGGCCGCGTGCCGGGCCTTTTACGGATACCCGATTACACCGGCAAGCGAAATCGCAGAATATGCCGCCCTCCTCATTCCTGAAGTGGGCGGTACTTTTTTGCAGGCGGAGAGCGAAATATCGGCGATCAATATGGTGTATGGCGCTTCGTCTGCCGGCATGCGTGTGATGTCGGCTTCCTCCGGACCGGGGATGAGCCTGATGCAGGAGGGCATGTCGTACATCGCGGGGGCCGAACTGCCCTGCGTGATCGTCGATGTCGTCCGCGGCGGGCCGGGGCTGGGCAACATCGCGCCTGAGCAGAGCGACTACTTCTGTGTGGTGAAGGGTGGAGGCCACGGCTGCTACCGCAACATCGTGCTGGCGCCGGCGTCGGTGCAGGAAATGTTCGATCTCACCGTGTTGGGGTTCGAGTTGGCCGACCGGTATCGCAATCCGGTGGTCATCATGACCGACGGCTATGTCGGGCAAATGCAGGAGCCCTTGCAAATCCAGTTACGCGACGTCCAGATGCCGGAGAAAGATTGGGCCGTGAATGGTAGGCTCGAGACAAAGAAGAACCTGATCAGCTCGATCTACCTGGAGCCTGACGACCTGGAAGCACACATTCGCAAACTGGAAGCCAAGTACGCGCTGGCGCAGGAGTTGGAGAGCCGCAGCGAGAACTACCTCACTGGAGGCGCAGACATTCTGCTGGTCGGCTTCGGCATCGTGTCGCGCATCCTGCGTTCTACGGTCGATCAGCTGCGCGCCCAGGGCGTGAAGGCGGGATTGTTCCGGCCGATCACGCTGTGGCCGTTCCCCCGGCGCGAGTTACGCGAGGCTGCGCAGCACGTGAAGTCGGTGATGGTGGTCGAACTCAACACCGGAATGATGGTGGACGATGTGAAGCTGGCGCTGAACGACAGCATTCCGGTGAACTTCTACGGTCGCGTCGGCGGCAACGTGCCTACTCCAGAAGAAATCGCCGCGCAGGTCACGTTGCGTGTGGCGATGATGGTCTAAGTGGGGAGGGTCCAGTGACGGAATACGAAGTGGTCCACGAGAAATCGCCTCTTTTCTACGACAAGTACGATCGCAAGGCAGAAATGCAACAGCAGACCCACTACTGCCCCGGTTGCGGACACGGCGTGGCGCACAAACTCATGGCTGAGGCGCTCACGGAACTCGGTCTCCAGGACCGCGCCATCCTGGTCTGTCCAGTGGGCTGCTCAGTGTTCGCGTACTACTATTTCGACGTCGGCAACGTACAGGCTGCGCATGGCAGGGCATCGGCAGTGGCGACCGCGCTCAAGCGCTCTCACCCCAACTCCATCGTCATGTCCTATCAGGGCGACGGCGACTTGGCGGCCATCGGAACGGCAGAGATCGTACATGCCGCCAACCGCGGCGAGAACATTTGTGTCTTCTTCGTCAACAACTCGATCTATGGCATGACGGGCGGCCAGATGGCGCCCACTACGCTGATCGGGCAGACTAGCACAACCACCCCATGGGGACGCCGCGCCAACAACGAGGGCCTGCCGCTGCACGTCTGCGAACTGCTCGCGTCGCTGGAGACGCCCACTTACATCGAGCGGGTCGCGCTCTGCGACATGAAGAACATCATGAAAGCGAAGAAGGCCATCAAGAAGGCGTTGGAAATCCAGAATAACGGCGGCGGCTTCTCGCTGGTCGAGATGCTCTCGCCGTGCCCCACCATCCTGAAGATGGATCCGCTGGTGGCGCGGAAGTGGGTGGGAGAAACTCTCGTGAAGGCTTTCCCGCTTGGCGTCTTCCGCGACCGCAGACCGGAATTGCCGGAGCCGCCGAAGATTCCCGTCAGGACCGTGGCGCAGGCGCTGGGCGTTGAGAATGGCGAGGCTGAGGAAGCGCCGACGCGCCGCCATCACACTCGTGAAGTCACGGTTAAGTTCGCTGGTTTTGGCGGACAGGGCATCCTGCTGATGGGACAGCTCCTAGCCGAGATGGGTCTTCGCGAGCAAATGGAAGTAAGCTGGTTGCCATCGTACGGGCCGGAGATGCGGTCGGGCAGCGCGCATTGCCACGTGACCCTGTCGCATCAGCGTATCGGATCGCCACTGATTTCGCGGCCAGAAGTGCTCGTCGCGATGAATGAGATTTCGCTGCGCAAGTTTGCCTCCGGCGTGGTCCCAGGCGGGCTGATTCTTTACAACGCGGAGAACCTGCCAGCCGATTTCAGCGTGACCCACGCGCGGGCGGTGTGCATCCCGGTGTCGGAGATGGCCGACCATATTGGTTCCGCGAAGGTGGCCAATGTGGTCATGCTGGGAGCCTTGCTGGAAGAGACTGGCTGCCTAGCGACCGATACCGCGATCTCTGTGCTTGAGCACACGGTGAAGAATAAGAAGCTGCTCGAACTCGACAAGAAAGCCATCGCCGCCGGGCGCGATTACGTGGATACCACCGTGGACGTTGGTGCGGTGGCCCAGCCCGACGGCTACTCCTATTAATTCATTCCTCGGTCTGCCGGAAGGGCCGCTCCGAGGGAAGCCGACGCGGGTGCGCCCCGCTGTCTCACTGCAATTGCACTTTCACGCTGAGCTTGCCTTCGCCGGCAAGCCCAATCGGTGTGCCGTTTTTCAGATAAGGCAGTAGCACAGCGGGGCTCGCCCAGTCGAGGTCCCAGCCATTCTCGATGGCAATCACCGTGTAGGACCCGGGAATCACCTCAGGGAGGGTGAACGTTCCGTCGCTGTCGCTCTGGTCGCGGCGAAAGAGTACCCAGTTACTGTCGGGATCGCGCGGCACGAGAACGACCATGGCTCCGGCGAAGGGCTTGTCATCACGCAGCACTATACCGTTGATTCGCGCCACGGCGTGGGTCCCCGTGCACACCAGTTGCACACTGCCTCCGCCGCTGATCTCAAGGGTTTGTCCTACGGTCCGTGCTCCTTTCGCCAGCAGGCCCTTCACCTGGAAGCCCGGTGCATTGAGCAACAAAACGTCATAGCTTCCGGGACGAATCTCGCTGTCCTTGAAGTCGAACATCCCCTTGTCCGACACCTCGGCGGAGAAGTTCAGCCCCGAGGCGCGATTGGCGAGCACGACATAGATCTTGCCGGCAGGTCGCCTCGCGCCCTCCAACAGGACTGCGCCGGTGACCGAGGCCAGCGGGGGGTTCTCGTTGGCATTGAGCTCGACCGTCCCGGAGAGGTCGATGTCTTTGTACCAGCCGGTTTCGGCGCGCTTGCCGGCGGCGGACGACTCCGGGGCGGTCATCTCGATCACGTAACGACCAGGTGCGATGCCGGTGTACTCGATAACTCCCCCCGGGAGGCCAAAGGACTGTGCCGACATGATTGGCACCAGGGTTCCCTCGAAGATGCGCTGCGAGAGCTGTGGGAAACTGCCGCCCGGTCTCGTGTTGCCAGCATTCTTCTCGTCAGGTTCGCCCGACTTGATACGCAGATGCACGGCCGGCACCGTTCGCAACACAACATCAGCGGTTGCGCGTTGCCCGGGCTGCAGCACGATCGGGCTAGCACCTGACGAATCCTCGGCAGCGGGATAGAAGGTCATGGGGTAAGCGACGTTGAGTTGCGCCTTCTCCTCGGCCAGGCGAGCGGCGTTGTCGGGATCGGGCTGGGGTTCCCCAGGCCCGCCATACTGGGCGTACCACGGCCGCGCCGACACCGCGACGAAGTAGGTTCCAGCAACGAGGTGGCCAAACTGATAATGGCCGCGGTCATCGCTTGCCGCAGTGGAGACAGGCTGCGTCCGGTGCTGCCCAGTGTCGTTGTTGCGCTGGAACAATTGCACACTGGCGTTGCGCACCGGTTCGTTATCGTCATCGGTGACGGTTCCTTCGATGGCGGCATCAGGGACCAGACGGAACATCAGGTTCTCAGCGTCGAGATTAGGACCGACCGCGATGCCCGTGAAGTAGTTGCCGTGCTGATTAAAGCCTTGGGCGTGGTAGCCTCTCGCGCCCACGGTCGTCAGCGAATACTTGCCTGCCAGCAGACCGTCAAAGGTGAATCGTCCGTCGGCATGCGTCTCCATTGTTTGTGTGGATTGGCGATTGTTGGTCGCGGTGATTGCAACCGTTATTCCGGCGAGCGGCTGCCCCGTCACAGAACTCACGACGGTGCCGGCGATGCCATAGCCTGTCGCCGGTCGCGTTGGCGCGGGAGTTTGCGCGGGCTGCGCAGTCAGGCCAGCCGCCACCAGCATTACGAACATGGTTCGGGCCATCAATTCGATGTCTCTCCGGTGCTAATCAAGTCGACCTCCACGGTCGCTTTCTGGCTGGCCCTGACTGTGACATGCGCGGCCTGCGAGAGATAGTTTCGCAACACGTCCGGACTGGAATACTCAATGCCGTCGGCATGATCGAAGGCGAGAACAAGGTAGTCGCCGGGAGCCAGCGAGTCGATGGTTACACCTTCATTCTGAGAAGTCTTGTCGCTCGGCGGATAGTAGTAGGCGGTTCGCGGAGTGGCCTTGGCGAGCCGCTCGGAAATCACCACGACACTTGCCGGAACATCCTTTTCGTCGCGTGGATTTACCGCTACCATGAGCGATCCGCCATCGTTCCGCAACACAACTTCGATGGGAAGAGGCGGCGCTCCCGCCGGGAGCGTGAGATCGTCGGTGAGCAGATTGGTCTGGCCGTACTGGGCTGACTGCACATACCACGAGCCCTGCGGAATCAACTCCACGGCATACCTGCCCGGCTCAACGCCGCTCAGAATAGGGGTTTGCTGCCCGGGCGGGCCTTCGAGTCCCGAGTACGAATCTCCCTTTCCGGGTCCTTCCCCAAGCAGGCGCACCGCGAGTGGTGGGCCCATATTCGAGACACGAACGTCGCCCTTGCGGATCACCGCAGTCGACTCCTTCGATTCCTTGTGCACCGAGACAGGAATCGAGGCGGCGGGACCCAGTGCGAGATGCAAATTGTACAGGTTTGATGTGACAGTCAACTGGGCCTCGGCGCGAATCTGCTGATTCGGCGGCAGGGAGGAAATCGCCCGCAGGATATAGGATCCCGCCGGAACTCCGTGCACATCGAACCGGCCGTTCTCCATGCTGAACTGCACCCCAATGGGGAGCTGGGTCTCGGACTGGTTGAGCAACAGGATTCCGACACCTTGATTGGGAGCGTAGCCACTGATCGTCCCTGAAATGCTGTACACCCGCACTTCCCTTAACGCGAAATTCGCTTCCGCTTGTTGTCCGGCGCTCAGTTGGATGGGAGATGCGGAGGCAAGATCCGGAACCCCCGGATAATAGACGCTGGGATAGCCAGCCTTCGGTCTTCTATCCACCTCAAAAAGGCTTTCAACCGGCGGCGTAATCGGGCCTGCTTCGAGGTAGTACGTCCCTGGCAGCAAATTGGCGAAGCGGAAACGTCCGTTCTCATCGGTGTTGCCGACCTCCCTCGAGTCCCAACGCCTTCGTCCCTCGCGAACTGTTCGGAAAGTCAGACGCAGCGGAACATGCTCCAGCGGCGTCCCCGTTGCCGTCGTTACCTTGCCCGCAATCACCGCTTCGGGCGTAAGCTTCAGCACAACCGACTCGGAGTTGGGGCCGACTTCCACCTGCCGCGCTGTGTGCGAGGGCATTTCCTGCTCGCCGAAATAACCCTGCTTTTGCGCGGAGATCGTTATGGGTCCAGAGGGCATGCCTTCGAACTGAAAACGGCCATCGCCATCCGTAAACGCGGTACGCCCCTGCGCGCCGTTGATCTGTACCAGGGCCTTGCGGATGGGCTCGCCGGTCGCCGCATCGATCACGGTGCCGGACACAGGGAATTTCTCAGCACTGGCGGCATTGGACGGCGCCGCAGTTGTTGAGAAGACTTCGGTCGTATCGGGGCTCTGGGCGAACGCCGGAATCACGCACGCGAAGCAGAGTATGGCAAGCGCGAACGCACCAACAACCGTGCAAGATCGGCGGGTTTGCGGCCAGCCGCTTAGAACCGAAACTGCCTGAAGCCGATAGGGATGCCGGAAGTACATCGTGGAACCAAGGTTGCCGCCGTCGCAATCGCCTATGATACGGCTAACGGGCCACCAGACACTATAGACACCAAACGATTGGATCGAGTTTCGCTGGGCAAACACAAACATAGGGTGGGTCGGAGCCGATGCTGAACGGAATCCGCGATTGTTCCCATCCTGTTGCCAAAGACCGGCGACAAGGGTGGGCACCCTCGATGCGACCTGTCATTTCAAATCATTTGCTTGAGCGTTTGCTGGCCCCGCGCAATGAAAGTCTCCTGGCTGTTGAGCGCGCCCTTCTTCCCGGCATTGGGATCGCGCAGGTATTTGCCATCAGGCTGCATATACCGTGCCTTGGCCTGCTCCTTCATGTAGGTGCCAAGGATGTCATCCTTCAGCACGCGAATCAGGCTCTTGTCCTTGACCGGGAATAGCACCTCGACGCGGCGGTTCAGGTTGCGGGGCATGAAGTCCGCGCTGCCCAGGTAAATCTCTTCATCGCCGCCATTGCGGAAGTAGAAGATGCGGCTGTGCTCGAGAAAGCGTCCCACGATACTGGTGACTTTGATGTTGTCACTGACGCCCGACACGCCGACGCGCAGGCAGCAAATGCCACGCACCAGCAGGTCCACCTTCACGCCGGCCTGCGAGGCCTGATAGAGCAACTGAATCACCCGCTTGTCGACCAGCGAGTTCATCTTCAGAATCAAATGCCCCTGGCGGCCCGCCTTCTGGTGGTCGATCTCGCGTTGCAGGAGCTCTTGCAGGCGTTCGCGCAGTGAGATGGGAGCCACCAGCAGTCTGCGGTACTGCGATTTTGCCGAATACCCGGTCAGGAAGTTGAACAGGTCGGTGCAATCGGCCCCGATATCGGGATCGCAAGTCAACATGCCGACGTCGGTGTAGAGTTGGGCGGTCACGCTGTTGTAATTGCCGGTCGACAGGTGCGCGTAACGGCGAATCACATCGCCTTCCTTGCGCACAATGAGCGCCGTCTTGCAATGCACCTTCAACCCCATGAGCCCGTACACCACGTGGACGCCGTATTCTTCCAGTTTGCGCGCCCACACGATGTTGCTCTCTTCGTCGAAGCGCGCCTTCAACTCCAGCAAGACCGCCACCTGCTTGCCGTTTTCCGCGGCCTCCAGTAGGGCGTCAACCACCGGAGCGTTACGCCCCACGCGATAAAGGGTAATCTTGATGGCCAGCACGTTGGGATCGTTGGCAGCTTTCTGCAGCAGTTGAACGATGGGCTGGAAAGAGTCGAAGGGGTGATGGAACAAAATGTCGCCGCGTCGGATGGTGGTGAAGATGTCTTCTTCCTCATCCTTCAATAGGGCTGCGGGCAGCGCCGGCACGAACGGTGCAAATTTCAAGTCCGGACGCTCCACCTTCACCAGGTTGCGCACGCGCACCAGCGACAGCGGGCCGGTGATCTTGTAGATGTCATCGCGGTCGAGTTCGAGGTTGGTGACCAGGATTTCGAGCACCGAGGAGGGCATGGCTTCGTTGATTTCAACGCGCACCACGTCGGCAAAGCGCCGCTGCCAAACGCCTTCCTCGACCGACTCCATCAGGTCGCCGGCCTCGAGATCTTGAATGGCCGAATCGGCGTCGCGGGTCACGTGAAAGGGATGGGCCTCAACGATTTCCATGCCGGGGAAGAGTGCGGTCAGGTTGGCGGTTACCAGTTGCTCGATCCACACAAAGACCTGCTCCTTCACCACCAACTTGGTGCGGCTCTTCGGCTTCGCTGTGCCTGACACCGGAACTAACTGCGGCAGCGTGTCGGGGATCTTCACGCGCGCAAAGTGCTCGACCCCAGTGGCATCGCGCAAGACTACGGCCAGATTCAAGCTGAGATTTGAAATATGCGGGAATGGCCTCCCGGGATCAAAGGCGAGCGGCGTCAGGGTGGGGAAAATCGTGTCCTGAAAATACGTGTCGGCGACAACGCGCTGCTCTTCGCTGAGCTCAGCGAAATTGACGATGTTTAGACCCGACTTGCGCAGCCTCGGAACCAGCTCTTTTAACCAGCACTCGTGCGAGGCGCGATTCAGCCGAATCACCGAGGCGCGAATGGCGCGCAACTGCTCGGGCGGCGTCATCGCGTCGGGACCGCTATCGGTTACGCCTTTTTCAATCTGCCGCTTCAGGCCGGCTACACGAACCATGAAGAACTCGTCGATGTTGGAGCCGACAAACGAAAGGAACATGACCCGGTCGAGCAGCGGGTTGGTGCTGTCCTGCGCTTCCTCCAGCACGCGCCGCTGAAAATCCAGCAAGCTCAGCTCGCGGTTGATAAAGAGGCTGGGATCGTCCAGCGGATGGGCGCGCTGGTCTGGAGCACGTCTGGCCACTGGGGTCAGCGTGGTTGGGCGAGAGGTCTTGCGTGACTTTGTGGGTGCAGCTTTCGCGGAGGTCGCCATAAGTTAGTCGAGGGGCGTATCGGGCACCGCCGCCCCAGCGGACATTGTAGTGTGCAAAGGGCTGAAT
>Ga0306920_100003770_pt1 | contig 19322 bp, 26 predicted proteins | sample flu12Cox44000170_FD_204666 | JGI IMG/M metagenome (GOLD analysis project Ga0306920, IMG submission 204666) | Lab enrichment of tropical soil microbial communities from Luquillo Experimental Forest, Puerto Rico - flux4day.12C.oxic.44.000.170 (v2)... | ecosystem: Environmental > Terrestrial >... | reverse complement strand
GTGGAATAGAGGTTCATTTTAGGTGGCCTAAAGGAACCCATGATATGCGCAGAACGACCGGTCAGCGTTGGAGCGATCAGCTCTGTAGGGCTCTAACGGACTGGCGCCGGGGGGCCGCTCTTGGCGTGTCGGTTGCGCCACGCTAAACTGCGTTTGGGCGAAGTTCAGCCGTGGCAATGGCTAGTAGGGCAGACGTTGCAATACGCAGGGCCTGGAGGAACTTCGCTCACCCTCACAAATTGCCAGCCCAGCTTCCGTCTCCGTCACGCTCTTTGGTGTGACTGGCGTCACAGCCATGGCTGCGATCTGCGACTAGTGATCAAGAAAAAAGCCCCGCACGAAGGATCGGGCGGGGCCAGTAGGGCAGACTTGAAGGTTGGTGAAAACCAACCTCCAGGCCGAGCACACTCTGTCATAGGCGATAACTGCGAAATGTGATGGCCATCACGTTTTGTCGGCAAGCCGTTTTGGTGCTCGAACTTTTCACCGAAGTTATCCCGCCCATGATTGCCCAAACCTTTACCGAGGATGGTTCGCCTCCTAGACCGATTTGACCAGCCAGCATGCCGAAATGATCGAGGTGCCGATCTAGCTTCAATGCCGAAATCACTGACTGACCCTGCTAAGGAGCTTGGCCAAAATATGGCATCGAGACGGCGTTCAATGCGTTCGCTTTCGGTTAGGCCGCCAACCTAACTGCTCACGCTGCTCTCTTGCCGGGGGAGAAGCGCCCGCTTTCTCTGGTCGATTCGATTGAGCCGTACTTAGAAGTGAAAATTCAGCCGCACTGTATGCGTTGCCAAAACCATCGGTCACATCGCCATGCGTCCACGCCGTGCCGAGGTTGCCGCCAATGCTGGGCCAGCCCGAGCCAGCGGCCAAATCGCCGCGCGCGAACTTGTGCGTCAACCTCGTCACGCAACCTTTGGCGATTGAAGCAACCGATCCAGGTCCCGCCGCAATCGTTCCAGGACTTCCTCGCGCTCCCTGATCTCGACGCCGGCTTGAGAGCCACCATCCCCGCCGTGTCCGTTAATCGACAACTCGCTATCGACCTGGAGTGATGAGGGACGGGGGCGGCGACCGCTCGTAACCCCCAAGAGTGAGCGTTGTAAATCGTCGAGGAGTTCATTCGCTGCACCGGCGGATGCATGCCGCTCTTGATCGTTACGCCCCTTATGTCGTTGTCGTTGTCGATCGTCGTTCCGGCCAGGCTCCGAGGAATCGATGCTGCCGGTTTCATGTTGCTGCTGATCGCTCCATCGATATGGGGATCGATCGTCGTTCCATTCGGACTCATCGCGATCCCGGTGCTGACGCATGCTGATTCTGTCTTTAATGTGGGAGACAGAATCTCTGGCGTGTGTGGTGTATGGCTGGTCGCTACCGATCCGCGATGGGCGACGACGGCTGGAATTGGTTGCGGCCGGTATAGTTGTACGCTGTAAGAACTCGCTGAGTGCATCCGGTCGATGAGCGATTTGATCCTCATGCAATTCTTGCTTGAGTCGATCGTCGACCCGGTCGACATCATGGTGATCGATGGTGATCCGTCGGCGACGCGCAGCAGAAATTTTCATCACGATACGTAACAGAAAGCCGGCCACGACCAATCCAAGCGCGGCAATAAGGAGCATCTCCACGGGCATCAGCGAAGTAGAGGTCGTTCCAGTGGGATTGTTGGTCGATGGACTATCTCGAGAAGTATTTTTCGCATCGTCGGACACCGAAGTGTCCACTGTGGGTCTGAGGGATTCCGTTTGGGCTTCACTCGGAGCTGTAGTGGACTCCGACGCGATCACCGCAGCAACGGGGGGATCAGGCCACGCTGGCGTTGCGGTAGGTGCGCGTGCAGGAACTGCCGGATCGCTTAAATGTGACGATGGGCTAGCAAATGCCTGGGGAATTGATGAGGCAGAGCTACCTTGCGAAGTTGCTTTCGGCGCGCTTTGCTGGAGAGATTGGGGCGAAGTCGCGCTGCTCACAGACGCCGGCCGCGGCTTGACGGCAAGGACTTTGACGCGCGGTAAAGATGGCGTGCTGTCGCCGGGGGTTATTGACATCGGAATGTTAGCTGATGCCGCCGCAGGTTCCTCTGGTGAATTGGGCGGCGCCGGTGACAGGTCCGCTCGATCGGATGTAGCCTGGGCAGCTACCGGTTGCGCCTGCTGATCCGTCGCACGTATGTACCAACACTTGCGCTGTGTCGTCCGATCTGAGCGGTAGTACCAGTGGCTCCCCGCCGGTGCGGGAGAATTCGGTTCGGCAAGACAGTCATCCGCGCGTGCCGTAGGTGTTGGCGCGCCAACGCAAACGCCCCACACGAGAAGCGTGGCAACCAGCGCGATCGCTCCCATCGGTCTTGGGATTTGTCCCGACATAATGCCCCTCCACCGCCCGGGTGATTTTCCACTGCCCGCCTCGATAAAGCACCGCAATTGTGGGTGTAGTGCGACCTTTCCAAGAACAGTTTGGTCCTGCAAACCAGTTTTGGCAGCATTTCTCCTCGCAATATCGGATACCTCGCGGCTTCCGGAGCGATTGATATCTAGTTCTATAAAGGCTAGGTGGCCGAACAAAGATGAGGGACAAGCGACGTGCTGCCGTCAATATCGCGAAGCTTCCAAACCTGCTACCCTAAACCGCGTCACCGAAGGATACGGACAATGAGGAAAAGACCGACGCAATGCGGGTGGAGCAGACTCTTACCCCTGGCCGGAGCGCTGGTGCTAATGGCCGCAAATGCGTCCGCGCAGGTACCGGAGCCGAATGTTTCTCCCTGGGAGAAGAATCAGAAACGTCTCACGCCGGCGCAAGAACGAGAACGGCAGAAGAAACTCGATGCCGACTACAAAGCGGCGACCAACAAGATTCCCGATCAAAAGGCGAACGACCCCTGGGCCGTCGTTCGGCCGCCCCCGACCGTTCCCGCTCCAAACAAGAAGCAGCCATAAGCTACAGGGCTACGAGCCGCGCAGTAGCTGTTACATGCTGCCATATGAAGACCACACTCGACATCGATCACGCCATGATGGCGGAGCTGCAATAATTGGAGAGGTCATTCCATGAAACTAAGGCTCGTCACCGCCATTTCCGCTCTTGTCGCAACGGCGGCGCTTGCTCACGCGCAACAGGGCGGTTCGCCGACCGGCGTAGCGAAGCCAACAAAGGCAGATGTTCAAAACGTCGTCCAAACCATCACCAGTGATAAAGCGAAAGCACAGATCTATTGTGATTTGAATAAAACCTACGATCAACTGCAGCAGGCTGACCAAAAACATGATAGCAAGACGGTCGAAGCGATCGGCAAACAGGCCGATGCACTGGTCGACAAACTCGGTCCTGAATACTCCAAATTGATCGATGGATTGGATCAAGTCGACCCGAATTCCAGTGAAGGCAAGGAATTTATCTCGATACTTTCAGCGCTCGATAAGCTTTGCACCAAATAAAAACGTGTAAGACTGCGCAGGAACGAAAGCGTACCGTTGGCTCAATATGCCCAACCGCCGCTTTCCGCCGCCTTGGTCCGTCGAGGATATTGGTGCCGCCTTCGTCGTGACGGACAGCACCTGCCAGCAGCTTGCGTATGTTTATTTCGAGGATGAGTCGGGGCGAAGGTCGGCGAAGTTGCTCGCCAAAGATGAGGCAAGACGGACAACCCCTCCACGCACATTCCAATCCAGCGATTTCACTGAGACGTATTACACGACGGCGATGAGCCGAAGACGCTTGTCGGTGGCGGTGTAACTGGGGCTCCATTCTGAGGGGTAGTGGGGAATCCACCGGGAGCGACGATGGTGCCGACAGCGGTGCCAGGACCGGCCGTCACCGCCACCGGGCCCGGCCCAGTGCAGGGTAGACCAGTAAACGAATTCCTTCCCAATGGTGTACCCAGTATCGTGAGGTTAGGCGCCGGAGAAACAGGATTTGGGGGGCCCTGGCTCACAGTATTCCCACTCAGCCTGGGATTGGTGGTATTTCCGCTCAGCAACGGATTGCTAGTGTTCTGCGCGAGCGCAATCGTAATGGTTGCCGTCAGACTCAGGATGCTTAGGCCGATCAGTACAATGCGATTTACTGCCATGTCCGATCTCCCGGTTGGTCGCTCCAACCCTCGGTGATAATTATAATAATAGCGGTTGTCTGGATTGTTTGTAAGCCAGAGCATAACGATCCGCCTTTTTTGCCGCCCCGATCTGTCGAAGAGTAAGAACCGCCCTCGTGCGGTCCTTTTGACTCAAATCAAAGTAAATCTTCATGAGTCGATGAAAAAATTCAGACTCTCGAGGGTTTTACAGAAATGCGCAGCTATTTTGTGCCTGCCATTGCTGTGGGGTTGATTATGTCCGGAATTTTGTGCGCGCGACCTGATGACATCCCGACTCTCGATGTGCGCCCGGTCTGTCGCGGAATTGCCAGTCAGTCGGAGTTGGAAGCAGGTCTTCAGCAGACCACTTTCGAGCAATGCGTGCAAAGTGAGCAAGACGTTCGTGCGCAGATGAAGAAGGAATGGCCGACTTTTTCCGCAGCGGATAAGCAACATTGCGTTGCCTTGGCTAATACAGGAGGAGAATCGAGTTACACCGAGCTCATCACCTGTCTGGAAATGGCGCGAGATGTGCGAGCCTTAAGGTCTGCAGAAACCGCCTCCTCAAGGGCGCCCACGAGTCAAATTCGATCTTCGCCGTCAATACCGAGTGTGCCATCGCCATCTGCCAATAAAGCTTCGCGGCCAGCTTCTGAATCAACCGACATGGACTCGGAGTCAACGCTGAAAGAACTGCAACGGGTGAAAGCCGATGCCCTAGCCGCAAGGACCGACGCCCAAAACGCGAGGGCCTCGGAAGCATTGACGCAGCGTAAACTCGCGGACACGGAAGCGGATCTAAAACGAGCAAAGGAAGAGGCTGGACGAGCAAGCAAAGAAGCGGAACAGGCAAAAATGGACGCAAAAAATGCACAGGAAGCGAAAGCTCAGGCCGAGCGCAAACTTGCTGATGCGGAAGCGGCTCGATCGGCAGCCGAAGAGCGCCTAAAAGCCAGCGAAAGTGCCGCTAAAAACCAACGAGGTTTCGGCGCGCGGTTGCGGGGCTGGTTCGGACATAAATCGTCCAACCCATAAAATCCCGCTTGGTACCGCGCATTAAGGATAAGTCACGGCGGGATTGCGGTGAAAGTTTTAGAGACACCGCCCTGCCGACGGCGAATTCCGTCCTCAACCGCGCACGCCAAGTGTGCCATAGGGCGTCTTGATTTTCACTTCAGCGTTGTTTTGAGCGCCCGTGCTGAACCGGAATGTGCCACGTGTAGCCTCAATGACCGTGCTGCCGGTACCTTTGTTTGGATCAAACACAAACTTATCGAGCCGAACCTGTGACGAGTGGCCAACACTCAGGTTGCTCTGGTCATTGAACCGCAAGCCCGCCTGGCCGGAACTTCCGGTTTTAATTGTTTCGTTGGCGTGAACACCGCTGCCGACGGACAGCGTGCCTCCGACGCTGCCCGATGCTTCCGGTGTTACTGAACTTGCCGATCCAATTCGGGTCTGGGCGTCAGCAGCCGTTGGCACCACCGCAAAGAGTACGACCAGCGGCAGCGCGGAAATCCAAAGCTGGTTGATGGTCCTTGTGATCGTGATCATAACACTTCTCCCCAAGTTCTTGCGAAAAACCATAGGCCGAGCCTTAGGGGAAGAAAGTGATGGCTGACACTTGCCGTGCAAAAAGCGAATTTATGTGATCGGCAACAAACGTGGTGTTGAATTTTGTGACCGGCATCACATCCGCTGAGCCCACAGTTAAGTCCAAAATGATTTCATGCGGCATAGAGGCGTTCGCTACGAGATCCGAAAAGGGATCGAAAGACAGCAATGGCGCGCGGCTATTTATCTTCCAGGCAGTAGGTTGTCGAAAGAGAGGACAGTTTTCGGAACGCGCGAAGATGCAGAAATTGCCGCTCGTTCGATGATCAATGCTTGGCTAAAAAAGCGGTACGCTGAGCCACTCGAAGGCCGCTAAGCCGATCCCTGTGCCCGCTGGCGCCGATCTCCACCTATCGTCGCCCAGCCAGGGGCCCTTTTCCTTTTTACGCTAGCGCCAGGCTGCCGGGCGACAAAGGCACGCGACGAGGCCGCAAAGGATCGCGGCCCCCGTTTTCCATTCAAACGCCTAAACTGTGCTACCGATCACATCTCCTCGCGAGGACCTGCCTATAGAATAACAAAATTGGTAAGTCCGGTGTAGGAGCGCTTACGAGCATGTTAGCGAAGAAGGCAAATATCGACCCGGCCGTCCGAACCAAACTAGAAGAACTTGGGGTCGACACCGTACGGAGTAAGCTGGTCTGGATCATGAATGTTGAAGATCTTGCCCAGCAAAACGAGTTACAGCCCCACGGAGTCGGTTTGTCAGCTTCGCGTCAGCAAATACAGGACTGGCTTAGAGAAAAGGCGGCGCGGGAAATATTGTGGGTTAGAGTTGGAGTCATTGCCGCTGTGCTTGCTGCCGTATTTTCTCTTTTGTCCTGGTACGCTCCACTAATCAAAATATCGATCTCTCAAGTTAGCTCCGGCCAGTGAACTGCGCCGAACTGCGCGGCTGTTGCGGAAGTCCCCAAGAGGACGAAAATTGCCTTTCCTTCCGCCGCCAACTCACGCAAATAGCCACTACGAAATGCGAATTGGAATTCCCGAGCTGCGTCGCCAAATTTTTGCCCACCCCACCTCCATGCGAACGATCGTTCGACGCAATGGTGCGATTTAATTTCAGATGCTGCGCGTTATCTGATAAAACCGCTTTGCAAATAAAGCGGCCAGCCCGCCGAATGCGGTCGTAGGGCTGGCCTGACCCAACCCAAAGGAGTGCGCCAATGGATCGGGCTGGCAACAGTCTATCACCCTGATTCGCAATCGCCGAAGCGAAGCGGTCAAAGCGCGTCAAGGTTGATCTGCAGGAACTGGTGCCTGATTATTTTTCGGATGGGAAAACTTCTCGAGCGCGATTTCAAGTCGTTCTAATTCGCTTTCTGTCAAATTGCGCAAACCGGCCACCAGTCTCGACCGGATGTCGTCCGCCGCAGCAGTCTCTAAGCTTTTATTGTCTCTCGTCGGCACGAGGACATTCCGGAGATCGAGCCAATCTTGCAATTGCGGACGACCTACACGATGTCGACTTGGCTGGCTAAGATACAAACTGCCGCGGCTCATCTTCCGCCATACGCAATAGCGAGCTTTCTTAGCCGCACCCCCGGGCCGCCACCGTTCTCGTCGATGAACTCGACGCCGGCCACTTCGAATGCCCGATGAATGGCCTGGAGAGTCGTTCTCAAAGCCTTAACCGCGGCCGATCCGCTAGCCGCCCAAACCCAGAAAAATGAGGATGGCTTGATTGACGCGCTCTATATCTTTGGCATCGAGATGCCCGATGCGGTGTCCGAGCTTATTTTTTTGCACCGTGGTGATCTTATCAACCATGAGTCGCGAAAGAACATTGAGGCCGTTGCGTTCGTTGGGCGCAATCGGAACGCGAAACAATGGCGCCTCAGCTGGATCGGTTGTCATGACGCAGATCGTGATGGATTCGGTGGCATCGAAGCGGTCATCCTGGAGAATGACCGCAGGCCGCGGCTTGCCGGCGTAATCCTTGGCCCCGGCGACCGTCCATAGTTCGCCACGCTTCAATAGTCACCCGGCTGCAGGGAAACCGCATCGATAAAATCCTGGTCCCGTCGCGCATGCTGGCTTTGCGCTACCACCTGCGACTGACGATGGGCTTCAAGCTTAAACGCCGCTGTTCGCGTGTCGGGTACCCAAAGCTGAATCGGGCGGAGCCCTCGCGCGCGCAACCGCTTCCGATGGGCGCGGACCTTGTCGCGCGACGATAAATGCTTTGCTGCGGAGCGGCGCTTCGAACGAGATGGCATCGGCAACTCCCTGAAAGTTACATGTAACCGATCGGAAGACGCAGTGCAATACCACTGGTAAGCGCCTCGAGGTGCCGCTGCGGACTCCCGATTTGCGAACTTGATCAAGCGGCGCTCGTAGTGCGAGCGCTCGCGCGCGCCATCGTCGCCGCGCCGGGCTTGCATTACGATTCCCACCTCGACCAGATCCCCGGCGCCGAAGCCAGGGTACGCACGATTCGCTCCGCTTCCGGTTCTTGGTCCAAGACTGCGACCAGCGCGGACGTTCCGATAATCATCGCCGGCAGACCGTTCTTGTCATAGGCGAGAATCTCGTCGGGTCGACGTCGGTCGCGCAGTGGCAGCGCGGCACAATGGCGGCCGATTTCCATCACGTCCTCGATCAAACGCTCGATCGACTGGTCCTTGCGCAGTTCTCGCTCGAGGCGTTCGCAAAGTGCGTTAATCACGGCCTCAGTTAACGTCTCTCTGGTGCGCCGCGCCAGTGCTGCGCCCAAAATTGCAAACAACTCGGAAAACCGGAACGCACACGTGAGTGAGGTTCGCTGAAGCGCTGGGGCCGGCCGCTTTGCCAGTTTCAATCGCCACTTCGCGTCCTGGACGGAAGGTCGACGTTTAGTACAATGGCCATGATCATGAAAACCGTTAGCGCGCGTCAAGCTAACCACGAATTTTCGGCACTGCTTTCGCGTGCCGAACGTGGAGAAGAAATCCTGATCACCAAGCACAACAAGCCAGTCGCCGTATTGGGCCCTTATCGATCACCTGGCGTGACTGCCGAGCGCAAGAAGGCGATCGAGCACGCTCTGCGGCTAATGAAAAAGGGTTTGCCCTGGGGCGATGCCTTACCAAGGTTCACCCGCGATGAAATGCATGATCGGTGATCAGTATTGATACCTATTGGCGAATTATTCACCGCAATCCGCCACGTCTTGTCGTGCGTCAGCAGCGACTTTGCCGCTCAAATTTTCTATTACGAGCGTGAGCGTCTAGGAAACCGATAGCGCCATTTGATTATGCCGCTGTATCTGCTGGTACCCCACTTTCGCTCGACGGATTGAAACCAAGCATAGCGGCGCTTTCCGTCAATCACAGGGACCGGATACCAAGCGAACCAGCGATGCCATTCCAACATGGGCGCAAGACCGCTTTCCGCGCGTGTGGCCATGGGCGAGCAATGTCATGTCTGATCTTGTGAATTTGTGTCATTTCGCAAAGCTGGGCGGACATGACGATTTGTTTACTCCTGGCAAGGGCAGAAAAAGATTCGAAGGCCGAAATTTTGAAAAAGCCTGGGCAAGGACATCACCCGCAGTGAGCTCCTTAACGGTGATCGAAGTTCATCGACGAGAACGGCGGGCGGACCTGGAGTGCGGTTACGAAAGCGGCACCAGAAGAAGAGTTAGGCTGCTGACCCACCTGGATGCGATCTGCCGGATTTCGCCCTTCGAATTAGAAAACGAACCCAATTGTTACTGTTAGCGGAGCGGTCGATAGCCTCCCTTAAGACCATCGATGAGGGCGCTGAGACGGTTTTTAGCCTCAGTGATGCTGGCTTTTCTCTGGAATAGCTGAATCTACAGGGCTATTAAAGTCTCATTCCTCCGCCGCGATGCAAACACGATCAGGCTCGGTTTGCACTTAAGTTGGGTTCCTGATCAGCCGGGCATTGTTCAACCCCGTAGCACGCTTTGGCTTGCAGAATGAGCATCTCCTTCGGTACGGCCCTATGGCAAAGCGCAACAAGTCAAGTGCGGACTTGGTAGCTCCTGATTTGGGCTTCCACGCGCTTGTGTTTGATGAACACGATGTTGCTCGCTTGCTGAGAGCCACAGTTGAGCGAGAAGGGGGGCAAAGCGCTTTTGCAAAGCATCACGGCGTCAATCGTGCCTACCTCAACATGGTCTTGAACGGTAAAAGACCCGTCAGCGATTCCATTGCAGGGGCTCTTGGCCTTCACAAGGTCTATACCGCCCAAAGTCGGCGAAGGACAAAACGAGAAGCGCGCCCCCTACCCTCGTGAGGAGCGCGCTCTTCCGTTAAACCGGCCTGCGCAGACACCTCAGTGCTGCATCATTAGTGCCAATTGAACAGGTAGTTGACCCCAACCGTCACTGTTTGCACGTCACGATTGAAGGTACTGAAAGTGCGGCCACCAATAACGGGGAATCCCGTCTGCACCGTAAAGCTTCTGTCGTCCAAAAACAGGTTGTCGTACTCGAGTTTGGCTGTCCAGTTGGGCGCAAAAGCCCATTCGATGCCCACTCCGCCAACCGGGCCGTTGTTGTTGTTGCTGTTTGAGAGATCGATCGAACCGAAGCCGTTTAGATTAGTAAGCGTAAACTTGTTGACTCCAGCCCAACCCCAGCCGCCCTTGCCATAAATCAGCCAGGCGCCACCGTTCCCAAGACCCCAACCAGGCACACCGCCCCAACCCCAATTGAACGCATAGCCGACGCGCCCAGTCACAGTCGTTATCCATCTGTCGTTAGCAGACAATTGGAAGGCATTACCTCCAAGCAAAAGGCTGTTGCTTGAATTATTGTTGTTGGCCAGCCAGTCGAAATCTCCTTCGACGCCGACCACCAGCCAGTTCCATTGATAGTTGGCACCGACCTGGCCGCCACCAGTAAATACGGCGTGTTGTGAGATACTGATGCTGTTGCCAAAGTCATCGCAACACAGATTGCCATCGGTCCACGCTACCCCGAGGTTGCCGCCAATGTAGAAGCCCGTCCAACTAAACGGCGGCGGCGGCGGGGGTATATAGCGGGCGGGAGCCTGAGGCGGAGCTCGCTTCACCGGGCCGAGGTCAGCCGCCGAGGCCAATTGACTTGAAGCCAGACCGACTGCCATGGCAGCAAGCAGTGTCAACGAGTATCTTCGCATTATCGTAACCCCCCAATGATCGGCAACTTTGCCCGGAAAGCCGCCGCAACCGCTAGCCACCCGATGGCTAGAGAGATGAAGGCGCAATACGGCAGTTTCGTTGCAAAGGCTGCAGTTTCCAACTCAAAAAGCCGCGGTCAGAGGCATATAAACCCGATTTGCGTGGGACGTGACATTTCGGCAACAAGGACCAGCCAAACCCTTCTCGAGAATGCCAGGACGCGACTACACTGTCGGAATTGTTCACAAGGTCAGGTCCGTAGGTCCTATGTTCGGAAAACGCGTTCGCGAACTCGTCGGCAGGTCAAATTCCGGGGGTTTTTATCGCAGCGGCCGTACAACGGAAGCCCCAACCGATGTCGGGGTTAGTCCTGCTGATGATGGTCGCTTAGGGGGTTCTTATTCATTAGTGAAGTGTGCCGGCGGACTGCTAGGTAGAATTTAAACTATGTGGTCATGGTCCGGTATTGAGGGCTCGATCTGATCACCGTACGTCGACCGTCACTAACCTCGAATAGGATCGGCCTCCCTGCCGCAGTGAGTGGTATGATTAGCACGCGAGGAGCTCTGATCATGAGGCTCATGCTCAAGGCCGCCATTACCGCCATCTACCTGGCAGTGAGCTTTGCCGCGCCAGTTGTGGCAGGGCCTTTTGAAGATGGTATCGCCGCGTACGGCAAGGGCAACTACGCAACTGCACTACTTCTCCTTCGCCCCTTAGCAGAGCAAGGCATGGTCAGAGCCCAGATCGTGCTTGGGGTAATGTATTCCCGCGGTCAGGGTGTCACGCAGAACTACGGCGCAGCGATGAAGTGGTACCAGCGGGCGGCAGACCAAGGCGACGCTGCCGCGCAGACAGCGCTTGGGGCGATGTACGCCAATGGTCTGGGCGTGCCGCCGGACCAAGCCAAGGCTATGGAATGGTTCCGCAAGGCTGCCGATCAGGGTTTCGCCAATGCGCAGGACGATCTCGGGAGTATGTACGACCGGGGCGAGGGTGTGCCGCAGAATTATGCGGAGGCTATGAAGTGGTACCGTCGCGCTGCCGATCAGGGTTACGCCAACGCCCAGAGCAATATCGCTATCATGTACAATAACGGCCACGGCGTGCCGCAAGACTACGCTGAGGGGTTAAAGTGGGCTCGGTTAGCTGCAGAGCAAGGCTTGGCAGCTGGCCAATATTTGCTTGCATCCGCATACGCTAACGGTCAGGGCGTGCCGCAAAACTATGCCGAGGCGGCAAAGTGGGCTCGGCTCGCTGCGGACCAAGGCTCCGCAATTGCTCAGTATTATCTCGGGCTCGCATACGGCAACGGTCAGGGCGTTTCTCAGGACTTTGTGCAGTCATATATGTGGTTCGAAGTGTCGTCGACGCGCGGCTATAAAGATGCAATCGAAGGTCGAGACGCTGCAGCAAAGCAAATGAACGTTGGGCAGATCGAAGAGGCACAGAAACTCGCGCGCGACTGGAAGCCAACGGCGAAGCCGGCTGACCTGCTGCTGCGGTAACCGTACACGATCAATGAGGTCGCTGAGGAGCTCGTGTCGTCACGCAACCTTTGGCGATTGAAGCAACCTATCAAGGTCCCGCCGCAATTGCTCCAATACTTCCTCCCGCTCTCTGATCTCGTCGCTGGCTTGGGAGCTACCGTCTTCGCCGTGCCCGTTGATTGACAACTCGTCATCGACCTGGAGGGATGAAGGTCGGGGGCGGCTATCGCTCGTAACCGCGAAGAGTGAGCGTTGTAAATCGTCGAGGAGTTGATCCGCTGCACCGGCGGACGCATGCCGCTCTTGATCGTTACGCCCCTCATGTCGGCGTCGATCGTCGTTCCGGCCAGGCTCCGAGGAATCGATGCTGCCGGATTCATGGTGCTGCTGATCGCTCCATCGATGCGGGGATCGATCATCGATCCATTCGGATTCATGGCGATCCCGGTGTTGACGCCTGATTTTGTTTTTAATCTGGGAGACAGAATCTCCGTCGTGTGTGATGTCTGGCCGGTCGCTACCGATCCGGGATGGGCGACGACGGCTGGAATTGGTTGCGGCCGGTATAGGTGAACGCTGTAAGAACTCGCTGAGTGCATCCGGTTGATGAGCGATTTGATCCTCGTGCAATTCTTGCTTGAGTCGATCGTCGATCCGGTTGACGTCGCGGTGATCGATGGTGATGCGCCGGCGACGCGCAGCAGGAATTTTCATCACGGTACGTAACAGAAAGCCGGCCACGACCAATCCAAGCGCGGCAATAAGGAGCATCTCTACGGGCATCAGCGAAGTAGAGATCGTTGCGGTGAGGCTGTTGGTCGATGGATCGCCTCGAGAAGTGTTTTTCGTATCGTCGGATACGGGAGTGTCCACCGTAGGTCTGAGGGATTCCGTTCGGGCATCACTCGGAGGTGCAGTGGGCTCCGCCGCGATAACGCGGGGATCAGGCCACGCTGGCGTTGCGGCAGGTGGGTGCGCAGGAACTGGCGGATCGCTGATCTGCGACGATAGGGTTGCTTTGGCAGCAGGTGGCTCGGGAACTGATGAGGCAGAGCCACTTTGCGGAGTTGCTTTCGGCGCGCTTTGCTGGACAGATTGGGGCGAAGTCGCGCTGCTGACAGACGCCGGCCGCGGCTTAACAGCAGGGCTTTTGACGCGCGGTAAGGCTGGCGTGCTGTCGCCCGAGCTTATTGACATCGGAATGTTAGCTGATGCCGCCGCAGGTTCCTCTGCTGAAATGGGCGGTGGCGGTGACAGGCTCGCTCCATCGGATGTGGCCTGGGCAGCTGCGGGTTGCGCCGGCTGATCCGTCGCACGTATGTACCAACACTTGCGCTGTGTCGTCTTATCTAAGTGATAGTACCAGTGGCTCCCCGCCGGTGCGGAAGAATTCGGTTCAGCAAGACAATCATCCGCGCGTGCAGTCGTTGTTGGCACTCCAACGCTAACGCTCCACACGAGAAGCGTGGCAACCAGCGCGATCGGTCCCATCGGTCTTGGGATTTGTCCCGACATGATGCCCCTCCACGGCCCAGATAATTCCCACTGACCGACTCGATTAAAGCACCGCAATTGTGGGTGCAGTGCGACCATTCCAAGGATATTTGGTCCTTCAAACCAGGTTTAGCAGCATTTCCGGTCGCAACATCAGATCGCTTGCCCTTATCGTGGCGGTTGGCTTTCAGCAGTCCCCAGATCGCCGCGCGGCCAGGATGGCGATATCAAGCACTGGGTTGGCGGATCGCATATTTCCTCTTTTGTGCCGTCTGGCGGGCCTTCGTCCGCGTAGTATAGTCGCGGGTCTGAATAAGAGGGTGATGTCCATTATATGCGTTACTTGATGGTGTGCCTTACGCTCTTACCGACTTGCGCTTTGGCGCAGGAGCTGTCCGTGGAAGATCGGGCATGCATCACAGCGGCTGCCGCCAAGCTGCCGCCTGTTGCGACGCTTAAGATCGAGCAAAGCCGTGTAGTGGGACAACCGTCGCCTCAGGGACAGCGTAGTTCGAAGCCGTATCACGTCAAAGTGGAAATCGACGCCAGCGTGGCGGGGCAAACTTCAACCTATGTCTTTAACTGCATCCGTGATGGCCAGCTGACGGTGATCCAGCCGGTCGGCATGCGGTGAGCCAATCGCCATTGGCGAATGCAGAAACCTAACCGCGCCTTGTTCAAATACCCTGCCGCACAAATCGCGCTAAAATTTTGGCTGAGTTGGAACTAACGACCCTGTCGATTGCGCCATCGTGTCGCTGATGCGACGATAACCATTGGGGACGGCTATGGGGCGGCGGCTATGAACGCCGATATAAAATCTCCGTTTCGGGCCGGCGCAAAAGTCTTAAGCGTGGCCATCATGGTTCTGCTTGTCATCGGTGCCCTAGGCCCGGCCAACTGGACACCCCGGACAGCGCTGGGTTGGCAGACCGATCACTTCCTCGGATATTTTGCTATCACATTGCTTGTCTGTTTTGCTTGGCCACGGCCGTTCTTGGTCGGGGGGGCCCTCGTGGCCGCCGCGTTCCTGCTGGAAGGTCTACAAGCATTTACACCGGATCGGACAGCTAATCTTGTGGCGGCATTATGTGGCGCAGGCGGGGTGCTGGCGGCGGCTCTACTTGCTGAATTCTTCAGTCGAACATGGCGATGGCATCGTAAGAGTGCTCAGGACAGCAAATCGAGCGTTTAGTCGCGCTCGACAATCTGCCGACAGCTTGGCCGACCGCCGGCGGTTTGCTAGTTCTGCCCTCCAGTTAGTGTTGGGGTGTGGCCAAATTGCACTATTCACCCGCCAGGCGATTTTGGATTATACCGTGGCAGAATAGCGGTCGGGGAATCAGCATGGCTTCGGACGCAGGTACAGCGCTCGAGCGGCCCGTTCTGTCTGCGCAAAGCAACGAGGACTATTACTTCACGCTGCGGGCTATTACCGCGAGCGCCAGTATAAAACATCGTCTTAGTACCGGCGCAAAAGCTTGCTGCGTGCCCATCGTGGTCCTGCTGGTGATCGCTGCGCTCGGGCCGGAAAAATGGGCACCCCGCACACATCTCGGCTGGCAGTTCGATCACTTCATCGGTTATTTCGGAATCACGTTGTTTGTCTGTGTTGCTTGGCCCCGGCCGTTTCTGATCGGCGGAGTCTTTGCGGCAATCGCGGCGCTGCTCGAGGGCCTGCAAGCCTTCACGCCGGATCGGTCAGCCTATCTGCCGGCTATATTCTATGGCGCAGCCGGGGCGCTAGCGGCGGCTCTCATTACTGAGTTCGTCACCCAGGTATGGAGAGTCCTCGGCCCGCCTCGTTTTGCGCCTTCCAGAACAGTACCCAACAGCATCGGTCGTTAGCTCAACTAGAACGGGTGATGTTTGGCTCTCCCTCTTGGCTTCTGCATCGTATCGTGGAGCAGTCCGGCTCTTCGAGCCAGTGTGCGACAGAGGACTTTCGGCCGCTCGATGGCCAGGCGCATCAGGCCCTCGACCTCAGGGTTGGGGCCGATGTGGGGCAATTCAAAAGACCAGGGTTTGTTCGTCGTGCCCGAGCGGCTCATCCGGTCGTTTAGGGCATCGGTGATGCAAGGTGCCTGAGCGCGGATTGCGTTTCCAGTCGCGACTCGACCTGACGTGCGAAACTGGAAAATTCCTTGGCGTGTTTGCCATCAGCAAAACGCTGGGTGCTGTTTATTTGCTAGGCGCATCTATGCTCGGCGGCACAAGGTTTCTCTTTGCCTCGTAAACCAGGGCGTGAGCCTTGTTCACCTTTTCCTGATGCAGTTTCCAACTGACAGAAAATCCATCATCCAGCAACCTCCAGGTCGTAGGTCCCTGCTTAGCACAGGACGGAAAATCCGAATGAGGAATTGAAGAAATCGTCACCGATTGAGTTTGGATATCGAGAGTCATCGATGAGGTGGCGCAAGGCATTTCGTTGGTGGCAGTGACGCGAGCCGGCTCCCAAGTTGTGATGGTGTAATGCCACGGAATGTAGAAGTAGAGGTGCGCATCTTCCGGATTAAACGCCGCAATATTCAGCTCGCATGTGCTGGAAAGTCGCTGACAGACAATCCGACTGATGTTGATGGGTGGAGCAAGTGGGTTGGCGCTATCGTCGGTGCCCCCGGTTCCCGTTGCCGAGGCGAAATCTCGGTCCTTAACGACAGTTTTTTTTATTATCCCAGTGCCAACCGAGCGATCGTCCATATCGCGAGCGGCTTCTGCCAGTCGACCAAACTCATCCAGCGTTAGGGTTCCAGTCGCTGGCTCCCCCATCTGCTGTTGCAGCGTCATAACCTGTTCGCGAAATTTCGCGTCGGTTTCCGGTCGAGCCAACGAACTCATGTCGACCGGGTAGAGCAAATTAGCCATGTGACGCTTGATCAGAGCGGTCGTTTGTTCGTCCACGATGGCGCTATCAGAGTTCGGCAATTGCCGAAAAAAATCGTAGACGTTCTGATCGTCGGCGAATGCCGGCGAGATCGTGAAAAGAAAAAAGAGAAGTGCTTTTTTCATCTGAATCCACTCTTCATCTGCTAACCCCGTCCGGCGAAGCGTCACTCAGCCACGACGATGTGCTTGCACATAAGGACTAGCCCTATAGCAACATAGCTGACGCATATTGCCGTATGAAGACGAAGACCACGCTGAATATTGACGACACTGTCATGGCAGAACTCAAGCGGGAGGCCGGGCGTCAAGGTCGCACCATGTCGGAACTGGTCGAGTCGGCGCTAAGTCTACTGCTTCGCTCGCATCGTAAGCGGGAGAAACTAGTCGACCTGCCGACATTTCACAGCGGCACACTTATCGATATTGCCGACCGCAATGCCCTGTACCAAGCCATGGAAGGCCGATAGTGGCTCACGGTCGATACCAATGGGCGACCAAGCTATCGAGATAGATCAGCGATCTTACCGGTCGTGTTGCAGATCTTGCATAAGTTCGCGCAATGTCATGACGGGTTTACGCGGCGGTGCGTCACTGCCGGCGAGCAGAGGTGGTGCAAGCCAGCCCTCACGGATCGCCTCGGCCAGCCGTGCATCTGAAAGAAGAGCGCTGCGACCCGACGCGGTACGATTTCTGCCACCACACGATCGCGGTCCGTGATCAGGACGGTTTCGCCGCCAACGGCGAGGCGGACATATTCGCTAAGCTTGTTTTTGAGGATCTTCAGACCGACTGAACGCATGTAACTTGCTCACTACCAGAAGTTACTCTGTCAATTCCGTTAGCGATCTAGCCACTGAGAAAGGGCTAAGACACAGAATTGCGTTGGTCGTCTAATCGCGCATAGCTCGCATTTCTTTGCCCGTGATGGAACGAGGCCCGGCATCCCAGATTAGACAATAATGCACCGCAGGCCGGGTTGAGCGTTATCGCTTCGCTGACACAATGTGACTACAGTAGAGAACGAAATGCGAAAATCCAGTTGAAGGATACCAAAGCGAACCTTTCCTCCGTTGTTAACGAGGCCGTGCGTGGCGAGCCCGCAATCATCACGCGTCACGGTAAGCCGGAGGCGGCCGTACTAGGCTTCAAGGAGTGGGAGCGTTTGGCCAGAGCTCCAACATTTGGCCAACTGTTAATGTCCGCTCCTTTGGAGACCGGGGATTTGCCGCGAAGAAATCGCTCTCCAGTCCGCCGCTTCAAATTCTAAGGGTTATGTATCTGGTCGATACCAATGTCATCTCGGCTGGCACACCGTGAAAAGCCGTGAGCGCAGCCGAGTTGCTCAAGTGGATGGACGAACTCTCGACCACGCTCTATCTGTCGGTAGTTATTGCGCCCTCTCTCAACGCGCCTTGGCAATTCCGTCCCCAAAGCAACTGGGGTTGCCGGAGAGTTATCAGATCCCGCGCGCAGCCGAGGCCTTGGTCCCGGATTTGCTGACATCGTGATTGGAGCAACCGCTCGCCGCCATCGGTTGACAATTTTGACTCGGAATGTCCGACACTTTGCGCTCCTGGGCATTTTGATGATAAATCCGTTCCAGGAGCTGCCGGCATAAACATAGATTACCTAAGCCGGTTTCCGGTGATTAAGAAATCAAGTTCGGCGCTGTGGTGCCGAGGGCTGCTGTCTCCGAGTGCGCGAGGTGCGGGTTCTTAACGCACGGTATACCTGTTCACTTTGAACGTCGCGTTGCCGCTGCTGAGATAGATGCCGTGGCCGAAGAACCTCTGACCGCCGAACGTAAACCCGATACCCATCGCGTTCTCAAGCGCCCCGGCGAAGCCACTGGTGTCGTGGTCACCGTAACAGTTAGTCCACACCGACGGATCGAGCACAGAGGTTAGCGTCTGACTGTCACCGAGCTTAAGCGTGACGCCCGACGGTGCCCAAAAACGATAAGACGCCATCGCGCCATTGCACGACAGGTCATCGCCACTGCGCCACAAGAACAGATGCATGGTAGCCGGCGGCATGTCGTTTGTATCACTCACCCCCCACACCAGAGTGCTACCGTCGATGCTGTAGACCAACGTCACCGTCTGATCCCGCGCTATCGTTGCGGGCGGCTTGGTGTAGAAGTAGCCGGCAACTCCGCTCGGGCCCGGGAATGTGAATGCCCCGCTCCTGATCGTCGGTTCGTTTCGTCCGAAGTCTACCCATTGCCCGGCGCTCGGTATTTTGATCGTCGACGATGAACTGCCTGCTCCGCCGAATATCGAACATGCTGACACCAGTACGATCAAAGATAAATAAGGCGCGATTTGAAATCGATTTTCCGCGTGATGCACCCCAGACATGACCCGTCTCAGCGTTGTACTTGTGCTTCTATCACGCGATTCGCGAGCACCGCGAACAACATCTTGTCTGGTTTAGACGGCGGCTTTCCGAGAGGCAGAGTTTTCGGCTATGGGTTTAGCATATTCGCTGGCGATTACTGAGCCTTGTCGTCTCCTGAATGACAGGAATGAGATTGGTTGCATCGGTGATCGCTGTAGTGCACAGTGAATCGCACATTGCGCTCATGCGGATCTTGGTGGCGCTCGATACTGTGGACAACATAACCCTTGTTGAGTAGG